>Ga0302314_10000736_pt1 | contig 61093 bp, 74 predicted proteins | sample III_Palsa_N2_3_FD_200533 | JGI IMG/M metagenome (GOLD analysis project Ga0302314, IMG submission 200533) | Peat permafrost microbial communities from Stordalen Mire near Abisko, Sweden - III_Palsa_N2_3 | ecosystem: Environmental > Terrestrial > Soil > Palsa > Peat permafrost | place: Sweden...
GCGCGCCAAATGGATGGCCGGGACTAACGCCCGGCCATGACGGTAGGGAAAATGGGAATGCGCGGGGATGAGCGGGGGTTGGGGTTCACGGCCCAGCGCAACCTCCGTGTTTATGGGTCCACGCCCCAGCCGCCACGATGACGGCGCCGGGGGGTAATCTTTAAGGGGCCACGTCTCGTGTTAGCGTGGAGCCCATGAGCCGACCGGCGCCATCCGCAAAGCGACACCGATGGCTCGCGGGGGTTGCGAGTCTCGCGGCGCATCTGGGGTTGGCATCCCTGTTCCTGAGCTCGGTTCCGTCGATTCCACTGCCGCCTACCCCCGTCGCCGCGCCGATCGTGGTGGAGCTGGTCCAGCCGCCCCGTCCCGTCGTGGTTCAGAAGGCCCCGACGCCGAAGCCCAAGGCGGCGCCCGCTGCCGCGGCGCATGCCTCCGCCAGACCGGACCCCCATGTCGGCGCCGCCCGTCCATCGCCTGCGGCGCCGGTCTCGACGCCCTTGCCGGCGGCCGCGGGACCGGCCGGCGGTTCGCCTGAGGGTCTCACCGATGCGCAGGTGGCCGGGGCCTCCACGGTCGGCGAGGGACCGGGTGGCGGCGGTTGCGATATGGCGCGGCAGGTGCAGAAGGCTTTGCGCCGCGATCCGTTGGTCCAGGCTCAGGTGGCCGGCGCCGTTCGCGCCTCCGCCGGCCGGCCGATCATGGTGTGGAACGGCGACTGGGTGCAGAGCCAGGGCGAGGCCGGCAAGGGCCTCTCCGCTGTCCGCGAGGCCATCGTCTGGGAGATCGCCTTCGCACCGGCGGCGTGCCGCGCCGAGCCGATACGCGGCCTGGTCATGATGTCTCTGAACAGCTCCGCCCGGCTCGCGGTCGGCACGGGCCAATGGCGGTGGTCAGACCTCTTGAGGTCGCGGCCGGGCGGCTAGAGCCTGGTGCGTTCGCACGGGATAGATGCGGACGCTGAATCAGGCTCTACACGTTTGGATCTAGAGCAAATCATCCCCGTTCAGACAGTCCGTCTGAACGGGGTTTGCTCTAGGTCAGGCCATGACGATGACCACCACGCGCCGGTTCTGCGCCCGGCCTTCGGGGGTTTCGTTGGGCGCCACCGGGCTCGTATCTCCGTAGGAGATGGTCGACATCCGGTTCAGCGGCACGCCCTGCTGGTTCATGAACCGGCGCACGGCCTCGGCCCGCTCTTCACCCAACTTGAGGTTGAAGGGTTTGGCGCCAGTGGAATCGGTATGGCCCTGGATCTCGAGATAGACGTTCTTGTTGTCGGCCTTGAGCTTGGTCGCAAAGTCCGTCAGCCGCGTCTGCGCCTCGGGCGAGAGCTCCGATCCGTCGGTGGGGAACTTCACTGAATCGTCTGACAGCACCATCTCGTACAGGAACTTGCCCTCGGCCAGCTTGTGCGCGGAATTGGCGCGGTCCATGGCGTCCTGGGTGTTCTTGTCGACAACGCTGACCCTCTGGTCGACGACGGCGACGCGGTCGCGCACCCAATTACGGGTGGCGCAGCCGCTCAAACCCGAGGCGCCGATCACGACAGCCGCCATCAGGCAGGCGCTCTTAGTCAATCTCATGGGATTCTCCTGACCTCGCCTGCGAAATGCGCAGGCCTCGAAAAGGTTTCCGGCGGGCGGAAGGGAACGTTTCAAAGCGGCCATTTCGTGGCCAGGCGACCGTGCCGCCCTTTGCGCCGTCGCTACAGCAGCGCTAGTCTCGTCCAAGCGCCGGCGTCAATGGGGGCGTGGAGTTTCAGAAAAAACGACAACAGGGAAGGAAACCTCATGAAGTCAGCGTGGAGACTCGCGGCCGCGACGGCCGTTTCAATGGCGGTGGCGAGCATGGCCGCCGCGGCTGCTCCGCCCGCCGCTACTCCGGCCAAGACGGCTCCGGCCAAGGCCGCCGGCCCCAGCGACCGAGCCCAGATCGAGGCGCTCGAGCGCGGTTTCGCCGCCGCCTTCAACGCCAAGAGCGTCGATCGCGTCATGAGCTATTACGCCCGCGACGGCCTGTTCGTCTTCGACGTCGGCACGCCGCGTGAGCACGACGGCTGGGAGAGCTACAGGAAGGATTGGGAAGGCCTGTTCGGGATGTTTCCCGGGCTTCACTTCGCGATCAGCGACCTGGCCATCACCGTGGTCGGACCGGTGGCCTGGAGCCACTGCATCCAATCGGCGACCTACACCGGAAAGGACGGCGCCAAGACCGATCTCGTGGTGCGGGTGACCGACGTCTATCGCAAGACCGGCGGCCGCTGGAAGATCGTCCAGGAGCACGTCTCGGTGCCTGTCGACTTCGCCACCGGCAAGCCGGACATGCTGTCCAAGCCCTAGAGCAACTTGGGCGCTGATGGCCTGACCGCCGTCAGCATCCCGCCTTGGCTATCCGCGCCTGCCACAGGCAGAGCAGCGGCGCGACGCACAGCTCCATGACCAGGGCCCAATGCATCCGGCCCGGATCGCCCACGAGCGCCACGCCGGCCAAGCGCGCCAGACCGCCGATGACCACCATCAAGGTCATGAGGCGAATGGCGGTCCCACGGCGCTCCACCGCCGGGATGCAGCCCCAGAAGATCAGTCCGATGGCCAGCAGCAGACCGGAGAGATAGCGCGTCTGACTGTCGGCGCCCGCGCCCGGCCAACGCCCAAACGCCGCCGCCCCCCAGATCGCGCCGCCCCCGCCGGCCACCACCGGCACGACCCCGGCCAGAAACATGGCGATCTGCAAAGCTCTTCGTTCCATGCACCCTCATACGCGCATAACCGCCGATCCGATCGGTGCGCTGAGCGAAAGGCGCGCTTCCAACACATCTCCCACAGGGAGAGGAAGGGGCCCATGGCGGAGCCATGGGAGGGTGAGGGGTTACGCGGCTTGGGTTCCTACCCCCTCACCCGGACGCCGGGCGGCGCGCTCGACCTCTCCCTACGGGAGAGGTGAAGGCTTCGCAGAGGGAGATTTGTTCGCCATGATGGCCCAATGCCGTTCCCCCAAACCAACCGCTACTGGACCTTGGCGGCGACGCCGGCGGGCGGACTGCCGACGACGGTCGACTTCGTTCTGCGCCAGGCGCCGACGCCTTCGCCGGGTCCCGGCCAGGCGCTCACGCGCACGATCTACATCTCTCTCGATCCCTATCAGTGGGGCTATCGCCGGCGCGGCGTCGAAAAGCCGGGCGAGGTTTGCCACGCGCGCACCGTCTCGCAGGTAGTAGAGAGCCGCATGGACGGCTTCGCCCCCGGCGACCTGGTGTTCAACACCGGCGGCTGGGCCGAATACGCCCTCATGGGCGAAGGCGTCCCCAGGCCCGCCTACATGATCCCCCGCCGGCTGGACCCCGCCAAAGGCCGTATCTCGCTCGCCGTCGGCGTGCTGGGCATGCTGGGCCTCACCGCCTACGCCGGCATGACTCTGCTGGCCGCGCCCAGGTCCGGCGAGACGGCGGTGGTGTCGGCCGCGTCCGGCGGCGTCGGCCAGATCGCCGGCCAACTCGCGCGCATCGCCGGCGCCCGGGTGGTTGGCGTCGCCGGCGCGGAAGCGAAATGCCGGTTCGTGGAGCGCGAACTTGGCTTTGACGCCTGCGTCTCGCATCTCTCGCCGACCTTCGCCGCCGATCTCGCCGCCGCCTGCCCGGCCGGGATCGACGTCTATTTCGAAAATGTCGGCGGGGCGGTGTTCGACGCCGTGCTCCCGCTGTTCAACCCCGGCGCGCGCATGACGATCTGCGGCCTCATCGCCACCTACGGTGAAACGGGCGACGCCCGCACCGCCCTGATGGCCCGCGGCGAGGCGGTGTTCCGCGACAAGGGCGTCACCGTGCGCGATCTCTTCGTCGGCGACTTCGTGGCCGGCCACCAGGATGAATTCCTCGCCTTCATGGCCCCGTTCGTCGCCTCGGGCGCCGTCAAATACCGCGAAGACATCCGCCAGGGCCTGGACGTCGCCCCGGCCGCCTTCGCCGAAATGATGCGCGGCGGCAATTTCGGCAAAACCCTGGTCCAGGTGGGCGAAGACCCGACGGCCTGAAGCGGCGATCACCGAACGGCGCCCACCTCCACCTCGCCGCCATTCAGCGTCGCGACGTCGCCCACCGACTTGCCGAGCAGGGCGCGCGCCAGGGGAGAGATATAGGAGATGCTGCCCTCGGCCGGATTGGCCTCATCCTCGCCCACGATGCGGAACACCTGGCGCCGGCCGTCCTCGCGGTCCAGCTCCACAACCCGGCCGAATTGAACGGCGCCGGACTCGGCCGCCGGCTCGGTGAGCTGGGCGCTGGCCCGGCGGGCGGACCAGTAGCGCAGGTCGCGCGTGGCTCTGGCCATGGCGGTGCGATCGACGCTGATCTCGCCGTGCGTCTGGGCTGACGCGTGGGCCGCGCGGGCGACGGCCAGCTGCGCCTCGATGGCGGCCAGCCCGCTTGCGGTGACCAGATTGGGATGCGGCGAGATCGGCCGGTCCGGCAGGTCCGCGGCCTGGGACTCCAGATCCTCTTCCCGGGTGAAGGCGACCGACATTCAGATCACGCTAAAGCTGGCGGGGCTCGGACGCGAGCCCCGCGTTTCGCGGGGCGACCTTCAGGTGATGTGCTTGGGGCTTGGCGGATCGCTGGCCGGAAAGCTCTCGTCGAGACTCTCGTCCAGCAGTGCTTCCTGACGGTCCTCGGCGCGCTTTTCGTGTTCGGCCAGCTGGTCATGGGTCTTGTGCTCGGCCAGGGGTTTAACGGCGCGCGAGTGGGGCCCCTCGCCGTCGTCGAATGCGGCCACGACATCGTCTCGCGTGATCCGGGCGCTCGGCGTTCCGGGCTGGCCCAGATCCTGCTCTTCGGTGCCATCGCCCATCATGCCGGGATGGGGATTGCGCTTGTCTGCTTCGGTCATGTGCGTCCTCGCTTCGTCATTCCTAATCCCCGGCGGGCCTCGTCGTTCCGGACTTGATCGGGCGGAAAAGGCAGCAGCGGCCCCGCAAGCAAGCCGCCGCGCGTCCGAGCGCCTCGCGGTGTCGCGTTTGACGCAGGGCCAGATGAGAGGGAAACACGCGCCGCAATGGCAAGCGGATCCAGACTCTCAATCTACTCTGCCCTTGTCGGCAATGTAGCGGTGGCGGTGGTCAAGTTCGGCGCGTTCGCTCTGAGCGGCAGTTCAGCGATGCTTACCGAGGCGATCCATTCCGTTGTGGATTCGGTCAATCAGCTGCTGCTGCTCTACGGCATGCATCGCGGCTCCAGGCCGCCGGATGAGGACCACCCGTTCGGCCACGGCATGGAGGTCTATTTCTGGACCTTCGTGGTGTCGCTGCTGATCTTCGCCCTGGGTGGCGCGGTGGCGATCTATCAGGGTGTGCTGAAGTTCATGCACCCCACGCCCATCGATCACGCTGGGTTCAGCATGGGGGTCATCGCCCTTTCAGCGGCGTTCGAGATCGCGTCGCTGACGGTCAGCATGCGAGCGGCCGACAAGACCCGCTCGGCCATCGCCAGGCGTCTGCCTAAGCTTTCGCTCCTGCGCACCATCCACATCAGCAAGGATCCCGGCGTGTTCGAGGTCTACGCCGAAGGCGGGGCGTCCATCATCGGACTTGCCTTTGCGGCGGCCGGCGTCGGGGCCGCGGCCTGGCTCCATGCGCCGTGGGCCGACGGTTTGGCGTCTATAGCCATCGGCTTGCTGCTGGCGGTGGTCGCCCTCGTCCTGGGTTCGGAAACCCGCAGCCTTCTTACCGGCGAGGCCGCGGCCAAACCCGTGGTGGACGAAGTGCGCTCCATCCTGAAGGCTGATGCACGGGTGCGAGAGGTCTCGGAGGTGCAAAGCATGCACCTGGGCCCCAATGAGATCCTTGTAGCGGTTTCACTCGATTTCCAGGACAGCCTGTCTGGGCCGCAGCTTGAGCAGGCCGCCGACGAGCTCACAGATCGCCTGAAAGCAGCCGATGCGCGCATCACCCGCCTGTTTTTGCGCCCCAGCCCGGCGAAACAATAGGTCGCTGTTACTTCCAACGGCGCTGTCAGTTTTCGGGGTTTCGGTAACGCCGCACTTGACTGACTTGGCAGGCGTTCGCTCGAAGCTATGACGGCGGCGGGCGCCAGCCCTCCCGGAACCCAACCCCGTCCCCCTCCGTTTTGACCCCGATCGCGGTTTGGAGGGCGCCAACAGCCAGCGGGGTTTCCGCCATGCTCGTCGCCTCCATCCAGTCCCTGGTTTCGGGGGCCGGCCCGTCTTCGGCCGGAACTCAGATCGTTCACGCCTTTAGTTCGGCCGCCTTCGTCGGTATGCGCGCCGGCGACAGCGTCCGATCCACGCCATCGATCCTGATTACGGCCAATTCCGCCATGTTTAATGCGAATTTACGGTCGCCGTCGCGGTGCCAGGACACGAGAACCCCCGTTGATACGGAGATTCCACCGTTTCTACGGCGATCTACGGTTGCTTTCGTGGCCAGCGCTCTCCTAAATCGCAAAGTGCGAGAGGCGCGAGCGACAGCGTCCTCAGGCGCTTCTCACCCCTCGCCTGGGCCACATGCGGCGCAGCCCAGGCCGCTTCTTGATCTCGTTCCAGATCACGCCGGCGATGTGCAGGGCGAGGGTCAGGACCACCACCCAGATCAGGATGTAGACGTGCAGATGTTGCAGCCCATGGCGCACCGCCTTGGGCGCCGGCGATCCCAGCAGCGCGCCCACCCCCGGCAGTGACGGCCAGGGAAGGCCCCAGAATTGGATCGGCTTGCCGCGCAGCGTGACCATCGCCCAGCCGGTCAGGGGCAGGACGAGCAACAGAACATAGAACACCGTATGGGTCAGGGCGGTCAGAAGGCGTTCCCAACGCGGCGTGCCTGCGGGGGGCGATGGCGGCCGGTGGGTCAGGCGCACGCCGATGCGGACCAGCACCAGCAACAGCACGGTGAGACCGATGGAGATGTGGAACGAGGTGATCTGAGCCTGGATCGGCGAATGGTCGGGAACCCATTCGTTCAGCCACCAGCCGAGCAGCACCTGGACCACGATGAGCGCTGCGATCGTCCAGTGCAGGAAGATGGCGGCGTTCGAATACCGGATCTCGGCCTCGCTCGGAATTCTTAACCCCGCTTGCGCCATGCAATCCTCAACGTTCGTTCCGCCCCTTGTTTCTGCTCCCTGTTGGGAAGGCAAGGCTCACCCCTCGCCTTGACCCTTCGCCTCCTCTTGGCGCATAAGCCGACCCCTTCCGGCGCCCGCTTCAAGCAGCGCCTCCTCCGCCACGACCCCCCGCGGTTAATTCCAAAGGGACGAGGGCGGCGAGGATCCCCGTCCGCGTGATCGCGCACGGGGCCGTTTGCCGTTGGGCGGACGCCGGGCATGTGGATAACTGACGCGGACGCGCATGTTTGAAGGACTGACCGATCGCCTCTCGGGCGTGTTCGACCGGCTCTCCGGCCGGGGCGTGCTCACCGAGAAGGACGTGGACGAGGCCATGCGCGAGGTCCGCGTGGCCTTGCTGGAAGCCGACGTCGCCCTGCCGGTCGTCCGAGAGTTCATCGACAAAGCGCGCGTGGAGGCGGCCGGCGAGGCGGTGATCCGCTCGGTCAAGCCCGCCGACCAGGTGATCAAGATCGTCTACGACGGCCTGGTGGAGATGCTGGGCGGCGAGGGCGAGGCCGAGCCCCTGCGTTTGGCGCTCAATCCGCCCACGGTGATCCTGATGGCCGGGCTGCAGGGCTCTGGCAAGACCACCATGTCGGCCAAGATCGCCCTGCGCCTCTCGCGCATGGAGCGCCAGCGCGTGCTCATGGCCTCCCTCGACGTGCGCCGCCCGGCGGCCATGGAGCAGCTGGCCATCCTCGGCAAGGAGGCGGGGGTCGACACCCTGCCCATCGTCGCCGGCCAGGCCCCGGCGGATATCGCCCGGCGCGCGCTGTCGGCGGCCAAGCTGGGCGGCTTCGACGTGCTGATCCTCGACACCGCCGGCCGCACCACGCTGGACGAGGCGATGATGAACGAGGCGGCCGAGATCGCCCGCATCGCGTCGCCGGCAGAGACCCTGCTGGTGGCCGACAGCCTCACCGGCCAGGACGCGGTGCGCACGGCCAAGGCGTTCCATGATCGCCTGCCGCTCACCGGCCTCGCGCTCACCCGGACGGATGGCGATTCCCGCGGCGGCGCGGCGCTCTCCATGCGCGCGGTCACCGGCCTACCGATCAAGTTTCTGGGCACGGGCGAGAAGATCGACGCCCTCGATCTCTTCGACGCCCGGCGCGTCGCCGGCCGCATCCTGGGCCAAGGCGACGTGGTCGCCCTTGTGGAGCGGGCGGCGGCGGATTTCGACCAGGCCAAGGCCGAGACCATGGCCAAGAAGCTGGCCAAGGGTCAGTTCGACCTGGACGATCTGGCCGGCCAGCTGGAGCAGATGGAGCGCATGGGCGGCATGGAAGGCCTGATGGGCCTGCTGCCGGGCGTGCAGAAGGTGAAGAAGCAGATCGCCGAGTCCGGCGTCACCGACAAGGCGATCCGCCGCCAGCGGGCCATCATCGGCTCCATGACCAAGAAGGAGCGGAAGAAGCCCGACATCCTCCAGGCCTCGCGCAAGCGGCGCATCGCCGCCGGCGCCGGGGTCGATGTGGCCGAGATCAATCGCCTGCTGAAACAGCACCGCCAGATGCAGGATGCCTTCAAGATGATGGCCCGCGGCGGCGGCAAGGGCTTCGCCCGCATGGCCGGCATGATGGGCCTCGGCGGTCCAGGCGGCATGGACGCGCTCCAGTCGCTGGGCGGCAAGGTCATGGCCGGGCAGGGCGGCGATCCCGCCGGGAGTGCGCCCACCCAGCTGCCCGGTCTCGGCGGCCCCAAAACCCCTTCGCTGCCAGGTCTCGGCGGCGCCCCGTTCAACCCATTCCGTAAACCCTGAACTCAAGACCCCAAGAAGGACTCACATGCTCAAGATTCGTCTCTCCCGCGGCGGCGCCAAGAAGCGCCCGTATTATTCCATCGTCGTGGCCGACAGCCATTCTCCGCGCGACGGCCGCTTCATCGAAAAGGTCGGCGCCTACGATCCCCTGCTGAAAAAGGACAACCCGGCGCGCGTGACGCTGAAGGCCGAGCGCATCACCGAGTGGCTCTCCAAGGGCGCTCAGCCCACCGAGCGCGTCGCCCGCTTCCTGGCCGCTGAGGGACTCGCCAAGTGGGAGCATGGCTCCAACCTCAAGAAGGGCGAGCCGCACGCCAAGGCCAAGGAGCGCATCACCGAGCGCGAAGAACGCGCCGCCGCCAGAGCCGCCCAGCCGGAGCCGGAACCCGTGGTCGAGGAAGCGCCGGTCGAAGAAGTTCATGCCGAGGAAACCCCGGCCGAAGTGACCGCCGAGGAAGCTCCCGCCGAAGCCGCGCTGGAGGAAGCTCCGGCGGAAGCGGAAGCCGCCGCCGAGCCTGAAGCCGCCGCCGAGGAAACCCCGGTCGAGGTTCCCGCCGAACCGGAACCCGTCGCCGACGAACCGCCGGTGGAAATGCCCGCCGAACCCGAAGCCCAGGCCGAGCCCGAAACCGCCGCCGAGGAAACCCCGGCCGAGGAACCCACCGAGGGCTAGGTTGGTGGCTAGGCCCCTTTTCTTCCGCTCATCCCCGCGAAAGCGGGGACCGAGGCTTTTTTCGTCTGGCTCGGCGCGGCTCGAGGAAAGGACTGCCTTCTGGACACCACTGGGTCCCCGCTTTCGCGGGGATGAGCGGGGGTGGAGTTTCTCATGCCCCGCCTGATCCTGGTCGGTCAGGTGGCTGGCGCCTTTGGGGTGCGGGGCGAGGTGCGGGTCACCGCCTTCACCGCCGACCCGCTGAGCCTCGTCGCCTACAGTCCGCTGCTCACCGAAGACGGGCGCGCGGCGCTGACACTCAGTCAGGGACGCGCGGTCCAGGGCGCGGTGATTGCACGCGCGGCCGAGATCGCCACGCGTGAGGAAGCCCAGGCGTTGCGCGGCCTTCGCCTGTTCGTCGAGCGGGACGCCCTGCCGGCGCCGGACGACGAGGAATACTACCTCGCCGACCTCATCGGTCTCACCGCCCGCACCCCGGACGGCGAGACGCTGGGACGTGTGAAGACCGTGTCCAACTTCGGCGCCGGCGACCTCCTGGAAATCGAACCCCCGAACGTCGCCCCCGCCTGGTGGACCCCGTTCACCCGCGAAGCCGTCCCGGAAGTGAACCTCGAAGGCGGCTGGGTGGTCGTGGAGCGGCCGGCGGAGACCTAGGGCCGCCTCGTTGCCGGGTCGCGTGTTTGCCCCTAGGCTCATCGCGTTCGAGAGAGGGTCCGGCCATGACCATCAACTCAGTGCGCGTTGGCGCGCTCATCGGGGCTGTGGTTCTCGCCTTGGCGTCCGCTTCGTCTCCGGCCGTGGCGGCGTTTCATTCGTATACGTCTATCAAAGGGAAGAAGACCGGGGCGTTCAAGGGTGAGAGCTCAAAGAACGGCGCCAAAAGGCACGGCAAGTGGGGCGAAGTCCGCTCGTTCAACGTGGGCAGCGAGACCCCGGTTGACATAAAGGGCGGCGGACCCAAAGGCGCGCGCCACGGTCACCCGCTCAAAATCACCAAAAAGCACGCCGGGCGCCACCACCTCGCCCATCGCGGCTAGCCACCTCCCCCATGGAGGGGGAGGTGGATCGCAGTGGCTCAGCGCAGGTCCGGCGGCGTCGCCTCAACAGCGAGAAGCTTCACCGCCTCGTCGAGCGAGACCACCTCCTGCGCCTGGGAGCCCAGGCGGCGGAGGGCGACTTTGCCCTCGTCGGCTTCACGCCGGCCGACCACGGCGATCACCGGGACCTTGGCCAGGGAGTGCTCGCGCACCTTGTAGCCGACCTTCTCGTTTCGGAGGTCCACTTCCACGCGCAGTCCGGCGCGCTTCAGTTGCCCGGCCACTGACACGGCGTATTCGTCCGCATCCTGAGTAATGGTGGCCACCACCACCTGCACGGGCGCCAGCCAAATCGGGAAGGCGCCGGCGTGGTGCTCGATGAGCACGCCGATGAACCGCTCCAGCGAACCCAGGATCGCCCGGTGCAGCATCACCGGCCGGTGTTTCATCCCATCCTCGCCGATGTAGTTGGCGTCGAGGCGTTCGGGCAAAACGTAGTCGAGCTGGTGCGTGCCGCACTGCCAGGTGCGGCCGATGGCGTCCTTCAGGTGGAATTCGAGCTTGGGGCCATAGAAGGCGCCTTCGCCCGGCAGGAGCTCGACCTCCACGCCGGCGGCGCGGGCGGCGCGCTCCAGCGTGTCCTCGGCGATCGTCCACTGCTCGTCCGTCCCGAAGCGCTTGTCCGGGCGCAGCGCCAGCTTCACCGAATGCAGGTCGACGCCCAGGTCGGCGTAGACGGACTTCAGCAGGCTGACGAAATCGCGCGTCTCCGCCTCGACCTGCTCAGGCGTGCAGAAGATGTGGCCGTCGTCCTGGGCCATCTGGCGCACGCGCAGGACGCCCAACAGACCGCCGGAGCCTTCGTTGCGGTGCAGGCCGTCGAACTCGGCCATGCGGATGGGCAGCTCGCGATAGCTGCGCTGGCCGTGGTTGAAGATCTGCACGTGGCCCGGACAGTTCATCGGCTTGACCGCCAGCGTCTCGCCCTCGTCGGTCTCGCAGACGAACATGGAGGCGTGGAACTTCTCCCAGTGGCCGGACCGCTCCCAGAGCGAGCGGTCGAGGATCTGCGGCGTCTTCACCTCCACGTAGCCCGCCGCCTCGATGCGTCGGCGCATGTACTCCACGAGCACCCGGTAGAGCGTCCAGCCCTTGGGGTGCCAGAACACCATGCCCCGGCCCTCTTCCTGGATGTGGAAGAGGTCCATGGCGGCGCCCAACTTGCGGTGATCGCGCTTCTCGGCCTCCTCGATGCGCGTGAGGTGCGCGGCGAGATCGGCGTCCGAGGCCCAGGCCGTGCCGTAGATGCGCTGCAGCTGGGCGTTCCTCTGATCGCCCCGCCAGTAGGCGCCGGCGAGCTTGGTCAGCTTGAACGCCTTGCCCACGTGCCGCGTGGACGGCAGGTGTGGGCCGCGGCACAGGTCCTTCCACGCCCCCTGGCGATAGACGGTGATCGCTTCGGCGCCCGGAATGCTCTCGATGATCTCGGCCTTGTAGGCCTCGCCGATGCCCTTGAAATGGGCGATGGCCTCGCCGCGGTCCCACACCTCGCGCGTGATCGGCTCGTCGCGATCGACGATCTGGCGCATGCGGGCCTCGATCTTGCCGAGGTCGTCCAGGGAGAACGGCTCCGCCCGGGCGAAGTCGTAGTAAAAGCCATCCTCGACATTGGGGCCGATGGTCACCTGCGTGTCGGGGAACAGCTCCTGCACCGCCTCGGCGAGCACGTGGGCCGTGTCGTGGCGAATGACCTCCAGCGCTTCGGGCGAGTCGCGGGTAATGATCTTGATCGCCCCGCCGCGCTCCAGCGGGCGGCCCAGGTCGACGAGGTCGCCGTCAAGCTCGACCAGCAGGGCCTTCTTGGCCAGCGAGGGGGAGATCGAGGCGGCGACGTCGGCCCCCGTGACGCCATCGTCGAAGGATCGCGCCTGGCCGTCGGGAAATTTCAGTTGGATCATCTTCAAGTCTTTCAACGCGGGGCGGGACAGGATCGAAGCCTGAGCCGCCGAAGGGGTGGCATCGGCACAGCCGCCGCGCGGCGAGCCATCCGCCGCGCACCGGTCCGTGCAGGATCAGGGCCTGGGCCGCGTAGTCCGAACAGGTCGGCTGGAAGCGGCACGAGCGCCCGATCCAGGGCGAAAGCGTCACCTTGTAAGCCGTATGGCTCGCTCGGATGGCGCTCTGGTAGAGATTCATGCCGACACGCGGGTGATGGGAGCGGCGAGGCCGCTCAGGCCGCGTCGGCGGGGCTAGTTCGCGTCTGGCCGCGACCGGCGAGCGCCAGCCGGCACGCCTCGGCCGTCGCCTCGAACGCGAGCATCGCGGAGGCGTGGCGGGCGGGAAAATCCTTGACGACCCAAAGCATGGATAAGTCCGAGAAGCGTCCTTCAGGCGCGGGCGCGCCCTCCTTCAACATAGCACGGAAGCCGTCGCGCGCCATTTCGATTTCCTGGGCGGTGGCGCCGATGACGTAGGTGCCCAGCACGGCGGCGGCCGCCTGACCAAGCGCGCAGGCCTTCACGTCCTGGGCGAACTCAGCCACTTGGTCGCCGTCCATGACCACATCGACGATGACGCGGCTGCCGCACAGCTTGGCCACCTTTTCCGCCGAGGCGTCGGGCGCGGCCAGCCGCCCCGCGTGCGGCAAGTTCGCCGCCAGCGTCAGGACCTTGGCCGAATAGAGATCATCGATCATCGCGCTCTCATATGAGCGGACCGGGTCAAAAGCGCCAGATCGGGCTGAAATCACCTCTCCTTTTGCCCAAAAGAAACGGCCCGGCCTAAGCCGGGCCGAGTCGCCCGCTCCATTAAGAGCAGCACCGGAGAGAACCCCATGAAATTCAGTTGGAGGGCCACTCCCCAGGACTTCCGACGGTAAGGAAGCTTTGCAGGCGCTGCAACTCACGGTTTTGGGAGCATCTTGCGCCCTTCTCAAGGTTGCGCGAATGTCCATCATCCAAAGGGAAGGGCTTCCTATGCGCAACACTCTGATTCTAGCCGCCATCGCGGCTATGGCGTTCTCGTCTGTAGCCGAAGCGAAGGCGTGCAAAGACGCCAAGGGACACTTCACGAAGTGCGACACGCCAGCCGCCGCGCCGATGATGCGGGCGTCTAACAAGGCCGGACCTGGAACCTGTAAGGATAAGCACGGTCACTTCGCCAAGTGCGGAACGGTCCTTGCGATCCCGCCGATGGCGCCCCGCGCGATGAACCCCGTCTCGGCTGGCGCCCACCATCCCAATTGCAAAAAGGGCAAACCCTGCGGCAACACCTGCATCGCCCAGGATAGGGTCTGCCACAAGTAGGCCGAAAGCGGGGGGCTTAACGCTCCCCGCGCCCTTACGGGGCCACGCTCGAACCCCTCAACCGGGCGCGCCTTGAAGGCGCGTCTCGACCTTCCCCTTGAGGGAAAGGCGAAGCAGCGGCTCGAACAGGTGAGCGGCCAGGTGGCGCACGACATCCACGACGACTCCGTCGCCAGTGAGGTGGTAGGCCTCGCTGTAGCCTGAGGGCAACTTGTAGTCGTCCGGCAGGCCCATAAGGCGCGCGGTCTCCCGGGCCGAGATGAGGCGGGAACGCACGCTGGGGCCATCCACCACCAGGATCACCTGCCGGCTGGAGCCGCCGGCGGGAGTGCGCAGGCACCCGGACATGTCGTCGAACCGGACCTCGGCCCGTTGCGCCTTGCGCCCACGCCCATCGATCCGCGTGCGCCGATAGACGCCGCCCACCATCCGGCGCCCCGCGCGCTCCGCCGTTCGCACCTTTTCCAGGTTGACGTCCGACATGAGCTCAAGGAGGCGCGCGGTCTCGGCCGGCGAATGCCAGGTGGGGCCATCGCATTCGATAAGATCGGCGAAGGCCTGGTTGCGGCGTGCGGGCGCCGGCGTCCCCCACCAGATCATGCCATCCCGCAGGTCCGCCGGAAGCGCCGCCACGGCGCGGCGCAGGGCCGGGGTGTGAAAGGGATCAACGGGTTCCCGCGAGATCAGGGAGCTGTCGATCTCGACGTCCTCGCGCACCCCGATCAGGAACAGACGGGGCCGCGACTGCGGCACGAACCGGGCGGCGTCGATCACAAGCGGGCCCAGGCGATAGCCGTGCTCGGCGAAGGCGCGGCAGATGGCGCTAAAGTCCGCCCCGCCGCGCGATGTCAGCGCCCCGCAGACATTCTCCAGGGCGACGAGGCGTGGCGCGCGGCCCTTGAGGTCGGCCATCAGGTCCCAGAAGGCGTGGAAGGTTCCGGACCGGCGTCCGTTCAGCCCAACTCCGACACCCGCCAGCGACAGGTCCTGGCAGGGAAACGAGCCCCAGGCGAGGTCTGCGCGCCCTGGCAGGTCGCTGGCCGCGATCTCGCGGATGTCGCCGATCCGAAGCTCGCCGGCGTCGCCCCAGTTGTCCTGATAGGCCCGCGCCTTGGCCGCATCGAAGTCGTTGGCGAACAGGCAGGTCCAGCCGGGCCCAAGGCCTGCCCGCGCCATACCGCCGCCGGCGAAGAATTCATAGAAGCCGCCCGACGCCGGGACCGCCCTCGAATTCACCGCCATGGCCGCTGCCGAATCCATGTTCCGGAGAATGAGGCTATTCGCGCCCGCCGCCAAAGCGCGTTGGCGTCACTCCGGCGTCTGGCAAACCGTGGAACGGGTGAGGAAGCGGCGCTCCCGGCCATTGTCCAGGGAGAACATGCCGCCGCGGCCCGGCACGACGTCGATGATCAGATCGGTGTGCTTCCAGGCCTCGAACTGGGAGGCGCTGATATAGACCGGCGCCCCGCCGATGGAGCCCAGAAGCACGTCGTTGTCGCCGACGATGAACTCACCCGCCATAGCACATGGGCGAGGAGCCGTCGCAGCAGCCGCCGGACTGGTGGAACAGCACCGGCCCGTGGTCGGCAATGATCTCAGCCAGGAACGCGAGCGCCGCCAGCGTCGCCGTGACCTTGTCGCCCACCCTCAGAAGAACCCCAACTTCTTGGGGCTATAGCTCACCAGCATGTTCTTGGTCTGCTGATAGTGGTCGAGCATCATCTTGTGGTTCTCGCGGCCGATGCCGGACTGCTTGTAGCCGCCGAAGGCCGCGTGCGCCGGATAGGCGTGGTAGCAGTTCGTCCACACCCGTCCGGCCTGGATGGCGCGGCCGAAACGGTAGGCTCTCGTTCCGTCGCGTGTCCAGATGCCGGCGCCCAGGCCGTAGAGGGTGTCATTGGCGATCGAGAGCGCCTCCGCGTCGTCCTTGAACGTGGTCACCGACACCACCGGCCCGAAGATCTCCTCCTGGAAGATGCGCATCTTGTTGTGGCCCTTGAACACGGTCGGCTTGACGTAGAAGCCGCCGGCCAGGTCGCCCGGCAGCTCCGCCCGCTCGCCACCGATGAGCACTTCCGCGCCTTCCTGGCGGCCGATGTCGAAGTAGGAGAGGATCTTGTCCATCTGCTCCGACGAGGCCTGGGCGCCCACCATGGTGCCTGGATCCAGCGGATCGCCCTGGACGATGGCCTTCACCCGCGCCAGCGCCCGATCCATGAACCGGTCGTAGATCTTCTCGTGGATGAGGGCGCGGCTCGGGCAGGTGCAAACCTCGCCCTGGTTGAGGGCGAACATGACGAAGCCTTCGATGGCCTTGTCGAAGAAATCGTCGTCGGCCGCCGTCACGTCTTCGAAGAAGATGTTTGGCGATTTGCCTCCCAGCTCCAGCGTCACGGGGATCAGGTTCTGGCTGGCGTACTGCATGATCAGCCGCCCGGTGGTGGTTTCGCCGGTGAAGGCGATCTTGGCGATGCGCGGGGACGACGCCAGGGGCTTACCGGCTTCAAGGCCAAAGCCGTTGACGATGTTGACGACGCCCGGCGGCAACAGGTCGCCCACCAGGTCGGCCCAGAACAGGATCGAGGCCGGGGTCTGTTCGGCGGGCTTGATGACCACGCAGTTTCCGGCGGCGAGCGCCGGGGCCAGCTTCCAGCAAGCCATGAGCAGCGGAAAGTTCCACGGGATGATCTGGCCGACGACGCCCAGCGGCTCGTGGAAGTGATAGGCCACCGTGTCGTGGTCGATCTCGGAGATCGAACCCTCCTGAGCGCGGATGGCGCCGGCGAAATAGCGGAAGTGGTCGATGGCCAGCGGCACGTCGGCGGCTGTGGACTCGCGGATCGGCTTGCCGTTGTCCCAGGTCTCGGCCAGCGCCAGACGATCCAGGTTCTCTTCCATGCGGTCGGCGATTCGCGTGAGGATCAAAGCGCGCTCGGCGGGGCTGGTCTTGCCCCAGGCTTCCTTGGCCGCGTGGGCGGCGTCCAGCGCCGCCTCGACGTCGGCGGCGTCCGAGCGGGCGATCTCGCACAGCACCTGGCCGTTGATCGGCGAAGTGTTCTCGAAATAGCGGCCCGAACGGGGCTCGACCCACTCGCCACCGATGAAGTTGCCATAGCGACCGGCGAACGGCGCCTTGGCGTGGCGGAAAAATTCGATCTTGGTCATGGCGTTCTCCCGGAAGGTCGCCCCCGTGGGTCTCGTTTGAGTTCAACCATGACTCCGTAAGGTGGGCCTGTCAGGGGCGCCGGTGATCACGATCGCGCGCCTGAGGCGACGGGGGAGAGACGTCTAGCTCGCCAGCGCTTCGAGATCGCCGCGCAGGCGCGCGGCGACGGCGTCCCCAAGCGTCTCTTCAAGTTCGCCGTGGCAGCTGCGCCAGACCGGTATGGCGCACGCCAGGAGTGCGTGACCCTCGCCGGTGAGGGCGAGCCGCCGGCTGCGACGATCAGCGGGATCCACACCCACTTCGACGAGGCCACGCCGCGCCAGGGGCTTGAGAGCGGCGGTAAGCGTGGTTCGGTCGGCGCCCAGCAAGGCCGCGACATCGGCCATGGTGGGGGGCTCCTCCCAGTTGACCGCGTTCAGCAGCGAGAACTGGCCGCTGGTGAGGCCCAGCGGGCGAAGCGCCTTGTCGAACCGCCGTGCCAAAGACCGGGCCGCGCCTTGGGCGCGCAGACACAGGCAGGTATCGCGGACGAAATGGGTGGCCTCAAACGAGTCGGCGGTTGACATGGCGCATTAGGTTGATTTCAACTTATAATTGTCAAGACCCAACTGGCTCCGGTCGAGAGGAAGCTTCACATGACCATGACCGCCACCACCGAAACGCTGCCCGGCCAAGCCAAGACAAAGGGCGGAACGACCGTCTATCTGCAAGTCGATGGGGCCGCGCAGGCCGCCAAGTTCTATGAGCGCGCCTTCGGCGCCGAGATCACCGCCATGCATCCTGTCGATGAAAAAGGCTGCACGATGCATGTCCACCTCTACGTCAACGGAACGACCGTAATGCTGAGCGACTTTTATCCGGAACATGGAGTGCCAAAGGTGGCGCCGGCGGGTTTCAGCTTGACCCTTCACGTCAGCGACATCGACACCTGGTACAAACGCGCCGTGGACGCCGGCGCAAGTGTTGGCCAACCGGTGACCGAGATGTTCTGGGGCGACCGCTACGGGTCCGTGAAGGATCCCTACGGCGTCACCTGGGCGATGAACCAGGCCAAGAGCGCCTGAATCAATGGGAGAGACGCCATGACCACGACCGGAAGATTCACCTGGTACGAGTTGATGACCAAGGACACCGCCGCCGCTGCGTCGTTCTACGACAAGGTCGTCGGCTGGACGAGCGCCGCCATGGGACAGTCGGGCTCCGGCACGCCATACACGGTCTTCAGCACCGCCGAAGGCGGCGTGGCCGGACTACTCGAAACCCCTCCGGAGGCTCAAGGCGCGCCGCCGGCGTGGTGGGGTTATGTCTCGGTGGACGATGTCGACGCCTACGCCAAGAAGTTCGAGGCGGCCGGCGGCGCGGTTCATCGCCCGCCCGCCGATATTCCCTCGATCGGCCGCTTTTCGGTCGTGGCCGACCCCCAGGGCGCCATGTTGGTGTTGTTCAAGGCCGAGCCCCGCCCCGACGGCGTCGCGCCGCCGGCGCTGGACGCGCCGGGGTACCCCTCCTGGCGCGAGCTGATGACCACCGACGGCCCGTCCGCGGTGGAATTCTACACGGGCATGTTCGGCTGGGAGAAGTCGACCGGCCACGACATGGGCCCAATGGGCGTCTATCAGCTGTTTGCCTACGACGGCGCCGACCGCGGCGGCATCATGACCCGGCCGCCGCAAATGCCGACATCGAATTGGGGCTATGTCTTTCGGGTCGACGCCATCGGCCCGGCGACCGAACGCCTGAAGGCCGCCGGCGGAAGCGTGCTCAACGGCCCGATGCAGGTGCCGACAGGCGACTGGATCGTGCAGGCGCTGGATCGCCAGGGCGCGTGGTTCTGTCTGCAGAGCCCCAACGCCTGAGGCGATGGGTTGGCCCTCGACTTGGCGGGATGCTAGCGTCTTTGCAGGAACGGAGACGCGCGCATGCCCCAGGTCAAGGCCAATGGCCTCAGCTTCGAATACGACATCACCGGCAAGGACGGCGACGAGCCCGTTCTGCTGATCATGGGCCTGGGCGCCCAAATGACCCTGTGGCGGCAGGGGTTCCTCGATCGCCTGGCCGCGCGCGGGTATCGAGTCATCCGCTTCGACAACCGCGACGCCGGTCTTTCCGAGAAGCTCGAGGCGGCGGGGCCGCCGGACATGGCCGCGGTTCTCCAGGCCTACGTCGAGAAGCGTCTGGCCCCCGCGGCGTACAATCTTTCCGACATGGCCAATGACGCCGTCGGCGTGCTATCGGGGCTTGGAATCGAGCGGGCGCACATCGTCGGCGCCTCAATGGGCGGGATGATCGCCCAGCTGGTTGCGGCGGAACATCCGGGCCGCACGCTCTCACTCACCTCCATCATGTCGACGACCGGGAACCGCGACCTGCCTCCCGCCAAACCGGAAGCCATGGCCGTCCTCAACACGCCCGCGCCCGACCCGAATGTGGATCTGGAGGGCTACCTCGACAGTGTGGTGGCCTCTTCGAGGGTGATCGGCTCGCCTGGATGGCCCGCTGACGAGGCTGACCTGCGCGCCTTTGGGCTCAGCAACGTCAAGCGCTGCTACTATCCCGTGGGCTTCCAGCGCCAATATGCGGCGGTGCTCGCCTCGCCCGACCGGCGACCGAAGCTCGCCGGGATCACCGTCCCGACCATGGTGATCCATGGCGAGGACGATCCTCTCGTGCCGGTGGAGGGCGGGCGCGACACCGCGGCCAGTATCCCAGGTGCGGAGCTGACCCTCATCCCGGGCATGGGCCACGACGTCCCGCCGGCGCTCTATGACCGGATCGTCGACGCCATCGACCGTGTGGCGAGAAAGGCTCGGGCGGAGGCTTAGGGGCCTCCTCCTGCCCCTGGAAGGGAGAGCGACTCCTACTCCGCCGCCTTGAGCTTGGGCGTGAAGGCCTCGGGAACGCGGCCGCCGCCCTGACGCGCGAACATCCAACCGGGGTATTCGGACGGCAACTCGCTGACCTCGTCGAGGCGAGCGACTTCTTCAGGAGTAAGCCGGAGGTCGACCGCCGCCAGATTGTCGTCGAGCTGTTCCACCGTCTTGGCGCCGATGATCACGCTCATGACGTGGCTCTTGTCGAGCAGCCAGGCGAGGGCCACGCGCGCCACCGAAACGCCATGCGCGTCGCCAACCTCACGCATGGCGGCGACGCACTTCCAGGCGCGGTCGCGGTCCACGGGCGGGAAGTCGAAGCTCGCCCGGCGCGCGTCATTGGGGGTGGCCGTATCTGGGCCGAACTTGCCGCTCAGGAGGCCGCCGGCCAGCGGCGACCACACCATCAGGCCCAGGCGTTCCGAGCTGAGCATGGGGATGAGATCGCGCTCCAGATCACGCCCGGCGATGGAATAGTAGGCCTGCAGCGTCTCGAAACGCGCCCAGCCGCGCTCCTCGCTCAAAGTCACGGCCTTGGCGATCTTCCATGCCGCCCAGTTGGAGACGCCCACGTAGCGCACCAGCCCTTCGCGGACGAGGTCATCCAGGGCGCGCAGGGTCTCCTCGATGGGGGTCACCGCATCGTTGCCGTGGATCTGATAGAGGTCGATGTGGTCGGTCTGAAGCCGCTCCAGGCTCCCCTTCACGCTGTCCATGATGTGCCCACGCGAGGCGCCGGCGTCGTTGGGCCTGGGTCCCATGCGTCCGAACGCCTTGGTTGCGATGACCACGTCCTTGCGGGCGACGCCGAGGTTCTTGAACGCCTGACCCAGACGCCGCTCGCTCTCGCCGAAGGAATAGACATCCGCCGTGTCGAAGAAGTTGACCCCCGCGGCGAGCGACTTGGCGACGATCTCGTCCACCACCTTCTGGTCGAGCGCGCCGATGGCTTTCCATATGCCGGCGTCGGCGTTGCCGCCGAAGGTCATGGCCCCCAGGCAAATTTCCGAGACATACAGGCCTGTGCGGCCAAGCTGACTGTATTTCATACTCATCTCCCTCGGTCTCTCGGTCGGATTTATGCACGCGCGGACGCCCTCGCCAGGAGGTCAGGCGACGGGCGCTGGAATTTCGCGGCTTGCTTTGGCAGCCTCAGGCGCACGGCTGGAGCGGATCATCAGGAACTTCCCGGACCAACTGCCTTGTATAGTCCAGGTCCCCTCGATCTCGGTGGCGTCTGCATTGATCACACCCTCGTAGGTGATCGGCTTTCCGTGGTGTTTGCCCGGATCGTAGAGCTTGGTGAAGTGAACCTGTGTTCCCGAGCGGCTGCCAGAGATCAGCGCAGTCAAGGTGTCGCCCTGGGATCGGCCAGAGAGCGAGACTTCATGGACCGAACCGTTGAGCGCGCCGCCAGAGTCAATAATCACCGCCGTGAATGGATTGTGCGGAAGGCGGCGAGGATAGCTGTAGAGGCCATCCCACACGCCGGTTAGACTCTGATCGGCATCCATCGTCCCTCGCACCCCCGGCGGCAAGAAGGAGCTTCTACCCCCGCGTGAGTTCCAGCCCTTCAAGGGTTCCGGCCGCCCGCCATGCTTCCAGCGTCTCGACGAATTTGATCGGACCCGCGCCGTAGAAGCCATTCTGCACCGCCTTGGGGTTCGGCCGGCCCTCGTTGTTGTAGTAGCCGGGCGTGCATTCGGCGGCGAACTTCTCGCGCATGACCGCGAGGGACTTGATGGTGTCGACCCATCCTTGCTCGGCTTCGGCGCTCACCTCGAGGGCGCGCACCTGACTCTCCAGACAGTGGCTGACGATGTAGGCCAGATGCCTGGATTGCTCATTGAGCATGTGCGGGAAATTCACGCTGAAACCCGACTGCGTCTGGGTGACGATGAAGCAGTTGGGAAAGCCCCGGGCGTGGAACCCGTGCAGGGTGCGCACCCCGTCCGCCCAGGCCTCGGTGAGCGAAACGCCGCCCTTGCCATAGAGCTCATAGCCGGAGCGGCGAGTGTACTCAGTGCCGACTTCGAAGCCGGTGGCGTAGATCAGGCAATCGATCTCGTGCTCGCGCCCATTGGCCCAGACGGCGTGCTCGGTGATCCGCTCCACGCCTTTGCCGGCGGTGTCCATCAGGGTGACGTTCGGCCGATTGAAAGCCTCCAGATATTCATCATGGAAACACGGCCTTTTGCAGAACTGGCGGTAGTAGGGCTTGAGCGCCTCCGCGGTCTCGGGGTCCTGGACCATCTTGTCCACCCGGGCGCGGATCTGGTTCATCTTCTGAAAATCGGCGATCTCCAGCATTTCCCCGGCCTCCGCGGGGGCGGCGTCGCCGGCGCGTTCGTTGCGCCGCGCTAGGATCAGGAGGTTGCGGATGATCTCCGTCCAGCCGTCGTTGACTAGGTCTTCCTCCTGGAAGCCGCCGGAGACGAGGATGTTGAAGTTGTCCATCCGGCGCTGTTGCCAGCCCGGCGTGAGGCTGGCCGCCCACTCGGGATCGGTCGGCCGGTTGGCGCGCACGTCGATGGACGATGGCGTACGCTGAAAGACGAAGAGCTCCTTGGCGGCGGCGGCCAGGTGCGGCACGCACTGCACCGCGGTGGCGCCCGTGCCGATAACGCCCACGCGCTTGTCCTTCAGGCGCTCAAGGCCGCCGTTGGAATCTCCGCCAGTGTAGCCGTAGTCCCAGCGGCTGGTGTGGAACGAGTGACCCTTGAAGGTCTCGACACCGGGAATGCCCGGCAGTTTCGGCCGGTGCAGAGGGCCGTTGGCCATGATCACGAAGCGGGCGCGCATGGCGTCGCCACGATTGGTCGAGATGATCCAGCGCGAGGCCGCCTCATCCCAGTCCATCCGTTTCACCTCAGTCTGGAAGCAGGCGTTATCGTACAGGCGGAAATGACGGCCGATGGCCCGGCTGTGGGCGAGGATTTCCGGCGCCCGCGAATACTTCTCCACCGGCAGGTAGCCAATCTCCTCGAGAAGCGGCAGGTAGACGTAGGACTCCACGTCGCACGCCGCACCGGGATAGCGGTTCCAGTACCAGGTGCCCCCGAAGTCACCGCCCTTCTCAATGATGCGGATGTCCTCGACGCCCGCCTCGCGCAGACGCGCGCCGGTGAGGAGGCCGCCAAAACCGCCGCCCACGATGACCACGTCCACTTCGTCGGTCAGCGGCGCGCGCGTGAATCCGGGCTCGACGTAGGGGTCCTCGAGATAGCGGGAGAAAGCCCCATCGATCTTGACGTATTGCTCGTTGCCGTCGGCGCGCAGGCGTTTGTCACGCTCGGCGCGGTATTTCTCGCGCAGCGCCTTGGGATCGAAGCCGAATTCCGCTTCGCCATCGTGCGCCATGACGCCAGTCTCCCTCGAAATCGCCGCGTTTGAACGGTTGTTTGAATTCATCACAGGCAGCGGCGGGACACAAGACCGCGGAGCGCGACGACCAGGGAGCTGGAAGTCAATCCGCGCATGTCCTAATCCCTGAACCGAGGTCGTCGATGGCGGCGGACGGAGACTAAATCATTCGCTTCATCGGTGAAGAAGAGGTCCGCCGGCGGCTCACCTACGAGGTGTGCATCCCGTTGATGCGCGAAGCCATGACCGCCGTATCCAGCGGCGAAACGAGCCAACTTCTGCGAGCCATCCTTCCTTTGGGCGGTGAAAACATGTTCGGGGTCATGCCGGGTGCGCTGGGCGGCGATCGTCCATTCGGCGCCAAGCTGATCAGCGTGTTTCCCGGGAACTTCGCCGCGGGCGGACCATCGCACCAGGGCGTGATCGTGCTCTTCGACCCGTCGACGGGTGCGCCTGTCGTTGTCGTCGACGCCGGTGAGGTCACCGCGATCCGCACCGCGGCCGCCAGCGCCATGGCGACTGACGTTCTATCCCGCCCGGATGCTCATCGCCTGACGATTCTGGGTTACGGCCGGCAAGCCGCCGAGCATGCCCGCGCCATCACCAAGATCCGAACGATCTCGGCCATCTCCATCTGGGGCCGAAGTGCGGACCGGGCCCAGGCGTTCGCGGCGCGTATTGGAGGCGAACTTGGCCTGCCGGTGACCGCCGCCGCCGACGTACGCGAAGCGGTGCGCGGCGCCGACATCGTTTGCGCAGTCACCGCCGCGACGGACCCCATTCTTTCGGGCGCATGGTTGGCGCCCGGCGCGCACGTCAATCTGGTCGGGTCCGGCCACGCGGGTCAGGCGGAAGCCGACGGCGAGCTGGTGGCGCTCGCTCGCTTCATCGCCGACAGCCGTGAGGGCGTGCTGGCTCAGGGCGGCGAGTTTCTGCGGGCCAAGCAAGAGGGTCTCGTCGAGGATTCACACATCGTCGGCGAGATTGGCGAGGTTTTGAAAGGGGTCGTGCGAGGCCGGCGCACAGATCAAGAGATCACAATCTACAAGTCACTCGGGCACATCGCGCAGGATCTGTCGTGCGCTTGGGTGCTATACAGAGGCGACGGGCATGAGTTACCAAAGACGGTCGCGACTCAAGATCGCGGCTTGCGCGCGGCCCCGGGCATGTAGATTGAAGCTCGGTGATCGCGGGCCGCTTGGCGGCCCTGTGTGGCGATGGCGCGAAGTGGTGGTCCGAGCGCGTTAGTGGCGTGAGCGATGGAAGGGGGCGGCGGGCGTCCGCGCCGAGCGTGAAGCGATGACGCCGACGTGTTCGTTAGGAGAACACCTATGGATCCAGGCGGTATCGCGTCAAAGCTCCTAACCGGAAGCATAGCGTTTACCGTATTGGTAGCGGTATTTATCGTCGCCATTACTTTCTTGGGGTTCTCATCCAGCATGGCTGGTGGAGGATCAAAGCGTTCTTTCGCGACCGTGATCGTGCTATTTTTTGTAGCGGCCGCCATATTGGCGGCTGCATTACTGTTTCCGGATTTGCCAAGGCGGGCCTACGACTTTGTGAACGGGCTCGGATACCGGTGATCGAGGCTGTTCGCCGCGACTGGCGCGTGGGGAGTGGACCGCCATTCTCGGGATTGCCGTTGGGCCGACGCGCGCTTACGGATAGGCACAGGAAGACGGGCGTTCCGAGCAAAAGGCGCCGGCGATGAGGGAATGCTGTTGCCGCATGTCTTCCTGATCCGCGTCATCCCGCTGATTGCACGCTACGGCTATACCGTGCTCTTGCCGGTCGCCGTGATCGAAGGGCCGACAGTGGCGGCCATCACCGGCGCGCTGGTGGCGCTCGGACAGTTCGATCCGGTGATTTCCTGCCTTCTCCTTGTGGCGGCCGACCTCGTCGGCGACGCCCTCTACTATGTCCTCGGCCGCTACGGCCACGGACCAATTTCGAACTGGCTCAACAAGCGCCTTCGCATCACGCCCGAGCGGCTGGTTCCGCTGGCCCAACGCTTCCACGACAATGACTGGAAGCTGATCATGATCGGGAAGACCCAGGCGCTCGGCGGCATCATCCTGTATTTCGCAGGCGCCAGCCGGATGTCGTTCGCTCGCTATATGGCCCTCAACCTGATTGGCACCTTTCCGAAGGTGATACTGTTCGAGCTGATCGGCTTCGCACTGGGATATTTCCTGGGCGCCAACGTCCTGCACTCGACGCGCTATGTGGACTTCGTAACCGCGGCTCTGTTCACCGTCGCGTTGGCGGTGCTCATCGCTTCCTACTGGCTGGTGCGGCGGCGCCTGTTCAAGGACCTCGTCCACGACATCTCGGTCTGACGGCCCCCTTGCGCGGCCGGCTTGCGGCGAATGAGGCTCAGAAGCGCCAGATTCTGGCGCACGACGCCCAGCGGCGAGAGCACGCGCAAGGCGTCGAATGTCATGGCCAGCTCTTCGACCACACCGCGCCAGCGCCCCACCTTGTGGAATTTCCGGATGTTGAACACGCCCGGCCAATCGACTACGGCCAGGGACAGTCGGTCGCGCGTGATCAGGCTGTTGATGAACGCCTCGCCGCCCCAGCGGGGCAGACGCTGCATCTCGTCGATCGCCTCGCGCCCGAGCCTTGCCGGAATCACCCGTTCTCCGGAGACGAAGTCGAGGCCAATGCCGCGATAGAAGGCCAGGCTGTTCGCCCGCAGGCTGATGCTCACCTGCGCCCAGCCATCCAGCACGGGATCGGCCAAGGCCTGTATGTCGGCGGCGCGCACGCCGGCGAGATCGGCGTCGAGCATCATCAGATACTCGCCTCTGGCCAGGGCGATGCCGCGGCTGAGCGCATAGGTCTTGCCGCGATTGGGCGAATAAGAAACCACCCGGATGTTGGGGTAATCCGCCAACAGGGCTTCGGTGGCGTCGGTGGATCCGTCGTTGACGACGATGACCTCGAGCAGCGCCGGATGCTGGTGGACCGCCTCAAGAATGGCGCCGATGCGCTCCGCTTCGTTGTAGGCGCACACGATGCAGGAAATCCTCCCCGCGAGCGTTCGCGGCAGGCCGGATTCGTGGGCGATGGCTAGGTTGGGCCGCTTGTTCGCCGGGTCGGCGGGCGGATGAGATTCGCTGATCATGGCCGCATAATAGCCTGAGCCGACCCCCGGAGCCTAGACCCGGGCGCATTTCATTGCCGTTTTGCAACTTTTTGGCGTGGGATTCTGACCGCTTCCGGCGTGGCCAGGAGGCCACGCGGTGACTTGGTTAGCCGCCGCCGTTAGTCTCAAGGACATGACGTCCCTGGCGACCCTTCCACCTGCGGTGCGCGTGAAAACCCTGCGGGTGCGTGTGGCCCACGTCAGCGAATCCGTCCGCGCGATCCCGCAGGAGACGGCGGTGGCCTTCGTCTATGACGCCGGATCCGAGGCGGTGATGATGGCGACGCCCGCCGACCTCGAGGACTTCGCCCTGGGCTTCTCCCTGACCGAGGGGATCGTCGCCGACGCTGGGGAAATCCGTCAGGTGGAGATCGCGCCGCGGGAGAATGGCGTTGAACTACGCATCTGGCTGGGGCCAGAGCGAGGCAGGAGCCTGGCCACGCGCCGACGCGCGCGCGCCGGCCCCACCGGCTGCGGACTCTGCGGCGTGGAGAGCCTGAACGATGCGCTCCGCCCTCTGCCGCGCGTCGAGGGTAACCTCAAGATAGCCGCCGCGGACCTTGTCGCCGCCATGCAGGCGCTCGCCCCCCGCCAGACGCTCAATCTCGAGACGCGCGCCGTTCACGCCGCCGCCTTCTTCGTTCCGGGTGAAGGGATCGTGGCCGTCCGCGAGGACGTCGGTCGACACAGTGCGCTCGATAAGCTGGCCGGCGCGCTTGCCCGACTGAATCGGACCGCGGCGGACGGCGCCATCCTGATGACAAGCCGTGTCTCGGTGGAACTAGTGCAGAAGTCCGCGGTCATGGGCGCCCCCATCCTGGCCGCCGTTTCAGCCCCGACAGCATTGGCGCTCGAAACCGCGGAGGCGGCCGGCATGACCATTGTCGGCGTGGTCCGCGATGACGGACTCGAGGTCTTCACGCACCCCTGGCGCGTCGGGACCGACAGCGCCGACGATAGTTAGCGCAAACCCCGTTCAGACGGAATCTTCTGAACGGGGCTAATCGGCTCTAGTGCGGGTGAGCCTGCATTTCCGCGGCGTGTTGGGCGCGGAGCTCGGCGGCGTGCTTGCGCTTCTCATGCACCTTCAGCTCGTGACCGGCGATGCAGCCCACGGCGGCCCCGGCCAGGGCGTGGCCGTGGTGGTTCGGGCCGGTTTTCACGAAGTGGCCCGCGACGCCGCCGGCGACCGCGCCCGAGAGGCAGCCTACCGCGCCGGCCGTGCTGGCGATGCCGGCAGTAGCGATCGCGAGGCTGGCCGCGAATAAGACGATCTTCTTCATAGGTGTTTCCCCAATTCGCCCGATGAGGGCTGGTGCACGACAAGCCACGACCGGAAGATTCAGCGTCGCGCCGGTCGATCGCGCTTTCCTTTTAGCTAGACCGATCGAGGTTGAAAACCGATCTTGGCGCCACTGGGCCGCTCGGCGCCTCTGCGTACGCCGCTTGACGGCGTCTGGTTGTCGTGTCGGTATCGGGCGAACGCGCCGTTAAAGTCCCGCCTGAGTTAGACAGGCACGCTGCATGGGGGACGCCACGATGTCGTCAACGACCAAAATACTCATCGGGGCGCTGGTTACCGCCGTGATCGCCTGGTTCCTGTGGGGACCCATGGGCCTTGGAGCGAAGTGCGCCGCCACCACGCCTCCGGTGAGTGCGCCGGTTGCGGTAGCCCCGCCCCCGCCCCCACCCGCACCGGCCGCCGCTCCCGCGACTCCGGCGGCGGTCGCCAACTGCCAGACGGACGTGAATACGCAGATTCAGGGGAAGACGATCGACTTCTCTTCCGGCGGATCGACGATCACGGATGCTTCCAAGCCGCTGCTGGACGCACTGGCCGCGTCGCTCAAGAATTGCGCGGGAACGAGCATTGAGGTGGCCGGCTACACAGACTCAACCGGCTCGGACAAGGTCAACCAGCCGCTCTCCGAGCAGCGCGCGCAGGCGGTGGTGACCGCGCTGGGCGCGCTGGGCGTGCCGGCTGATCGGCTGACGGCCAAGGGATATGGGTCGGCCTCGCCGATCGACGCCTCGGGCACGCCCGAAGGCAACGCCAAGAATCGCCGCATCGAGTTCCATGTCGCGGCCGCCGGAGCAGCCCCAGCGGCGGGCGACGCTTCGGCGGCGAACGCTCAATAGCGGAGGACCGCGCCATGCTATCCTTCCTCCTGTTCCTGATCTGCGCGCTCGCCTGGTTCGCGATCGGCCTTGGCATCGCCTGGCTGATCTGGGGTCGGCGGTCGAGCAACGCCTGAAAAGGACATCCGCCATGCCGCTGTGCACCGCCAATAGCCTCCTCTGGTTGCTGATTCCGCTCCTGATCGGCCTGCTGACAGGTTGGTGGGCGTGGGCTCGCCGCGCGCCCGTCGCCGCGGTCGTCGCGCCGGTCATCGATCGACCAGCGCCGCGCCCGGCGCCCGAGCTCGTCCCTGAGCCGGTCATCACGCCGCCACCACCGCCAGTGGTTGCGCCGGTCGCGCCTGTTGCGGCGGCGGCGCTCACCGCGATCGGCATTCCCGCCGCCGTCGGCGCCGACGATGATCTGCGGAGGATCAAGGGCGTTGGGCCGGCGCTCAGCGAGATGTTGCACGGTCTGGGCGTGCACAGGTTCGACCAGATCGCCGCCTGGAGTCCTGACGAGGTGGCCAAGGTCGAGGCCCATCTCGGTTCATTTCAAAACCGGATCGATCGGGATCGATGGGTGGAACAGGCCGGCCTGCTTGCGCGCGGTGAGGATGCCGAGCACCACGCCAGGTTTGGCATGCGCGAAAACGGCGGCTGATCCCGGGCGCACGCGCGCCGGTCTTTCAGCGATGGGGAAGGCTGGCGCCGCCTGGGTGACTCGAACACCCGACCTACGCATTACGAATGCGCCGCTCTACCGGCTGAGCTAAGGCGGCCCAAAGGCCGGCCCGTGTTTAGCGATCAAGTTCGCGTGGCGCAATCTGCCCGCTACAGCGCCTTCACGATCCCTTCGACCATCTTCTTGGCGTCCGAGAACAGCATCATGGTGTTGTCGCGGAAGAAGAGTTCGTTCTCCACGCCGGCGTAGCCCGAGCCCATGCCGCGCTTCACGAACAGCACGGTGCGGGCCTTTTCCACGTCGAGGATCGGCATGCCGAAGATCGGGCTCTTGGGATCGGTCTTGGCCGCCGGATTGGTGACGTCGTTGGCCCCGATGACGAAGGCGACGTCGGCGGTGGCGAACTCGGAATTGATGTCGTCGAGCTCGAACACCTCATCGTAGGGCACGTTGGCTTCGGCCAGGAGCACGTTCATGTGGCCGGGCATGCGCCCCGCCACGGGATGGATGGCGTATTTGACTTCCACCCCCTCGGCCTTCAGGCGGTCGGCCATCTCGCGCAGGGCGTGCTGAGCCTGAGCCACGGCCATGCCGTAGCCGGGCACGATGATCACCTTGGACGCATTCTTCATGATGAAGGCGGCGTCCTCGGCGCTGCCCTGCTTGACCGGCCGGGTTTCGACCTTGCCGGCGGCCGCGGCGGCATCCTCGCCGCCGAACCCGCCCAGGATCACCGACACGAACGAGCGGTTCATGCCTTTGCACATGATGTAGCTGAGGATGGCGCCCGACGAGCCGACCAGCGCGCCGGTAATGATCAGGGTGATGTTGCCGAGGGTGAAGCCCAGCGCCGCGGCCGCCCATCCGGAGTAGCTGTTGAGCATGGAGATCACCACCGGCATGTCGGCGCCGCCGATGGGCACGATCAGGGTCACGCCGCCGATCAGCGCCAGGGCGAAGATCGCCCAGAACGCCCACAGCGCGTGGCCGCCGCTCATCACCAGCAGCACGATCAGCACCACCACGGCGATGGCCAGCGCCAGGTTGAGAAGGTGCCTGGCCGGCAGCAGGATCGGCGCGCCGGACATGTTGCCGTTGAGCTTGGCGAAGGCGATCAGGGAGCCGGTGAAGGTGATGGCGCCGATGGCCAGGCCCACCGAAAGCTCGATCAGGCTCTCCAGCTTCACGCCGCCTGCGTCATCGATGTGATAGGCGGCCGGAGTGTGGATCGCCGCCACGGCCACCAGGCAGGCGGAAAGGCCCACCAGGGAATGGAAGGCCGCCACCAGCTGGGGCATGGCGGTCATGTGCACGCGCCGGGCGATCACGGCGCCGACCGTCCCACCGACAGCCACCCCGCCGGCGATGAGGGCCAGGGTGACGGGGTCGAGCGCGCCGCTTCCCCATAGCGAGAGCAAGGTGACGGCCAGGGCGATGGCCATGCCGGTCATGCCCATCATGTTGCCGCGCCGGCTGGTCACCGGGCTCGACAGTCCGCGCAGCGCCAGGATGAACAGGACGCCTGAGATCAGATAGGCGAGGGACGCGAGGTTGGCGTTCACTTCGCCTCCGCCCTGTTCTTGCTCGTGTCCTTCTTGCGGTACATGCCGAGCATGCGCTGGGTGACCAAGAACCCGCCGAAGATGTTCACCGCCGCCAGGGCCGCGGCGATCGCGCCCGCGCCCTTGGAGATCCACACGTGGCCGGCGTGGGCGCCTGGCTGGATGTGCGCCGCGGCCGCCAGGAGCGCGCCGACGATGATCACCGAGGAAATGGCGTTGGTGACGCTCATCAGCGGCGTGTGCAGGGCCGGCGTGACGCTCCACACCACATAGTAGCCGACGAAGATGGCGAGGACGAAGATAGCCAGGCGGAAGACGGTGGGATCGATGGCGTCCACTTCTCTCCTAGCCTCCCGTTAGCGCTGGATGGACCACGGCCCCGCCGTGGGTGACGAGCGCGGCCCCCAGGATCTCGTCATCGAAGTCCTGGACGAGCGCGCCCTCCTTGTCGACCAGCAGGGCGATGAAGGCGGCGAGATTGCGCGCGTAGAGCGCCGAGGCGTCGGCGGCAATGCGGCCGGGCAGATTGGCGATGCCGACAATGCGCACGCCTCCGGCCTCGACTGTCTCGCCAGGCTTCGCGCCCTCGACGTTGCCGCCTTGCTCAACTGCCAGGTCGACGATCACCGCGCCCGGCCGCATCGAGGCCACCTGCTCGGCGCTGACGAGCCTCGGCGCCGGCCGGCCGGGGATAAGGGCCGTGGTGATAACGATGTCCTGCTTGCGGATGTGGTCGGAGACCAGGGCCGCCTGTTTGGCCCGGTACTCGGCGCTCATTTCCTTGGCGTAGCCAGCGGCCGTTTCGGCGGCCTTGAACTCCTCGTCCTCCACGGCCACGAACTTGGCCCCCAGGGACTCGACCTGTTCCTTGGCGGCGGGCCGCACATCGGTGGCGGTGACCACGGCCCCCAGACGGCGAGCGGTGGCCACGGCCTGCAGCCCAGCGACGCCCGCGCCCATCACGAACACCTTGGCCGGCGCCACGGTGCCGGCGGCGGTCATCATCATTGGCATGGCCCGGCCATAGGCTGCCGCGGCCTCGATCACGGCCCGATAGCCGGCGAGATTGGCCTGGCTGGAGAGGGCGTCCATGACCTGGGCCCGGGTGATGCGGGGCACGAACTCCATGGCGAAGGCGCTGGCGCCTGACCGGGCGAGTGCGTCCAGCGAGGCCTTCTCCTGGTGAGGGTCCAAAAGGCCGACGACGATCGCGCCAGGCTTCAGGGCGGCGATCTCGTCTTCGCTGGGCGCGCGAACCTTGAGCAGGATGTCCGCGCCGGCCAGGGCCGCGGCCATGTCCGGGGCTATCGAGGCGCCGGCGGCGGCATAGTCGGCGTCGGGCACGGAGGCGGTCTCGCCCGCGCCGGTCTCCACCGTCACGGTGAAGCCCTGGCTGATCAGCTTCTTCGCCGTATCCGGGGTGAGCGCCACGCGCGTCTCATCCGGATGGCGCTCCCTCGTGACAGCAAGACGGGTCATGCGAGGCGGCGCTCCTTGTGCCGGAGCCGGCGGCTAGTGAACTTGACGAGGCTTGTTGCGGAGAAACGCGATGCCGATCGCCAGCACGATCAGCCCGGGGATGAGGCCGCCCCAGAACCCGGCGCCGACGCAGAACCACAGGGTCAGCATCAGGATCAGGACCGCGATATGGAGCGAGGCCCACTTGGTGAAGGTGGCGAACAGGCGAAAGTCGGCGACCTGCGTCGCATCGTTCATTTCGCCGTGACGATATTCATCTGCGTGCGCTTCGGTCACCGGGTCCTCTTACGGGCGATCAGGTCGGGTCGAACGGGTGCTACACCACGGCCACGCCAGCCTCAAGCCATCGGCGCCGGTTCAGCCCGCCCTAGAGCAAACCCCGTTCAGACGAAATCGTCTGAGCGGGGATGATTTGCTCTAGATTCAAGAGTGTAGAGCCTGATTCAGCGTTCGCATCTGTCCCGTACGAACGCATCAGGCTCTGGGAACCCACGTCGCCAGAAGACTGCGCAGCGCCGCCACCAGGGCCAGGGGCTGATCGACCATGATGTGATGCTCGCTGTCCGGAATGACGATCCTGGGCACGTCGGCCGGGATGTGGTCGCGCTCGAGCATGGCGTGGCGACGGATGATCTCGGAGCGGTCGCCGATGATGTGCACGAGCGGGGTGGCCGCGCCGGTGAACTCGATCGTCTCCATGCCGGCGCGGTCGAGTTTGGACCACACGCCCGGATCGAATCGCCAGGTCCAGCCCTCTCCGGCGCCTTCGCCCTCGGGCAGGGGGACGCGCTTCAGCGACCGGCGGGCGATGAAATCGGCGATGAAGAGGTTGCCCGGGACTTGCGGGGGCATGAAGCGGAACCGGGTCAGCGCCGCCTCCAACGAGGGATAGATGCGGTTTCGGCCGCTGCGTTGGGAGAGCCGGCGCCAGGGGCCCGGATCTTCGCCGCGGGCGATGGCTTCGGCGCGCATGCGCTCGAACTCCTCGGGGGTCGGCGGCCCGCCAAAGCCCGTGTCGACCAGGATGCACGCGCTCATGCGCTCGGGAAAACGACCGGCGGAGTAGAGCACCTGAGCGCCGCCGAAGGAGTGGCCGATGTAGACCGGTTTCACACTGGCTTCGTAGAGGCCGGCGGCCTTGGCGCAGGCGAAGATCTCCTCGGCGTACAGATCGAAGCTGTAGGTTTCGCGCCAGTCCGACCCCCCCATGCCGGAGAGCGACAGGGCCGCCGCCCTGTAATCCGCCGCGAAGAACGGGGCGATGAAGCTCCACCAGTCGGCGTGGGCGCTGTTGCCGTGCACGAAGATGAGGCCGGGCTTGCCGCGCTCACCCCAGGTCAGAAGCTCGATGTTGGCGCCTTTGACCGGGACGAAGCTGCGCTCGGGGGCGTCCGCGAGGGCGTCCTGGAACCAGGCCGGGCTGGCCGGCGTGGCGCCTTTGAAGGGTGCGAGGGGCGAGGCGATCTCGGGCGCGAGGTCGGGCTCGAGCGGAACGGGCTCGTCCTCATGCACCCGCTGAGCAGGGCCGTGCGCCGGATCGTCAGCCATGGTCAGCCCTTCGCAACCGCGTCGCGAGCGCGCGTCACACCCTGACTAACAAGCGTTTGAAAAATGGCAAGCCGCGACGGTGCGCGGCCCGGCGATCAGACCGTGGCGACTGCCATCCGGCGGCGCGAGCGCATCACTCCGCCCAGTCCGCCGATTCCGATCAGCATCAACGTCCAGGCGGCCGGTTCGGGGACGCTGGTGAAGCCAAACCCCAAACCAACGAAGTCACCGGAGTCATTGGTCGTGCTGAAGACAATTTCATTGAACCCGCCGGGAATGTCGGCGCTGAATGACGGAATCGACCCCGGGGTGTTGGCGCTGACCGACGAGTAGCTGTCGGTTCCGACCAGCGTCCCGTCCAGATAGAGGTCCGCCGTGGCGGTGTATGCGCCATAGGTGTTGGACTCGATCGCCACATTGTTGAGAGTGGTCATCGGTGCCGAGAAATCGACCGTCACCGATCCGGCAGTCGTATCGTAGAGAACCGCGTCGCCGGTTGCGAACTGGCCGGCCCAGCCATCCCCTTCGGCCCGAACATCGAATCCGCTCCCGGAACCGGTGATGGTGGCGGTGGTGCTACCGCCGGTGGTGCAGGTCAGCACATTGCCTACCGACGTGCCGACGGCGCCGAAATTGGTGAGCGGCTGACAGGGCGCCGCCAGGGCCGTCGTGGCCGCCAGCGCTAGGATAGACGTAACCGCCCCCAGATGGATCGATTTCATATCCGCCCCCTGTCGCCCGCACACAAGGATGGCGGATCAACCGAACCCCACCCTCGCCGCGGGCGCGAAACTTGTCAATTCCTTGGCGGCAATGAGGCGTCCGATCTTTGCCTGCCGCGACCATCGGTCGCGTCTCGGCGTTCAGGCCGTGCGGTGGGTGATCAGCACCGCGTGACGGCGGACGACGCTGATTTCGTGCCACGAAGCGCGGTGAAACTGGCCTTCGTCATCGATGTAGAACGGGCCGCCGACGATGGCGAACGCGATGCCGAAGCTGGCGACGGCGAGCACGAAGCTGACGATGGCGAGAATGGCGAGCGTACGGATCATTCCGACTTCCCCCTAGGATTCGAGCGCTGGCTTCAGCAGGCGCATGTGCAGGCGCCCGTACCAGACGAGAGCGTTCATGAGCCCGATGGTCACCAGCGTCGTGACCGAGCCGACGCAGACCGCCGAGGACATGAGTCCCAGGCCGGTGAGCAGGATTGCGGCGATCGGCGCGCCGACGATCCAGAACGGTCCGGCGGCGAAGCACATGGCGCCGGCGACGATCAGCACCCCGGCGACGAAGAAGAGCGCCATGAGGACGCTGGCGATCGGCAGCAGGATTGGCAGCAGGACAAGGACGTCGATGGCCCCGAGGCCCAGCACCGCGAACACGGCGCCCGCGGCGGCCGACGGGTTACGCTCGGACTCCCAGCGCTTGAGGCCGGCTTCGGCGCGGATCTCGCGGGCGTGACGCTCCGGATCGCCAAGGGCGTCGGCCACTTCGAGCTCGCTGCGCCCGGCGGCCTGACCTTCTTCGAAGTGGCCCTCGTAGTCGGCGGCGATCTCGTCGATGGTCTGCGGCGCGAGCCCCGTGAGGCCGTTGCGCAGCCGGTTCATGAATTGCTGGCGGGTCATTGCGCGCCTCCCAGAATGTCGTTCACGGCGTGGGAGAACTGCGCCCACTCGCCCCGCTGGGCGGTGAAGCTGGTGACGCCGGAGGCGGTGAGCTTGTAGTATTTGCGCGACGGGCCGGCGGCGCTTTCCACCAGATAGGTCTCGACGAGACCATCGGCCTGCATCCGGCGCATCAGCGGATAGATGGTGCCTTCCCCCATTCCGATCCCCTTGGCGAGGCGGCTGGCGATCTCATAGCCGTAGGCGTCGCCTCGGGAGAGCAGCGCGAGCACGCAGAGCTCGAGCACCCCCTTCTTCAGCTGAACCTGGACGGCTTCGACCACAGCGGCGCTCCTTCCGATGCGGTGTGTTTATCGACAGGTACCGTGCAACGCAAGGTAGCTTTTTATGAATTGTAGTTAATCTTGCCCCACCCCGGACGGCTTCGCCGTCTCGACCCTCCCCATGAAGGGGAGGGAGGGAAACAAAGAAAGATAGCGCGATCCTCCTCCCCCTTGATGGGGGAGGTGGCCCGAAGGGCCGGAGGGGGTGAGGCCGCGTCCCCCACCCGTCTCGCGCTGCGCGCGATCCACCCTCCCCATGAAGGGGAGGGAGGCTTACGCCAGTCCTGCCGCTGCTAACGCCGCGGCCTGGCGGTTGGCCAAATCTTCTTCGGAGAAGCCTTCCAGGGACGCTTCGAACAGGGCGCGCCAGTTGAGTTCGGCGCCCAGGTGCAGGAAGGCGGAGCCGAGGCCGATGGCGGCGCGGTCCATGAACACGAACTCGCGCGGGATGGTGACCGGGCCCTTCTCGTCCAGCGCCTTCTTGACCTGGAACGCCTCGCGCCGGCCGTAGGCCCCAGGGCTGACGCCGTCCGCCACGGTGCGCACCCGGTCGTCGAGGAGCGGGGCATAGATGAACCGCGCCCAGATGCCGAGCACGTCCATCAGATCGTCGCTGAGATCCTTGAAGCCCCAGGCGCGGTAGGCGTCCGCCTCGCCGGCCCGGTCATGGGTGGTGAGGGCGCGGAACAGCTTGGCCACCCCGCCCACGAAGGCGGGCGGGAAGACGCGGATGCAGCCGAAGTCCAGAAGGTTCAGCCGCCCGGCCCCCGGCGTGAAGCTGTAGTTGCCGAGGTGCGGATCGCCGTGGATGACGCCAATGTGCGTGAGCGGCGTCCACCAGGCCTCGAACAGCAGGCGGGCCACGCGGTTGCGGGTCGCCAGATCGGCGCCCTTGAAGGCCGCCAGGCCCTCGCCTTCCATCCAGTCCATGGTCAGCAGCCGGCCGGTGGAGAGCGCCGGGTCGGGCGCGGGGACGGCGATGTCGTCCCGGTCGGCGAAATAGGCGTGATAGAGCCGCATGGCCGCCGCCTCGTGGGCGTAGTCCAGCTCCTCGCGCAGACGCTCGCCGATCTCGATCACCACCTCGCGCGTATCGAGGGCGGCGTTCATCTGCCGCGCCAGGCCCATCAGCACCTTCAGCTGGCCAAGATCGCTCTCGATGGCGCTCTGCATTTCCGGGTACTGCAGCTTTACCGCGAGCGCGCGGCCATCCAGACCGACGGCCCGATGAACCTGGCCCAACGACGCGGCGGCGGCGGGCGTCAGGTCGAACTCGGCGAAGCGGCCCCGCCAATCCGGACCCAGCTCGGCCGCCATTCGCCGGCGCACGAAGGCCGGCCCCATGGCCGGCGCGTTGGTCTGCAGCTCGGTGAGCTCGGCGGCGAACTGCGGCGGCAGAAGATCCGGCACGGTGGCGAACATCTGGGCCACCTTCATCAGGGGGCCCTTCAGGTGGCCGAGCGCCTCCTTGAGGGCGCGGGCGTTGCGCGCCTCGGCGTCGCCAGGGGAGAAGAGCGCGTTGGCTCCAAAGCTCGCCGCCGCGCCCGACAGGCCCGCGCCCACCTTGGCCAGGCGGACCACGCGGCCGGAAAGCCGGTCTCGCTCGGGATCGCGGTCCGCCATGGTCAGACCAGGGTCTCGAATTCGTCGACCAGGCGTGTCAGCCCGGCGCAGCCCGCATCCCAGAAGGCGCGTTGGCGCGGGTCGAGCCCGAAGGGCGCCAGGGCCTCGACGTAGGTGCGCGTGCCGCCCGCGGCCAGCAGCTCTTCATAGAGCGGCGCGAAGCCGGCCGGATCGGCGCGCCGCGCCTCCATCAGCGCCTCCACCAGCAGATTCCCGAAGGCGTAGGCGTAGACATAGAACGGCGTGTGCACGAAGTGGCTGACATAGGCCCAATAGTGCTCATAGCCGGCGTTGAGGCGGATGGCGGGGCCCAGGCTCTCGCCCATGACCTCCAGCCAGATGGCGCCGATGGCCTCCGGAGACAGCTCGCCGGCCGCGCGGGCGGCGTGGAACCGGGTCTCGAAGCGGTGGAAGGCGATCTGGCGCACCACCGAATTGAGGGCGTCCTCGATGCGCCCCGCCAACAGGTCGCGGCGCTCGGCTGGCGTCGCCTCGGCCAGCAGGCGTTCGAACACCAGGCCTTCGCCGAAGATCGAGGCGGTTTCTGCCAGCGTCAGCGGGGTGTCGGCCAGCAGGGTGCCGTTGGGCGCCGCCAGCGTCTGGTGCACGGCGTGGCCAAGCTCGTGCGCCAGGGTGAGGACGTCGCGCCGCTCGCCCATGTAGTTGAGGAACACATAAGGGTGCCGGTCGGCGGTGACCGGGTGCGAATAGGCGCCCGATTGCTTGCCGGCGCGGGGTTCGGCGTCGATCCACGGCTCATCCAGGAACGCCTCGCCGATCTCGGCGAAGCGGGGCGCGAGATCGCGGAAGGATTGCAGCACCAGACCCTTGGCCTCACCCCACGAATAGAGGCGGGGCGGGGCGCTGGTGAGGGGCGCGTTGCGGTCCCAGTGATCGAGGACGCGCTTTCCGAGCGCCTTGGCCTTCAGACGATAGTAGCGATGGCTGAGGATTGGATAGGCCTCGACCACCGCGCTCTCCAGCGCCGCCACGGCCTCGGCGTCGACCTCATTGGCCAGGTGGCGAGGGGCGGCCGGATCGGCGAAATGCCGCCAGCGATCCTCGATCAGCTTTTCCGCGGCAACGGTGTTGTAGGCCAGAGCCAGGGTTTGCTCGCGCTCGGCCAGCGCCTTGGCCAGAGCCTCGGCGGCGGCGCGACGGCGCGAGGCGAGCGGGTCGCTCAGGCGATTGAGGGCCTCGGACAGCGTCAGGCTTTCGCGGCCCACCTTGGCCGTGAGATGGGCCAGGGTGTCGTCGTACAGCCGGCTCCAATTGGCCACGGCCGGCGCGCGGTCGACCAGCATGTGTTCCAGATCGGGGGACAGCTCGTGCGGACGCGCCAGGCGCACGCGCCGCAGCCACGGCCGCCAGCGGGCGGCGGGCGCGTGCGCCTCGAGGGCCGCCGCGATCTCGCCATCGTCCAGCTGGTTGAGTTCGAGGGTGAAGAACAGGGTCTCGGCGTCGATCGCCGCGCCGCGGGCGCGCACGTCGGCCTCGAAACGGGCCCAGGCCGGGTCGGTGTGATCCGCCGAGCCGGCCAGCGAGGCGTAGGCGCCGACGCCCCACAGATGGTTGAGCGCCTCTTCATAGAGCCGGACGCCCCGGTCGATCAGCTCGCCCAGGTCCGCCGGCCGGCCGCGCGCCCGGGCGAAGGCCCCTTTCAGGGCGGCCAGGCGATGGGCGGAAGCCTCGGCCGCCGCCAGATCGGCGTCGATGCGCGGATCGCCCCGATCGGCATAGAGATCGGCGAGACTCCAGCGCGGCGGCGTTTCAGGCGGGTGCATGGGGGCGTTCATGGGCTGCATGTAGGGCGTTTGGCGTCCGATTCATCCGGGGCGCGTTCGCTGCGACGAGCGTGCCCAAGCACCTACGATGAACAGTACCCAGAAAACATTCACCGACTATCGTTGCGAACGGCGGGTGTGGGGGGGTCAAACCCACGTCCCCTCCTGGCGCATTGCCGACCGGGCCTGTCGCCCTCAGCGCTTCATCCAGGGTTTCGACCTTCCCGAGGCGAGGGCGGCAGTCTGCTGGCGTTGAAACTTTCCGCCACGCGGCGGCTTGGGCCCGGCGTTGGCGGCCGCCCGCTTGAGTCGCAGCGCGCGCTGGATCGGCGTCTCGGCGGCGGCGTCGGGCGGGTCGCTCATTCCCCTGTCTTAGCACTCATTCCGCTTTGGGACGTTCGTTGCCGCCAGACCCGCGCGCCGAAGGTCGGTTTCCGGCGCGAAACCCAACGTCCGCGCCTGGCGCGGGCGGGACTCGTCAGCTGTTTGCTTCAGCCAGGTTTCTGTTGGATGGCGGTGAGGCCGGCGCCGCCATCCAGTGGGGAAAGGCGACGAGAAATGCCCTGCTCGGTCAGGCCAGGTTGAGTTTCCGCCGGCGCAGCATTGCGCCCAGGCCGCCAAAACCCGCCAGCATCAGAACCCAGCTTGCCGGTTCCGGAACCGTCAACGTTCCCGGACCGCCGCCGCCCCCACCTAACACGAGGTAGTCATATCCACCGTCGGTGTCGAACAGGTTGATCGTCTCCGACGCCGTTGCAAACCCAATGCCGCCCAGGTCAAGGAAACCGGTCCCCGGTCCGGCCTGGTCGTCGTTTGGGAAGATGAGATTGTCATTGGCCGGAGACTCGCAACATGCGCCGATCGGGACAATCCCGGTAATGGACTCACCATCCCAAGTTCCGCTGATGGCGGTCACATCGTATGTATCGCCAGATGACAGCGTAGCCGTCAATGTAAGCGACGCTGTCAGCGGCCCGTCGACGTACTCCCAGTTATAGACATTCGCCGCAGCCGGCTGCGCCGTCAGCGCGGCCAATCCCAAAGCGGCGGCAGCCGCCGCAATCACCTTCGTATTCATGAGAGGCACCTTTCCCCGAGCAAGAATAAAACGCAAAACTAAACGTCTTAGCTATGGCCGCCTTCCGAAAACGGACAGCGTGAAACCGCCGAAGTCACACCGTAAGATATCCGCCACAATTCAGTCAAGATCAACAAATGGCTTCGCCCACCGCCCATAACCGCGCGGCCAGCACGACCGTCCCTTCCGACAGTTTCCCAATCTCCCACCATGGATCGATGTCTGCTTTGGGCCGAAAGCAGACATTAGCTCGCGGCCGCGAACGTCGGAGTCCGGCTCTGTCCCCGACGTCCACTCCTGGCGGCAGGCATCCGCGTCAACGCCGTCTGCCCCGGATGCATCGACGCGCCGATGGGCGATGGCATCGATCCAGACGCCATGAAGACATTCCTCAAGGAGCAGCCTATCGGCCGCGTGGGCCGGCCGGAGGAAACGCCTACGCCCTCAAGGGCCAGCTCGATTCCGCCATCGCCGATTTCAAGAAGTCCATGGCGCTGAAGCCCGGCTACGCGGGGCCTTACGACAATGGCGGCTGGGCCTACCGCCGCAACGGCCTGGGGATCCCGCTATAGGGGCCTGTCGGACGATGGTTTGGCTCAGCCAGGCTCGACAGAGGGGCAAGCTCGACGGAGGGTCAAGCGCGGGAGCGAGACGGATGGATGAGACCGAAGAGCTGATCCGACTGTGTGGTCGCGCAAGCGTCGCCCAGATGGGCGACGTGCCCGGATTCGAACTGCACATGGCGCGGAATTGCGTCCTGGGCCTGACCGGCGAGCCGCTGGCCGACTTCAATGTGCTGACCCTAGGCCCCAACCCCGACGCCGAGGCCTTTCTCACCCGGTCGATGGGCCGCGTGAATGAGCGAGGGCTGCCGCTGTTGGCCATGATGAGCCCGGATGTGGCGCGGACATTGGCGCCCGCTGCTACGCGGCTGGGCCTGACGGCCGCGGGCGCGGCGCCGCTCATGGTGCTGCGCCCTGGGACGCCCGTTCGGCCAAGCCGCGCGGTCAAGATCGCCCGCGCGCTGGGACCCGAGCTGGTAGGCGTCGCCGGCGATCTCGCCTCCGCCGCGTTCAGCCTGCCGCGCGACGCCGTCGCCCGATGCGTGGATGTGGGAATGACCGAGTCCTCGGGCGTCGAGACCTGGGTCGCCTGGGGCGATGACGGACCGATGAGTGTGATCTCCGTGACGCCCGCTGGAACCACGGCGGGGATCTGGGGCATGGGCACGCCGCCGCAGCATCAGGGCAAGGGCGTGGGCCGCGCCCTGCTCACCCAGGTGATAGACGACTATCGCGGTCGCGGCGTGGAGCGCTTTTTCCTGGTCGCCACCGAGGCCGGCCGGCCGCTCTACGCAAGCCTCGGATTCGAGAAGATCGCCGACCTCTCCGCCTGGGTCTTGGGACATTCAACGCAAGTGGGCGGCTAACTAATACGGTGAGGCCGCGCCTTCCCCCACCCTCCCGCTCATCCCCGCGCACGCGGGGACCTGAGGCTTTTTCAAAGATCGGCGACTTACATCTGCGTACATCTGCGTCATCTGTGGATGACTCTACCTGTTCTTTTTCCACAGATTTCACAGATTTACACAGATGAGTAGCAAGCCTCCCAGGTCCGCGACGAACTAACAAAAACGCCTGGGCCCCCGCTTTGCGCGGGGGTGAGCGGGAGGGTGGGGGAAGGCGCGGCGGGGCCGTCGAATGTCGAGATCGTTGACTATCATTAGAGGAGAAGCGCCGATGTCCAGACCTCCGATCCATCCTGGCGAGATCCTGGCCGACGAACTGAAGGAAATCGGCGTCACGCCAAGCGAGCTGGCGCGGCAAATGAACGTCCCCCCCCAACCGGATATCTGAAATTATCCGTGGCAGGCGATCGATCACCGGCGACACCGCCTTGCGGCTCGGCCATTGGTTTGGAACCACGCCGCAATTCTGGCTCAACCTCCAGACGGCCTACGACTTGAGGTTGGCCGCCAACCAGGCCGGCCAAGCCATCGAGAAGCTGCCGCGGAGGGCTGATTCGTGCGCCGCCTGACGCGATGAGTTTTCTATAGCCAAGCTAGCCAGCTTGGGTTCCGCCTTGGACGTCCTTCCACGCTCCAGGCTTAAGCGCCCTGGGTGCGGTTTCTAGGGCCAAAACGCCTACCTGGGATCTCGTCCGTCGCTAGAGGCCGGGTTGTTGGGGTCGGGTTCGCGGGCGGAAGGCGCCCCGCCTGTCGGCTTTTGTGGCTTAGGCGGCGTCGCCGGCGCGTTCTTGGCGGCGGGGTCGCTTTTGGGGAGGGGTTTGTCGGTCATGCCGCCATATTAGCCCCACAAAGGAAAAGCGCCTGCCAAATGTCTGGCGGCGCCGAACGACCTGACGGAACCCTGACCATGACCGACCTCGACCAACGCCGCATCCAGACCGTGCGCGACCACATGGCGCTGGAGTGTGTGCACGACTGGGATGGCGTGATCGCCACCTTCGCCCACCCGCGCTACGAGATGTATGGCGCCGGCCAGGTGTTTGACGGCGAGGCGGCGGTGCGCGGCTATTTCGCCGCCTCGCGCACGCCGTTTCCGGATCAGGGGAACGAGATCATCGCCATCGCCGCCGGCGGCGACACGGTGCTGGTGGAGTTCTGGCTCACCGGCACGCACCTGGGGCCGCTGCGTCTGGCGAACCGCACCGTGGAGGCGACGGGGAAGGCCTTCCGCGTGCGCATCGCCGCGACCTTCGAGTTCGCGCCGGAGACCGACAAGATCGTCTGCGAGCGTCCATACTTCGACCAGGGCGCGGTGGTGCGGGCGCTGGGGTTGGACTAGGGCGCTGACTGTTTTCGGCGGGCGCGGTTTCAGGCCGGTTCAACCGCCAAGACGCAAAGAACGCCAAGGCGCCGTAGATCCTTCTTTGCGCCTTGGCGTCTTGGCGGTGAAAACAATCCGCCAACATTTCGCCGGCCCCTACGGAAAAAGCCTGGGTCCCCGCGTGCGCGGGGATGAGCGGGGGGGTGGGGTGCTACCCGCGATCATGACCGGTGTTTAACTGGCGGGCGCAGCCGGGCGCGTCGATAGTCGGCCATGGCTCGTTTGACCGTTTTGCTCGCCGCCCTGACTGCGTCGCTTGTGATGGGTGCGGTCGCGCGTGCGGCGGATACGGTGGGGGACTGCCACATCGGGGCCTATCGCATGGCCGACGGCGCAGTGGTCGATGTTGGCGCCAGCGATGGGGACGCCCTGCGTTGGCGGGCTTTCGATGGGCGAACCGGCGCCTTGCACCCCGCGGCGGGCGGCGGCTTGACCAGCACCATCGGCTGGACCGACCGGCCCGATGGGCATCGCGTGACGCTGTCCCCGTGTCCGGGCGGCGCGATCACCTTCGACGGCGTTGCGGGCGAGCGGATGGCGTTCGACGTGACCGAGACGCGGTTCGCCGCCGGCGATGGCGTCACCCTGGTGGGCCGCCTGGTGCTGCCCAAGGGCGATGCGCCCGTTTCCATCGTGGTGCTGATCCACGGCTCGGAGAACTTTTCGGCGCGCGACTTCTATTCGCTTCAGCGGCTGCTGCCCGCCGAGGGCGTGGGCGCCTTTGTCTATGACAAGCGCGGGACAGGGGCTTCCGGCGGCAAATACACCCAGGATTTCAGCGTTCTGGCGGACGACGCGGTGGCGGCCATGCGCGAGGCGCGCCGTCTGGCCGGCCCCCGGGCCGGGCGCGTGGGCTATCAGGGCGGCAGCGAGGGCGGCTGGGTGGCGCCGCTGGCCGCCAGCCGCGCGCCGGTGGATTTCGTCATCGTGGGCTTCGGCCTGGCGGTCTCGCCGATCGAGGAGGACCGCTCCGAGCTGGTGCTGGAGATGAAGCTGAAGGGCCATTCTCCCACCGAGATCGCCGAGGCGCTGGAGATCGGGGATGCGGCGGACGCGGTGTTCGCCAGCAACTTCACGGCGGGCTTCGCGCGCTTCGACGCCGTGCGGGCCAAGTATCGCGACGCGCCCTGGTACAAGGACGTGCACGGCAATTTCACCCATTTCCTGCTGCCGTGGAGCGATGCGGAGATACGGGAGAAGGGCCAGGCGTTCGTGTTCGGCACGCCGTGGACCTATGACCCCATGCCCGTGCTGCGCCAGGCCAAGACGCCGGAGTTGTGGATCCTGGGCCAGGATGACCTCGAGGCGCCCAGCGCGGAGACGGGCGGGCTGATCGCGGGCCTGGGCGCACACGGCCATCCCTTCACCCTGGCCATCTTTCCGCACACGGAGCACGGCATCTATGAGTACGAGATCGGCGCGGACGGCGAGCGGGCCGACATTCGCAACCCCGCCGGCTATTTCGCCATGATGCGCGACTTCGCCCGCGACGGCCGCCTGCGCGGCCCCTACGGCGATGGCCGGTGGTCGACGCGGGGGCGCGCGCCAATGGCGATGGATCGTATCCCCTAGAAGAGGGGATGATGTCGCCGGCGGCGCCAGCCAACCTATGGACCCTTTGGTCCTACTGCTGACTCTCGTCTCGCGTGATCAATCAGGGCGATTTCCGCTCAAGCAGCAGCCAGCCGAACAGCGCGCTGGCCGATAGGGCGCCCAAAAGCTGGGCGGCGATGAAGGCCGGCGCTGAAGAGGGCGCGATCCCGGCGAAGGTGTCGGAAAAGGCCCGGGCGATGGTCACCGCCGGATTGGCGAATGAGGTCGACGCCGTGAACCAATAGGCGGACGTGATGTAGAGGCCGACCACGAACGGTGTCGCCGCCGGCCGGAAACGGATCGAGCCCAAGATCGCGGCGATCAGGCCGAAGGTGGCGACAAACTCGGAAAAGGCTTGGGCAGGTCCGTCGCGCAATTTCGCGGACACCTGCAACAACGGCTCGGCGAACATGGCGTGCGCGGTCCAAACACCGATCACGCCGCCGACAACCTGGGCGCCCATGTAGGCGGCGGCGAGGCCCCAGCCGATCTCGCGTCTGACCGCGAAGACGAGCGTGACCGCCGGGTTGAAGTGCGCGCCGGAGAGCGGTCCGAAGATGGTGATCAGCACCGCGAGGGCCGCGCCGGTCGAGAGGGTGTTGCCGAGCAGCGCGATGGCGACATTGCCGCCCGCCAGGCGCTCGCCCATTATCCCTGAACCGATCACCACCGCCAGCAGCAGCGCCGTCCCGAGCCCTTCGGCGGCTAGCCTACGGGGCGCCGAGAAGGGATGCAGTGGCGGCTCCAGGCTCGCGTCCGCCCTGGCGATCGCGTCCGTCACGCTCAGTGAGTCCGAGCCGGCTGATTGGAGGTCTGGCCGATGGCTTCGAGGCGGCGTTGCAAGGACAGCTTGTCCAACGACGCCAGCGGGAGGTTCACGAACAGGCCGATGCGGTTGTTCAGCATCCGGAAGGCCTCGGCGAACGCCAGGCCGATTTCGGCGGGGCTGCCTTGAGCCGCGGCGGGATCAGGTATGCCCCAATGGGCTGTCATCGGCTGGCCGGGCCAGATCGGGCAGACCTCGCCGGCGGCGTTGTCACAGACGGTGAATACGAAATCGAGTTTGGGCGCCCCCGGCCCCATGAACTCTTCCCACGGCTTCGAACGAAAGTCTCCGACCAGAAAGTTCTGACGCCGGAGCACGTCAATAGCGTGAGGGTTGACCATACCGGTCGGCATGGACCCGGCGGAATAGGCCCTGAAACGGCCCGCTCCGGCGCAGTTCATGATCGCCTCGGCCATGATCGAGCGCGCCGAATTGCCGGTGCAAAGAAACAGGACATTGAGCGGCGGTCTGTCGGTCATGGCGGCCCTCCCAAGCCGGACGGCGACGTCTCAGGACGCCGTCGCGCCACAGCACGATCCTGCGGCGGGGGCCGGCGCCTTTTGGGGTTCGTCCTCGCCGTAGGTCACGGCCTCATCGAAGGTGTGGAAGGTTTCCCATCGCAGTCCGGCCGGATCATTCACCCATGACTTGTCGGACCTTGCGTAGCAGCAGGTGGTCGCCTCCTGGTCGAGCGTGCTCTCTCCGGCCAGTTTCAGGCGGCCCGACAACTCGGCGAGCTCCTCACGGCCGTCGACCTGGATGCCCAGGTGATCGACGCCCCCGGCGCGACCTCGGGACGAGATCGCGAAGTTCACTTTCGGGTCGTCGAGCATCCACTTGGCGTAGTCATCCTTCACCACGGTGGGCGCGGCGCCAAACAGGGTGGCGTAGAACGTCTTCGACCTGTCGAGGTCTTCCACGGCGACGTGAACGTGCAGGCGTTTCATGAAAGGGGGCGCTCCGGTATTTCGCAACAGGCGACGCGCGCGGCTACATCCGCCAACGGTCCGCAGACCTCCGGACGGCCCTGGCAGCAGTCTTCCATGAGGTAGACCAGCAACTGGCTCATGGCGTCGTAGTCGGCGGCGTAGATGATCGAGCGCCCCTGGCGGCGGCTGGTGACCATGTTGGCGTTGGCGAGAATGGTGAGCTGGGCGGAGAGGGTGTTTGGGGTGATCTTCAGCGCTCGGGCGATCTCGCCCGCGGCCACGCCATCGCGCCCCGTCTTTACGAGCAGGCGGAACACCGCGAGCCGCGAGTCCTGCGCCAGGGCGGAAAGGCGTTTGATGGCGGCGTCGGATTCCATAATTCCTGTATTATGGAAATGATCAGGGGGGTCAATAGGCGCCGCTCCGTGACCCGGCGGGCGACAGCGGGGTGACGGCGCCGGCGAGGTAAGGGTGCGGGCCTAAGAGCACAGGATTTATGTGGGGAGCTCGAACCTCAACACCGCTCATCCCCGCGACCGCGAGGCGGAGGCGCGATGCAGCGAAAGCGGGGAGGTTACCCAGCCGAGCCCGCCGCTCTGTACGCGGCGCCACGGCGCTACGCCGCCTTATGTCTGCTTTCCCAAAGCAGACGTTAGGGACTCGGAAAGATACCGAGCAGGCGCGTCAGCTGCGCCGTCGCATCCCACCCTGTGGGCGCGGCCATTATGACAGGGTCCGGCCCGTTAGTCATCGGAGGCCTTAAGTTCATGAATGGTGATCTTGCCGCGCTGGAAGTCTTTTATGCGGACGGTGTCGGGCGTCGCTCCAAGCGTCGAACTGATCCGAACCGCGTCAGCTCGGATATCTCTCAGGACGTCATCTAAATTGGCGGCGAGCACCGGCTCGCTTTGAATCGTCCGACCGTCCTTCAGCCATTCCAAAACGAACACGCTCCGCTCCGTTCAAATCCACAGAAATAATATGGGAACGCGGGCCCGGTGCCATACTTTTCAAGCGGGACTATTTGGGAAGCCCAGACGCTACCGAGATGACCGCTTTCGACGCCCAAAGCGGGCCCGATGCGCCAAAGAATAACGCAGGCGGTCCGCAAATGCCGGGCGGTGACATGGGCTTCTAGACGGCGCCGGCGAGGGCGCCTCCACCCCGCTCGTCCCGACCCCTGGGATGAGCGGGAGAGCGGCCCTGGCGATCAATTGACCTGAATAATCCCGTCCACGGCCCGCCATTCGGCCGGCCGGATGAGATGCTGGTGGGCCACCCGCACAGAATGTAGCGGCCCCTCAAGTTCACGGCGCCAGTGATCAAGGAAACCGGTCAGGGTGGGGAAGGCGGGCGCGAGGTCGTAGTCCTGCCAGATGTAGAGCTGCAGCAGGGCCGGAAAATCGGGCATTCGGTAGCGAATTTCCGCCGTGGTCAAACTGTAGCCCTTCAATTGCAGCTGGAAGTCACGGCTCGCCATGATGGGCCTCGTCGCGGTGTCCGAAAATCGAAACGACTCACCTAATCCTTTGGTGACATGAACCCACGCATCCGCGGCGGGAGGCAATCCCCCTTGTGAAGGGGGAAGAGAGGGCTGCCGTGCCCGCGGCTTGAATCCGGTGACCCCCTCACATCTCCCTCGCGCCGCGGGTTCAGATTGCGGCGCTGAATTCTTCGAAGGTTTCGTCCACGAGTTCGCGGACCGTCTGGGTTCGCCGCACGCCCGAGACGGAGTGCCCGGCGCTCCAGATGTCGGTCCACCGCCGAGGCCCCGCGGCGGCGGGGCCGAATTCCTCGCGGGCGCGCGCCTCGTTCATCGACTCGTCCAGCCGTTTGGGGTCGAGCCCGGCGGCCACGATGGACGGCGCGAGCATATTGGCCGGCAGGCCCGTGAAGCTGGCCGTGAGCAACACATCGTCCATGGACGAGCCGACGAGCATCTCCCGATAGGCGTCCGAGGCCATGCTCTCCCGCGTGGCGATGAAGCGCGTGCCCATGTAGGCTAGGTCGCAGCCCAGCACCCGGGCGGCGGCGAGGGACCGGCCGTCGCTGACGCCGCCGGCTAGCACCACGATCCCGTCGAACATCGCCCGCACCGCGCGGACGAAGGCGAATGGGTTGAGCCAGCCGGTCTGGCCGCCCGCCCCGGCGGTCAGAAGGATGAGGCCGTCCGCGCCGGCGGCGATCGCCTGTTCGGCGTGGCGCAGCGTGGCGACGTCGGCGAGCACGCGGCAGCCGGCGTCGTGCAGGGCCCCGACCGCGGGCGCCGGCGAGCCGACGCTGGTGATGGCCACCTCCGCGCCGTGGCGGGCGACGCAGGCCAGATCCTCCTTCAGCCGGCCGTCGCGCATGATGAGGTTGGGACAGAAGGGCGCGGCGGCGCCGTCGAGGTCGGCCAGGCGGGCGCGGATGTCCGCCAGCCAGGCGTCCAGTTGCTCCACCGAACGGGCGTTCTTGGTCGGAAAGGCGCCGATCACGCCGGCGCGGCAGGCGGCGACGACAAGATCGGGCCCGGAAACCCGCAGCATGGGCGCGGCGATCAGCGGCAGGCGCAGACGCGCGGCGATGGCCTCCGGAACCGCCGGGCCGACCGGTCTCAACGGCCCTTCCACACGGGCTTGCGCTTCTCGGCGAAGGCGGCGAGGCCCTCCTTGCGATCCTCTGACTCCAGGGCGCGGCGGGCATAGGCCATCTGACCAGCCCACGCTTCCTCGTCCGTCCAACCCGCCGAATGCTGGACGATCTCCTTGGTGGCGGCCAACGCCGTCGGTCCATTGACCAGCAGGGCCTGGGCCCAGTCCACGGCGGCCTCGAGCGCCTGGCCGGTCTCGACCACGCGGTTCACCACCCCTTGGCGATGGAAGAACTCCGCGTCCCGGAACTCGCCGGTAAGGGCCAGCTCCATCACCAAGTGGTAGGGCATGCGGCGCGGCAGGCGGAACAGGCCGCCGCCGATCGCCACCACATTGTGGCGCACCTCCGGCAAGCCGAACCTGGCGGTGCGGGCGGCGACGATCAGGTCGCAGGAGAGGCAGAGTTCGAAACCGCCGCCGACGGCGTAACCCTCGACCGCGGCGATCACCGGCTTGCGCGGCGGCTTGGCGAACATGCCGAAGCCGCCTCGGCTGGTCGCGGCGCGCTCGCCCCGGACGGCGGCCTTGAGGTCGGCGCCCGCCGAGAAGTTTCCGCCCGCGCCGGTGATCACGCCGATGAACAGGTCGTCCTCGGCGTCCAAGAGGTCGGCGGCGGCCTCCAGCGCCAGGGCGCTGGCGGCGTCAAAGGCGTTGCGCGCCTCGGGCCGGTTGATGGTGATCACCAGCACATGGCCGCGGCGCTCGGTGAGAATGCGATCCTCGCTCACGGTCAGAGGGCCAGAGTGAAGCCGCCGTTCACCGGATAGACCTGGCCGGTGATCCAGCTGGAGGCGTCGGAGGCGAGGAACAGCACCATGTTGGCCACGTCGTCCGGACGGCCGGGCCGGCGGATTATGTATTTCTCCATCTGCCGCTTCAGCCGCTCGGGATCGCCCTTCAAGGTTCGCTCGACGGCCGGTGTCGCGGTAAGCGCGATGGCCACCGAATTGGCGGTGATCTGGTGGCGGCCGAGCGTCCGGGCCACCGAACGCATGAAGCCGGCGGCGCCGGCCTTGGCGGCGGCATATGCCTCCATGGAGGCGTCGCCCCAACGCCCGGCGTCCGAGATGATGGTCACGATCCGGCCCGGCGCCTGGCGCGCGATCATGCCGGGGATGACCGCGGCGGTGCAGTTCATGACGCCATAGAGGTTGACGCCGATGAAGCTGTTCCAGACCTCCGGGCTGGTTTCCCAGAACGGCTTGCGCAGCTCGGGCGACGGGTTGGCGCCGGCGTTGCCGGCGTTGTTAACGAGGACGCCGATGGGGCCGAACTCGGCCTCGGCCTTGGCGACCATGTCCTTGACGTTGGCGTGGTCGGAGACATCCGCCTGCAGCGCGAGGGCCCGGCCGCCGGCGGCGCGGACCTCTTCGGCGACCGCCTCGGCGCGTTCGAGCACATAGTCGTTGACCACCACGCCGCCGGCGTTGTGGGCGGCCAGGTGCAGGGCGATCTGCCGTCCCACGCCCTGTCCGCCGCCGGTGACCAGCGCCGCGCGCCCGGCCAGATCCAGAATGTCCGTCATACGTTTCTCTCCCGTCCCTTCCAGTATTGGTCGCGCAGTTCGCGCTTGAGCAGCTTGCCCATGGTGTTGCGTGGCAGCTCGGCGACGATTTCCAGGGTCCTCGGCCGCTTGTACGAAGCGAGAGTTTCGGCGCAATGCGCCAGGATCTCGTCAGGCTCGGCCGCGCGGCCGGGTTTCAGTTCGCAGAACGCCTTGACCTGTTCGCCGAACTCCTCGTCCGGCACGCCGATCACGGCGACGTCCTGAACCGCCGGGTGACGGATGATCGCCGCCTCGATCTCAGCCGGATAGATGTTGACCCCGCCGGAGACAATCATGTCCTTGGCCCGGTCGGTGATGAACAGATAGCCCTCCTCGTCCAGACGGCCCACATCGCCGGTGCGGAAATAGCCGTCGGCGTCGAGGGTGTCGCCGTCGAGCGGCCTGGCGTTCAGATAGTTTGCGATGACCACCGGGGTCTTGACCCAGATCTCCCCCTCCCGCCCGGCCGGCAGCGCCTGGCCGGCGTCGTCGCGGATGCTGATGTGGACGTGTTTGTGCGGCAGGCCGCTGGAGCCTGGTTTGAGCCGCTGCATCTCCGGCGTGAGCGCGGTCATCATGCCTGCTTCCGTCGCGCCGTAGCCCTCGCCCAGGCACTCGCCGAAATAGCCGATGATCCATTCCTTGAGCGAATAGGGCACCGGCGCCGCGCCTACCGAGAGGGAGGTGATCGAGGAGACGTCGTAGCGGGCCAGCACCTCGGGCGGCAGGCCGGCGATGCGCTTGTACATGGTTGGCACGCCCGCCCAGACCGAGATGCGATGTTTCTGGATCAGCCGGAGCGCCTCCTCCGGATCGAACCGACGCAGGAGGACCATGGTGTTGCCCCGGGCCTTCGCCCCCCAGATCGCGCCAGGTCCGGCGCCGTGATGCATCGGAAGAGTGATCAGGGCGACGTCGCCCGGCTTCTGCGGCCGGCTGTCACTGACGCTCTTCATGTATTCGGCGATTTCCTGGCGGGCCTTAGGATCGGTGACGTCCGGTCTGCCCATCACCACGCCCTTTGGCAGGCCGGTGGTGCCCGAGGTGTAGAGGATCAGCGGCGGATTGCCCTCGGCAAACAGCGGCGCCGGCGCCGGTTCGGCGATCAGGGCGGCGTAGGGGATAAAGCCTGGGGCCTCGGCGTCGATCGAGATGGCGAACTTGAGGTCAAGCCCTTCGAAGGCCGGGAGGAGGGCCGCCGGGTCGGGGTCGTCGCAGACGATGGCCTGGGCGCCGCTGTTGGCGAGAACATACTGGGTCTCGACCGGGGTCAGCCGCCAGTTGAGGCCGAGGACCCGGCAACCCAGCTTGGCCGCCGCGGCGCCGACGATCGGCCATTCCGCGCGGATCTGCATGCGGGTGACCAGGATGTCGCCGCCCTTCAGACCCAGACGCGCCAGTCCGTGCGCGAGCCGGTCAGCCTCGCCGTTCCAGCCGCGCCAGGTCAGGATGCGGTCGCCCTCGATCACCGCCGGCGCATCGGGCCTCTCACGCGCCCAGTATTCCAGGCTGCCGGTCTGGGGGTCGGTCATGGCGCCAGGCTCCGGGTCAGAGCGTCGACGAATGCGTCACGCACGGCGGAAAGGTCGATGTCCGCGGGCGCCAGGAGCCATTGGCCGACCGCGCCTCGCAGGCTCGCCAGGATCAGAACGCCCATGGACTTGGCGTCGATGTCGGCGCGCGCCTCGCCGGCGTCGATCGCGGCGCGGACGTTGATCTCAAAGGTCCTGGCGCTGCGGGCGTTCAATTCGCCGAGCTGATCGCGGATGAGATCGTTGCTGAGGCCATCGCCCATCAGGACGAACAGGGCGCGGGTGCGGAGCGCGTCCTTGCGCGCGCTGTCGAAGTAGAAGGCCACGGTTCCCAGCAGCCGAGGCAGTCCCGGGCCGTGACGCTCCACGCGGTCGAGGGCGCGCCCGAACCCTTCAATCAGGTGCGCGGCCAGGGTGACCACCATCCCGCTCTTGCCGCCGAAATAGTGCGCCGGCAGGCCGCGGCTGTAGCCGGCCGCCAGCCCGACATCGGCCAGGGTGATCCGTTCGAGCCCCCGCTCGGCGACCAGTTGCACGGCCGCGGCCAGCAGGCGCTGCTCGGCCTCGTCGCGCCGCTCGGCTTGCGATCTCCGCTCGACCGTCGCCGTCGCCATTCTCGGCTCTCCCATCAAAATTTGCTTGCTCACAAACAAATAACATGTTTGCCTGGCGGTCAATAGGTTTCTTTCGGAGGACGTCCTGGTGGCAAGCTTGTTGAAGCCGGCGCTTTACCGCGCCGAGGGCGGCCCGGCGGCGCCGGATAGGCCCGCGCTGATCGGCGGTGAATGCGCGTGCGGCCACGTCTTTTTCCCGCTCCAGCCCTATGGTTGCGAGAAGTGCGGAGGTCTCGAACTCAAGGAAAAGGCGCTGTCCGGCGTCGGAACGCTACTGGCCTCGGCCAGGGTCCACCTCCACGCGGGCAAGGGCCGCGAGGCGCCCTTCACCGTCGGGGCGATCGCTCTGGACGATGGCCCGATCGTCCGCACCCTGATCGAGGGAAACGGAGGCGATTTGCACCCCGGAGACCGGATGGCGACAACGCTGGTCGCGGTGACCGACGCGGAGGGCGCGCCGAGCCTCGACCTGCGTTTCACGCCGAAGGCGGGCGCATGAGCGTTCGCCTCAATGAACTGCGGCCGGTCTATGTGGTCGGCGTCGGTTTTCACCGCTACCAATTCCTGTCCGATACGACCTATGTCGAACTCGGGCTGACCGCCGTCCGCGCCGCGCTGACCGACGCGGGTCTCGCATGGCCGGCGGTGGAGTCGGCTTATGTGGCCAAGGCGCTGCTGCCGATGGCGCCCGGCCGGCCCATGCTTCGGCACCTGGGGGCCACGGGCCTGCCCATCATCCACGTGGAGAACGCCTCGGCGTCCGGCTCGGCGGCCTTCCGCCACGCCTGCATTGAGGTGGCCGCCGGCGTCAGCGACATCTCGCTGGTGGTGGGGGTGGACAAGCCCATGCCGGTCGGCCGCGCGGAAGCCCTGGCCCGGATCGGCAGCCTGGCCGACGACGCCATCGCGCCCTTCACCCATTTCGCGCTGTTGGCGGACGCCTACGCCAGCCGCACCGGCGCCAAGCTCGAAGACATCGCCCTGGTCGCGGTCAAGAACCACCGCAACGGCTCGAAGAACCCGTTCGCCCAGCACCAGAAGGCGCGCAGCCTCGAGGAGATCCTGAATGGCAAGAAGATCGCAGGCGCGTTCACCTCGCTCCAGTGCACGCCCATCGGGGAGGGCGCCGCGGTGGTCATCGTGGCTTCGGAGGAGGGGCTGCGCCGACAGGGCCTGAGTCTGGACCGCGCCGCGCGCGTGGCCTCCTCGGCCGGGCGCAGCCAGAGGGTCTACGACGAGGCGACACGCTACGACGCCATGTTGACCGAGGAGACGGCCGCGATCGCCCTGGCCGAGGCCCAGGTCTCGCCTGGCGCGCTGGACGTGGTCGAGCTGCACGACGCCTTCACGGTGGAAGAAGTGGAATATGTGGAGGCCATGGGCCTGTGCGGCGACGGCGAAGCCGTTCCCCGACTCAAGGACGGGGAGTTCGACATCGGCGGCCGGTGCGCGGTCAGCCCCTCGGGCGGACTGATCTCGATGGGCCACCCGATCGGCCCGACCGGCGTCGGTCAGATCGGCGAGATCACCCGGCAGCTGCGTGGCGAAGCCGGTGAGCGCCAACAGCCCCGGGCGCGGACAGGCCTTGCCCACATGGTGGGGGTCGGGGCGGTCTGCTACGTCCACGTGCTTCAGGCGGTCTGATCAACGAGCTGCGCGCCGCGACCTGGTTTGAGGTGAGAACTCGCGGCGCGAGGTAGGGGCGCCTGCTACGGCGCGGTGTTTCGCGCACCTTGCCGCCAAAGCCTTGTTGTTCCAGCGCATGTCCCTCAGGGTCCGCGGGATGCTGTCCATCCGGCGACCCAGCCCGCGGTTTGCTACGCGATCGGCGTTCGTGGTGGCTGGATTCATCAGCGCTTGCTGGTCGCCCCTCATTCCGTTCGCGAAGACCCGCCTGGACGTGAACGACGCCCAGCTGGGTCTGTTGCTGTTGACCTTCGGGGTCGGATCGCTGCTCGGCGTGAGCGTCGCCGGTCTCTTCGCCACGCGCATTGGCGCACGGCCGATCGTCCTCGCCGCCGGCCTGGGACTCTGCGTTTTCCTGCCGGCTCTGTCCGTAGCCGCATCGCCAGTGACGCTCGGCTCGACGCTATTTCTGTTCGGCGCGTCTCTCGGGGCGCTCGACGTGGCGATGAACGCCCATGGCGTCGAAGTCGAGAAGGCGGCGGGCGTCCCCCTGATGTCCGGCTTTCATGCGCTCTTTAGTCTGGGCGGCTTTGCCGGCGCCGCCTTGATGACGCTTTCGTTGAGGTCGCATGTATCCGTTCTGGCGGCGACGATTGTAGCCTCTTTGTCGGCGGCCTGTCTGATCGCCACGGCCGCAACGGGCTTGCTCAAGGCGCGCCCGCCCGATCCGCGCATAGCGCTTTTTGTCTTACCGAGCGGACTGGTGGTGGTGATCGCCGTCCTTGCAGCGACGATGTTCCTCGCCGAAGGCGCCGTTTTCGATTGGAGCGGCCTGCTCATCGTGGACCTGGGAGTTACAAGCCGGGCGAATGCGGGCGTGGGTTTCATCCTGTTCTCGATCGCCATGACCGTGGGGCGGATCTCGGGCGATCTCGTGGTGCGACGGCTGGGCGGTCGCCGCGTGCTGCAGTGGGGCGGCGGCCTGGCCATCCTGGGTCTGGCGCTGGTCCTGACGCGCCCTTTCGCGCCCCTGGCGGTCGGCGGGTTTCTGCTGGTGGGGCTGGGCGCGGCCAATGTTGTGCCCGTCCTCTTCAGCGCCGCGGGACGACAGACCTCGATGCCGCCAACACTGGCGGTGGCTGCGGTAACGTCGACGGCCTATGCCGGCGTACTCGCCGGACCTCCCGTTCTCGGCTTCGTCGCGCATGCGGTCGGGCTTCCGGCGGCCTTCTGGCTCCTGACAGGCCTGCTGCTTCTCGTGCCACTCCTGGCCAGGACCGCTACGGAGTGACCAGCCCGTCCGGACGGGCCCTTTTCGGCTGGTTTGGGGTGGAACTCATAGCGGACAGTGGCCGGCTGCGGCGCCGTCGGCGAGACTGAGCCCATCACGGTGGAGAACGCTAGCCGCGACGGGTGCGGCGGGGGTGAAACGCCTCTCCGCGGGCGAGCTTCGCGACGAGTTCGGCCACCTTCGCGGCGCGGCTTTCCGGCGTCTTAGCCTGGTGCGCCCGATAGAGCACGGCGTATCGGTTGGCCGAGTCGAGCGCATCAAAGAACGTTCGCGCCGCCGGTTCGGCGTCCAGCGCCGCCTTCAGATCGTGATCGGGTTCGGCCTGCGATTGGGGCGCGTAAGCGGAGGCCCAACGTCCGTCGGCCTTGGCCCGATCAATCTGCGCCTGCCCTCGCGGCCTGACGCGGCCAGCGATCAGCAGCCGCTCGACGCGTTCTCGGTTCACCTGGGACCAGGCGCTCCTAGGTCTACGCGGCGTGAAGCGCGTCTTGAAGAAGCTGTCATCGATACGACCGAGCTGCCCATCCACCCAGCCATGAGCGAGCGCGCAATCAATGGCGTCGGACTTATCGATGGTGGTCTCCGAAGCGCCCTTCTTGGCGAACCTTAGCCATGCGCCGGGCGCGTTCTCGGGCTGGGCCGCCAGCCAGTCCTCGAAAGCCGAAGCATTGGGAAAGGTCAGCAGCTGGAGTTCGTCGGACGCCATACGCCGAAGATAGGGCAGGAGGCGAATGTCTCAAAGCCGGGGCCGCTTCACAGTCGATTTGGGCCATGCCGTCAGGGCCGCTTTCCACGGCGGTTTCAACTGATCGCCGCGACACACTCGGCGAACTTCTCTGCCGGGGTCTGATAGCGCAAGGTCTTTCTTGGCCGTTCGTTTAGCTGTCGGCCAGGTTGGCTTGACACTATATCGCATGCCGCACACTTTGCGGTATGGGGTTGTTGTCCGCGGATACATCCGAGGACCAGAGGGGGCTTGGCATGAAGCGTATCCACGTGGCCGCAGTCGCGGCCGCCGTTCTCGGAGCCGCGTCGGCTCACGCGACGAACTACACAGAAACCCTGAGCGGCGCCGTAGGGGCTTTCTCACCTATTTCAGGGACTGTGCCCGGATATTATAGTTATACGGGCGCCTATCTGACTTTGACGGGCTTCTCCGAGATCGCCGCCGCCGCCCAAGGCGACACCATCGATGTGACGGTGACGCTCGATCAACCCTACACGATACCTGCGTCGCCGAGCTATACTGGACTGCTGTTGTATTTGAACGGCGGACTTGGAGGCGGCGGTCAGGATAATTTCGACTGGACCTTCTACGATGGCGCCACGCCGGTGGTGAATATGGATACTCTCAGCACCACCTCCGGCGACGTCACGACCTTCGCCATCCTGTACCCGCCGCAGAACGGCGCTTTCACCTTCACCTCGTTCACCGACGACATCACGATCACTTCGATGCCCGGCACGGTGGACCTCACTGGCGCGGCCTTTGAGTACGATCTCGACACCAGCAGCGTCCCCGAACCGGCGACCTGGGCGCTGATGATGGCCGGGGTGTTCGGCTTGGGCGGCCTGATGCGCGCCCGGCGCAGCCGGGAGGCCGAGCAGGCCATCTGACGGCGCCCCGCCGGGCGTCTTCCAAGGTGGCGCATTGGCGATGAAGGCGCCTTGACGGAGGCGCGCGGAGAGGAGCCCCCATGCCCATCGCTGAGGTCAACGGCCAGAAGCTCTATTACGAAGACAGCGGCGGCGCCGGCCCCGTGGTGGTGTTTTCCCACGGCCTGTTCATGGACCACGAGATGTTCGCGCCGCAGGCGGCGGTGCTGAAGGACCGCTATCGCGTGATCACCTGGGACGAGCGCGGCCATGGCGGGACCGCCGGGCCGGACCTCGCGCCGTTCACCTATTACGACTCCGCCGATGACCTGGCCGCGCTGCTGGCGAGCCTCGGCGTGAAGCGCGCGGTGCTGGCCGGCATGTCGCAGGGCGGGTTTCTGTCGCTGCGCGCGGCGCTGACCCATCCGGAGATCGTCCAGGCGCTGATCCTCATCGACACCCAGGCGGGGGTGGAGGACCCAGAGAAGATGGCCGGCTACGCCCAGCTGGTGGACGGCTGGCTGACCGGGGGCCTGTCGGACAACACGGCCGATTTCATCGAGAGCGTGATCCTGGGCGACGGCTGGTCCGGGGCGGCGGCGTGGAAGGCCAAGTGGCGGCGGATGGCGCCGCACGATGTGCGCGGATGCATGGAGTGCCTTGCGCTGCGCGATGATATCAGGGGCAAGCTTTCGGCGATCACCGCGCGGGCTCTGGTGATCCACGGCGACGCCGACGCGGCGATCCCCCTCGCCCTGGCCGAGACCCTGGCCCACGGCCTGCCGCACGCCGAGCTGGTGGTCATCGAAGGCGCCGGCCATGCCGCCAACCTCACCCACCCCACGCCCGTCAACGCGGCGATCGAGCGGTTTCTGGCGAAGGTGGCGGCCTAAAGCCACCTCTCCCGGACGGGAGAGGTGGTGATCGCCCGGCCGACCTCTCCCTATGGCGCGGCGGCGCCCGACACCTGGGACATGATGGCGAGCGGGCGGTCTTCGTTGTCCTTGAAGAAGGCCATCCACTCTTCCGTGCCGTCGTCGTGGCGATGGATCAGGTGCGGGGCGTTGATGAACTCGACGCCTCGGGCAGCGAGCGCCTTGTGGGCGGCGCGGATGTCGGCCACGCGGAAATAGATCGGGGAGTCGGCGGGACCTTCGCCCTCCGACAGAAAGAGCCGCACGCCGCCGCAGTCGAAGAAGGCCAGATTGCCGAACGAATAGAGGTGCGGCAGGCCGAGCACCTCGGCGTACCAGCGGCGGGCGGCCGCCACGTCCTTGGCGCTGCGGGCGATCTGGCCCACGGGTCCGATGGTCAGGGTCTGGTTCATGTCTGTCTCCATGATGGCGAGGCGGCTGTCGCGTCGCACGCCGTCCCAGCGGGTGAGTTCGGCGCGGCTCGAAAAGCCCAGCTTCTGCAGGGCGTTGGCCACGTGGTATTTGACGGCGTCGAGGCTGACGCCCTGGCGACGAGCGATGGTGGGATAGGTCATGCCGTGCCGCACCCCCTCCACCACGCGCCATTCTGCCGGCGTCAGGACGTCGCCATGTGGAGGTCGGCCGCGGGGTCTTGGGGCGGGCATGAAGGCAGACTAGCGCCGGCGCCGGGGATTTACCCTCCCCGACGGAATTCTGGAGCTAAACGCTCAAGCGCTCCCTAAGAGGCTGAACACCAGGTAGGCGAGGAGGGCGCAGCCGAGGATGAAGAGGAGGGCGGCGAGGGCCAGGTCGACGCGCGAGCCGGGGCCGGCCTCGGGGTTCGGATCGTCGATGGCCTTGCCAGTCTGGAGAAAGCGAACCGTCGCCACCGCGACCATGGCCAGGCCCATGAGCATCAGGGCCAGGCCCGCGGCTTCGGCGAACCGGCGGCTGGCGGCGTGGGCGAGGCTGATGCCGAGCGATGTCCGCGCCATCTGGAGGAAAAGGTCGAACCGCTCCACCAGGAAGCCGAACGCCATGACCGCGATGGCGGTGCGGACCCAGGCGAGGAACGTGCGCTCGTTGGCGGCGTGGTCGCTGTAGTTGCGGATCATCGGCGGGGCCGTCTCCAAATGGCTTTCGCCGGGCTGGGCGCGACTTTAGTGTGACCCCATGCCGCTCGCCACGATCATCGGACTCGCCGCCGCCTTCTGCACCACGGTGTCGTTCGTGCCCCAGGTGATCCGGGCGTGGCGGACGCGCTCGACCCGCGACCTGTCGCTGCAGTCGTTCATGACCTACGCCCTTGGCCTGTCGCTATGGCTGATCTACGGCCTGATGATCGGCGATGTGCCGCTGATCATAGCCAATGGCCTGACGCTGCTGCTGGCCCTGGCCATCCTCGGGCTGAAGCTCAAGCACGGCTAGCCTAATGGGCGGCGGATTGTCGGCGAAGGAACTGGCGCGCAGATCGTTGCCTGGGTTGAGTCTGACCTCGGGCCGCCGAGGTTCTTTGAACGGCGACATACGCCGCGTCTGCTGACCCGGGCGCCCCCGGATCAGCGCCCTTCCACGTGGAGGGCTGTTAAGCGGCTACGAGATGTCCGCGCCGGGTGCGAAGAGCCGCGCCCAGGCCGGCGAAGCCCGCCAACATCAGGGTCCAGGTCGCCGGTTCTGGGACCGAACTCAAGATACTGAAGGTCTCGGAGTCGGAACCGGGCGTGTAATAGTTTGCCAGAGCGAAGCCGGGGTTGCCTTCCTCTTCCTGCCACGCGACCGAGGCGCCGTTGTTTTGGTCCCAGTATTCCGCATCGCCCGTCGTGTCCGTAGCGCCCGACAATTCGAGCCAATAATAGTTTCCGCCGGTCAGGCTCACGCCCGGAAAATAGAATGTGTTGCTGTAGAGTTGGAAGCCTTGCGAGTTCGTTTCCAGGAAAACGGGCGAGACGCTTTCAGTACCTGTTCCCAGCACGGTGAAGGCTCCGCCGGACAGGGGATTGCCGCTGGTGAGGGTCCAGGTGACCGATAGCGGGGGGTCTTCCTCGATGTTCCAACTCACGAAGTTGACGCCAACGGCGTCCGCGCTTGTGCCAACATAGAAAGAGTCGGCGACCGAATAGGGGTCGCTGATGGTAAGGCCCTCGATCGTGCCATTGTACGGCCCGTTGGAGTAGATCGCCGAAGCGCCGGCGTGGCCGGCGGCCAGTGCGAGGGCCAGGGCGGCCACGGAGCCAAATAGAGTCTTCATCGGATTACCCTCAAAAGGCTCAAGCGAGCCATCCAGCCTGAACTAGCTCTAGCACGCTCGGTTAAGCTTGCAAAACATATTACCGCCTCATTTTGCCAGAATGCGGCCACGGCGGCCAAGGCCAGCTCACAGCTCGAAATAGACGCGCCATCGAGCGCCCAGCGTCAGACTCAATCCACGTGGTTAGTGGGCCGCGGCGGCGGCCCTGCGCGCCTGGAAGTCCTGGGTGGAATTCTCGCTGGGATAGGCGGCTTCAGGCGTGGGGACGCCCAGGAAGGCGCACAGGCGGTCCCAGCCTTCGCCCACCTCCATCACCAGCAGACGCTCCTTGGGAATGGCGGCCATCACGTTGTCGGTATGGCGGCGGAAATGGTCGGTCATGAAGGCGCGGTCGTGGATCTTGCCGGTCATGGGCCCGGTGAACGAGGCGAAGAACGCCCTCATCGGCTCCGGCGGATTGTCGGCGAAGGAGCCGGGCGCGAAGATCGTCGCCTGGGTGGAGTCGAACCAGGAGTCGGGATCGCGCACGGTGTGCAGCACCTTGGCGTCCGGATAGTGCGCGGCAAGCTCGCGCCAGTAGGCCGCGGTGGGATAGTCGACGGCAGCGCTGTAGCCCTCGAAAATCCTGTCCCA
>Ga0302314_10000738_pt1 | contig 61052 bp, 63 predicted proteins | sample III_Palsa_N2_3_FD_200533 | JGI IMG/M metagenome (GOLD analysis project Ga0302314, IMG submission 200533) | Peat permafrost microbial communities from Stordalen Mire near Abisko, Sweden - III_Palsa_N2_3 | ecosystem: Environmental > Terrestrial > Soil > Palsa > Peat permafrost | place: Sweden...
ACAAGGAAAAGGTGATGGGCCACGTGCTTTCGGACTTCCACAAGGTCGACCAGGCCTGGGTCAACGCCCTGTGCAACGCCTGCGCCGAGGCTTTGCCATTGCTCGCCATGGGCGAGGATGAGAAATACCAGACGGAAGTGATGCGCCTTGCGCCCGCGGACAAGCTCGATCCGCGGCAGGGCGCGCAGGACTAGGCCCGCCCCATGCTGCCCGTCTTTGGCGTCTCGCTCATCTTTTCCATCGCCCTGTGCGTCCATGCCGTTCGCACCAACCAGAACATGTACTGGCTGTGGATCATCCTGGCGATCCCGTGGCTGGGCGGCCTGGTTTACCTGATCGCCATCGTGCTGCCGGAGGTGATGGGCGGTTCCACCGCACGGCGCATGGGCGCGGCGACCCGCGCGGCGCTTAACCCGGAACGCGACTACCGCGCCGCCAAGGCCGCCCACGACGACAGCCCCACGGTCGGCAACGCCATGCGGATGGCCGCTGCGGCGGCCGGCCTGGGTCGCTACGATGAAGCCGAACGGCTCTACGCCGACGCCGCGCGGGGCATCCACGCGGACGACCCCACCCTGCTGCTCGGCCGCGCCAACGCCCTGCTCGAGCTGAAGCGCTTTGATGAGGCGCTGGGGGTGCTGGGGGTGCTGGAGCAGCTCGGCCACAACCTTGACCAGGGCCGCACGCCCCAGGCCGCCCTGGCCCTGGGACGGGCTTGTGAGGGCGTCGGGCGCATCACCGAGGCCGACACCGCCTACGCCTGGGCGGCGGAGCGTATGCCCGGCCTGGAGGCCATGGCGCGCTATGCCGCCTTCATGGCCCGCCACGGCCGCCGCGCCGAAGCCGAACGCATGGTCGCCGACATCGACCAGCGCATCGCCCGCATCAAAGGCCCCCTGCGCGGCGAGGCCCGCGGCTGGCGCGACTTGGCGGCGCAGGCGCTGGGCTGACGCGGTCTTGACACGAAGCTCGTGAAACACGAACTTCGTGTGATGAAGAATGTCACCATCAGCATGGATGAAGCCGTCCTGCGCGAGGTCCGGCTGGAAGCCGGCCGCGCGGGGGTGAGCGTATCGCGCTGGATCGCCGACCAACTCGACCAACGCCTGCGGATGCGCGCGAAAAAAGCGGCTGCGAGCGAGCAGATCGAACAACTGCTGTCGACCTTTCCCGGCATTCCGCTAAGCGAGAACGGCAAGATCACCATCGATCGGGATGAGATGTATGACGAGCGTTTTCGTCGATTCGACGGTCCTGCTCTATCCGTTGGATTCGAGGGATCCGACCAAGCAAGCGACTTGCGCGGGGTGGCTGAAAACGCTCCGCGACACGGACCTGCTGACGATGAGTCCTCAGGTCCTCAATGAGAGCTATTGGGTCGCCGTCCGCAAACCGGCCTTCGCACCTGCACGACCGACCATTCGAGCCTATTTGACGCGCTATATGGACTGGGTGACGGCGCCGCTCGACGCCTCGTGTTTGAACGAGGCCTTTCAGTTGATCGACCGCTACGGCCCCCAGTTCTGGGACGCCCTATTGCTCGCCAGCGCCAACGCGGCCGGCTGCACCTACTTCCTCAGCGAAGACCTGAGCGACTGCCAGACCTTTGGGACGGTCAAGGTCATCAACCCCTTTCGCCATACGCCCGTTGATGTGCTAGGTCCCGCGCTCCAACCCTAGCCTCGAGTATCCATGGCCCTGAAAGTCGCCATCGTCGGCCTGCCGAACGTGGGCAAATCGACCCTGTTCAACGCCCTGACGCAGACCGCGGCCGCCCAGGCGGCCAACTATCCGTTCTGCACCATCGAGCCGAACACCGGCGACGTGGCGGTGCCGGAGGCGCGCCTGACCGTGCTGGCCAAGATCGCCGGCTCCAAGGAGATCATCCCCGCGCGGATCACCTTCGTGGACATCGCCGGCCTGGTGCGCGGCGCGTCCAAGGGCGAGGGCCTGGGCAACCAGTTCCTGGCCAACATCCGCGACTGCGACGCCATCGCCTTCGTCGCCCGCTGCTTCGAGAACGACGACATCACCCATGTGGAGGGGCGGATCGACCCCATCTCCGATCTCGACATCATCGAGACCGAACTGATGCTGGCCGACCTGGAGAGCCTGGAGAAACGCGTGGTCGCGCTGGAGAAGCGGGCCAAGCAGGGCGACAAGGACAGCATCGTCACTCTGCGCCTGGTCAATCTGGCGCTGGCCCAGCTCAACGCCGGCAAGCCCGCCTTCACCGCCGACGTGCCCAAGGACGACGAGAAGGCCTGGCGCATGCTGCAGCTCCTGACCGCCAAGCCGGCGCTCTATGTCTGCAACGTCGAGGAGACCGCCGCAGACAAAGGCAACGCCCTGTCCGATCTGGTGGCGGCGCGGGCCGCCAAGGACGGCGCCAAGGCGGTGGTGATCTCCGCCCAGATCGAGAGCGAGATCGCGGTGCTGGACGAAGACGAGCGCGCCGAGTTCCTTGAGACCCTGGGACTCGTGGAGCCGGGCCTGAACCGCCTGATCCGCGAAGCCTACGGCCTCTTAGGCCTACAGACCTATTTCACCGCCGGCCCGAAAGAGACCCGCGCCTGGACCATCCCGGTTGGCGCCACCGGCCCGCAGGCCGCCGGGGTGATCCACACCGACTTCGAAAAGGGCTTCATCCGCGCCGAGACCATCGCCTATGACGACTACGTCCGCCTGAACGGCGAAGCCGGCGCGCGCGAGGCCGGCCGCATGCGTCTGGAAGGCAAGGACTACGTCGTCCACGACGGCGACGTGATGCACTTCAGATTCGCCAACTAGCTTTTAGAAAACCGTAGGAGGCCCGCCATGGCCGAGATGATCAAGATCAAGTCCACCGCCGCCGACGGCTTCGAATTCGGCGCCTACCACGCCGACGCCCAAGGCAAACGCAAGGGCGGCGTGGTGGTGATCCAGGAAATCTTCGGCATCGACCAGTACGTTCGCGCCGACGTGGAACGCTGGTCAGCCGCAGGCTTCGAGGCCATCGCGCCCGCCATGTACGACCGCACCCATCCCGGCCTTGACGTGGGCCACGACGACGCCGGCATGCCTGTCGCCTTCGCCGCCATGCGCGAGGCCAAGCCCGAGGACGCCCTCGCCGACCTGACCGCCTGCGTGAACGCCCTGAAGGCCAAGGGGCCGGTGTTCGTGGTCGGCTATTGCTACGGCGGCGCCATGACCTGGCAGGCGGCCGGACGCATCGACGGGATCGCGGCGGCGTCCAGTTACTACGGCGGCGGCGTGGCCGGCGCGGCGGACCTGACGCCCAAATGCCCCACCATCTGCCACTTCGGCCGCAAGGACGCCCACATCCCCGCCGACGAGGTCAAGGCGGCCCTGCAGGCCGCCCAGCCGCAGGTGGCGGTCTACATCTATGAAAAGTCCGGCCACGGCTTCAACAACGACGGCCGGCCGGACTCCGACGCCGACGACGCCGCCCTCGCCCGCAAGCGAACCATCGAGCTGTTCGAGGCCAACGGGGCCGCGTAGCGCCATGACCAACGGCCGCAAGATGCAGCTGGCCTCCGAGGCCGACGGCTTCATCCTCGACGCCTATCATGTGGCGTCCGAGGACGCGCGGCAGGGCGGCCTGGTCCTGGTGCAGGAGATCTTCGGGGTCACCGAACACATCCGCGAGGTCTGCGACGGTTTCGCCGCCGACGGCTACGAGGTGATCGCGCCGAACTTCTACGACCGGCTGGAGCCCGACTTCGCCGCCTCCTATGCGCCTGAGGACGTCGCCAAGGGCGCGCGCTATTCCCAGGAGACGCCGTGGGACCAGGTGCAGGGCGACCTGCAGGCGGCGGTGGACGTCCTGGCGGAGCATGGCCCGGTGCACGTCGCCGGCTTCTGCTGGGGCGGCACGGCGGCCTGGCTGGCCGCCTGCCGCTGCGAGGGCGTGGCGTCCGTCTCAAGCTTCTACGGCCGGCGCATCCCCGAGCTGCTTACCGAAACGCCGAAATGTCCTACCATCCTGCACTTCGGCAAGACCGACGCCTCCATCCCCATGGATGTGGTCGAGCAGATCGGCGAAGCGCACCCCGAGATCCCGATCTACCTCTACGACGCCGGCCACGGCTTCTTCTCGGATCGCCGGGCCGACTACAACGCCGACTGCGCCCGGCTGGCGCGCCTCAGGACCCTGCAGCTGTTCCAGAAGGCCAGCGGCGCCCGCGGCGAGCACGGCTGAGCCCTACTTTCGCCCATGCGGCGAGGAGGACGAGTCAGCCGCCGCTTGTCGCTCATCCGCGTCCGGCTCATGCTTCCTCTAGCCATCTCCTCCACCTCACAGCGGAGCGCAAGCTTTCACGTTCCCGTGATTATCACAAGCCCGTGATCGCCACGGCCACAACAAAAAGCCCCCTCTCCGTCGCCGGAAAGGGGGGCTTGATGTGTCAGCTTCTAGGGCGAAGCCTAGTGTTCGATGTTCCGCCAGATCGTCCGGTAGCTGGCGTACAGCACGCCGGTGAAGATCAGCAGGTAGATCATCACCGCAAGGCCCAGGTCCTTGCGCTCGTCCGCGTGCGGCTCGGCCGACCAGGCGAGGAAGGCGACCACGTCCTTGGCTTCCTGTTCCGTCGTCGCGCCGACGCCGTCGTCATAGGTGACGCGGTTGGGCGTCAGCTGGAACGGCATGGCGATGAAGCCGCCGGTGGGCACGGGGCCCTTGCCGGTCCAGGCGCTGCCCAGGTCGGAGGGGAAGTAGGGATTGTAGTAGCGGCCGGCGGGAATGGTGAGCCCGGCCGGCGCGGTCGCATAGCCGGTCAGCAGCGAATAGACGTACCGAAGACCGTTCTCCCGCGCCTTGACCATCAGCGACAGGTCCGGCGGCGCCGCCCCGCCGTAAGCCGCCGCTGCGGCGTAGGTGTTGGGGAACGGCTTGACGAAGGCGTCGGCCGCGGTCGCCGGACGCTTGATGGCGTCGCCCGTATCGGTGTCGATGTCCGGGACCTTAAAGTCCTTCACGATCGTCTTCACATAGGGGTTGTCATTCGGGTTCGGGTACTTCGGATCGTAGAAGGGCCCGCCCTTCTGCCCGAGGTTCCGATACGACATCAGGTTCATCGAGTGACAGGCCGCACAGACGTCGTGATAGACCTTGTAGCCCCGTTGCAGCTGCTCCTGGTCGAACCGGCCGAACGGCCCTTCGAAGCTCCAGTGCACGTCCTTCGGTTCACGCGCGGAGGTCTCGGCGAAGGCCGGCAGGGCCATGGCCGTGATCCCGAAAACCGCCGCGATAGCGAGCGCCTTACGCATCATCGGTCTCAACCCTTCTTTTCAGGCGAAGCGGCCGCGCCCTGCGGCAGCACCGGCGAGGAGATCGACTCCGGCGTCGGCAGCGGCGTCTCGATCAGGCCGAGCAGCGGCGTGATCACGATAAAATAGGCAAAGTAGTAGGCCACGAAAATCCGGGACAGCCAGACGTAACTGTTGATGTCGGCGTCCAGGAAGTTGCCCCAGTCGGCATGGCCGAACGGGTGACCGGTCGGCTCGTGGGCGCCGCAGACGCCCAGAACCAGACACGTGAACACGAAGAAGAAGAAAAAGACCCGCGCCGTCGGGCGATAGCGCATGGAGCGTGTCTTGGCGAAGTCGATCCAGGGCAGGATGAACAAGAAGCCGATCGAGGCGAACATCATGAACACCCCGCCGACCTTGTTCGGGATCGCCCGCAGGATCGCGTAGAAGGGCAGGAAGTACCACTCCGGCACGATCGGGTTCGGCGTCACCAGCGGATTGGCGGGGGTGAAGTTGGCCGGGTGGCCCAGGCCGTCCGGGTTGAAGAAGACGAAGCTGGCGAACAGCAGGGTGAACACCGCCACCGCGAAGCCGTCCTTCACCGTGTAGTAGGGGTGGAAGGGAACCGTATCTTCCTTGCTCTTCACGTTGACGCCGGTCGGGTTGTTGTTGCCCGGCACGTGCAGCGCCCAGATGTGCAGGCCGACCACGCCGGCGATCACGAAGGGCAGCAGGTAGTGCAGCGAGAAGAAGCGGTTGAGGGTGGGGTTATCCACCGCGAACCCGCCCCACAGCCAGGTGGTGATGGCCGGGCCGATCACCGGCAGCGAGCCGATGATGTTGGTGATCACCGTCGCGCCCCAGAAGCTCATCTGACCCCAGGGCAGCACATAGCCCATGAAGGCGGTGGCCATCATCAGCAGGTAGATGATCACGCCCAGGATCCACAGCACCTCGCGCGGCGCCTTGTAGGAGCCGTAGTAGATGCCGCGGAACATGTGGATGTAGACCGCCAGGAAGAACATCGACGCGCCGTTGGCGTGGATGCCCCGGATCAGCCAGCCGTAGTTCACGTCGCGCATGATGTGCTCGACGCTGTTGAAGGCCAGGTCGGCGTTGGCGACATAGTGCATCGCCAGGATCACGCCGGTGACGATCTGCACCACCAGGCAGAAGGCCAGGATGCCGCCGAAGGTCCACCAGTAGTTCAGGTTCTTCGGCGTCGGGAAATCCAGCAGATCGACGCCAAAGCGGATGATCGGCAGGCGGGTGTCGAGCCAGCGCTCGATCCCGGTCTTGGGCTCGTAGGTCGAGGGTCCACTCATCTGGATATCAGCCGATCTTGACCTTGGTGTCGGAAAGGAAGGTGTAGTCGGGAATAAAAAGGTTCAGCGGCGCTGGCCCCGCGCGGATGCGGCCGGAGGTGTCGTAGATCGACCCATGGCAGGGGCAGAGCCAGCCGCCGTACGGCCCTTGGCCGAAGTTCGGCACGCAGCCCAGGTGGGTGCAGACGCCGATCAGGATCAGCCACTCGGCCTTGCCGGGCTTGACCCGCTCGGCGTCGGTCTGCGGATCGCGCAGTTCGGAGATGTTGACCGCGTTCGCCTCGGCGATTTCCTTCGGCGTGCGATGGCGCACGAACACCGGCTTGGAGCGCCACTTGACGATGACCTGCTGCCCCAGAACCACCTTGGTCAGGTCGAACTCGATGGAGGCCAGGGCCAGCGTATCGCCGGACGGGTTCATCTGATCGACGAGGGGCCAGGCTACCGCGGCAACCCCGCCCACAGCCGCGGCGGCCGCGGCGATGTGGATGAAATCGCGCCGATTAGGATCGTCGTGCGAACTGGTCGTTGCCATGGTGTCGGCCACCTTTGCGCTCACCCCTCGATTCGCGTCGCTCCGAACCCCGGCGCGACGCCCAACATACGCGGCTCTATCACAGGCCGCGCGCCACAAGACAACTGGCTTGGCGCATGAAAAAATCGGCGCTGGTCGCGGCCCGATTCTCCCCTGCCCGCGAGTCAGCCCCGCCTGCCGTCGTCTTATCGGGTTCGCTTAGAATGCGCTTGGCCCTTTTTCAACCAGACATTCCGCAAAACCTTGGCGCGGCGGTCAGACTGGGCGCGTGCCTGGGGGTTCCGGTGGAGATAATCGAGCCCTGCGCCTTCCCGTTGTCGGACAAGGCCATCAGGCGCACGGCCATGGATTATGGCCGGAGCGCGGAGGTGATCCGCCAGCCATCGTGGGGCGCATTCATGGCCGATGACGCCAGAACAGAGGGCCGGCTGGTCCTGTTCACGACACGCGGCGCCCAGAATTTCACCGGTTTCGCCTTCCAGCCCGGCGACACCCTGCTGTTTGGCCAGGAAAGCGCCGGCGCGCCGGAGCACGTCCACGCCGCCGCCGAGGCGCGATTGGTGATTCCCATCCGCCCGCCGGCGCGCTCCCTCAACCTCGTCACCGCCGCCGCCATCGCCCTTGGCGAGGCGTTGAGACAAACCGGCGGGTTTTCAAGCGCGGTGCAAACCGGCTAGTGCGTGCTTCGACACGCGCCCTGCGGGCGCGGCTCAGCATGACGCAGATTTTTTGAAGTCCACAAACTTCCGTCATCCTGAGCCGGCCGCGCAGCGGACGCGTCGAAGGACGCACCAAACGATGACCGAATCGACCATTTCCCCCGAGATCCAGCAGCGCCGCGCACGCACGCAGGACTGGTTCGAATCCCTCCGCGAGCGGATCATGGCCGAACTGGAGGCCATCGAGGCCGAGGCGCCGGCGGACCTCTTTCCCGGCGAGTCCAGCCGATTCGAACGCAAACCCTGGACCCGCGACACCGGAACCGGCGGCGGCGTCGGCGGATTTTTCACCGGGCGATTCTTCGAAAAGGCCGGGGTCCACACCTCCGCCGCCAACGGCCGCTTCACCCCGGAGATGGCCGCGACCATGCCCGGCGGCGACAAGGACCCCAACTATGTCTCCGCCAGCATCAGCCTGATCGTCCACCCCTGCTCGCCCCGCGTGCCGGCGGTGCACCTGAACACCCGGTTCCTGTCCACGGCCGAGAGCTGGTTCGGCGGCGGATCGGACCTGACGCCGCTGCTGGACGAACAGCGCCGCCAGGACGCGCCCGACGCGATCGCCTTCCACGCCGCCATGAAGCGCGCCTGCGACGCCCACGATCCCGGCTGGTATCCGAGGTTCAAGGCCGAGTGCGACGACTACTTCTACCTGCCCCATCGCAAGGAGCCGCGCGGAATCGGCGGCATCTTCTACGACCGGCACAACACCGGCGACTTTGAGAAGGACTTCGCCTTCACCCGCGACGTCGGCGAGGCCTTCCTGGACATCTACCCGAAGATCGCCCGCGCCCATATGAGCGAGCCTTGGACCGAGGCCGAACGCAACGAACAGCTGGTCCGCCGCGGTCGCTACGTCGAGTTCAACCTGCTCTACGACCGCGGCACCATGTTCGGCTTCAAACAGGGCGCCAACATCGAGACCATGCTGAGCTCAATGCCGCCGCTGGTGAGGTGGCCGTAGACTCAGGCGGAAACTACCCGACAGCGCTCGCCCGTTTCGCGCTCGTCTCCGGTCCAGCGGGACAACGCCTCCAGGAGTTGTCCGATATTGATCGGCTTGCCCACATGGTCATCGGCGCCGGCTTCGAGACAGCGCTGGATCTGCTCGGGCAGCACGTTGGCGGTCATGGCGATGATCGGCAGCTGGCTGATCTCGGGATCGGCCATGCTCCTGATGCGCCGCATGGCCGTCATGCCGTCCATCACCGGCATCTGAATGTCCATCAGCACCGCGTCGAAGCGCGCCTTTTCAACCGCTTCAATGGCCTCCACGCCGTTGACGGCCGTCTCGATCTCGATCTCGAACGGCTCCAGCATCGCGCGCACTAGCTCGCGATTGACGTCAACGTCTTCCACCACCAGCACCCGGAGGGGCCGCTCGAGGCTGCTCTGCGCCGCCTCATCGCCCGCTGCATCTCGCGGGATTTGCGCCGGTGGGAGATGTAGCTCGAACCAGAAGGTGGAGCCATGGCCCTCCCGGCTGGTCACGCCGATCCGTCCTCCCATCAACTCGATGATCCGTTTGGAGATCGCCAGGCCCAACCCGGTGCCGCCAAAGCGGCGTGAAACCGACCCGTCGGCCTGATTGAAACGCTCGAACACGGCGTCTAGCTGGCCAGGGGCGATGCCGATCCCGGTGTCGGTCACCGAGATCCGCAGCCTGCACCCGGCCTCCGAGGCCTGGCCTTGCTCGACCTGCACCGTGACGCCGCCCTGTTCAGTGAATTTCACCGCATTGCTCAGGAGGTTCAGCAGCACCTGCTGCAGCCGGGGCGCGTCCCCGCTCAGCGGCGGAATGTCGTCATCCGCGATGACAGCGAGCGAAATCCCACGCCCGCCCGCCTGATCTTCCAGCAGCATGGCGACGGAGCGGGCTATGCCGGCCGGGTGGAAGGGCTGGGCGTCGAACTCGAACACGCCGGATTCGAGCTTGGAGAAATCGAGCACGCTGTTGACCACGCCCAGGAGCGTTGAACTGGCGTCACTGATCAGGCCGGCGTGCCGTCCGTCCTTGGCCGTCAAATCCTTGGACATCTTCAATATCCCGGAAAAGCCAATGATCGCATTCAGCGGGGTCCGAAGCTCGTGGGTCATGTTGGCGAGGAAATTGGCCTTCGCCGCCGCGCCGGCCTCGGCGCTCTCCAGCGCCTGTATGAGCTCTTGCTCAAGGGCTTTGCGATGGTTGACGTCCCGGGAGAGCCACGCCAGTTCGCAGGGCGCTCCGGTCTGCGGGTCGTGGATGACGGTGAAACTCGTCTCCATCCACGACAGCGAGCCGTCCTTGCGGATCAGCCGATATTCCACCGTGCAGGCGCCGCCGGTCGCCAGCAACTGTTCGATCTGGGGCAGCAATCCGGGCCGATCATCGGAATGCACACAGGAGAAATGCGGCAGCGCCCGGAACTCGTCGACCGTATAGCCAAGCGCCGTCTCCACGGACGGGGAGATGTAGCGCCATTCGCCAGAGAGCGAGGTCAGGCCAATGATGTCGGTGACGTTGTCGGCCAGCACGCGGTACTGCGCCTCGCTGTCGCGAAGCCGCTGTTGGGTGTCGTAGAATTTCCGGCCGGCGGCGAAGGTCTGATGTGCGCCAGCGATCGCGAAGCCGATCGCGAGGATCAGGATGCCCACAATCGGTCGCCGATCCATGCCGCCATAATGGGTCCCGGCGAGCGCCACCCCGAGCATGCCCAGCGCCGGGGCGACGCCGCAAATGGTGAAGCCCAGCGGCGTTCGGGAGGCGAAGGTCTGGGCGAAGCCGATGATGCTCAGCCAGATAACGATGGCGCAGACGGCGCCATCGGCCTCGCGCGTTTGCCAGAACATAAAGGCCAGCATGAACCAGTTGACAATCAGGGCCGTCAGGTTGGCCAGGAAGTTCAACTGGGCTGTTCGATCAACCGGCCGACCAAGATACTGGGCCCGGCTGGCGAGCCAACCCCAGGACTCGATACACAATCCGATCGCCAGCCAGACCGCGCACACGCGCCAAGGCAGCATCAGCAGAGCCACGCCGCAGGCCCCCACCGCCACCGCCGTACGGGGAGCGAGGTTCTTGTGCGTCTCGACCGCGAGTTCATTGAAGCGATGATCGAGAAGATCGAGCAGAATGGGGCCCTCCGCGAAGCAACTTACGCGAAAGCCGGTTAACACTTCAGCCAACGGCCGAAACCACCACGCTTACTTGGCTACTCACAGGCTTGCCGCCGACAAAAGCGAGCAACCACAGCCTATGTAATATACCCAACACTTCATCGATTTAGGGTGTAGTGTCGCCCCGGTTCGCGCGCGCGTTGACTGCTCGGCGTTACTTCAAATAGCGGTCGAACCACTCAAGCGACCGCCGCTCCGAATCCGCCAGGTGCGCCGGATCGCGCAGCCCGTGGCCCTCGCCCGGATAGATCGCCATCGAGGTGGGCGTGCCCATTTCGCGCAGGCCGTGCCGGAACTCCTGCGTCTGCGGCGGCGGACATTCGATGTCGTCGGCGCCGACGTATTCGAACACCGGCGTCTTGACCTGGTGAATGAAGTTGATCGCCGAGGAGCGGGCGTAGATCGCCGGATCGTCATAAACCGACGCCCCGAAGTACGGGATCATCCACTGGTCGATGCCGTTCTCGCCATAGTAGGACAGCCAGTCGCTGATGCCGGCCGCGGCGACGCCGACTTTGAACCGCTGGGTCTGGGTAACCGCCCACATGGTCATGAACCCGCCATAGCTGCCGCCGGTCAGGCCCAGCCGCGCGTCGTCGATGGGCGCAACGCGCTCAGCCGCGTCGATCCCGGCCAGGATGTCGCGCAGGTCGCCGTAGCCCAGATCGCGGACATTGCCGCGGGTGAAAGCTTCGCCCTGGCCGAAGCTGCCGCGCGGGTTGGGAAGGAACAGGGCGTAGCCGTGCTCGAGCAGGGTGCGGTCCAGGCCCGCGCCCGAGAAATTGGGCGTCGAGGCCGCGGCCGGCCCGCCATGGACGTCGGTGATCAGGGGCAGCTTGCCCGTGGTGTTGAGCGGCAGCAGCAGCCAGCCCTGCACCGTCTGGCCCTCGTTAGTCCAGGTGATGCTTTTGGCCGTCAGCGGCATGGTCAGGCCTGCGTTGACGTGAGTCAGGTCGCGCCAGGCGCCGATCCGGCCAACCTCGATCTCGGGCGGGGCGGTGAAGCTCTCGTGGCTGCTCGCGGTGATCGCCGAGGGGCAGCCGAGCGACATCCCGGCAAATTCGCCGGAGACCGACTCCGGCCCGCTCCAAAGCAGTTTAGGGGCCGCGCCCGGCGTCAGCTCGACGATCTGGGTCTGGTCGCCCGCCAGCAGTTTCGCCAGCAGCCTTCCATCGCAGCCCCATCCGACCGATGTCGCCGACGCGGGCATGGCCGGCGTGATGTCGTTGGCGCCGCCGCCGGCGAGGGGAAGTTCATAGACGTCGCCGCCAGTGGACCCGAAGTCGCTCATGATGCCGCTGATGAAGGCGACCGATTTGCCATCCGGCGAGACGCGCGGATTGGCGATCTGGTGTTGCGGGTCAGCCGGCGTGAACAGCACTCGGGCGCCCGCGCTGGAGAAGCCGTAGAGCTTGGCCACCCACCAATTGTTGTCGCCGTCTCCGTGCGCGGCCGTGCCGACGAAGCCGCCGGGCGCCCAGTCATATTCGTAGACGAACAGGTCCGGCGGGGAGACGAAGGCCAGCCGCCCGGCCTCAAGGACAGCGATGCGTTGTTCGGGTGTCGGTCCGCCGAGGTCGCCGGTGATCGCCGCGCCCGCCTCGGTCGCGCCCACTTCCTTGGTGGCGCCGGCCGTGGCCAGCATCGCGAGACGCCCGTCCCGGCTGTACTTGAGCCCGGTGATCGTGCCGTCGAAGTCCAGCAGTTTGGTCAGACGTCCGCCATCGGGATCGACGCTGTAGATCGAGCGGGCATGGGTTCCCGGGTTGCGCAGGGCGAAGGTCAGCTGCTTGCCATCCGGCGACCACACCGGCGAGGATGGCCAGCACTGCACCGTCCGGCCGCAGGGCAGAGCGACGCTCACCGCCGGGCCTCCATCGACGCCGCGAATCACCAGGTCGCGCACGACCGGAGTTCGGCCGGCGGGCGGTGAATCGCCCTCCACCGACGCCACGCGGCGACCGTCAGGCGACAGGACCACCGTCAGGAACCGATGCACCGGCCGCTCCGCCGGCGCCTGAGCGGCGGCGATGGAGGCGGTCAGGAGGACAATAGCGACGATCGCCAGTCCCGCGCTCCAGCGATGCGGCCGTTCGTTTGGATAAGCGTCTGCAACTTCGTTCAACGGATAAACCCCAATTTGAATGGTGGAGGCCTGATTGATCACCGACCTCGATTACATCTCTCGGCCGCCTGAACCTAGGGGGTCGCCAACAAGCGGCGGACCGCTTGTTCGAGGTCGTCCAGGTTCTCGGTCGCCACCTGATAGATCACCTCATTGGCGATACGGTCGTAGTCATGCCTCAGCACATTGCCGACACCGGCGATTTTCTTCCAATCGATACCCGTTTCGTGGGCTTTGACCTCGACGGGCAGATGGCGGCTGGCTTCGGAGATGATTTCAACACCGCGCTCGACGGCGCTGTGTAGCGCCCAGTCCTGACGATATTCGTCATAAGACTTGCCCGCGCCGACGGCCTTGATGTGAACGATGCTGTCGAGGATGTGCTCGAGCCGAAATCGATATTCTCTCGGCGCCCGCATCAAAAAACCTGGACGGCGTCAGCTTCGATATGCGGCTTCAGCGCCGGATGAATGGTATTGCGCGCCACGACGTCAACGGGCCCGTCGAACAGGTCCTGGATGGCCAGGTAGAGACCGATCACATCGAGACCGCGCACCGAAGGTTTGTATTCGAAAAACAGATCGACATCGCTTTCGATCGTCGAGTCGCCCCTGGCAACCGAGCCGAACAGGAATACGGTCTCGACGCCTAATGCGCGCAGTTCGCCTTCATGCGCACGGATCGTCCTCATCACCTTGGTTTTTGACTGGGGGGCCATGCGTCTGAATAGCATAGTTTCCGTCGTCATTCAGTAGGCCATCCCCTGCGCCACGGCCTTCAGCCGTTCGACGATCGAGAGTTTGTCGCTGATGAAGTCGTTGTCGATCCACCAGCTTTCCACCTCCCGCATCACCTGGCCGACCAGCGGGCCACGCGGGACGCCGGCGGCGATCACCTCCTCGCCGGTGAGCGGGAAGGTCGGCCGTGGCCAGGACTGGGCCATGGGTAGCAGCGCGCGCCACTGGGTGGTTGTCGCCGGCCGCATCGACGCCGCCCAGGCGAGCAGGACGCGGTCGCAGAAGGTAGCCGCGCCAAGCTGATAGACGTCCCGGCGCGCCTCCTTCGGGCTCATCCACGACCGGATCGCCGGCTCGGTTCCCAGCATGGTGGTGAGCCGTTCGCGCTGGGCGTTGGACAGCCGCAGCCGCTCGGCGCAAGCCGCGCCCACGGCCGGATCGTCCGGCAGCAGCGCGCCGAGGCGCAGCACAGGATCGCACTGGAACAGTTGCTCGGTCTCGATGCCCACCAGGCGCTCGAACCGGGCGAGATCGCTTGCCTCGGGCAGCGCAATGGACAGCACCCCCGACGCCGCCATCAGCCGCACCGTGGGACGAGGATCGTCGGCGGCCAGGAGCTTGAGCAACTCCTTTGAGACCCGCTCGGCCGACAGGGTGGTGATCCTATCCTTCAGCCGGCCGCAGGCAGCCAGCGACGCCGCGTCGGGCTCGCCCTTTCCGTACCAGGCCTCGAACCGGAAGAAGCGCAGGATGCGCAGGCCGTCCTCGAGGATGCGCGTGTCCGCATCGCCCACGAACACGATCCGCCCGGCGCGGGCGTCGGCCAGGCCTTCGCCGGTGGGATCGAACAGCCGGCCCTCGGCGTCGCAGTAGAGGGCGTTCAGGCGAAAGTCGCGGCGCTGGGCGTCCTCGCTCCAGTCGGTGGTGAAGGCGACCACCGCGCGCCGTCCGTCGGTCTCGACATCCCGCCGCAAGGTGGTGATCTCGAACGGCTTACCGCCGGACACCGCCGTGACCGTCCCGTGGTCGATCCCGGTCGGAACCGCCTTCAGCCGCGCCGCTTTCAAGCCGCCGATGACAGCGTCCGGCGTCAGGGTGGTGGCGATATCGATATCGTCGACAGGATGGCCGGTGATGGCGTTGCGCACGCAGCCGCCGACGAAACGCGCGCAGCCCTCGCCGCCCGCGGCCTCAAGCGCCGCCATAACCGCCAGCGTCTCCGGCGCGCGCATCCAGGGCTTGGTCGCGATCGTCTCAGACATTCGGTATCCCAAACATGCCCGGCGTCATCGCCTGGCCCTCCGCCGCATCCGGCGCCGGTCCATAGAGCCGCTCGTACAGCACGCGCAACATCCCCGCCGTCGCGCCCCAGATCACCCGGTCCTCATAAGGCATGGCGTAGAAGTACCGCCGAAGACCGCTGGCCTGTTCCATGAATCGCCGCTCGTGGTTCTTGGGGTCCATCAGGAAGGCGAACGGAACCTCGAACACCTCGGCGACCTCATCAGGGCTGGGCGTCAGCGCGAAACCGGGCGTCACGAACCCCACCACCGGGGTGATGTCATAGCCGGTGCCGGTCTGATAGGCCGAGGACAGGCCGGCGATCAGGACATGGCCCGCATCGAGACCGATCTCCTCCCGCGCCTCGCGCAACGCCGTCTCCCAAGCCGTCTCGCCGGGGTCGCAGCGGCCGCCGGGAAAGGCGATCTGGCCAGTGTGCTTACGCAGGGTGTCGGCGCGCCGGGTCAGCAGCACGGTGACCCCCTCCTCCCGCTCCACCAGCGGAACCAGCACGGCGGCCGGCGTCAGCACCCGCGCACCCGGACTCTGGGCCGGGTTGAGGTCGAAATCGGAATTCACCTGCCGCGCCGCCGGATCATAGGTCTCGATGGGATCAAGCTTGCCGCTGATCCAATCGCGCATCTCCTCACGCGTCACAGCAGATGCGCCTTCGCCGGCCCGACCGGAAACCAGACGCCGTTGGAGGTGACGCCCAGCGTCGGCCCTTCCGGCGTGTCGCGCTCGGCAGCCATCTCCACCAGTTCGTAGAACACCGGCCGGCGCAGGCGCGCCTCCAAGCCCCGCCTCACATGCAGATAGGGCTGGGGCTCGCCAGTGACCGGATCGGCGCCGACCCGGATCGCATTGTCCGGGCCGGCCTCGACCACATCGCCGACATTGGTGGTGAAGCTCAGCGCCTCGCCCACCCGTTCGACCTGGACCGCCGTGAACGGCGCGTCCTCGACGGTGATCTTCATCATCTCGACGGGCGTCACCAGATAGTAGCCGTCCGGATCCTTGCGCAGGACGGTGGAGAACAGCCGCACCAGGGCCTCCCGCCCGATCGGCGTGCCCTCGTGAAGCCACTGGCCGTTCCGTTTGATGACGATGTCGATCTCGCCGCAATGGGCCGGATGCCACAGATGAACCGGCGGCAGGCCGCGCCCCGGCGCCTGCTTGACCGCGGCGGCGACCCCGTCGAGGCCGGACTTGGTGTCGGTGGAGCTCATGCGGGGAAGTCTAAAGCCTATTGAAGGGTCCCGCGAGCCTTGGCGCGGCGACGCACCCCTAGATCGGCTTGGTGACCGCCCCGTTCAACCCGTCGGTTCCACCCGGCTTCAGCGCCCGCCACAGCACCCGGCGGGGGTCGACCGGGCCGGGCAGCGCGATCCGGCCTGTCGGCACGACCTCGAACCCCAGCGGCCCGAAGTAGGGCAGATCGCCAACCAGCAGGATCGCCTCATGGCCGGCGGCGGTCGCCGCCTCGCAGGCGCGCCTGATCAGCGCAGCGCCCAGGCCATGCTTGCGCTGGCCTTCCTCCACGGCGAACGGGCCCAGGAACACCACAGGCGCCCCGCCGATCAGGATCGGCCATTGCCGCACGCAGCCGACGGGTTCGGCCCCGCGCCAGCAGACAAAGGACAGGTCCAGCAGCGGCACATTGCCCTCGCGCAACCGCTCGGCGGTCTTGGCGTAGCGGCCAGGGCCGAACACATCGTCGATGAGGGCGTCGACCACCGCGCGGTCGGCCGGCTTCTCCGCCACAAGCGGCGGCGCCGCGGACTGGGACTTGGACTCGTCCAAAACAGAATCGGTCATTGCTAATCCGGAAGGGTCGAGATGCGGCGATAGTCGCCGATCGTGACGCGGGCGAGACAGCCCGCCGTTAAGGCGTTCTAGCGGCGGCGCAGGGGCCGCAGATCGAATTGTCGTCGCTCGAAGCGCATGACGTCGCCCAACGTTCCCGTCAGATGGGGTTCCCAATCGGAAGCGCGCGGAGATAGGGCCGAACGCCGGGCGCGTCAATGAAAAGCCGTAACGGCAAAGCCGTTGCGAGGGCGCGCGCGGCGGGCCAAAGTCGCGCGACCATGCCGCAACAGCCTTCTCTCCCCGCCGACGGGCCCGCCCGTCTGTTGGACCAGCGCCCCTATGTTCTCTACTGGGCCTCGCGCTTCCTCGGCGGCGTCGGCGGCCAGGCTCAGACCGTGACGATCGCCTGGCAGGTCTACTCCGTCGCGCGCCTGCACGGCGACGTGCGCCACGCGTCCTTCGCGCTCGGCATGATCGGCCTCGCCCAGTTCCTGCCGGTGGTCTTCCTTACGCTTACCGCCGGCGAGACAGCCGACCGGCATGACCGGCGCCTGATTGGCGGCCTGGCCATGATCGGCGAGGCGGTGACCGTGTCGGCGCTGCTAGGGTTCGCGATCGTCGGGCTGAAGGCGGTCTGGCCGATCTACATCGTCGCTGCTGTATTCGGCTGCTGCCGCGCCTTCCTGGGTCCGGCCTCGTCGGCCCTGGCGCCCATGCTGGTTCCGCGCGCGCTGCTGCCCAAGGCCATCGCCTGGAACTCCCTGGCCGGGCAGGTCGGCTCCATCGCCGGGCCGGTGGTCGGAGGCCTGCTGGTCGCCATCTCGCCGACGGCCTCCTACGCAGTCTCGCTCGCCCTCTACCTGCTGTCGGCGATCCTGCTGTTCGCCATCAGCCACCCCACCAAGCCCGTGGTCCAGCCGGGCTCGCGCTGGATGCTGGTGAAGGAGGGCCTGGCCTATGTCTGGAACAACAAGATCGTGTTCGGGGCCATCTCGCTGGATCTGTTCGCGGTGCTCTTGGGCGGCGCAACGGCCCTCCTGCCCGCGTTCGCGGCGGACATCCTCAGGGTCAACGCACAGGGCTACGGGCTCCTGAGGGCGGCGACCGGCGCGGGGGCCATGACGGTCGCGATCATCCTTGCCTCCCGCCCACTGCACCGCCGGGCCGGGATTTTCATGTTCTGCGGCGTCGCTATCTTCGGCGCGGCGACCATCGTGTTCGGGCTGTCCAGATCGCTCTGGGTGTCCGTCGCGGCGCTGGCCATCCTCGGCGGCGCCGACATGCTCAGCGTCTACGTCCGCCAGACGCTGGTGCAGGTCGTCACCCCCGACGCCATGCGCGGCCGGGTCAGCGCCGTCTCCGGCCTGTTCATCGGCGCCTCCAACGAGCTGGGGGAGTTCGAGAGCGGCGTCGCGGCCCGGTTCATGGGCCCCATTGGCGCGACCGTGTTCGGCGGCGTCGGCGCGCTGATCGTCACCGGCGCCTGGGCGATGCTGTTTCCGGCCTTGCGCAAGGCCGACCGCCTGGAATAGGCCATTTGGCAAAATTCATTTCAGCCTAGGGAGAGAGATCATGGGCGTATTGGACGGCAAGGTGGTGCTGGTCACCGGCGGCGGCAACGGCATCGGCCGCGAGGCCGCCCTGATCGCGGCGCGCGAAGGCGCCAAGGTGCTGGTCAACGACCTGGGCGGATCGCTCAGCGGCGGCGACGAGGGCGACGCCGGCCCGGCCGAAGCGGTGGCGGCTGAAATCCGCGCCGCGGGCGGCAAGGCCATCTCCAACTCCGAGAGCGTCACCAACTACGCCGCCGTCGAAGGCATGGTGAAGCAGGCGCTGGACGCCTTCGGCGGCCTGCATGCGGTGATCAATCCCGCCGGCATCCTGCGCGACGGCATGTTCCACAAGATGAGCGAAGCGGACTGGGATTCGGTGATCTCGGTTCACCTGCGCGGCTCCTTCAACGTCTGCCGCGCCACCATCGAGCATTTCCGCGAGCAGCAGGACGGCGCCTATGTGCTGTTCACCTCGACCTCCGGCCTGCTCGGCAACATCGGCCAGACCAACTATGGCGCGGCCAAGATGGGCATCGCCGGCCTGTCGCGGATCATCGGCATGGAAGGCGCGTCCAAGAACGTCCGCTCCAACGTCATCGCCCCGGTGGCCTGGACCCGCATGACCCAGTCGGTGCCGGTGAAGGACGAGGCCGCCGCCGAGCGCCGCAAGCTGATGGCGCAGACCATCCGCGCCGACCAGCCGGCCATCCTGGCCGTGGCCCTGGCCTCGGACCAAGCCAAGGACGTCTCCGGCCAGATCTTCGGCGCTCGCGGCGACGACATCCAGCTCTACAGCCAGCCCCGCCCGATCATGAACCTGCACAAGGACGAGGGCTGGTCGCCGTCGACCATCATCTCGGAGTGCTTCCCGCAGATGTCCGAGAAGTTCTACTCGGTGATCCCCAACCGCCAGATGGGCGGCCCGGTGCAGGTGCAGGCTTCGTAAGGGGCTTCTGTGGCTGGCCTGAAGGATAAGCGTGGGTTCATCGACAAGGACCGGCTGGACCTGTCCGAGCGGCAGGCGGTGGAATATTGGATGAAGCGCTGGGGCGTGACCCGCGACCAACTCACCGCCGCCCACCGCAAGGCCGGCCGCATGGTCAAGGACATCGCCGCGGAACTGGGCAAGAAGCGGTAGGCGGCGCTGGTGCGTGCTTCGACACGCGCGTTCAGGCGCGGCTCAGCATGACGTGAACTGTTGAGTCCAAAAACGTCGTCATGCTGAGCCGGGCGCGCAGCGACCGGGTCGAAGCACGCAGCGGCCGCTGGTCAAGCTTTGGCGGGAACGACCTCGGCTAGCTTTTCCAACGCCTCGCCCGACAGCCGACGGGTGATCCAGTCGGTTTTCGCCGAGGCGCCGAGGCTGTCATAGAAGGCGATCGACGGCGCGTTCCAGTCCAGCACCGCCCACTCCAGCCGCGCCAGCCCTTCGTCGCGGCAGCGCTGCGCCAGCCGCCGCAGCAGCGCCTTGCCCGCGCCGGCGCCCCGCGCTTCCGGCTTCACGAACAAATCTTCCAGATAGATCCCGTGCCGGCCCTCGAACGTCGAGACGTTGTAGAACCACAGCGCGAACCCCACCGGCGCGCCGTCCACCTCGGCGATGTCGCAGAAGGCGCGCGGCGATGGCCCAAACAGAATCTCCGCCATCCCCTGCTCGGTAGCCCGCACCTGGTGCAGCAGCTTCTCGTACTCCGCCAGGTCGCGGATGAACTGGTGGATCAGCGCGGAGTCGGCGGGGACAGCAGGGCGGATGGAGAGGGTCATGCAATGCCTAAATGTTGAATAAGCGTCACTCTTCAGAGATCGAAGCGCGGGAGGATGAGGGGTTAGGGACCTCTCCGGATAGACCGTAGCCCTCATCCTCCCACCGCCGCGCGGCGGGCCCCTCATCCTCCCTCCGGGAAAAGGGTAATATTAGCCGATAACCACCCCCGGCGGCGGGACGTTGTCCTCGGGCACGAAGAAGTCCGGCATCAGGCGGGATGTCGGATCTACGCGGTACTGGTCGAAATCGCGCACGCCCTCGTCGTAGAGGAAGCTGTCGTCGATCAGGAAGTTGCCGGTGAAGTCCTTCGCCGGCTTTTCGAAAATGGCGTGCGCCGCGTCCGCCATGATCTCCACGGTGCGGCACTGCTTCATGCCCTCGTCGCCCGCGAGCGCGAACTTGATCGCCGCGGTGGCGATGCCCGTGCGCGGCCACAGGGCGTTGAAGGCGATGCCGTCGTCCTTGTACTCGGCCGCCATGCCGAGCACGCACATGGACATGCCGAACTTGGCCATCGAATAGGCCACATGGCCCTGGAACCAGCGCGGGTTCATGTCCAGCGGCGGCGACAGCATCAGCACATGCGGGTTCGCACTCCGCTTCAGGTGCGGGATGCAGGCCTTGGAGGTCAGGAAGGTGCCGCGCGCATTGATCTGGTTCATCAGGTCATAGCGCTTCATGTCGGTGGCCTCGGTGCCGGTGAGGCTGATCGCCGAGGCGTTGTTGACGCAGATATCGATGCCCCCAAACTTGGCGACGGTCTGGGCGACGGCGTCCAACACATTGGCCTCGTCCCGCACGTCGACGATCAGCGGCAGCGCCTTGCCGCCCGCCTGCTCGATCTCCTCGGCCGCCGTATAGATGGTGCCGGGCAGCTTGGGATGCGCCTCGGCCGTCTTGGCGGCGATGGCCACATTGGCCCCATCCCGCGCGGCCCTCAGCGCGATGGCCAGGCCGATGCCCCGGCTCGCGCCGGTGACGAACAGGGTTTTGCCTTGCAGGGACATGGCGTTTCCAACCTTTTCGAGGTAAGTATTACTCTCGGTATTACACCCGAGGACCCGCCATGAGAATGACGAGCAAGGGGCAGGTTACGATCCCTTCCGCGATCCGGCTCAAGCTTAACCTGATCCCTGGCGACGACGTCGAATTCGTCGAGGCTGGCGACGAGGTCAAGGTTCGCAAAGTGGCGACCGTCAGCCCAGAACAGCGCCGCGCAAATATCGAAGCGTGGCTCAAACGTTTCGCTGGCAGCGGTGACTCCGGTTGGACCACCGACGAGATTCTGGACATGACGCGGGGGCGAGAGCGCCGCAACCCGCCTCCTTCCAATCCGTGAGCGGGGTTCTGGTCGACAGCTCGGTGCTGATTGACCTGTCGTCAGGCGCGGCGCCCTGGGGATCCTGGTCGACGCGAACCATCATGGATCTGGTCGATCAAGGCGAAGTGCTTTGGATCAATCAGATCATCTATGCGGAAAGCTTGCTGTCGTTTCGCAGAATGGCGGATAGCAGATTGGACGATGGTGTTCTGTTCGAACACTTGGACCTGCCGTGGGAGGCCGCCGAACGGGCCGCCGAGGTGCAAGCGGCCTACCGGCTACGTGGCGGCTCACGAGAAGCGGTCTTGCCCGACTTCTTGATCGGCGCTCACGCCGAAGTCGCGGGCCTGTCACTGTTGACGCGCGATCCAAGACGCGTACGCAGCGAATTTCCCTCCGTGCGCATCATTTCCCCGACCGCCTAGTCTAGCCGACGCCGATCGTATCGCAGGTCAGCGCCCACAGCCGGTCGGCGCTTTCGGGGGTGATCGCCCAGGGCCAGACGGCGCCGGCGTGAACGTCCCGAAGGCCGAGGTGATCCGGTCGGTCATGTTTCCCGTCCCGTTGTCATATAGCCTGGCGTCAGCACCTGGACCGGCTGGCCGCCTACCGTCAACGTCGCCCCATCGATCCGGTCGAGGCGAACCAGCGCCATCGCCTTGCCGCTACTGGCGGTTCGCACCTCCCCGGCGCGCAGGTCGCCCGCCAGGATTTCGGCGCCGAACGCCGGCGACTCGCCGTGGTAGACTAGGCCCACCATCCGCGACTTGATCAGTCCGCGCCGCTTCATCCGCGAGGTGGTCTCCTGGCCGACGAAGCATCCTTTCTGGAAATCGATGCCGCTCAACAGGTCGAAGTTGGCCTCGATCGGATAGTCGCCCTCGAATGGGCAATCCTTGGCCGGATCGGGCACGCCGAAGCTGAGACGCCAAGCGTCATAGGCCGCCTCGTCAGCCTCATGCGCGCTAGCCGGCGGCGCGACGCCGTAGCCTCGCAGCCCAAGCGCCGAAAGGCGTGGGTCCGGCGCCCAACCTTTTTCAATCGGATTTGTCGGCCATAAGGCGAAGACGCCGCCTTCGTCCGCCGCAATCTCGACCTTGGCCCGCAGCCGATACATCGTCAGGCGCCGGACCAAATCCTCGCGGCGGTCGGCGGCCACGTCGAGCAGGCAGCCGTCCACGCGGCCGATCAGGAACAGGTCGAACAGCAGCTTGCCCTGCGGGTTGAGCAGGGCGGCGAACCGGACCTCGCCGTCCTCCAGCGTCTCCACGTCCTGGCTGAGCAGGCCCTGCAGAAAGGTCCGCCAATCGGCGCCCCCGACACGCACCAGGGCGCGGCTGGTCAATCGGGCGGTTGTGGCGCTTTGGCTCATCCGCCTCATGTGGCGCCGGCGCGCTTGGAGCGCCAGCCCGTCAGGGCCTATAGATCGAAGAATGGCGGGACAGGCATTTCCGATTCTGTTCATCACCGGCTCGCGCATTGGCGACGCGGTCCTGTCGTCAGGCCTGATCAAGCGCCTGCACGACGAAATCCCCAACGCGACGTTCACCATCGTCGCCGGCCCCGTCGCCGCGCCCCTGTTCCTCGAGACGCCGAACCTGGAGCGGCTCATCGAGCTGACGAAGGAGAAGAACGACGCCCACTGGTTCAAGCTGTGGTGGAAGGTGCGCGGCCGCCGCTGGGGACTGATCCTGGACATGCGCGGCTCCGGCATTTCCCGGTTCCTGAGCACCCGCAAGCGGGCGATCTATCATCGCGTGAGCGACGAGACGCCGATCCACAAGGTGATGGAGGCCGCGCGGGTGCTGAAGGTCGAGGACGACCCGCCCGCACCCTTCCTGTTCACCAGCGCCGACACCGAGGCCGCCGCCGACGAGATCGTCAAGGGCTACGGGCCGATCCTGGCGATCGCCCCCGGGTCCAACTGGGTCGGCAAGGCCTGGCCGGCGGAGCGATTCGCCGAGACGGCGACGCGGCTGTTGCGCCACGACGGCCCCATGAGCGACGGCCGGCTGCTGATCCTCGGCGGCGCGGAGGATCGCGAGGCCGGACAGACGCTGAAGCTGGCGGTCTCCCGCGACCGCATCCTGTCCTATCCCGGCCAGCTGGACCTGCTCACCTCCTACGCCTGCCTGAAGCGGGCGCGGCTGTTCATCGGCAACGACTCCGGCGCCATGCACCTGGCCGCCGCGTCCGGCGCGCCGACCCTGGGCCTGTTCGGTCCCTCGGATGACCGCCTCTATGGACCCTGGGGACCGAAGGCGCGGGCGTTGCGCGGGCCGCGCGATCTTGAAACCATTCGCAAGGCGGACCCTGGCTTCAACCAGGCGCTCTGCCATATGTTCGACCTGTCGGTGGATGTGGTCGTGACGGCCGCGACCCGGCTGCTTAAGGAAACCGCGAATGGCTGAAACCTTTGACCTGATCGTGCGCGGCGGCGAAATCGTGAACCATGCCGGGCGCGGCATGGCCGACATCGGCGTACGCGATGGACGCATCTTCGCTGTCGGAGACCTTGGCCAGGCGTCGGCGGGCGAGGTGTTCGACGCTACGGGCCTGACCGTCCTGCCCGGCGTGATCGACAGCCAGGTCCACTTCCGCGAGCCGGGGCTGGAGTGGAAGGAAGACCTGGAGACCGGCTCCCAGTGCGCGGTGCGCGGCGGGGTCACGGCCGTGTTCGAGATGCCGAACACCGAGCCCACCACCACCGATCCCGACGCCCTGGTCGACAAGCTGGCGCGCGCCAAGGGCCGCATGCACTGCGACCACGCCTTCTATGTCGGCGGCACGCACAACAACGCCCCCTTCCTGGGCGAACTGGAGCGGCTGCCCGGCTGCTGCGGGATCAAGGTCTTCATGGGCGCCTCCACCGGCACCCTGCTGATCGCCGACGACGAAGGCGTGGAGGCGGTGCTGCGCCACACCAACCGCCGCGCGGCCTTTCATTCGGAAGACGAATACCGCCTGGTCGAGCGCCGGCCGCTGGCCCGCACCGGCGACTGGACCAGCCATCCGGAAGTCCGCGACCCCCAGACCGCGATCCAATCCACCGAACGGCTGGTGCGGATCGCCCGCCGCCTTGGCAAGCGCATCCATGTCCTGCACGTGACCACCCACCAGGAGATCGACTTCCTGGCCCACAACAAGGACGTCGCCAGCGTCGAGCTGACGCCGCAGCACCTGACCCTGGTCGGGCCGGAAGCCTATGAGCGGCTGAAGGGCTACGCGCAGATGAACCCGCCGATCCGCGACGCCTCGCACCAGCCAGGGCTGTGGCGCGGGATCACCATGGGCATCGCCGACGTGCTGGGCTCCGATCACGCGCCGCATACCCGCGAAGAGAAGGCTAGGCCTTATCCCGCCTCTCCGTCCGGCATGCCGGGGGTGCAGACCCTGGTGCCGATCATGCTGACCCATGTCGCCGAAGGCCGGCTGACGCTGGAGCGGTTCGTCGACCTGACCTCGCACGGCCCCAACCGCGTGTTCGGCATCGCCGGCAAGGGCCGCATCGCCGAGGGCTATGACGCCGACCTGACCATTGTCGACCTGAAGGCCCGGCGCGTCATCCGCCACGAGGACATGGCCACCCGCTCCGGCTGGACCCCCTTCGACGGCATGGAGGCCAAGGGCTGGCCGATCGCGACCATCATTCGCGGCCGCGTCGTGATGCGCGACGACGAGATCATCGCCAAGGGCTTGGGCGAGCCGGTGCGGTTCATGGAGACGCTCGAGGCCGCCGCGTGACCGACGCGCCGATCCGCGATCCACGGTACGCCGTCCCGCGCTATGCCTTCGACCATCGGGCGGACGGTTCGGTGGTCATCGCCAACGAGGCTCCCTTCGCGCGGGCGTTCCAGACGCTCAACGCCGCCCTCGATCACTGGGCCGAGGCGACCCCGGCCGCGACCTGGCTCGCCGAACGGTCAGGCGCCGGCTGGAAGACCATGAGCTTCGCCGAGGCGCGCGAACGCGTCTCGCGGCTCGCCGGCGCTTTGGCCGGTCTCGGCGTCGGGCCGGGCAAACCGCTGATGATCCTCACCGGCAACAGCATCGACCACGCCCTGATCGCCTACGCCGCCATGCGGATCGGCGGCGCCATCGCCCCGGTCTCGCCGCAGTACGCCCAGCCGGGCGCGGACCTGTCCCGGCTGCAACACGCTGCCGAACTCGTGCGGCCCGCCTGCGTCTTTGTCGGCGATGCTGCGCCGGCCGCCGACGCGCTCAAGACGCCGGCGCTCACAGGCGCCGTGGTTGTTGCCGGGGCCAACGCGAGAGCGGGCCACCATTCGCTTGAGCGCCTGATGCGCGAAGCCGACGCCGTCGCGGACAGGGCCACGCCTGAAACCATCGCCAAGCTGCTGCTGACCTCCGGTTCGACCGGCAAGCCGAAAGCCGTGGTCTGCACCCACGCCAACATCGCTCTCAATGGCGCCCAGATCGCCGCCTGCTACGACGAGCCCGACCCGCCGGTGGTGGTCAACAGCGCGCCCTGGAGCCACAGCCTCGGCGCCAACGCGATCCTGCACATGGTGCTGCACCGGGGCGGGACGGTGCACATCGACGCCGGCCTGCCGGTCCCCGGCAAGTTCGGCGAGACCCTGCGCAACCTGGCCGAGGTGGCGACCACCTATCACAACATGGTCCCCGCCGGCTGGGGTCTGCTGGCGCACGAGCTGGAGACCGACGAAGCCCTGGCGCGCAAATTCTTCGAGCGGGTGCGGGTGCTCCAATACGGCGGCGCGGGCCTGGCCCAGAGCATCGCCGACCGGATCGAGGCGGTCGCCGCGCGCACCGTGGGCGAGCAGATCACCTTCGCCGCCGGCTACGGCGCCACCGAAACCGGCCCCACCGCCTGCAACGTCCATTGGGAGAACCTGCGCACCGGCATGATCGGCATGCCCGTGCCGGGCACGTCGGTGAAGCTCGCGCCCCAGGACGGCAAGTTCGAGATTCGGGTCAAAGGCCCACAGATGTCCCCCGGCTATTATCGTGACGGCGAGGTCACGGCGCCGGCCGACGCCCACGACGATGACGGCTTCTATCGCCTGGGCGACGCGGCGCGGTTCGTGGACGCTAACAGGCCGACGCTCGGGCTGATGTTCGACGGCCGGCTGGTGGAGAATTTCAAACTGGCCACCGGGGCCTTCGTCACCGCCGGCGCCCTACGCCTCGCCGCGGTGTCGGCCGTCGGCGGCGTGGTGCTGGACGCCGTGGTCTGCGGCGAAGGCCGCGAGGGCGTCGGCCTGATGCTGTTCGCCAATCCGACCGCTCGCGCGCGACTGGGCGAGGAAGGCCTGCGCCGCGAAGTGCGGTCCGGCCTGGAGCGACTCAACAGGTCTGCCAAGGGCGTCGGCGGCAAGGTGCTGCGGGCGATGATCCTGCCCGAAGGACCCGATGCCGCCAGCGGCGAAATCACTGACAAGGGCTATCTGAACCAGGCCCTGGCGCGTAGCCGTCGCCCCTTCGAGATGGAGCGGCTGTTCGCCGAGACGCCGGATGCGGAAATCGTGACGCTCGACCGCGTCAACGCCTGAACAAGAAAACAAACGGGGAGATGAGCATGAACGGCGCGGACGCGGTCCTGGGGACCTTGGCGGACAATGGGGTCGAGGCCTGCTTCGCCAACCCCGGCACGAGCGAAATGCATTTCGTCAGCGCCCTGGACCGCGAGCCCCGCGTGCGCCCGGTGCTGTGCCTGTTCGAGGGTGTCGTCACCGGCGCGGCGGACGGCTATGCCCGCATGGCCGAAAAGCCCGCCGCGACCCTGCTGCACCTGGGTCCCGGCTACGGCAACGGCGTCGCCAACCTGCACAACGCCCGCAAGGCGTTCACACCGGTGGTCAACGTCATCGGCGAGCACGCCACCTATCACCGCCAGTATGACGCGCCCCTGTCCTCCGACATCGCCGCCCTGGCCAAGCCCAACTCGCTGTGGGTGAAGATGGCGACCACGCCCGACGAAGCCGCCGACCTGGCCGCCGAGGCGGTGCACGCCAGCTTCGGCCCGCCTGGCGGCTGCGCCAGCCTGATCCTGCCCGCCGACTGCGCCTGGTCGCCGGCCACGCGCCGGGGCCCGACCCTGACGCGTCCGGCGCGGCCCTCGGTCTCGGGTGCGGTGGTGGACGAGACAGCGCGCAAACTGCGCCACGCCAAGAAGCCGGTGATCCTGATCGGCGGCGGCGCCTGCACCGAGGCCGGCCTGCGCGCCGCCTCGCGCCTCACCGCCCATGGCCTGCGCGTGATGACCGACACCTTCCTCGCCCGCCAGCCGCGCGGCGCCGGCCGCTACAATCCCGAGCGGATGCAGTATTTCGCCGAGGCCGCGCTCGGCGATCTTACCGGCTCGGACCTGATGGTGCTGACCGATACGGCCATGCCGGTGGCCTTCTTCGCCTATCCCAACACCCCCAGCGTGCTGGTGCCGGAGGGCTGCGCGACCTTCACCCTGGCCGAGCGCGGCCAGAACAGCGCCGAGGCCCTGGACGCCCTCGCCGACGCCCTGGGCGCGCCGCTGGCCGCGACGCCGAATGAACCCGAGCTGCCGGCCAGCCCCACCGGCGAGATCAATCCCTATACGATCGGCGCCTCCATCGCCCGGCACATGCCGGAGAACACCACCGTCTGCGACGACGCCGTCACCTCCGGCATGCCGATCTATCTGCAGACCAAGGGCGCCAAGCCGCACGACTGGCTGATGCTCACCGGCGGCGCCATCGGCCAGGCGATCCCGCTTGCCGTCGGCGCGGGGGTGGCCTGCCCCGATCGTAAAATCCTGTCCCTGAACGGCGACGGCGCGGCCATGTACACGGTGCAGGGCCTGTGGACGATCGCGCGCGAGAACCTGGACGTGACGGTGATCGTGTTCGCCAACCACACCTATCGCATCCTGGGCGTCGAACTCGCCCGCACCGGCGCCGGCGCGCCGGGCAAGTCCGCCGCGAGCCTGTTGGACCTCGGCTCGCCCCGGATCGACTGGATGTCTGTCGCCACCGGCCTTGGCCTGCCGGCGGTCCGTTGCGACAGCGCCGAGAGCTTCGACAAGGCCTTCGCCGGCGCCATGGCCCAGCGCGGGCCGATGTTCATCGAAGCGGCGCTCGGCTGACGCCAGGCAAAGAAAAGGCCCGCCGGATCGCTCCGGCGGGCCTCATCAGGCTTCGTCCGCCGTCAGGTCAATTCATCTTGGACAGCTTGCACCCGCCCGACGATTTCACCTGCGCACAGTTCAACAGCTCAATCGGCGCTGTCCCCGTGGCGCCGTAATGGAGGACATAGCCTGGTCCGCCGTCGGCGCAGGCCACCTCGATAAAGTCTTCCTTTCCCCCGCCAGGCGCGTCTGCATAGCCATGGCTGGCCGCATTGCTGACAATACAGGAGGTCTTGCCCTTGGCGCGCAGTTGTTCGGTCAACTTGGCGAAGAGCGGGGTAACCGGTGTGAACGAGCACTTATAGCCTTCGTCCTCGGCCCGCAGGCAGTCCAGAACACGAGACTGGCCCGCGCCCGCCGGAAAGAATCCGACGCCGCCGTCCGGCCGGTTGGAGCAGGCCAACTCGACGACTTCCGTGTTGGCGTCGCTGCCAGGGAAGTCCGCGTACTTGGAGACGTTGCAGTCGAACCCGGCCTTCCTTGAGAGGCTGGAATAGAGGTTGGTCTGCTGGGTCTGGGCTTGGCGGGTGTCGGTCAACTTGCAGCCGTCGCCGATATTGGTGGCCTTCAGGCAGTCGGTCGCCTCCCCGAAGCCGCCGTTCGCCGATGTCTTGATGATGAAACCGGTATTGTCCTTACAGGCGACTTCATAGCCATCAGTACCGTCGACGAAAGCGCCGACGACACGATGCGCGCTCATAACGCAGGGCTTGCCGCTGGCTGCGACCAGTTTGTCCAGGTAGCTGTCCTGCTGGGCGTCAGTGATCAGCGTGCATTTAATGTTGGAGCTGGCCGCCGCATAGATCAGGCAATTGGTGGTGCTGGGCGGCTTGGAATCATCGCGTGACTTTTCCAAGATGTAACCACCACCCTCGGTGCACGCCGCCTCATAGAGGTCGAGCGCTGGGGTCGAACCGAGGAACCGGCTCTTGGACACCGTGCAGGTATGGCCGGCCTTGGTGACGTACGACTGCAGCGTGGCGGCCGTATTTTTGTTCCCGGGCAGCCTGCAGGTCAGCGGGTTCGGCTTTCCGTTGGGCAACATGTAGAAGAATTTGACGCAATCATCCAACTCGGGAACGGCGCCCTTTTCCTTGGCGGAAAGGATGAAGCCCATGCCTTCCTTGCAAGAAACTTCGTAGTAGCTGGTCTGGACCTTATCCGGACCCGGGGCCGCGCCGACAAAGTAGCCGTCGGTCATCGTGCAGGGCGCCTTGGCCGCCGCCAGCAGTGCGGGAACGTCTTTTTTGCCCTTGTCATGCTGTTCCGAGCCAACCGCTCCGGGGGGGCTTGCATCCGTCACGGCGCGATTGATCGCTTCGGCGCTGGGATTGGTGGCCGCCGTTCCGTCCGAGCCAGAGAGGCCCGCGAAGGCGGTCGAGGGCGCGAGCGCCATCAACAGTAAGGCGGCGGCAATGCCTAGCCCGGGGACTTTCATAGTAGCGCTCTCCTGGAAGTTCCTCATTTCGAAGTGAGCTTAAACGCGGGCCAGCCGAGCCGGTCAAGATCGCTCGCCCCGCCGGTGCGCGGCGCCAATGGCGCTGGACGCGGCTCGCGGCCGAGTTTAGGCCGACTTCAACACAGGGCTAGGAGGCCGATATGGCTGACGGCGCGCAGAGCAGCGCCACGGGAGATCTGCGGCCGACGCTGGTCTATCCGCTGGAGCATGGCCCCGAAACCGGCGGCGCGGTCGAGGTCGCGCCGGGCGTGCTCTGGATGCGCATGCCGCTCGGCGGGTCGCTGGCCTTCATCAATGTCTGGGCGATTCGCGACGGCGACGGCTGGGCGCTGGTCGACACGGGCATGCAGACGGACCAGACCTCGCGGGCCTGGCGAAAGGTGTTCGCCGGCCCTCTCGGCGGCGCGGCAGTCACGCGGCTTTTTGTCACCCACCTGCACCCCGACCATGTCGGCCTCGCCGGCTGGATCACCCGCAAGTTCAAATGCCGGCTGTGGATGACGCGGCTGGAATACCTGCAGTGCCGGATGCTGGTGGCCGACACCGGCCGCGAGGCGCCAGCCGACGCCATCGACTTCTACCGCGCCGCCGGCTGGGACGAGGATGCGCTGGAGACCTACAAGGCCCGCTTCGGCGGCTTCGGCAAGGCGATCTACCAGCTGCCGGACGCCTATCGACGCATGGAGGATGGCGATGAGATCGTCATCGGCGAGCATGTCTGGCGCGTCGTGGTGGGCTCCGGCCACTCGCCGGAGCACGCCTGCCTCTATTGCCCGGACCTGAAGCTGTTGATCTCCGGCGACCAGGTGCTGCCGAAGATCTCCTCCAACGTCTCGGTCTTCCCCACCGAGCCGGACGGCGATCCGCTGAACGACTGGCTGACGTCATTGGCGCGGATCAAGACGCTGGTCCCGAACGACGTGCTGGTCCTGCCGGCGCACAACGACCCCTTCATCGGCCTGCACGCGCGACTGGACCATCTGATCCAGGGCCATGAGCGGGGCCTGGAGCGGCTGGCCAAGTCCCTGGCCGAGCCGAAGCGGTCGGTGGACGTGTTCGGCGCCCTGTTCGCCCGCAAGATCGTGCCGGACCTGCTGGGCATGGCCACCGGCGAGAGCCTCGCCCACCTGAACTGCCTGGTCGAGCGGGGCGCGGCCGTGGTCGAGCGCGACGACAAGGGCGTCAACTGGTACCGCGCCGCTTGAGATAGTCACCGGGCGCCGCGGCCCAATACGTCCCCCGCGTGCCGATGTTGTCGCCCAGCCTGCGCAGCGCGATGGTGACCTTGCGTCCCAAACCGGCGCTGCGGGCGATCTCCCGGTGGGAGACGAACCTCGCCTCGCCAATGTCCGAACCCAGCGCCACATCTTGAACCGCGAGCCCTGGCCGGACCATCAGGTTGTCCACCCCGGTAAGCCACGGCCGCCCCATCAGCACGTCGATCGGAAACGGCGTCTTGTCCAGATGCTTCAAAAGCTTGGCCGCGCCGGATTCGCTGACGAGATAGGCCGCCGCGCCGCCGGGCTGGGTCAGCAGCCGCGTCATCGAGAAGCCCTGGCCGAGGTCCAGCAGTGGCCGCTGTCGCTGGCGCAGGGTCTTCGCATCGCCGAAGAACCGCACCAACTCCCAGCAGGCTTGATGCTCCATCAGCGCGTCCACCGCGGCGCCAAAATAGGGATGCAGAAGAACGTCGTCCTCGAACACCAGCGCCGGACCTTTGCGGTCGTTGGCCACCTTCTCCAGGATCGCCTTGTGGGACAGCAGACAGCCGATTTCGCCGCCCAGCATGTCGTGGCCGTAGAGGGCGCGCCGCCGGGGTCCGTCGTAGACCGGCTGGGCTTCCACATCGAAACGGCGGCCATCGACAGCGTCGAAGATTTCGAAAGCTATGCCCGCCGTCCGCAATCGCTCGGCGACCGTCCGGCGTCGCGCCTCGGCGCTTTTCAGGCTGATGACATAGGCTAAAGGTCGCACGGCGCCCGTCGATCCAGGGAAACAGGGCTAATAGGCGAACGGACCGCGACACGAAAGACCGCCGGCGCCCCTACCCCGCGCCCGCATCGTCGGCGTAAGGTCGCCGCCATGTCGAGCCATCCGAATCGTTGCCCGTGGCGGGGCATGGCGGGCGATCCGCTCTACGAAGCCTACCACGACACCGAATGGGGCGTGCCGGAGTACGATCCGCGCGCCCTGTGGGAGAAGCTGGTGCTCGACGGCTTCCAGGCGGGCCTGGCCTGGATCACCATCCTGCGCAAGCGCGAGGCCTTCCGCGCCGCCTTCGACAATTTCGATCCGGAACTCGTCGCCCGCTATGGCGAGGCCGACCGCGCGCGGCTGATGGCCGACGCCGGGATCGTCAGATCCAACGCCAAGATCGACGCGGCAATTTCCGGCGCCCGCATCTATCTGGACATGCAGGGTCGCGGCGAGGACTTCTCCAAATTCCTGTGGGCCTTCGTCGGCGGCGCGCCGATCCAGAATCGCTGGGGCGGCGTCGGCGACGTGCCGGCCCAGACGCCAGAGGCCGTCGAAATGGCCAAGGCGCTGAAAGCCAAGGGCTTCAAGTTCGTCGGCCCGGTGATCGTCTACGCCTTCATGCAGGCCACCGGCATGGTCAACGACCACACCACCGACTGCTTCCGGCACGGGCCGGTGCGAGCGATGAGCGGGAAGTTATGACCCGTAACAAGCTCTTGTCTCCGCCTGCCAAGCGCCTCGAGATCGAGCGCTCACCGTCTGCCCTCTGCATAGCGGCCAGGCCCCCTCCACCGCTTCGCGGTCCCCCTCCCCCATCGGGGGAGGAATTGCCGTCGCAACGCCAGCGAATCCAATTGCTCCCCCATTGGGGGAGCTGTCGCGAAGTGACTGAGGGGGCCTTCGCCACCGCCGCGGTCCTCGCCAGCACCTCCTCAAACGCCGGGCGGGAAGTTGTGAATGCCTGACCTGATGCTCGAAGCGGCATGCCAGGGCCCCGTCTGTGGCGTCGATGAGGCCGGGCGCGGACCCTGGGCCGGCCCGGTCTACGCCGCAGCGGTGATCCTGGACCGCAAGCGCGTCCCGGAGGGCCTGGACGACTCGAAGAAGCTCAGCGCCAAGGCGCGCGACCGACTGGAAGCGGAGATCAAGGATCGCGCCTTGGCCTGGTCCGTCGCCTCGGCCAGCATCGAGGAAATCGCCGAACTCAACATCCTGCACGCCACAGGCCTGGCCATGCACCGCGCGGTGGAGGGTCTCAAGGTCCAGGCCGCCTTCGCCCTGGTCGACGGGAACTATCCCTTCGCCCTGCCCTGCCCGATCAAGACGGTGGTAGGCGGCGACGGGATTTCGGCCTCGATCGCGGCGGCGTCGATCCTGGCCAAGACCGCCCGCGACCGGCTGATGCAGGAGATGGACAGCCTCTACCCCGGCTACGGTTTCGCCGCGCATAAGGGCTATCACGCGCCCATTCACGTCGAGGCCCTGAACCGCCTGGGCCCCTGCCCGATCCACCGCCTGAGCTGGGCGCCGGTGCGGCTGGTGCTCGAGGGCGGGACCATATTCGGGGGAGAAGGGCTTGAAGAATAGACCGGCCCCAACGGGCGCGCGGTGACCGCCGCCACTGAGACGCCGGTCATGCCGGCCAGATCGGCGTTGCGCGATCCGTTCCGGCTGATCCGATCCCTGGTTCGCGGCCGCGAGGTGGCGATGGTCGTCCTCGGGGCCCTGGTCGGCGTCGGCTCGGGCCTGTCGGTCGCCCTGATCGGCACCATCTCCAGCGGGCTGCACGACATCCTGTTCGGCGTCCGCGGCGAGCGCCTCAGCGGCGTCGCCGAGCTTCCCCGCGGCTATTGGGCGCCAATCCTGGGCGGCGTGATCCTCGGGATCGCAGGTTTGCTATGGAGCAACCGGCGACCCACCATCCCGGTCGACCCCATCGAGGCCAACGCCCTGCATGGCGGGCGCATGTCCTTGCGCGACAGCGTCTGGGTCACCGCCCAGACCCTGGTCTCCAACGGCTTCGGGGCGTCGGTGGGCCTGGAGGCCGGCTACGCGCAGATGGGCGCGGGCCTGGCGTCCAAGCTCGGGATCGCTCTTCGCCTGCGCCGGAACGACCTGCGCATCCTGGTCGGCTGCGGCGCCGGCGGCGCCATCGGCGCGGCGTTCGGCGCGCCGCTCACCGGCGCCTTCTACGCCTTCGAGCTGATCGTCGGGACCTATACCGTCGCCAATGTCGCGCCGATCCTGGCGGCCAGCGTCGCTGGCGTCCTGACCACCCGCGCGATGCGCGCGGTCAGCTACGCCATCACCATGCCGGTCGCGGCCAAGATCAATCTCGCCGCCTATCCCTCCACTATCCTGATCGGAATTCTCTGCGCCCTGTTCGGGATCGCCGTCATGCGGGCGGTCTACTACGCCGAACGTGGATTTGATTGGAGCAGGCTGCCCAAGCCGGTGCGGCCGGCGATCGCCGGCGTGATCATGATGGGCCTGGCCATGATCACGCCTCAGGTGCTCGCCGCCGGCCATGGGGCGTTGCGCATCGACGTGCCGGCCAAGTTGACGATCGCCGTGCTCATCGCGCTGATCTGCCTGAAATCGTTCGCGGCGATAATCACCCTGGGTTCGGGCTTCCGCGGCGGGTTGTTCTTCGCGTCGCTGTTCCTGGGCGCCCTGCTCGGCAAGCTGTTCGCCGCAGTCGCGGTCATTGTCGCGCCGCACCTCAGCATCGATCCGACCCTCTGCATCCTGGCGGGCATGAGCGCCCTGGCCGTCGCCGTGATCGGCGGGCCGCTGACCATGGGCTTTCTGGTGCTGGAGACCACCGGCGACTTCGGCGTCACCACCGTGGTGCTGGCGGCCTGCGTGGTTTCCAGCCTGATGGTGCGGGAGACGTTCGGCTACTCCTTCTCCACCTGGCGGCTGCACCTGCGCGGCGAGACCATCCGCAGCGCCATCGACGTGGGCTGGATGCGCAGCCTGACCGTGGGCCGGATGATGCGGAAGGACCCGGCGACCATCCGGGGAAGCGCCACCCTCGCGGAGTTGAGACGAAGCTTTCCGCTCGGCTCTACCGAACGCGTGGTGGTGGTGGACGATGACCATCGCTACCTCGGCATCGCCCTGACCATCGAGGCCTTCGCCTCGGCGGAGGACGCCCCCGATCAGGACGCCAAGACCACCTGCGCCGACATCGCCCACTGGCCGGACGCGCCGCTCACGCCCGAGATGAACGTGCGGGACGCGATGAAGCTGTTCGAGCGCTGCGAGAGCGAGGCGCTGGCGGTGGTGGAAGACGCGGAGTCCCGCAAACTGCTCGGCCTGCTCACCGAAGGCTACGCCCTGCGCCGATACGCCGAGGAGTTGGACAAGGCGCGGCAGGGATTGGCGGGCGGCTAGGGGTTAATCTCCAAAAGCCAGAGGGGCGAGCGGGTTTGGGTCACGCGAATGTCTGCAAGTGGATGTTAGGCTAAGGACAGCTCCATCGACCCCGGGCGGAAGTTCAGAGGGTCCGCTTTCAGTCGCAGTAGTTGCGGTTGCCAGAGCTACTGACGGGTGCCGCGCAGTAAAGGCATGCCTGCACGGGTTATTACCACTTTAAGCTTGACGCTTGACTTATACTAACCCAGGCCAAGTTCAGCCTGCCACTGGTGCTCCGGTCCGACTATCAGCGGTTTCCGTCCCACGCCCAGTTTGAATGGCCCAGCGATGTCACACCAAGCCGACGATCACGCCAACCTGCCCCACGCACCATCCGGCGACCAAGACGTCCCCATCCGGCCCCGGAAGCCCTATCACGCCCCTCTGGTAATCACCGCCACCCCGGCACAAGTAACTAGTAAGTTTCACGACACCCATGAATTCACCACCCATCCAGCATTCTTTGGCTATACTCAATTCGGACCAGCATCATGATCTCCAGCACCCTCGCGCCCCGTCTCCCGGCGCTGAGGGACGGCGTTCCCAGGGTCCTATGCCGCCACGCCTCCGCTGACGGGTATATGGCCAAGAGCCTCGGCTATGGACTGAGATAGGGTCTCGGCACAATCTGTACCGATGCCCGCCATGCCGGCTCTGGCCCATCCCCGCCAACGGCGCACACACACCCCTTCTGCGACCTTTGAAGCATCCGCCTTGGAGATGGCGGACATCCCCACGACGCGGGGCCGCTAACTCAGGGCGCGTCGATCAGCCTCTCGAACGTCGCCCGCGCAATCGCCGCCATGCGCGGATCGTCGGTCAAGCCCGCGTCCAGCAGCAGCACGCCGTAGAGCACGGCCCATCCCCGCGCCCGCCGCCAAGTCGCCTCGCTGACCGCGCCGCAGGCGGCCATGGCGTGGCGGCGCGCGGCCGCCGAGGGCAGCACCATCCAGACTGACGCCAGGTCCGACGCCCGATCACCTTGCGCCATATCGCCCCAGTCGATGATCGCGGTGATCCGGCCGTCGGCCACGACCACATTGCGCGGATGCGGATCGCCCTGGATCCAGGTCGGCGCCGCATCGTTCGGCGCGGCGACCGCGTCCTCCCATACCGCCTGGATTTGAGCATCGAGCCGCACGCCCTTCGCCGCGAGGCCGGCGATCCGCGCCTCGAACGCCGGCAGCCGCTCAGCTAGCGGAACGCCGCGAACAGGATTGCGCGGCGCATCCTCCGGCGCAGGCAGGTGCAGGGCGCGGAAGAAGCCCCCGAGCACCTCGCCCTGATCCTCGTCCGGCGGCGCCAGATCGGCGGTCTCGCCCGCGAACCAGGGCGTGACGCTCCACGGCCAGGGATAGTTGTCCTGCGCCACGCCAATCCGAACCGGCGCCGGGATCGCCAGGGGCAGGCGGTCTTTGAGCAATGGCAGCCATCGCTGTTCATGCCGGATCAGTTCGGCGCCAATGGCTCGCCTCGGCAGGCGAAGCGCCAAGTCATCACCCAGCCGGAAGACGGCGTTGTCCCAGCCCTCGACCGCGAGCTCGATGGGCAAGTCCGCGAGGTCCGGATGCTGGCGCGCCAAAAGCGCGCGGGCGAGCTCGGCGGAAATCCCCACTTCCGCGGCCGGCGTGCCTGGCGACTGGGGCGGAATCGATGGGGCCATGCCGGTCTCTAGCTCGACAAAGGCGCAGTTGCCCAGGCGCGGCCGCTTAAGCCCTGCTTAACCTTGATCCGAAACGCCGAATTAACCCTGATGCCTCAAGCGTGCGGATTCACCAGTGCGGGGCTTGGGCGATGACCTTCGGGCCGGAAACCATCATCGAAGGCGATTGCATCGAGGCCCTGCGAGCCCTGCCGGATCGCAGCGTCGATCTGGTGTTCGCCGATCCGCCCTACAATCTGCAGCTGGGCGGCGACCTGCTCCGCCCCGACAATTCCAAGGTCGACGCGGTCGACGACCACTGGGACCAGTTCGCCTCCTTCGAAGCCTACGACAGCTTCACCCGCGACTGGCTAACCGAGTGCCGCCGGGTGCTGAAGGACAACGGCTCGCTCTGGGTGATCGGCAGCTACCACAACATCTTCCGCGTCGGCGCGGCGGTGCAGGACCTGGGGTTCTGGATCCTCAACGACGTGATCTGGCGCAAGTCCAACCCCATGCCCAACTTCAAGGGCACGCGCTTCACCAACGCCCATGAGACCCTGATCTGGGCGTCCAAGAGCCAGGGCGGCAAGCGCTACACCTTCAACTACGACGCCATGAAGATGGCCAATGACGAGCTGCAGATGCGCTCGGACTGGACCCTGGCCCTGTGCACCGGCGAGGAGCGGATCAAGGACGCCTCCGGCCAGAAGGCGCATCCGACCCAGAAGCCCGAAGCCCTGCTGCACCGGGTGATCCTGTCCTCGTCCAAACCCGGCGACCTGATCCTCGATCCCTTCTTCGGCGTCGGCACCACCGGCGCGGCCGCCAAGCGGTTGGGCCGGCGGTTCATCGGGCTGGAGCGGGAGCCGCAATATGTGGCGCTGGCCAAGGAACGCATCGCCAAGGTGATCCCGATCGCGCCGGACGATCTGGACGTGATGGGCTCCAAGCGCAGCGAGCCGCGCATCCCCTTCGGCCAGGTGGTCGAGGCCGGCCTGCTGCGCCCCGGCGACAAACTCTACTGCCCCAAGGGCCAGCATGTGGCGCGCGTGCGCGCCGACGGCAGCCTCATGGTCGGCGACCTGACGGGCTCGATCCACAAGATCGGCGCCATGGTCCAGTCCCAGCCCGCCTGCAACGGCTGGACCTACTGGCATTTCAAGACCGACCGGGGCCTGACCCCTATCGACGTCCTGCGGGCCAAGGTGCGCGCGGGACTGGAGCCGGCGCCGGCCAAACCCGCCGTCTTCGACAGCGCCATCGGCGCGGACTGATCAGACCAGTCGGTCCAGGCCAGTCCGCGCGGCCTTCAGAAATACGCTCGGCAAGACCCCAAGCCCGGTGGCGGGCGTCCAGATCGCGTCCGTGAAGGTCACGTCTGCGTCACAGCGCCAAACCTGCAAAGTCAGGGCAAAGTGGGTGAAGACGTGCTCGATCGCCCCTACATGGCCCCAATCTCCCGGCGCCGGAGCGGCGGCGACCGCCTCCCGGGCGCTCAGCGAACTGCCGCGCCAGTCGCTGGTCGGCAGACCAAGCATGCCGCCGAGCAAGCCCTTTGGGGGCCGCTGGACCAGGGCGACCTGGCCATCGCGCATCAAGAGGTAGGCCGCGCCATAGCGCCTCGGGCGATCCGCCTTGCGGGTCCGGCGCGGATAGGTCTCCGGCGCGCCGCCGGCGAAGGCCTCGCAACCCGCGGATAACGGACAGCGATCGCACAGCGGCGCCTTGGGCCGGCAGACCGTGGCGCCCAGGTCCATCAGCGCCTGCGCCCAGTCGCCAGGCCGGTCGTCAGCGACCAGCGCCTCAGCCAGGGCTTTCAGTTCCGGCTTTGAGTCCGGCAGCGGCGCCTCGACGGCGTAGAGCCGCGCCATCACCCGCTCCACGTTGCCGTCGACCACATTGGCCGGCCGGTCGAAGGCGATGGCCGCGACCGCCGCGGCGGTATAGGCGCCGACGCCCGGCAGAGCCCGCAGACCTTCCTCGGTGTCCGGAAACACGCCGCCGTGCTCGCCGGCCACCGCGCGCGCGCAGGCCAGCAAATTGCGGGCGCGGGCGTAGTAGCCAAGTCCGGCCCAGGCGCCCATCACCGCCTCGTCCGGCGCGGCGGCCAGGTCCTTCACTGTCGGCCAGCGCTGCAGGAATTTCAGAAAGTAAGGCGTGGCGTGCGGGACGGTCGTCTGCTGCAGCATCACCTCCGACAGCCAGACCCGGTAAGGGTCCGCGCGAACGCCGCGCGCGTGGTCAGCCGGACCCACGCGCCACGGCAGGCTGCGGGCGTTGGCGTCGTACCAGGAAAGCAGCGCCGAGCGGCGGGAGGAGACCGACATGGACCAGCTCTTAGCACCGCTGTCGCGAGGTCCAGAAAGCCTGATCTTTCATCCATTCCCGGCAATGCCTGGTTCATCCGGCGCGCAGGGCGTGTTTATCTGTCGCCCGAACAGGCTATGCAGGAAGACCGTGAGCCCGCTGCCGCCCGACTTCACCCTGTTGCAAGTCGTCCCCGACCTGGAAACCGGGGGCGCCGAACAGACGACCCTGGATATCGCCAGGGCCGTGGTGCTGGCCGGCGGGCGCGCGCTGGTGGCGTCGCGTGGAGGGCGGATGGAGGGCAGGCTGGAGGCCTATGGCGCGACGCTGATCCCGCTGCCCATGCAATCGAAAAATCCGCTGACCATCGCCCGCAATGGGTTGCGGCTGGCCGACCTGGTCCGGCGCGAAAGGGTCAGCCTGATCCACGCCCGCTCCCGCGCCCCGGCCTTCAGCGCGCTGATCGCCTCGCGCATGACCGGCGTTCCATTCCTGGCCACCTACCACGGCGTCTACGCCGCCAAGGGCCGGCTCAAGCGCTGGTACAATGGCGTCATGACCCGCGGGCCCGTCACCATCGCCAACTCCGCCTACACCCGCGATCGGGTCATCGCCGAACATGGCCTCGATCCCGAACAGGTGATCGCCATCGACCGCGGCGTCGACCTGGAGTGGTTCGATCCGGCCACCGTCACGCCGCAGCGGATCGAGAGCCTGCGCGCCCATTGGCGGATCGATGACGGCGACACGCGAACGAAGTTCATCCTGGCCGGGCGCCTGACCCGCTGGAAAGGCCAGCGGCTGATCGTCGACGCCGCGATCCGGCTGAAGGCGCGCGGCGGGCCCGAGCCGCTCATCCTGTTGGTGGGCGACTCCCAGGGCCGCCACGACTACCGCGCCGAACTGGAAGCCGCGATCCTCCTGGGGGGCCTTGAGCAGTCCGTTCGCCTGGTCGGGCATTGCGACGACATGCCCGCCGCCTATCTGATCGCCGACTATGCGCTTGCGCCCTCGCTCGAACCCGAGCCCTTCGGCCGCACCGCCGTCGAGCCGCAGGCGATGGGCCGCCCGGTCCTGGCCGCCGACCACGGCGCGGCGCGCGAGACGGTCGCCGACGGCGAAACCGGCTGGCTGGTCGCGCCGGGTGACGAGGCGGCGTGGGCGGACGCGCTGGCCGCGGCGATCGCTGTGGCGGCAGCCGAACGCGCCAGCATGGGCGCCGCGGCGTCCGCGCGGGCGCGCCGGCTCTATTCGGTAGACGCCATGTGCGCGGCGACGCTGAACGTCTATGCTCGACTCGTGGGGTCGAGTTGATGGCGGTTGCAAAGAAACGCGAGATCAAGAAGGTGCTGGTGATCCAGCTCAGCGCCCTGGGCGGCTTCGTGATGTCGCTCGCCGCCATGAAGCGCATCCGCGAGGCCCACCCCAAGGCCAAGATCACCCTCCTGACCACCCCGCCCTTCGAAGCCCTCGCCAGGTCCAGCCCCTACTTCAACGATGTCGAGACTGACGGACGGCCGGAAGGCTTCGGCGATTGGGCGGCGCTGCGATCGCGCCTGCGCACGGCGAAATACGATCGGGTCTACGACCTTGAGACCTCCTCACGCTCGAAGGCCATCTTCACCATGCTGGGGCCGTTTCCGCCGGAGTGGTCGGGCATCGTCGGCTCATCGGCGCTGCGCCAGAGCAAGCGCGGGCGCGAGCAGATGCACATCCTGGAGCGTCAGGCCGATCAGTTGCGCATCGCCGGTATCTGGGATGATGCGCCAACCGAACCGGGTACCGCGCCGCCGCCCGACCTGTCCTGGATCCTGCGCAAGGCGCCCCCGCCCAGGCCCGTCGCCGGCGGGGTCAAGCCCAGGCCCATCGTTCTCATGGTCCCCGGCGGCTCGGCGCGACACAAGGACAAGCGCTGGCCGATCGAGTATTTCACCGATCTGGCCGCCATCCTGCGCGGCCAGGGTTTCGATATCGTGGTGATCGGCGGACCGGAGGAAAGCGCCCTGGCCCGCGCGATCCAGCGCAAGTCGCAGGCGCGCGATCTGACCGGCCGCACTGACTTCTCCCAGATCGCCGTTCTGGCCGCCCGGGCGGCCATGGCGGTGGGCAACGACACGGGTCCGTTGAACCTGATCGCCGCCGCCGGCGCGCCGACCTTGGCGCTTTTTTCAAAGGCGTCCGACCCCTTATTCAGCGGGCCACGAGGCCATGTGACGGTTCTGCGCGCCGACAATCTGAAGGATCTGCCGGTGGCCGAAGTGGCGCGGGCGTGCCAGCATCTGGTCCCTCCGGACCTGCGTCCGACCTGATATTTAAGCCCGCGCACCGGCGCGCGAGCGCAACACCTTGGAATTCCTTGAGGCGGCGCCTTGATCGGCATAGCCGCCTTCGCCATTATGAACCGGTGTGGCGTATTGCATCGCCGCGCTTCGTTCACGGTCTCAGGAGAGATAGCCTATTCGTCGCCCCATGCCTGCCGCGCCATCCAAGGATGGACCGCGCATTAATGAAGACATCCGCGTCCCCCGCGTTCTGCTGATCGATGAGCAGGGCGAGAAACAGGGGATCATGCCCACCACAGCGGCGCTTGAAGCCGCCCAGGAAGCCGGGCTTGATCTGGTGGAGGTCTCCCCCAATTCGGACCCGCCTGTCTGCAAAATCCTCGATTACGGCAAGTACAAGTTCGAGGAACAGAAGAAGCGGGGCGTGGCGAGGAAGAAGCAGAAGCTGATCGAAATCAAAGAGATCAAGCTTAGGCCGAACATCGACACCCACGATTATGACGTCAAGGCCCGGGCCATGCACCGCTTCTTCGAAGAGGGCGACAAGGTCAAGGTGACGCTGCGCTTCCGCGGCGGCGAGATGCGCCACCCCGAGCTCGGCATGAAGCTGCTCAATCAGGTCAAGACCGACTTCGAGCCGGTGGCCAAGGTCGAATACGAGCCGCGCATGGAAGGCCGGCAGATGATCATGATCCTGGCGCCCAAGTAGCGCCGGGTCCGGTCACCAGGGGGCTGCGATGAGGCGGACGCTTGCGCTTGTGTGTGCGTTCGCCTTGTCAATTCTCGCCCGCGCCGCGCCCGCGGCCGAACGATCGATCCCCCACGCGCCCTACGCGGAAGCCGACTGGACTCAGTCGATCGAGCCGTTCCGCATCGCCGGCGACATCTACTACGTCGGCGCTAAGGACTTGACCTCCTACCTGATCGTCACGCCCAAGGGCGACATCCTGCTGGACGTGGGCGTGCAGGAGAACGCGGCCATGGTCCAGGCCAACATCCGCAAGCTCGGTTTCGACCCGCGCCAGATCAAATACATCCTCAACAGCCACGCCCACCTCGACCACGCTGGCGGCGTCACGGCGATGAAGCGTTTCACCCATGCCCAGTTCATCGCCAGCGCCCGCGACAAACCAGTGCTGGAAAGCGGCGGCCGCGCCGACTTCCACTTCGGCCCCAGGCCGCAGTTCCCGCCGGTGAAGGTCGACCAGGTGATCGGCGACGGCGGCAAGGTCGCCCTGGGCGGCGTCACCATGACCGCGCACCTGACGCCCGGCCACACCAAGGGCTGCACCACCTGGACCATGCCGGTGCAGGTCGACGGCCAGACCCGCCAGGCGCTGTTCCTCTGCAGCCTGTCCATCCTGACCGGCTACAAGCTCACTGGCGATCCGAAATATCCCGAAATGGGCGCCGATTACGCCCACAGCTATGCGGTGCTGCACACCCTGCCCTGCGACGTCTTCCTGGGCGCGCATGGACAATTCTACGGCCTGCTCGCCAAGCGGCAGGCGATGCTCGCCCACCCCGGCGCGCCCAACCCCTTCATCGACCCCGCCGGCTGCAAGGCCTTCATCGACAGGAACGAGGCGGCGTTCCGCAAGAAGCTCGCGGCCGGCTAAGTCGACGCCTCAGTCGGGCGGATTGTACTTCTCGACGAAGGCGATGGCGGCCTTGAGAGTCTCCACTCGTGTGTCCGAACGAGAGAGCCAATGATCTTCATTCTTGGTCACCAGGAACTCCACCGTCTTGCCTGCCGCGCGCAGGGCTGCGTCCATTTCCTGACTTTGGGCGATGGGGACGACGGAATCGTCAGTCCCGTGGATCAGCAGGATTGGGGCGTCCGCACGCGAGGCGAGCTTCGCTGGAGAGATAGAGTCCAGGTTCGGCGCGCCAGCCACACCCATGCCAAACATCTCTCTCAGTGACGCCGTGCCCGCATAACCGTGCCGTTCTTCTTCCCAATGGTACATTCGGGTGAGGTCTGACAGACCGGACCCGGACACCGCACAACGGTAAAGCCCCTGCTGCACGGTGACGCCAGCGAGCGCCGCATAGCCGCCGTACGAAAATCCGACGACGCAGGCGCGCTTCGGGTCGACAAGACCCTGCGCAACGAGCGACTTTAGGCCGTCGCTCATATCTGTCAGCATGCCGCGACCGTATTCGCCGTTGCCAGCCGCCTCAAACGCCGCGCCCCGATTGCCGGAACCGCGATAGTTGGGCTGAAACACGGCATAGCCTCGCGAGGCGAACGCCTGGGCCATCCAATCGAACCTTACGTCGTCGTAGATGCCGATCGGCCCGCCATGGGGCAGCATAATCAACGGCAGGTTTTTCGCCGGGCGGCCGGGCGGGAGCGTCAGGACGCCATCAAGGCTAAGGCCGTCCGCGGCCTTATAGGAGATCCGCCGCTCCTCGCCGACCTGGTCGCCCGGCACGTCCGGGTAGTCGTTGTCGATGATGCTGGCGCTGTGGGCGTTGAGGTCGACAAGGTAATAGGTGCCAGAGTCGCCTAGTCCGTCTGTATGCACCACGACCTTGTCGACCGCATCGGTCGCCGAATGCACCCACAGGTTTCCATGAAACGGTTTAATCGCCGCGTTAATCTTCGCCTGCTTCGCGGGATCGAAAAACTCGAAGCGAGAATCGTCGATGTTGGCGCCTATGAGCAGACCGGTCGCCTCGCTGACCAGCGGCGCGGTGACGTTTTCTCCCTTCCAGAGTATCTGTGTCGCGCCGTCGGCAGTGACCTCGATCCATTGGTTAACGCCCGTGGACTGGTCGAACACCAGGATCGAACCCGGAACTCGTCCAAGCCCCACAAGCGTCGTCTTCTGAGTAGGTGACTGCCTGTTCAGCAACAACTTCTCGCCGTGAAACAACTCCCAGGTGGAATGAAGCCAGTCATAGTTGGTGTAGCCGGCGACTTGGCCGTCCGGTCCCACGACCCACGCGCTGATCCGTTCGGTCCCACCCACGACACGCACGATCTCGTTAGTGGTCAGGTCGATACGCCACAGGTCCGGGTAGCCGCGAGTATAGGTCGCAGAAGATTGGCTCTGCAACCGCGATCCGGTGCCATTACCGTCCCTGGGCGTATTCCAGGCAAATGCGTAGGGTTTGCCGTCAATGACGTAGGCTGCCACCAGACCGTACCCGGCGGGTCGGAATCGTATGTCATTGTCGAACAGCAAGTTCGCCTTACCCTGGGCGATGTTTATATTGAACGTGAAGTAGTATTCGGCTTTGTCGCTCCACATCTGGGTTTGAGCGAAGGACGCCGTCACGAGGACATGGTCGTCATCAACCCAGGTGATGTCGCGCACCTTGACCTTATCGGCCGGCACGCTAAGCCGCACCGCGCCATCCAGGGTGCGGACCAGGATGTATCGCTTCCCGTCCACGTCGCCGAATGAGACCATGTATTTACCGGAGGGCGACAAGCCGATGTTCTCGATCGCCGGGAGCTTGCCGTAAGCCTCGATCGGCGGGGGCGCGGCTTTCGCTGGCGCGCTCAAGAGCACGGCGGTCGCGACCGCCGCTATCAACATTCTGAACAAAACCAGCCCCCCACTCGAACAGACCTCAATCAGAACGCCTTAGGCGTTTAGCAGTCAACCATAGGTCAAAGCAGGCCCGCGCCTTGCCCCGGCCCGCCAACCACCTTATCAGCACCCGCATGTCCGAGATCGCATCCGATCCCGCGGCGAGGCGCTCCGGCGCGTCGCTATACGTCCTGCTGTCGGTGATGTTCATCAACATGCTGGGGTTCGGCGTCGTTGTGCCGCTTTTGCCCTTCTACGCCCGCTCCTTCCACGCGCCGCCGTGGGAGATCGCGCTGCTGTTTTCCGCCTATGCGGTGGGCTCCTTCTTCGGCGAGCCGTTCTGGGGGCGGCTGTCGGACCGGATCGGGCGCAAGCCTCTGCTGGTCACCACCGTCACCGCCAACTGCCTCTGCTATCTGGGCCTGGCGTTCGCGCCGAACATCTTCGTCGCCTTCCTGGTGCGCTTCCTGGGCGGGCTGGTGGCCGGCAACGCCTCGGTGGTGCAGGGCTATATCGCCGACGTGACGCCGGCGAACCAGCGGGCGGGCCGCATGGCCCTGTTGGGCGCCGCCTATAATGTCGGCTTCATCTTCGGCCCGGCGGTCGGCGGCCTGCTTGCCCACCCTACCGCCGGCCCGGAGGGGTTTCGCCTGCCGCTACTGACCTCCTCGGCGCTCGCCGCCATCTCCGCGACCTGTATCTTCTTCGTGGTCAAGGAGAGCCGGACCTTGAGCCAGTCCAACGCCAACCAGCTCAGCCGGTGGGCCATGTTCGGCAAGGCGATCGAGCATCCGGTGGTCAGCCGGCTGATGCTGCTGACCCTGGTGGCGGGCCTCGCCTTCAATGGCATCGAGGCGACCTTCGGCTTCTGGGCGCAGGACCGCTACGGCTGGGGACCGCGCAACGTCAGCCTCTGCTTCACGGTGGCGGCGATCGTCTCGGCCATCGCCCAGACCACCCTCACAGGCCGGCTGTCCAACCGGTTCGGCCAGGCGACCATGCTGGCCATCGGCATGGCGATCACCGTGGTCTGTACGGGCTTGCAGCCCCTGGCGGTCGCCGGCTGGATGACCGTGGTGCTGATGGCGACCATGTCCCTGGGCCAGTCGGTGGCCTTCCCCAACGCGTCGGCGATGATTTCGAGGACCACCGATCCGGACCGCCAGGGTCAGATGCTGGGCCTGAACAATGCGTCCGGCGCCCTGGCGCGGGTGCTGGGCCCGATGGCCGCGCTGAACCTGTTCTCCAGCGTCAACCACAACGCACCCTTCATCGCCGGCGCCGCCGTGGTGCTGCCGGCGATCGTGTTGGCCATCTCGGCGGGCAGGCAGGCGCGGAAGTTGGGTGTCCGGTCGTAGCAGGGCGAGTGGATCCGCGCCGGTCTCATATCAGCCGCCCCGGCCGCCACCACATCCGGCGACGATGAACCACATAGAGCCGCCGGCCGTTATAGCTCCCGCCAACGGACCATCGCCCAGGGCGGTCAGCCGCCCTTCGCAGGGAGAAGACCATGACCCACAAACCCCTATTCGCCTCGCTGCTCGCCACGAGCGCGATCTGCCTCGCGATTTCGAGCCCGGCGGCGGCGGCCAGCACAGCCGACCGCGCCCGCGAAGCCATCGCCGCCGCAGAAGCCAAGATCCACACGGCCGAAACGATGGGCGCCGATACTCAGGCGCCCCGAGAAACGGCAGGCGCGAGAGCCACCCTCGCCACCGCGCGGGAGGACTTCAAATCCGATGATAAGAAGTTGGCGATCGAGGACGCGATCAGGGCCTCCGCCATGGCCGACACCGCCATTGGCCTGACGCAGCAGCACAAGGACGCCGCGATCGCCGCGGCGCGCGACGACCAGCGCGCCATCGCCGACAGCGCCCGCGATCAGGTCACCGCCGCGCAGAACCAGGCTGCCGCGGCGCAGGATGCGACGGTCGCCGCCCAACAGCAGGCGGCGGACGCCAATGCCCGGGCCCAGGCGGCCGAACAATCCGCCGCCGCCTCGGCGGCCGACGCAGCGGCGGCCCGCGACGCCGCGGCCACGGCCGCCGCTCAAACGCCCCCGGCCCCAGTGGTGCAAACCACTGTGACGACCAATCACGCGTCCACCGTGCACCACTACGTGCACCACAAGCCGACGCCCGCTAAGCCGCCGGCAACGGGCGCCGCGCACGTCGACGACACCACCACCACGACCACCACGATCACCCCGCAGCCGCAGCCGTGACCTGACCGGCGGCCGTCATCACGCCGAGCCGGCAGGCGCGTCAGCCCCGGCTCGGCGATGAAGAAAGAATTTCACCACAGAGCACACGGAGGGCACGGAGTCAGAGGGCCGTTCGTCTCAAGCCGTGCTTGAACAGCGGGACATTAAAATTCATCAGCAAGCCCAGCCTATAACCCGAGAGTTTCAGGTAGGTCAGGATTTGCGCCTCGTGGAGGCGCGTAAGCTCATCTACGGCCTTGATCTCGTTGATGACGGTCTTTTCGACGACCATATCTAGACGATAGAATTTTGCCGCGGATCGATCAGCCGCGATTGTGACCCCCGAGGCGGAGGACGCGTTTCGCCTTCGCGTGCCGCTCCAACGATACCTCCGTGCCCTCCGTGTGCTCTGTGGTGAATCCTCTTCGCCCCGACAAACCAGACCGCCGACCGTTGCAATCCCGCACGTTTTCCCCTATCCACGCCCCCTCCTAAAGAACGGCCTGGCCCAAGGCATGCCATGGCGGTTCTAAACGCGATCTCTCAGAGGACGGGGCCCTAAACGCTCCGCAGCAAAATGCCGAAGTTGAAGACCCACTCGGGCGCCAAAAAGCGCTTCAAGATCACTGCGACTGGGAAGGTAAAGGCCGGCGTGGCCGGCAAGCGGCACCGCTTGATCAGCCACAACGCCAAATACATCCGCCAGAACCGGGGCACCAAGGTGATGAGCGAGCCTGACGCCAAGCTCATCAAGCACCACCTCCCGTACGGCTGACCCCAACCCCAGATAAGGTGATTTGATATGGCTCGCGTTACTCGGGGCAAGACGTCCCACGCCAGGCACAAAAAGGTTCTCGAGCAGGCCAAGGGCTTCCATGGCCGCCGCAAGAACACCATCCGCGCCGCCAAGGCCGCGGTCGACAAGGCCGGCCAATACGCCTACCGCGACCGCAAGGTGCGCAAGCGTCAGTTCCGGGCGCTGTGGATCCAGCGGATCAACGCCGCGGCCCGCCTGGAAGGCATGACCTACTCGCGATTTATGCACGGCCTTGAACTGGCCGAGGTCGACATTGACCGCAAGGTTCTTGCCGATATCGCAGGGGTCGATCCCGCCGCGTTCAAGGCCATCGCCGACAAGGTTCGCGCCGCGCTGGCCTAAGGGTCCATTCCTCCCCCATCGGGGGAGGGGGACCGCGAAGCGGTGGAGGGGGCCTGCCGTCGCTCAGGAGCGCGGAATGACTCGCCCCCTCAGTCAGCTTCGCTGACAGCTCCCCCAGCGGGGGAGCAATTTGGCTCAGCGCCGTGCGATTATATGTCCACACCCGCTTTGGCGGGATGAGCGGAAATCGCCATGACCGACCTGACGACCCTCGAAGACCAGATCAAAGCCGAAATCGCCGCCGCGACCGACCCGGCGGCGCTTGACGCCGTGCGCGTCGCCGCCCTCGGCAAGACCGGCACGATCTCCAATCTGCTCAAGACCCTGGGCGCCATGAGCCCAGATGAGCGCCGCGAGCAGGGGCCGCTGATCAACGGCCTGCGTGACCGCGCCGCCGCCCTGATCGCCGAGCGCAAGGCAGAGCTGGACGCCGCAGCCCTTGAGGCCAAGCTCGCCTCCGAGCGCGTCGACCTCACCCTCCCCGCCCCGCCGCGCCGCAAGGGCTCCGTCCATCCCACCATGCAGGTGATGGACGAGATGATCGCCATCTTCGCCGAGATGGGCTTCTCGGTCGCCGAGGGGCCGGACATCGAGGACGACTTCCACAACTTCACCGGCCTGAACTTCCCGCCCAAGCACCCGGCGCGGGAGATGCACGACACCTTCTTCTTCAACGAACGCCCCGACGGCGAGCGGATGCTGCTGCGCACCCACACCAGCCCGATCCAGGTGCGGACCATGCAGCGCACCAACGCCCCGCCCGACGCGCCGCAGTTCGCCCACGGCCAGGAGCCGCCGATCCGCATCATCGGCCCGGGCCGCACCTATCGCTGCGATAGCGACCGCACCCACACGCCCATGTTCCACCAGATGGAGGGCCTGGTCATCGACCGGAACATCCACATGGGCCATCTGAAGTGGACCCTGGACGCCTTCTGCCGCCGTTTCTTCGAGACCGACGCGGTGGTCACCCGTTTCCGCCCGCATCACTTTCCCTTCACCGAACCGTCGGCGGAGATGGACGTGCAGTGCGACCGCTCCGGCGACTCCATCAAGATCGGCGAAGGCTCCGACTGGCTGGAGATCCTTGGCGGCGGGATGGTGCACCCCAACATCCTGCGCATCTGCGGCCTGGACCCGGACGAGTGGCAGGGCTTCGCCTTCGGCCTCGGCGTCGACCGGCTGGGGATGCTGAAATACGGCATGCCCGACCTGCGCGACGTGTTCGGCGCCGACATCCGCTGGCTGCGTCACTACGGCTTCGGCCCGTTCGTCGCCCCCAATCCAGCGAGCGGGCTGAGCTGATGGCCGAGATCATTTCCGGGCAGACGCGCGAACGCACGTTCGAAGAGCTGATCCGCTTCTCCTTTGGCGATTCGGCCGAGATGGCCGACGAATTGCTGGATGCGGTGCTGGCCGGCGAGAAGACCGGCACCACCTGGGCTGGTGCTTTTGGGCGGATGGGCGCCAAGGTCGGCCGCCTGTTCGTCATCCAGGACAGCCAGGGCCGCGACCGCGCCCTGGTCGAGGTTACCGAATTCGTCGAGCGCCGGTTCGACACCATGGAGGACGCGGCGTTCGCCAGGTCCGAGGGCGAAGGCGACCGCAGCCTGGCGCATTGGCGCCAGGTGCACGAGCTGTTCTTCCGGCGCCAGGGGGTGTTCGCGCCCGACATGCCGATCTGGTGCTGCTCGTTCAAGCTGATCCGCGAAATCCCGCTGGAGCCCGGCCAATGAAATTCACCCTCTCCTGGCTGAAGGACCACCTGGATACCGACGCCGGCGTCGCCCAGGTCGAGGACGCCATGACCATGGCCGGCCTTGAGGTCGAGCATGTCGAAGACCCCGGCGCCAAGCTGGCCGCCTTCACCGTCGCCAAGATCATTGAGGCCGTCCAGCACCCCAACGCTGACCGCCTGCGCGTCTGCCAGGTCGACACCCGGGACGGCCGCAAGGAGATCGTCTGCGGCGCCCCCAACGCGCGGGCGGGCCTGACCACCATCTATGCTGCGATCGGCGCCTACATTCCGGGAACCGGCATCACCCTGGAGCCCCGCCCGGTTCGCGGCGTGGTCTCCAACGGCATGCTGTGCTCGGCGGCCGAGCTTGAGACGGCGGAGGAATCCGACGGGATCCTGGAGCTGGACGACGCCCTGCCCGTGGGCGCCCCGGCCGCGGCGGCGCTGGGCCTGGAGGCGGTGATCGACTTCGAGGTCACCCCCAATCGCCCCGACTGGCTCGGCGTCGCCGGCATCGCCCGCGACCTGGCGGCGGCCGACGTCGGCACGTTCAAGGACAACTGGCCCGAACCGGTCCCCGGCAAGTTCAAGTGCCCCATCGAGATCAGGCTGGATGGCTCTGACGCCTGTCCGGCTTTTGCCGGCCGCTTCATCCGCGGTGTGAAGAACGGCCCGTCTCCGGCCTGGCTGCAGGCGCGGCTGAAGGCCATCGGCCTGCGCCCGATCAGCGCCCTGGTGGACGTGACCAACCTGCTCTCCTACGACCGCGCGCGGCCGCTGCACGTCTATGACGCCAACTTGATAACGGGCGGTTTCCTTGAGGCGCGCCTCGGCCGCCAAGGCGAAAAAGTCCTGGCTCTGGACGGCCAAACCTATGACGTCACAGAGGAAATGTGCGTCATCGGCGACGGCTCCGGCGCTATCGGCCTGGGCGGCGTCATGGGCGGCGAGACCACCGGCTGCTCCTACGAGACCACCGACGTCTTCATCGAAAGCGCCTGGTTCGACCCCATCCGCACGGCCCAGACCGGCCGCGCCACTGGGATTACCTCGGACGCCCAGTACCGGTTTGCGCGCGGCGTCGATCCGGGATTCATGGTCCCCGGCCTGGAGCTGGCCACCAAGCTGATCCTGGAGTTCTGCGGCGGCGAGCCGTCGGAAATTCTTGTCGCCGGCGAGGCCCCCGCCCCTGTCGCGCCGGTTTCCTTTGATCCTCAATACGTTGAGCGCCTGTCGGGCCTGTCGATCGGCGCCGACAAGAGCTTGGAAATTCTTACCCGGCTCGGGTTCGAGATTTCCGGGTCCGGCGCGGCCCTCTCCGTCCAGCCGCCGACCTGGCGCCGCGATGTGGACGGCAAGGCCGACCTGGTCGAGGAGGTGGCGCGCATCGCCGGCTATGGCGCCCTGCCCGCCACGCCCCTGCCAGAGGTCCCGCGCGCCGTGGGCGGCATTCTCAGCGTCCGCCAGGCCCGCGCCCGCGCCGGCCGCCGCGCGCTGGCCTCTCAGGGCTATTCCGAGGCGGTGACCTGGTCATTCACGGCCCGTCCCATCGCCGCCCTGTTCGGCGGCGGCCAGGACACGCTTGTGCTGGCCAACCCCATCGCCGCCGAGCTGGACTGCATGCGGCCGTCGATCCTGCCGACCCTGATCGAGGCCGCCGGACGCAACGCCAAGCGCGGCTTTGCCGACGTGGCCCTGTTCGAGATCGGCCCGGTGTTCGCCGGCGACCAGCCGCGCGACCAGCGCACCGCCATCACCGGCATCCTCGCGCCCCACCCGGCGCGGCGCTGGGACGGCGTTACGGGCGACGACCTGTTCGACCTGAAGGGCGATCTGCTGGCGCTGCTGGAAGACATCGGCGCCCCGACCCTGCAGGTGGCGCAAGGCTCGGCCTCCAGCTGGTGGCACCCTGGCCGCTCGGCGCGGCTGCAGCTCGGCCCCAGGGCGATCATCGCCGAGTTCGGCGAGATCCACCCCGGCGTCCTGAAGGCGATGGACGTCGACGGACCCGTCCTGGGTTTCGAGATCTGGCTGGAAGCCATCCCCGAGCCCAAGCGCCGCACGATCAAGACGCGCCCGGCGTTGAGCCTCTCGCCGCTGATGCCGCTCACCCGCGACTTCGCGTTCGTGGTCGCGCAGGACAAGGCCGCCGCCGACCTGGTCCGCGCGATCCAGGGCGCCGACAAGGCCCTGATCGCCCAGGCCCGGGTGTTCGACGTCTACACCGGCGCCGGCGTGCCCGAGGGATCCAAGTCGCTGGCGGTGGAAGTCTCCATCCAGCCGATCGACCACACCCTCACCGAAGCCGAGATCGACGCGTTGTCCGCCCGCATCATCGCCGCGGCGGAGAAGGCGGTCGGGGCGAGGTTGCGGGGGTAGCCGCAAGAGGAACTTGCAATGGCCGTGTGCGTCCTTCGAGACGCCCTTCGGGCTCCCCAGGACGACGAACTTTTTGGGCTGCAAAGTTCTTAGTCATGGTGAGGAGCGGCGTTTTCGCCGCGTCTCGAACCACGCACCCGCCTCGCACACGCTTGCCTACAGCGGAATAATATTCCGCTTCCGGCTGTACGCCAGGTATCCGATATTCGCCCCAAGCCTCAGACCAACCCCCGCGCGGATCGGCGCCAGGGTGATGTCGTCGGCGCGGGCGAAGTTCACGCCCAGGCCCCCGATCACATAGGCCACACCCTCCACGCCAGGGAACCGGCGATAGATCATGTCCGGGTACTGCAGGTTATAGCAGAGGGTGAACACCCGGCTGGCGTTGCCGCCCAGGTCCCAGCCGATGCTCGGGCCCTGCCAGAACACCGTCTGGGCCTCGCGATGCTTCATGTAGAGCAGGCCCTTGCCATAGCGCAGGCCGATGGTGATGGCGCCCGAGCCCTCCTCGCCGGCGATATAGCCGGTGGGCTGGCCGTTCTCGTGGAAGATGCGGGTGATCAGCGCCCCGGCGTTCTCGGCGGTGACGCCGAAGAAGTCGGACACCCGGTTGACCAGCTCGTCCTGGCTGAAGGTGTCGGCCTTGTAGGTCGGCTGGGTCCCCGACGAGGGCATGGAGTCGCCCTGCGGCGGCGGCGGAACCGGCGGCCCCTGGTCCTGCGCCATCGCGGCCTTGGCGATCGCACTCGCGCCCGCCGCGGCGATGCCGCTCGCGATCAGATGGCGTCGGTCCATGCAAGTCCTCCCGAATCAATCGATTCGACTATCTGCGGATATTGAGTCGCGTTTGCGGCGCGCGAGCAAGCCTTGCGCATTGGCGCCTGGATGCGGCGCCGCCGTTCAAAAGAATGAGCCGCCATTCAAGATCGCGACCGCCCGGTCTGCGCATCTGCATCCGTCTGGCCCAACCGGGCGGGGCGCGAACAACCAACCATCGCCAGTACGCCGGCCTGTCCAAGGCGCCGTGCTGACCGGCGAAGACCAAGGAACTCTATGAGCATGAAAAGCTTTGCTAAAATCGTTCTCGTCGCCGCGGCGGCGAGCGCCTCCCTCGCCGCCGTTTCCCTGGCCGCGCCCGCGCAAGCGGCCGGCGTCAAGGTCGGCGTGCTGAACTGTGATGTCGCCGGCGGCTGGGGCTTCGTCCTCGGCTCGTCGAAGGAACTGCACTGCACCTTCTCACCCGTGAGCGGCGACGTCGAACACTACACCGGCGCCGTCTCCAAGTTCGGCGTCGACGTGGGCTATACCCGCGGCGGCGTGATCATCTGGGAGGTCATCGCCCCCAACACCGACTCGGGTCGCGGCGCCCTGCAGGGCAGCTATGCCGGCGTCACCGCCAGCGGCTCCATCGGGGTCGGCGCGGGCGCCCATGTGCTGGTCGGCGGCTTCCACAGGTCGATCGCGTTGCAGCCCGTCAGCATCAGCGGCGAGAGCGGCCTCAACGTGGCCGCGGGCATAGGCGCGATCAACCTGAAACACGTGCGTTGATCACGCCTGGCTCGGATGGCGGCCGCCCTCCCTCGCGGCTTGCCATCCGGGCTCCCTCTTTCCGATTTATGCGGCTCGCCGCTCCGCCCAAGGACCCGCCATGCTCGAACACCATGCCGCCTCCGCCGACGCCGCGCCGCGGGCCAATCCCTGGCTCTACATCGCCGAGATGGAGCACCGGGTGGCCAATGAATACGCCCTGGCCGTCGCCTCCATATCCCTCGCCGCCGCCAGGTCTCGAGACGCCGACGTCAAGGCCACGCTCGGCGGCGCGGCCCAGCGACTGCGCGACTACGCCAGCGTCCACCGCGCGCTGCAGGCGCCGCTCAAGCCCGGCCCGATGGACCTGTCCGCCTATCTACGCGGCCTGCTCGACGCCCTGGCGCGCGCCAGCCTCAGCGAGCGCGACGTCCGCCTGACTCTGATTGAACTGCCGGTCGAGATCGACGCCCACCGCTGCTGGCGGGTCGGTCTGATCATCTCCGAACTGATCACCAACGCCGTTCGCCACGGCTTTCACGGCGGAGGTGGCGCGATCACCGTCGAGGTGTCGAGATCGGCGGGCGAGGTGCGATGCTGGGTCTGCGACAATGGTCGGCCCGATCTCACCCCCCGCGCCGGCAACGGGACCCATCTGGTCGATTCCCTGGCCAGGGAGCTCGACGGGTCTGTCGAGCGCCGCTTTGCCGCCCACGGGACCACCGTGCGGCTGTCGTTTCCGGAATTCGGCGGCCTGCCCAAGCGCGCCGCGTCCATCTCAACCTAGGATCTCGCGCATGACCAAGCCTCGCCTCGGCGCCGCACTCGAACGCGTCCTGTTCGTCTCCCGCTGGCTGCTTGCGCCGATCTACCTCGGCCTGGTGGCGGCGTTGATCGCGCTGACCTCCGTATTCGTGGTCAGTCTGGTCAGCCAGATCGCCCACCTGATCGAGGTCCGCCCGGAGCGCCTGCCCGAGGCCGGAATCCTGATGGCCCTGTCGCTGATCGACCTGTCCCTGGCGGCGAACCTGCTGATCATCGTCATCCTGTCCGGCTACGAGAACTTCGTCTCGCGCATCGATGCGGTCGAGTACGATGATCGCCCGGCCTGGATGGGGACGATCGATTTCTCGGGCCTGAAGATCAAACTGATCTCCTCGGTGATCGCCATCTCGGCGATCGCCCTGTTGCGCGCCTATCTGGAAATGGGCGACTCGCCGCTCGATCCGGCGATGCTGCTCTGGCAGGTGGTCATTCTGCTCACCTTCGTCGTCTCCGGGGTGCTGCTGGCGACCATGGACCTCATCGTGGCCAAGGCGGAGCGGCACGGACCAGCGGCCTCGGCTCGCGAGCCCTGAGTCAGTTCGGCCCTGTGAAAAAGGCGGCGGCTCAACGAGCCGCCGCCTTCGTCATGTCACCAATGGCCCGGACCGTCAGGGCTTCAAAGCTTTCGGCAAGGCCGACGCCTCTTCGGGCGACAGCGGCGTGATCTTGCTGACGATGCAGGGCACAGCCATGCCGCGTCCGACCGAAACCCTCAGGTCCAGGTCCAGCGGAGTGCAAACCATGCTGCTGCCGTGCGTACGGATAACCAGGTGAGACCCGATGTCCTGGGCCGCGCGGCAGGCGCCGGCGAACTCCAGCTGGTAGACGCTGCGGCCTCCGGCGCGGATGTACATGATCTTCCCATCGTCGGTCAGGGTCCGCCCGATCCAGTCCCGGGTGTTGAAGCACTGCGCGGCGCCGCCTGCGGCCGGGGCGGCGTAGGCGCTCGAAACCCCGAGCGCCGAAGCGACGGCCAGGCCGACGACGGCCGCCCGTTTGAAGTTAGTCATGCCGATAATTCCTCTGCTGATGAGGGCGATCTGTTCGCCCGCCGGTCAGCAAAGCTCCGATCCCGTGCACGGTCTTGGATCGGGTGACTGTGTTTTGTACGAAAGGATCGGCTCAGGCGGACGGGTTCAGCCGCTCGGCCATCAGCACCAGCTCGGCCAGCGATCTGGCCTGCATCTTCCGCATCAGGCTGCCGCGGTGGACCTTCACGGTGATTTCGCTAAGGCCGATGGTCCCGGCGATCTGCTTGTTCAGCTGGCCCGTGACCACCAGCGCCATCACCTCCCGTTCGCGTGGGGTCAGCGCGTTGAAGCGCTCGCGCAGCTGGCCGACCGCCCTGTCCTTCTCGCGGTCGGCGCGGTCCCGCTCTAGGCCGGACTGGATCGCGTCGAGCAGATCCTGGTCGCGGAACGGCTTGGTCATGAACTCGATGGCGCCGCCCTTCATCGCCTGTACCGACATGGGAATGTCGCCGTGGCCGGTGATGAAGATGATCGGCGTGCGCACGCCGGCGCTGGCCAAGGCGCGCTGGAAATCCAGCCCCCCCTGCCCCGGCAGCCGCACATCGAGCACCAGGCAGCTCGGCCCATCGATCGCTCCGGCGCTCAGGAACTCGGCGACGGAGCCGTGCAGCGTCACCGCCAGCCCCACCGACCGCAGCAGGCTTTCCAGGGCCTCGCGGACCGCCGGGTCGTCGTCGATCACGATCACCGTACCCGCGGGGTCGCTCATCGCTGCCCCCAGCCGGCGAGAAGGTCGGAAGCCGACGCGTAAAGGAGGCCGCGGAAAAACAGGGGCATCGTTCCTTCCAGGGACGGGCATGGTCGCGGACAAAGAGATCCGGGACGGCGCGCGCTACCGCCTCACCTTGGCGAAAGTCCCCGCTGTCTGGCAAGCTTGCGTTTACGCGCGGCGCAAACCCAGGGGCGGACCGAGATGCCATTTCAAATTGCCAGGGTGAGCAGCCTGCGCACGCTGCTGCTCCAGGTCGCCACCGTGCTGCTGGCGCTCGGCGTGTTCGCGGCCGACGCCTTCACCGCGCCCGACCAGGTTTTCTCCGGCTTCTATGTGCTGGTCGTGGTCATGTCCGCGCGATTCTGCCGTGGGCGGGATCTGTGGATCGTGTCCGGGGTTTGCGTGGCCCTGACGCTGCTGGCGCAGGTGCTGTCCAATCACCTCGCCCACGACGCCGGCCAGACCGCCATTGGCGCCTTCAACACCGTGGACGGAATCCTGGTCATCGGCGTGGCGACCTTCTTCATCCAGCGTGGCCAGCTGGCTCAGGCGGCGCTGCAGCGTGCTCAGGCGGACCTGGCCCGCGTCACCCGCGTCACCGTCATGGGCGAGCTGACCGCCTCCATCGCCCACGAGGTCAACCAGCCGATCGCCGCGGTGGTCACCAACGCCGGCGCCTGCCTGCGCTGGCTCGACAATGACACACCCAACCTGGACGAGGCCCGGGCGGCCGCGACCCGCATTGTCCGGGACGGGACCCGGGCGGCGGACATCATCAGCCGCATCCGGCGCATCTTCACCAAGGGCGAACAGGCGCGCCAGCCGGTCGACCTGAACCAGCTCATCCGCGAGACCGTCGACGTGCTCGGCAACGAGGCGGCGCGGCACGCCGTCACCCTGCGCACGGACCTGGCCGGCGACATTCCGGCGGTCATGGCCGACCGGGTTCAGCTCCAGCAGGTGATGGTCAACCTGATCGTCAACGGCTTCGACGCCATGAAGGACGCCACGAAGACCCGCGAGCTGGCCCTGCGGACCCAGCTGTCCGCCGACGGCGAAGTGGTGGTGTCGGTGAGCGATACCGGCGTCGGCCTTCCCGCCCAGCCGTCGGACCAGCTGTTCGACGCCTTCTTCACCACCAAGCCCGAAGGCACCGGCATGGGGCTGTCGATCAGCCGGTCGATCATCGAGTCCCATCGCGGCCGCCTGTGGGCCGCGGCCAACAGCCCGCGCGGCGCGACCTTCCTGTTCGCGCTTCCGGCCGGCGGCCAGGCCGAGGCCTGAGCGCGGCCCACCGGCGTGTCCGACCTATACCCAAGTATAGTCGCGCGAACCTAACCGTTAGCCGATCATTCCCTCAGGACAATGAGGCCTTCCCCTCGTGCAATGGCGCGCGCCCCCGCCGCGCGCCTAATCTTTAGGTCCAACTTGGAGCGAACAGTTGCCGGAGACTTTTGCGATTTCGATCGTCGACGACGACGACTCTGTTCGGGAGGCTATGGGGAGTCTGATGAGGTCGTACGGATACAGAACCGAGACGTTCGATTCGGGCGCGAGTTTTCTCGCCTCCGACGCGCGCCGCCGCACCGATTGCTTGATCGCCGATGTCCAGATGCCGGGCATGACCGGGCTGGAGCTATACGGCCTGCTGGCCGCGTCGGACGATCCGATCCCAACCATATTGATCACCGCCCGCCACGACGAGGCCATCCGCAAGCGCGCCCTTGCGGCGGGCGTGCTCTGCTACCTCGCCAAGCCCTTCGCCGAGGCGCGCCTGTTGGGCTGCGTCCGTTCGGCGCTCGACCAGGACAACGCGTCATGACCGGCCTTATGCTTGAACAGCGCGAACCCGCCGCCTTGCCGCCGGCGCTCTACGAACCCGCGCGCGCCGCCATCGCGCCGCCGATCTCGCCGACCGCCCTGTTGGCCATGACCGGACAGGGCGCCTTCGGCCACCGCATGGCCGAGGTGTTCGGACTGCCGGCGGCGCCGACCCTCACCACCACCGCCCTGAAGCGGGCGCAGATGGCGGTGACCCGGCTGACGTCCGCCGATGTCGGCGCCGACGTCACCTCGCCCATCCCGCCGGAGAAGGCCCTGCTGGTGACGCTGCAGCTGCGCGACCTGGCCGCCGGCGCCCTGTGGATCGGTGGCCAGTCGGTCCAGAGCGGGCCGCTGCCGGCGGGCTCGATCAGCATTGTCCATCTGGAAGATGAGCCGGTCTATCACTTCGCCGATCCCTTCGACTGCCTGCAGTTCTACATCCCGGAGATCGTGTTCGAGGAACTGGCGGCCAGCCATGGCGCGCGGGCGATCACCGGCCTTGCCTTCCAGGGCGACCGGGTGGACCGGGTCATGCAGCAACTCGGCGCGGCCCTGTTGCCCTCGCTCGCCGCGCCGGGCCCTGTGGGACGCCAGTTCTTCGACCACATCGCCCTGGCCATCTACTCCCACCTGGCCGGCGAATACGGCCAGACCGAGGAGCGGACCACGGCGCCGGCCGGCGGGCTTTCGCCCTCGCAGGAGCGCGTCGCCAAGGCGATGCTGACGGCTGACCTAATGACCGAACCGTCCATCGCCACGATCGCGCTCGCCTGCGAGATGTCGTCCGGCCGGTTTGTCCGCGCCTTTCGCCTGACCACCGGCATGCCGCCGCACCGCTGGCTGCGCCAGTTCCGCGTCGAGCGGGCCAGCGAGCTGTTGTTCGGCTCGCGCCTGTCCCTGGCCCAGATCGCCTACGACTGCGGCTTTGCTGACCAGAGCCACTTCACCCGCGTGTTCACCGCCGCCATCGGGATCACCCCCGGCGCCTGGCGCCGGCAGCGGCGCAGCTAGGCGCCGCCGCGTACAACTGAAAAGTCCGCCGTCCAATATCGCCGCCGCGGCCCTTGCGACACTGCCCTCTCAACCGGTCGGCCTGACGCCGACACCCAAGGAGATGACAGTGATGTTGAAATCGAAGTTGAAGTCGGCGGTGTTGGTCGCGGGCCTCGCGGCCGCAACCCTCACGGCCGCCGTCCCGGCCCAGGCCCAGATCCGCGTCGACGCCTGGCGCCACTACCCCGGCTACCACGGCCCGGTCTACCGTTACCTGGGCGAGGACTACTGCTGGTACGACAGCGCCTGGCGCGGACCGGGCTGGTATGTGTGCGGCTCCGAATGGCGCCGCGGGTTCGGCTGGGGCGGCCATTTCGGCTGGCGTGGCTGGTACTCCCGCCCGCCGCACCACCATCCGCATGGCCCCCGCCCGGGTCACGGCCCCGGCCGCCCGCCCATCGGCGGTCCCGGCCCGGCCAAGCCCCCCATCGGCGGCCAGCCCGGCGCGCCCAAGCCTCCCGGTCAACCCGGCGGCGGCCACCCCGGCGGTCCGCGCGGACCGCGCTAAGGGCTGCATTCCGTTCCACCCGTCGCCCCATGCCTTGCGCCTGGGGCGACGGCCTTGTGGCGCGGGAGCAAATGGCCGCCGTCGGGTCGCCATGACTAAGGCATTTCACCACGGAGCACACGAAGGGCACGGAGGGGCGTGAAGCGCGATGCTACTGTTGCTCCCCAATGGACAGTTAGCCTGCGGGCCTCGCCCGCCCGAAAATCTCGAAATCCCGCATCCTTCACGGGATAGCGCCCTCCGTGCCCTTCGTGTGCTCCGTGGTGAAACCCTCCTACGGCGCCGCCCCTCTCGCAGAGGGGGTTTCACTTGGCCATTTCATGCTAGACCCCGGCCACCATGGCGACACCCCTTTCCCACATCCGCAACTTCTCCATCGTGGCCCACATCGACCACGGCAAATCGACCCTGTCCGACCGCCTGATCCAGGAAACCGGCGGCCTGACCGCGCGGGAGATGAAGGAGCAGGTGCTGGACAATATGGAGATCGAGCGCGAGCGCGGGATCACCATCAAGGCCCAGACCGTCCGCCTCGACTACAAGGCCGACAACGGCGAGCACTATGTGCTGAACCTGATGGACACCCCCGGCCACGTCGACTTCGCCTATGAGGTCTCCCGCTCCCTGGCCGCCTGCGAAGGCTCGATCCTGGTGGTGGACGCCAGCCAGGGCGTCGAGGCCCAGACCCTGGCCAACGTCTACCAGGCCATCGACAACAACCACGAGATCGTCCCGGTC
>Ga0302314_10000741_pt1 | contig 61011 bp, 51 predicted proteins | sample III_Palsa_N2_3_FD_200533 | JGI IMG/M metagenome (GOLD analysis project Ga0302314, IMG submission 200533) | Peat permafrost microbial communities from Stordalen Mire near Abisko, Sweden - III_Palsa_N2_3 | ecosystem: Environmental > Terrestrial > Soil > Palsa > Peat permafrost | place: Sweden...
GCGCTGCCGCCTTGCTTGAGAATCTCGATGCCCGCATCGGCCGCAAGCGGATTGGCCGCGGCGACGATCGCCGTCGTCTTGGCGGCAGAGGGCGCGCGCGCGAGCTCCTGCGCCGCTAGCGGCGGTGCCGCCGCGCAGCACGCAATCGCCACCAGCAAGGCCAAAAACCGCGCGTCAAATTTCACCATGGTCGCTCCAAATAAAAATCCTGTGCGCGGCAGGCGCGCCTACCGGGTTATGAATCCGCGCGGCAGCGCTGCCGCATCGCAGGGCACGTCCGCCACTTCCACCGAGGTCACCTGCGATGCGGAGGAGCCGATCCACAGCCATTCCACAAACTGCCGCACCGCATCCGCGGCGCCGCAGGCGAGCACCTCGACGCGGCCGTCGGCCATGTTGCGCGCATAACCGTGCACGCCGAGCTCATGCGCACGCTGTGCGGCGCTACCGCGATAGAAGACTCCCTGCACGCGGCCGCCGACCAGACATTTCTTGCAGACCACAGGAATTTCTGTATCACAGTCGGGGCGGAGAATAGAATCTTACATGGTCGATATCCTCATCGTTTACTACTCGCGCGCCGGTTCCACGGCACAGCTTGCGCGCCACGTCGCCCGCGGGATCGAGGGCGTTCCCGGAGCCGTCGCGACGCTGCGCACCGTGCCGCCGGTCAGCGCGCAAAGCGAAGCTCCCGCGAAGCCCGTGCCCGAAACGGGGGCGCCGTACGCAACCCTCGATGACCTGCGGCATTGCGACGGCCTCATCCTCGGCAGCCCGACGCGCTTCGGCAATATGGCGGCGCCGCTGAAATATTTTCTCGACGGCACATCGAGCCTGTGGATCTCCGGCGCACTCGCCGGCAAGCCCGCCGCAGTCTTCACCTCCACGCAGACGATTCATGGCGGCCAGGAGACGACGCTGGTTTCAATGATGCTGCCGCTCCTGCATCACGGCATGTTCCTCGTCGGCATTCCCTACACCGAGCGCGCCTTGAACGAGACACGCGGCGGCGGCACGCCTTACGGCGCCTCGCACGTCGCCGCCAACGAGGCGAGCACCGCCTTGACCGAGGATGAGAAGGTGCTGGCGCAGCAGCTCGGGCGGCGCGTCGCCGAGTTGGCGCTGCGCCTTACTCCTGCAGCACTGAGCGAATGAAGGGCACCGTAAGGCGGCGCTGGGCGATGATCGCCGCCTCATCGAGCGTATCGAGCAATGCGTACAGTGTGCGCATATCGCGCGGAAAACGCCGCTGCAGATAGCGCGCTGTCTCCTCCGGCAGATCAAGGCCGCGCACCTGGGCGCGCAGCTGGAGCGCCTCGCGCTGCTCGGCCTCATCGAGCACGCGCAGCTGAAAGATCGCGCTCGCCGCGAAGCGCGAGCCGAGATCCGGCAGTGCCCATTCGATGAGCGCCGGAGGCGCGGATGCCGCGCCGAGCAGGCGCCCGCCGCGCTCTTCGATCGCGCAAAAAAGCCCAAACACCGCGCGCTCCCATTCGACGTTGCCGGCGATCGCATGCACGTCATCCAGGCACAGGCACTCGATGTCGTGCAGGCCGTCGAGGACACCGCTGCCCAAGGGGCCAAGTTCCGCAAGCGGAAAGTAACCGGCGCGCGCCGTGCTCCCCGCCGCGGCGCACGCCGCCTGCAACAGATGTGTTTTCCCCGCGCCGGCGGGTCCTGCAAGCCAGCCGACGCCGCCCGCTGCGCCGCAGGCGAGCGCCCGTACATGCTCGAGCGCCTGCAGGTTGCGGCCCGGAAGAAAGCTTGCGAAAACCGCGCGATCCTGCAGCCTGACACCGAGCGGTAATTGGCGCATGGTGCGCACGGCGCTCACTCGGCCCCGGGCGCGGCGCCGCGCGCGGCGCGTGCGAAATCCATCGCGTAGTTCACCCCGGAGAGCAGCGTCGTGACGAGGACCACGACCGCGAGGGTTGCGAGAAGTGCGTGCGGCGGTCCGAACCCCGCCGCATTCGTGATCACCCCGAGGAGGTAGGCGAGCTGCAGGAGCGTATTGATCTTGCTCATGAGGCTCGGGCGTCCGCGCAGCGGGCCCACCCAAATACGCAGCACGATAGCGCCGAGGATGATCATGAGATCGCGCGTGACGGCCGTGAGTGTCAGCCACCAGGGCACGAGCCCGAGGCTCGTCGCCATGACGAACACGCTGATGAGCAGGAGCTTGTCGGCGACCGGGTCCAAAATCTTGCCGAGTTCCGAAGTCCAGCCATAGCGCTTGGCAAGAAAGCCGTCGAGACCATCGGACACGGCGGCCACGGCGAACAAGAGCAGCGCGAAATCATAATTCGCGCTAGCGAGCGCCGCGACGATCGGCCAGATGAGCGCGATGCGCGCCAGGCAGATCAGATTTGGCAGGTGCCGCAAGGAGTGGCCCGCGCGAGCTAGGGGCGATACGTGTACTGCAGCCGGGAGCCCCCGGTTGCGCCTGCTGCAAAATGACCCGAGGCAGAAAGCGCCCGGTCGAGCGCGGGGCTACCGCCGCGCACGCGCACGCTGAAAGTCACCATCGCGCCGCTCGCCTCGGCGACACCCACGCTGCGCACTCCCGGCACACCCTGCAGCAGTCGTCCCACCTGCGCATAGTCCGCAAGCGCGGTTACGCCGTCGACCTGCACCTGCACGACCATCTCGGCCTGCGGCTCGGAGACATCCTGGACGCGCGCGAGCGCATCAACGGCGCCATGCAACCCCGCCGCGAGGCCGCCGCTCCAGTTCTGGGATGTGAAGTTCGTGTAGAGCGTCCACTGCCAGCTGTTGCTTGCGCCGTTGTCCGAGCGGCCGATGAGTATGGCGTCGCCCCCCAATTGCTGCGCCGCCGCCAAGAGCGCCGCGCGGCCGAGCTCAGCTCCCGATGCATCGGCGAGCGGCAGCGGCACGAGACTGATAGGCAGCCCGCGCGCTTCGGCGGCAGCATCAAGCTCGCGGCGCGCCCCGTCCGCCGCCGGCCCGGTGAGCGGCGGAGAGAGCACGACGAGGGTGAACGGACGATTACTGTCCCAGGTGCTGCGGCCGGCAGCGGCGATGGCGGAAGTTAGCGCCGCGGCATCGAATACGACATGCGTCGCGCCGTCCGGCGCGGGGCGCGAGGTCTGCATGTAGTGCGCGGCATCGGCCACAATTGCCGACAATGCCGGATCCGCGGCGGCCTCGCTGCGGCCGGTGGCGCGCACCAGCACGCGCTTCAGTGCCTCCTGCAGCGCCGCGGGCGACGGCGGCCCTTTGATGTCGATCTCATAGACCTGCACCGTTCGTCCCGCCCAGGAGGCGAGCGGCAGGAGAAGGCAGGCGAGCCCGAGGAGTCTTGTCCAGAATTTCAGCGCGTGCACGTTTACAATAGTACACACCCCGCGCGCCGCCCGGTGGCGCGACCTTAAGCCTGCAAGTTCCCGCCTACCTCATGAGCGACAGACCCGGCATCAGTTATCGCGATTCCGGTGTCGACATCGACGCCGGCGATGCGCTGGTCGAGCGTATCAAACCGCTCGTCAGGCGCACCCTGCGGCCGGAAGTCCTGGCAGGCGTTGGCGGCTTCGGTGCGCTGGTGGAGATACCTGCCGGCTACCGCCGTCCGGTCCTGGTCGCGGGAACCGATGGGGTAGGAACGAAGCTGCGCCTGGCCATCGATGCGGGCCTGCACGATACGATCGGCATCGACCTTGTGGCCATGTGCGCCAACGATGTCGTGGTGCAAGGCGCAGCGCCGCTCTTTTTTCTGGACTATTACGCGACCGGAAAATTGCAGATTGCTGTGGCTGAGGCGGTGATCCGCGGCATCGTCGAGGGCTGCCTGTTGGCAGGCGCCGCGCTCGTCGGCGGCGAGACGGCGGAAATGCCGGGCATGTATCACGGCGCGGACTACGATCTGGCGGGTTTCTGCGTCGGGGTGGTGGAGAAGGACTTGATCATCGACGGCAGCGGTATCCGTGCCGGCGATGCGGTCATTGGGCTTGCCTCCTCGGGCGCGCATTCGAACGGCTATTCCCTGATCCGCAGGCTCATCGCGCATTCGCAAGCGACCGCGCGCACCATGCTCGACGGCCGCAGCCTCTTCGAGCGCCTGCTGACGCCGACGCGGATTTATGTCAAACCGCTGCTGACACTCTTGCGCGCGCAGCCGGTGCGCGGCCTTGCGCACATTACCGGCGGCGGCCTTACCGACAATGTGCCGCGGGTGCTGCCGGAGGGGCTCGAAGTGGTCCTCGAGCGGCGCCGCTGGCATCGCGATCCCATCTTTGACTGGCTGCAGCGCATCGGGCGCATCGATCGCGACGAGATGTACCGCACTTTCAATTGCGGCATCGGCATGGTCGCGATCCTGCCGGCGCCGAACGCCGACGCCGCGGTGGCTCTGCTAAACGCGCACGGTGAGACCGCCGCCGTCATCGGTGAGGTGCGCCCGGGCAGTCGCGGTGTCGTGATCGGCGAATGAGCGCGCACGCAGCGCTGCCGCTGGCGATTCTGATCTCGGGGCGCGGCTCCAATATGGTCGCGATCGCACAGGCCTGCGCGCAAGGGCGCATCGACGCGCGTGTCAATCATGTGATCTGCGATCAGGCGGATGCTGCGGGGATTGCACGCGCACACGAGCTGGGACTGGCGACGAGCGTCATAGCGCGCGCGCAGTTTGCCGACGCCGCCGCCTTCGAGGCCGCATTGCTGCGGGCGCTTGCTGCGCAGGCGCACGAGCTCGTGGTGCTCGCCGGTTTCATGCGCATCCTGTCGGCGCAGTTCGTCGCGCGCTATGCCGGCAGGATGCTGAATATCCATCCGTCGCTCTTGCCGCGCTATCGCGGCCTCAACACGCACCGGCGCGTGCTCGCCGCGGGCGATGCGCATCACGGCGCGAGCGTGCACTTCGTCACCGCGGAGCTCGACTCGGGACCCGCGGTGCTGCAATCCAGGGTGCCGGTGCTCGCGGGCGACACGGAAGAAAGCCTCGCCGAGCGTGTGCAGGCGAGCGAACACGTCATCTACCCGAAGGTCATCGGTTGGAGCGCGCAAGAGCGGCTCGTATTCAAGGATGGCCGTGCCTGGTTCGACGGCGAGCCGCTCGATGAGCCCATGGTGGAGGAGTTCCGTGCGCCCGATCCGCTTTGAGCATCCCCCGTGGGGCACGCTCATCGGGTGTGCCGTTGCGCTCCTCGCGCTCGCACCCTGGGGTGCGAGGGGAGCCGCCGATGCCGACGGGCCTGCCGGTTTCGTCGCGAAATTTGCCATCGAATGGCATGGAATAACGGCCGGCTATACCACGCTCGAACTCGCCCAAACCTCCGCCAACACCTACACCTATAAGTCCCGCAACATGGCGCGCGGAATTTTCCGGCTGGCCTTTCCCGATGTGATCAGCCAGACGAGCACCTTTGCGATCGTCAATGGCGAGGTGCGGCCGCAGACCTATCACGCGGACGACGGCGAGCCTGACTCGGACAAGGCGGTGACACTGCGCTTTGACTGGCAAACGCGCCGCGTGACCGGCACCGCCGAGAAGAAGCCTGTCGACCTTGCGCTTGAGAGCGGCACCCAGGACACACTCTCCGTGCAGATCGAGCTCATGCGCGAGGTCGCGGCCGGCCGCTCCCCGAAGGCCTTCTGGCTCATCGATGACGATGAGATCAAGGAATACAAGTACACGCGCGAAGGCACCGAGACGCTGGACACGCCGCTTGGCAAGCTTGCGACCGTGAGGTACAGAAGCGAGCACGCAGGCTCCGATCGGGTGACGCGGCTGTGGCTCGCATCGTCGCTCGGGTATTTGCCGATCCGCGCGGAGCGCAGCCGCGCCGGCAAGGTCGATTTCGGCCTCGCGATCCGCGAGCTCAAGACGCCTTAGGCCTTCGGCAGCGTCACGCCCTTCTGTCCCATGTATTTGCCGCCGCGATCCTTGTAAGAGGTCTCGCACACCTCATCAGATTCAAAGAACAGCATTTGGGCGACGCCTTCATTGGCATAGATCTTCGCCGGTAGCGGCGTCGTATTTGAGAACTCGAGCGTTACGTGTCCTTCCCACTCGGGCTCAAGCGGCGTCACGTTGCAGATGATCCCGCAGCGTGCGTACGTCGATTTTCCCAAACATGCACACAGCACGCTGCGCGGAATGCGGAAGTACTCCACGGTGCGCGCCAGCGCAAAGGAGTTGGGCGGAATGATGCACACGTCGCCCGAAAAATCGACGAAACTCTTTTCGTCAAAGGCCTTCGGATCGACGATGGTCGAATTGATGTTGGTGAAGATCTTGAATTCGGGGGCGCAACGCACATCGTAGCCGTAGCTCGAAGTCCCGTAGGAGACGATCTTGTGACCGTCGACCGCGCGCACCTGCTCGGGAGCGAAGGGCTCGATCATGCGCTGCTCGCGCGCCATGCGCCGGATCCACCGGTCAGACTTGATGCTCATCGATTCGTGCCCCGCGTCACCGTGTTAGCTGTCTTCAATCACAATTTTCGGAAACACCGTGCTGCGATCGCGCACGCGCTGCGACAGGGCAGCCGCGGTGCGGCGCGCCATCTGCAAATAGGCCTGCGCCCGGGGCGAATCCGGCGCCGCCACGACCGTCGGGCGGCCGCCGTCGGTCTCCGCACGGATCTGCCCATCCAGCGGCAGCTCGCCCAGGAGCCGCACGCCATACTGCGCCGCCATGCGCGCACCGCCGCCCGCGCCAAAGACGTGCTCCACGTGCCCGCATTGCGAGCACACGTGCACGCTCATGTTCTCGACGATGCCGAGTACCGGCACGGACACCTTCTCGAACATTTTAAGGCCCTTCCTGGCGTCAGCGAGGGCGATGTCCTGCGGAGTCGTGACGATGACGGCCCCGGCGACCGGGACGCGCTGCGCGAGTGTCAACTGGATGTCCCCGGTGCCGGGCGGCATGTCGACGACCAGGTAATCGAGGGCTCCCCAGTCGGTCTCGGACAAAAGCTGCGTCAGCGCCTGCGTGACCATGGGGCCGCGCCACACCATGGGCTGCTCGGCGTCCACCAGAAAGCCGATGGACATCGCCGCCACGCCGTGGCTGTGGAGGGGCTTCAGGCGCTTGCCATCGGGGGAGCTTGGCTTCTCGCCCTCAAGCCCCAGCATGAGGGGCTGGCTCGGGCCGTAGATGTCGGCGTCGAGAATCCCGACCCGTGCGCCCTGGGCCGCCCAGGCGAGGGCAAGATTTACTGCCACAGTCGACTTGCCCACCCCGCCCTTGCCGGAGGCCACTGCGACGATGTTTTTGATCTCTGCGAGGGGCTGCAGATGCCGCTGCACAGCGTGCGCGCGCAGATCCGCATGCAACTCGATCTCGAGGGGCAGGTCGAGCGCCTCCTGGCGCAGATGCCGCTGCAGGGCCGCGGCAAGCTCCTCCTGGTAGCCGCCTACGGGGAATCCCAGGGCAATCGAGGCGAGATAGCCGCTGCCGCGGGCGCTCACCTCGCGCACTGCCCGCGCGTTGCCCAAGGTCTCCGCGAGGTACGGATCCACATAGCGCTCGAGGGCAGCCCGCAGGCTTACAAGATTCGGGTTATCGGACATGTGAGGGCGTTGGCAGGCGGGGGGCGCGAATATGGCATAATCTTCACGCGCTCGCTTTGCATGTGGCGCAGGCGTTTGCGCTCAATAGGTCCTGTCCTTGATCCTGCAACCTATGCCGTACGCACCCAGAAATCAGGCGGCTGGACGGGACTTGCGCGGGAATCATTCCCCACGGAAAGGCTGAATGAGCTTTTTCACGAATTTTCGCGCCGACCGTCTGGTCACCGAGATCCGCTCGTCCTCGAATTCTGCGAGCCCCGCTACGCAGAAGGCGGTGGCGAAACTCAAGTCCCTGGGGGCAGGCGCGATCGAGCCCATCTTCGGCGCTCTGCCGGACGCGGACAAGAACGCGACCGTCGGCTTCGTCGAAGCCTTGAGCGGGCTCGTTAATCCCAAGACCTTCCCGGTCTTCGTGCGCGGCTTGATCGAGGGCAGTCCGCGGGTGATCGCCGGGATATCCTGGGCCCTGACCAGCAGCCGCAACTACCCGCCGCACCTGCTTCTGGATGCGCTCGCGACCCCCGGGGTCTCAAAGCCGGCGGTGCTCGAGATCATCGCCGCTCAGAAGCAGCGCTTCAGCGTGCGCGATCTGCTGCAGGCCGCCTACGCCCAGGAAGCCAACGAGAAGGCGGCTCTGTTTCGCCTCGTCGGCGAAGTTGCCGACCCGCACTCGGCTTCCGAGCTCATCGGCCGCCTGCACGGCAAGGATCCCATCTCGCGCGTCCACATCATCAATATCCTCGCGCGCTTCAACACTCGCGAGGTGCAGACGGCCCTGCAGGGCCTCCTGAGCGACCCGAACAAGCTCATACGCGGCGCCGTGCTCTCGGCCCTGCAGCGCACCGAAGGCCCGATCGACATCGAGCGCGTATGCGCGCTTCTGCGCGACCCGGAGATCGATGTGCAGAACAAGGCCATCGATCTCGTCATCAAGGCGAATCATCCCGAAACGATGCGCTATCTCATTGATATCCTGAAGGACGAGAACGAGAACGCGCGCCGTGCGGCGGTGGAGGTGCTGAACGAGGTCGGCACCGCAGTGTCCGTAAAGCACCTCCTCGCGGCCATCAAGGATAGCGACTGGTGGGTGCGCAGCCGCGCCGCGGATGCGCTCGGCAAGATCGGCGGACCCAAGGTCATCGAGGCCGTGATCCAGCTGGTGCGCGACAAGGACGACGATATCCGGCGGGCGGCGATCGAGATCCTCAACCAGACGAAGGATGAGCGCGCCGTGGACGAGCTCATTCGCGCGACGCGCGATTCGGACTGGTGGGTGAGCGAGCGCTCCATCGACGCCCTGGCGGAAATCGGCAGCAAGCGCGCGCTGCCGCGGCTGCAGGAGATGCTGGCGGCAGGCAACGTCAAGGCGCTGCCCGTCGTCGTGCGCGCCCTCGGCAAGATCGGCGATGCGAAGCTCGTGGACTCCCTGTTGCCGCTCATGGCGCGTCCGGAGCGCGAGATCCGCATCGAGGCGATCCAGGCGCTCGGCAGGCTCGTCGATGAGAAGCGCGTTGACCAGCTGCGCGCTGAATTGCAGAACCAGGCCCAGGCGGCCGACCAGACCATGGGCCGCATGATTGCCGCGACGCTTGCCGAACTCGACAAGCGCATGCTGAGCACCAGCCTCACGCCCTCTCCGTCGCAGCTGCCGCCGACATTGCGTCCGTCGCAGTCCGCGACGACTACGCCGAGTCCCTCGGAGGCTGCGCGCACGCTCCTCATAGCCGACGTCGGGCAGGCGGTGAAGGCGGCCGAAGCCGCGCGCCTGGATATCTCCACGCTCAAACCCGGCGACATCATCGAGGGGCGCTACAAGTACATCGACAAGATCGGCCGCGGCGCCTTCGGCACCGTGCTGCTGATGGAGGATACGGTCGTCGATGAGCGGCTGATCCTGAAGTTCCTGAACCCCAACGTCTCAGGCGACGAAGAGGTGATGAAGCGCTTCGTCCACGAGCTGCGCTATTCGCGCAAGATCACCCACAAGAACGTGATCCGCATCTACGACTTTCTGTACATCCAGGGCAACTACGCCATCTCCATGGAGTACTTCCCCTCCCATACCCTCGGTGCCGAGGTCGTCAACGAGAAGCCGATGGAACTGAAGCGCGCCGTGGGCTTCGGCATCGACCTGTGCGTCGGCATGACCGTGGCGCATCAGGTCGGCATCGTGCATCGCGATCTGAAGCCCGCCAACGTGCTCATCAACCAGGAAGGGCTGCTGAAGATCGTGGATTTCGGCGTCGCAGCCGCGCAGCGCGAGGGCGACACCCAGCTCACTAAGACGGGCTATGTCATCGGCTCGCCCAAATACATGGCCCCCGAGCAGATCCTCGGCAAGAAGGTCGACGCGCGCGCGGATATCTACGCGGTCGGGGTCATCCTGTATGAGATGCTGACCGGCGTGCCGCCTTATTCCCGCGGCGATCATATGGCGGTCATGTACCAGCATGTGCAAGGCAAGGCGCGCATTGCAAAGGAAGTCAATCCCGCCCTGCCGCCCGCCTTGAGCGACGTCATTATGAAAGCTATGGCGGTCGACAAGACCAAGCGCTACCAGACCATGGATGAGCTGCGCGGGGCCCTCGAGCAGTACATGTAGACGCCTGCGGCACCGCCATACGGGCCGTGCTTGCTTAACTTCGTGCGCTCGTTCAAATTTCCGGGTGTAACTCCTTGATTCGTCCACCCAGGACGCGCTACACAGCGGGAACATATTAGAAGGGGCCACATTGTGGCGCGCATAGACGCGTTCCTGAAGCTCGGAACGCAGCAAGGATGCTCCGACATCCACCTAGCCGTCGGCGTGCCGCCGATGCTGCGCGTGCACGGCGATCTGATGCCGATCAAGTTCCGCGAGCTGCGCCAGTCGGAGCTCGAAGGCTACATCGCCGAAGTGCTCACGCGCTCGCAGTCTGAGTACTTCGGAAGCGGCCGCGATCTGGATTTCTCCTATGTATCCGCCGAAGGCGGGCGCTTCCGGGTCAACGTGTTCCGCAAGGAGACCGGCATCGGCGCAACGTTTCGCACGATCCCCACCGAAGTACCCACTCTGGAAAAGCTCGCCCTGCCGCCGATCGTCACCAAGCTGTGCGACTATCATCAGGGCATGGTGCTCGTCACCGGCTCGACCGGAACCGGCAAGTCAACGACGCTCGCGGCGATGATCGATCACCTCAACACGACGCGGCGCGTAAACATCATCAGCCTCGAGGATCCGATCGAATTCGTTCATCGCAGCAAGCAAAGCCAGGTCATCCAGCGCGAACTGAACACGCACATTCCAAGCTTCGCCGAAGGCGTACGCGCGGCCATGCGCGAGGACCCGGACGTGATACTGGTCGGCGAAATGCGCGATGCGGAGACGATCAGCATGGCGATGACGGCGGCCGAGACCGGGCACCTGGTGTTCGGCACGCTGCACACGACCGGTGCGGTCAAGACCATCGACCGCATCATCGACGCGCTGCCGGTCGAGGAGCGCGAGCAGACGAAGAGCTTCCTCGCGCAGAGTCTGCTCGCCGTCATCACGCAGATCCTGGTGAAGTCCGCCGACGCGCGCAGCCGCCGCGCGCTGTGCGAAATCATGGTCATGACGAAGGCGATCGCCAAGCTCATCCAGACCGATCAGACGCATCAGATTCCCACGCAGCTGCAGACCGGGCGCGACTACGGCATGCAGATGCTCGACCAGGCGCTGCTCGCCGCCATTACGGCGAAGGAGATCGACCCGGACGACGCCTATGCGTATGCCACGGAGAAGCGCCTGTTCCAGAAGTACGTGACCGACACCAGCATCCTGCCGAAGCTCGACTCGCAAGGATCGAGCACGCGCATTGGCCCTGGGCCGAGCGCGCCCGCTGCGACTTAAGAGGCGCTGCGCGTGGCGACCATTGACGCATTCCTCACCGAGGTCATCGACAAGCGCGGCTCGGATCTGCATTTCATCGCGGGCGACCCGCCGCGCATCCGCCTGTACGGGGACCTCGGGCCGCTGCGGCCGGACCGTCTCGATGCGACCTTTGTCAAAGAGGCTCTCTACGAGATCATGCCCAAGCCCGCCCTCGATCGCTTCGAGTCCAAGGACGGCGCCGATTTTGCCTACACGCTTCCCGAACGGGGGCGCTTCCGCGTCAATATCATGCGGCAATTGAACGGCGTCGGCGCCGTGTTCCGCATCATCCCCTCGAAGTGCCTCACCATGGAGGAGCTGAAGCTGCCCCAGTCGGTGCGCGAGATGGCGCGCCACACCAACGGGCTCATCCTGGTAACAGGCAAGACCGGCTCCGGAAAATCGACAACGCTCGCCTCGATGGTCGATGACATCAATACGCGCCTGAAGGGGCATATCCTTACCATCGAAGACCCCATCGAATTCGTGCATGCCAGGAAGAGCTGCCTCATCAGCCAGCGCGAGATCGGTGTGCACAGTGCAAGCTTCGCCGATGCGCTGCATTCGGCCTTGCGCGAGGATCCGGACGTGATTCTGGTCGGGGAATTGCGTGACCATGAGACGATGAGCATCGCCGTCACGGCGGCCGAGATGGGCATTCTCGTCATGGGGACGCTGCACACCAACGGCGCGGCGCAGACCGTCGACCGCCTGGTGAACGCATTCCCCTCGGACAAGCAATCGCACGTGCGCACCATGCTTTCGACCTCGCTGCGCGGCGTCGTCTCGCAGCAGCTCCTGCAGCGCGCCGACAAGCAGGGCCGCGTGGCTGCGCTTGAGGTGCTGGTGAATACGCCCGCGGCGTCCAATCTCATTCGCCAGGGCAAGCTCGATCAGCTCGAGAACACCATGCAGGCGGGCGCCCAGTTCGGCATGCGCACGATGGACAGCGCCATCCAGCAGCTGCTCGAGCAGCGCTTGATCACGGGCAAAGAGGCCTACAAGAAGGGCATCAACAAGGGCAAATTCGAGCCGGTAAAGGATCAGGGCTGAACCGCCGCCTGCGCTAAACTAGCGCAATGGCCCGCAAGATTTTCGTCACCACAGCCCTGCCGTACGCGAACGGGCCATTCCATATCGGGCACATCATGGAATACATCCAGGCGGACATCTGGGTGCGGTTCCAGCGCATGCAGGGCCACGAGCTGCACTTCATCGGCGCCGACGACGCCCACGGCGCGCCCATCATGCTGAAGGCTGAGGCCGAAGGCATCACCCCGCAGGAACTCATCGGCCGCATCGCCGCCGAGCGGCCGCGGTACCTCGAAGGCTTTCACCTCAAGTTCGACAACTGGCACTCCACCGAGTCGCCCGAAAACGTCGAGCTCTCGCAGGACATCTACCGCCGCCTGAAGCTGCGGGGTCTGGTGTACTCCAAGCCCGTCGAGCAGTTCTACGATCCCATCAAAGGCATGTTCCTCGCCGACCGCTATGTCAAAGGCGAATGCCCGAACTGCCACGCGCCCGGCCAGTACGCCGACGCCTGCGAGGTGTGCAGCATCGTCAACGCGCCGACCGACCTCATCAATCCCTATTCGACCCTGACGGGCGCCGTGCCGGTGCTGCGCACATCCGAGCATCTCTTCTTCAGGCTATCCGATCCCCAGTGCGTCGAGTTTCTGCGGCAGTGGCTCGAGGCGCCCGGGCGCCTGCAGCCGCAGGTGACCAACAAGGCAAAGGAGTGGCTCGACGGCTCCGGAGACAAGGCCCTTGGCGACTGGGACATCTCGCGCGACGCGCCCTACTTCGGGATACCCATCCCCGATGTGCCCGGCAAGTACTTCTACGTATGGCTCGATGCGCCGATCGGCTACCTTGCGTCGCTCAAGAACTATTTCGACAGCGGCAGGGCGCGGGCCAACGGCGAGCCGCGCAGCTTCCGCGAATTCCTCGCCGCGCCCGACACCGAGCAGATCCACTTCATCGGCAAGGACATCATCTACTTTCACACCCTATTCTGGCCGGCGATGCTCAACTTCGCAGGCGCGCCCTACAAAGTCCCGGACCACGTCTATGTGCACGGCTTCGTAACCGTCTCGCAGGAGAAGATGTCGAAGTCGCGCGGCACCGGCATCAGTCCGCTGCGCTACCTCGAGATCGGCATGAACCCCGAGTGGCTGCGCTACTACTTCGCGGCCAAGCTGAATGGCCATGTCGAGGATCTCGATTTCAATCCCGACGACTTCATCGCGCGCGTCAACAGCGATCTCGTCGGCAAGTACGTCAACATCGCAAGCCGCGCGGCGCATTTCATCACCCAGCATTTCGCCGGCGCGCTGCACTATGCGGGCGACACCGCGGATATGCTCGCAGGAGCGCGCATGACTGCCGATGTCGTGCGCGACAGCTACGATGCGCGCGAGACCGGCAAGGCCATGCGGGAAATCATGGCGCTGGCCGATGCAACCAACCAGTTGTTCGACGCTGTGAAACCCTGGGTGCTGGCGAAGGCTCGCGCGAGGCTCCCAGAACTACACGACGTATGCTCCCGCGCGCTATACCGGTTCAAGGTCCTAAGCGTGCTCCTCGCCCCGGTCCTGCCCGCCCTCACAGCGCGCGTGGCGGAGGAATTCTTCGGGCTCGGCCGAGCATTCGAGTGGGCGGACGCCGCGTGCCTGCCGCGACACATAAAGCCCTACCACCATCTCATGACTCGGGTTGATGCCAAACAGCTCGACGCACTCTTCGACACCGACAAGGAACCTGCCACTGTGACCGATACTACCCCACCGCCCGCTCCTGCGGCTGCCCCGGCGCCGGCGGCGACGCCGGCCACCATATCGATCGAGGACTTTGCCAAGATCGATCTGCGCGTCGCGCGCATTGCCAACGCGGAGTATGTCGAAGGCGCCGACAAGCTCCTGCGGCTGACCCTCGACATCGGCGCGTTCGGCACGCGCCAGGTCTTTGCAGGCATCAAATCCGCCTACAATCCGGCGACGCTCATCGGGCGCATGACCGTGATGGTCGCGAATCTTGCGGCGCGCAAGATGAAATTCGGCGTATCCGAGGGCATGGTGCTCGCCGCATCCGGCGACAAGCCCGGGATTTTTCTGCTGGCGCCGGATGCGGGAGCTGAGCCCGGCATGAAGGTGCGATGAGCACGGAGGAAGTCGACGCGCTCCTGCCGCAGACGCAATGCACGCGCTGCGGCTATCAAGGCTGCAGTCCCTACGCGCAGGCGATGGTGCGCGGCGAGGCCGAGATCAACCAGTGTCCGCCCGGCGGCGCGGCCACCATTTTGCTCCTCGCCCGGGCTCTGGGCCGCAAGGTTTTGCCGCTTAATCCGGCCAATGGCAGCGAGGGCCCCGCGCTCGTCGCACAGATCGACGAGGCGCGCTGCATCGGCTGCGTCAAATGTCTCGCTCCCTGCCCGGTCGATGCCATCATCGGCGCAAAGCAGCTCACCCATACCGTGGTTGCGGAGCTGTGCACCGGCTGCGAGCTGTGCGTCGCACCCTGTCCGGTGGATTGCATCGTGATGATTCCGCGCAGCGCCTTGCGATTTGCGAGCGCGGCGCCGCCCCCTGCCGACAATCGCGCGCGCTTCACGGCGCACAGCGAGCGCCTCGCGCGCCGTGCCGCCGAGCAGGCCGCGCTCATCACGGCGACCAAGCATGCAGCCGGCGCGGCGTAGAGCCATTTTCCGCCGTCTGCAGGCGGCCAACCCGAGCCCGACCACCGAGCTTTTGTACCGCTCGCCGTTCGAGCTCCTGGTGGCCGTGATGCTCTCCGCACACACGACCGACCGCAGCGTCAATGCCGCAACTCGCAAGCTCTTCCCGATCGCCGCTACTCCCCAGGCCATTGTGGCGCTCGGCGTCGACGGGGTACGGCCGTACCTCAAGAGTGTCGGCCTCTACAACACGAAGGCGAAGAATCTGGTTGGACTTGCGCGTCAGATTCTCGAACAACACGCAGGCAAGGTTCCCGCCGAGCGCGCGGCGCTCGAGGCGCTGCCGGGAGTCGGGCGCAAGACGGCGAACATCATTCTCAACATAGTGTTCGGCGAGGCAACGATTGCCGTCGATACGCATATTTTCAGGGTTGCTAATCGCACCGGCCTCGCGCCGGGCAAAACGCCGCTCGCGGTCGAGGAGGCGCTGCTGGCGACGACACCGCAGGCTTATCTCAAGAACGCCCATCACTGGCTCCTGCTGCACGGCCGCTACGTCTGCCTCGCACGTAAACCCCTGTGCCCGCGCTGCATAATCGCGGATCTGTGCGAGTATCCGCACAAGACCCCGCCCGCACCGCCTCCGCCTCGGGTGGGTCCGCGGCGCGCAGGCGCGAAAGCACGGCGGCGCTTGTCAACGTCCTGAATTGACAGCACGGCCCGGGCGCGAAATTGACGCTGCCCATCATTTGCAGCGTGCCGGTTGCACGCGCCGCGGCGCGCGTGCTGCACAGCAAAGGATCCAGCGCCCGGGCATTGTCTGCGGCGCGCTATTGAGAAACTGGCCGCCCGCACGGGCGTTCAATGCTAGGCTTCGCAGTGCATGCATCGTACGGAATAAGGATGCAAAAAAATGCAATCGTTGCGCTCGACATTGGGAATCGCGCTCTGCCTGGTAGTTGCGCCGTCAGCGTTCGCCGCCTGCAAGATCTCCCGGGTGGGCGACATTCCAGTGCACGTTGACCGCAACCGCATATTGGTCGATGCGCAGATCAACGGCCAGAACGCCACAGTGCTGGTGGACACCGGCTCGCCAATGACCACCCTGTGGCAGGCGGCAGCGGCGCGCCTCGGTCTTCCCCAGGAAAAAACCACCACGATCCGATTATTCGGCGTCGGCGGTGAGGCGCGCGTGCTGGGTACGACGGTCGACAGCCTGCAGATGGGATCGTTCGTCGGCGACCACCTGCATCTCGCCGTCGTCGGAACCAAGCCTGGAGAGCGCAAATCGCCCGGCGATGTGGTTCTCGGTGATGATTTCTTTTCGCATTTCACCACCGAGTTCGATCTTGCTCACGGGGTGATCCGCCTGCTGCAGAGTGAAGGCTGTCAGCCGCAGGAGCTGCCGTATTGGGCCACTACTTACTCACTCGCGGAACTGGAGCGGCTCAACTCGCAGGACGCCAAGATCGAAGCGTTTGTCGTGGTCGGCGGCAAGCGCATCAGGGCCCTTTTGGACACGGGAGCGCAGACCTCGGTCATCGTACGGCAAGCGGCCGAAAGTGCTGGCATCGTCCCCGGTCAAGCCGGGACCGTCGAAGTGGCGGCTGTCTCCGGAATTGCCGGCAAACCGGTACAGACCTGGATGGGAACGTTTGCAACCTTTTCCATCGGCGATGAGTCCGTGCGCAACGTGCAGCTGCGGATCGGCGATCTATTCTCGGCTGACACAATTGACAAGCCGGGGTCGCGCCTGCCGCAGCCGCTCGAAGGTTCGCCCAGCATGCTCCTCGGCTGTGATTTCTTCCTGTCCCATCGGATCCTGGTATTGGCCAAAGAGCACATGCTGCTCTTTACTTACAATGGCGGCCCTGTGTTTCAGCTGGTCAAATCCGTCGCGCCGCAAAAAGACGGCGCCGAGCAGAAGGACCCCGTGACGCCACTAGCGGCGCCTGCTGCGACTCATTAGCCCGCGCCAATTTTTTGATGCCGCCCGCAGCTCAATCCTAGAGTGAGGCGCCGCGGATGTCGCCGCGGCAGTTGGTTGCCAAGGCGTAGCGAATCCACCAAGATCGCTCCGATCCCGAGAGACCTAAGCGGCATGAGCGAGGACGGCAGATCGACAGATGACCCCGAAAATGCGCCGCAGCCAGCGGATGCTGTTGCGTCCGGCGAGGCCGGCCATGTTTTCGTGAGTTATGCGTCGGCCGATACGGCGGTCGCGAACGAGGTCTGCGCGGCGCTGGAACTTGCAGGACTGCGCTGCTGGATTGCACCTCGGGACGTCAGGCCCGGCACGTTGTACGCGGACGCCATTATCCGCGCGATCAGCAGCGCCAGTGCCATCTTGCTCATCCTGTCCGCAAACTCCGTCGTCTCCCCGCACGTTGGCAAGGAAGTCGAGCGCGCCTCGTCCAAGCGCCGGCCGATTCTGGCGCTGCGCATCGACGCGGCCCCGCTGACCCCGGCTCTCGAGTACTTCCTCAGCGAGTCGCAGTGGATCGACGCCCGCAGCGCTGAGCTCGGCGTGGTTCTGCCGCGCCTCACCGAGGCCGTGCGCCACCTTTGCGCCGCGGGCAGCGCGGCTGACAAGCACACCCAGCGCTTGGGGCTGCCGAGGGATCCGCAGACCGAAGGCGCAGCGCCCGCGCAGCGCGCCGCGTTCCGCCCGAGCCGGACACTCATCGCGGCGGTGGCGATTTTTACCGTCGCGCTCGCCTACGTGCTCATCGACAGATTCTGGCAGTCGCCACCGGCGACGCGCGATGCGGCAGCGGCGCGCGCGGCACCCACCATGCCAAAGACGGCCGCTGCCCCCGCCGCCATTGCGGATGATTCGATCGCGGTGCTGCCGTTCACCGACATGAGCGAGAAGAAGGACCAGGAGTATTTTTCCGACGGACTCTCCGAGGAACTCATTGATCTCTTGACCAAGATTCCGCAACTGCAGGTGTCGGCGCGAACCTCGTCGTTTTATTTCAAGAATAAATCGGAAGACATACCGACCATTGCGAAGAAGCTCCATGTGGCCCATGTGCTCGAAGGCAGCGTACGCAAGTCGGGCGATCATCTGCGCGTGACTGCGCAGCTGATACGCGCCGACAACGGCTACCACCTGTGGTCGGAAACCTACGACCGCCAGCTTGACGACATCTTCAAGGTGCAGGATGAGATCGCGACCGCAGTCGTTGGGGCGCTCAAGCTCAAACTGCTCGCGCCGCCGACGGAAGAGGCGCGCCAGACCGAGAACCCGGAAGCCTACAACCAGTATCTCATCGGCCGGCACCTGCTCTCGGGCAGCAACTGGGCCGTGGATCAAAATGCGGCCGAGGCATTCCAAAGAGCGGTGGATCTGGATCCGACCTATGCGCCGGCCTGGGCGGGACTTGCGGAGGCGACCTTTGAGTGGGCAGAAACTGCCAGCGCGGTCGCGGATCTAACCGCCAAGCGGCAAGCGGCGCTGACCGCGGCCGACAAGGCAATTTCTCTGCGACCGGATCTTGCTGATGGCTATGTCGCCCGGGGAGATATCCGCGCCTGGGGCCAATGGGACTTTCGCGGGGCGGGCGAAGACTTCCGGCATGCGCTTGCGCTCGACCCGGAGAGTTCCCAAGTGCTCGCGAAGTATGTGCGCTCGGTACTGTTGCCTACCGGCCGCCTGGACGAGGGGGTCGCGGGCGCAGAGAAATTGGTGAAGGCCGATCCCCTGAATAGCGCCGCGTGGCGCGAGCTTGGCATCGAGCGCTTTGTTCACGGCGACTATGGCGGCGCGCGCGAGTCGGTGCAGCGCTCCCTCGAGATCACGCCAGAGCAGTCAAATACCGCGGCATTCGCGGCCTATGCCATGTTGTTTGAGCGCGATCCCGCAGGCGCCCTGCGCATGTCACAGCGCTCCACGGTGGAACTGTTTCGACTGCAAGGCGCGGCGCTTGCTGAGCATGACCTCGGTCACCTGCGCGTGGCCCGGCAGGCTCTCGACGAGACGATTGCAAAGAATGCGGACGACGGCGCCTACCAGATCGCGCAAATCTACGCCTGGTGGGGCGACAAGGACCAGGCGTTTCAGTGGCTGGAACGCGCCTATGCGCAGCACGACGCCGGACTCACTCTCGTCAAAGTCGATCCGCTGGTGAGATCCCTCAGAACGGATTCGCGCTACACGGCCCTCCTCAGAAAATTAAAATTTCAGGATTAATACGCCTCATGAAAAACATTTCAAAGTCCCGTTCCGCAGCCTTCGTCGGCTGCATCGCGATTCTCTGCGCCGGCTGCGCTCTTGGCACCGCGTCGGTAGCGTTCGCCGCGCCTGCGGACGCCAATGCCGAGTTCAAGCGCCAATTCGGCGATGCCTTCCTCGATCAATACTGGCGTCTGCACTCCGACAACGCGATCAGCGTCGGCTACTACAAGGTCGCCGGTGTTCTCGTCGTGCCGGATGAGAAGGCGCGCGCGGCGAAGCTGCGCTGGCTGCGATCTTCTTTGGCCACTCTGCAGCAGCTCGTCCCGGGCGCGCTCAATCCCGAGACACGCACCGACCGTGCGGTGCTCTTGAATCAGCTGCAGGGCGAAATCTGGTACCTCACGGACTTTCGCGACTGGCAGTGGGATCCGTCGCTGTACAACGTTGCCGAGCCCTTCGCTCTGCTCCTCAACACCGACTATGCGCCGCTGGAGGCGCGTCTGCGCAGCGTGCTCGAACGCCTTGCCAACGTTCCGGCGTACTACGCGGCCGCCAAGAGCAGCGTGAAAAACCCCACCCGTGAGCACACCCAGCTCGCCATCGAGCAGAATGGCGGCGCGCTGGAAGTCTTTGGAGCGGAACTCGAGCAGCAGGTCGCCGGCGCCAAACTGACGCCAGGCGAGCGCGCGCTATTTACCAAGCGCATTGCCGCCGCGCGCACGGCGATCAGTGACTACGTCGCCTGGCTGAAAGTGCAGGATCAAGCGCTTGCGAGCGGTACGCCGCGCTCATTCCGCATCGGTCTTGACCTCTACGAGCCCAAGTTTTCCTTTGACATCGCATCCGGGGGCACGGCGCCGGCGCTGTACGAGCGGGCGCGGCAGGAAAAGGAGCGCCTGCTGGTGCGCATGGACGTCCTGGCGGATGAACTGTGGCCGAAATACTTTCCCAATGCGCCACGGCCCGATGACCGCCTCGACAAGATCGGCACGCTCATCGGCAAGATGTCCGAACAACACATCGCGCGCGGCGACCTCTTTAAGGAAGTCTCACGCACAATTCCCGAGCTCGAGCAATGGATCAGCGAGCACAATCTGGTGACGCTTGACGCCGCAAAGCCGCTGCAGGTGCGCATCACGCCCAAATACAAGCAGGGGATAGCGGGCGCCAGCGTCGATGCGCCGGGTCCGTATGACGCCAGCGCCCGTACTTACTTCAATGTCACGCCGCTCGATGACTTGAGCGCCGAGCGCGCGGAAAGCTCGCTGCGCGAATACAACCGCTGGATGCTCCCCATTCTCGTGATCCACGAAGCGGTGCCGGGGCACTACGTGCAGCTCGTCTACGCCAACAAATCCCCGAGCCTGATCAAGAGCCTCTTCGGCAACGGCGCCATGGTCGAGGGCTGGGCCGTGTACGGCGAACGCATGATGCTTGAGTCAGGCTACGGCGGCGACACCGCGGAGGAGTGGCTCATGTATTCAAAATGGAACCTGCGCTCGGTGTGCAACACCATCCTCGACTACAACGTGCACGTTCTTGCGATGAGCGAGGCCGACGCCAAGAAGTTCCTGACCCACGAGGCCTTCCAGTCCGAGGAGGAGGTGCGCGAGAAGTGGCGCCGTGTGACGTTGACCAGCGTGCAATTGACAAGCTATTTTGCCGGCTACTCGGCCATCTACGATTTTCGCGAGCGCCTGAAGAAAGAGCAGGCCGGGCACTTCGATCTTCAGCGCTTCCACGAGCAGTTCCTGAGCTACGGCAGTGCGCCAGTCAAGGTCATTGAAGACGTGATGACGGGCTCTGGGCCTTAGCCCGACTCGCCGTTACCTCTTTGGAATATAGAGATCCGTGAGCGTGCCTTCGAAGGCCTCTGCCGCAAAGGCGACCGTCTCGGACAGCGTCGGATGCGGGTGGATGGTGAGGCCGATGTCGGACGCATCCGCACCCATCTCGATGGCAAGCGCAATCTCGCTCACGAGTTCTCCTGCGTTCGTGCCGACGATGCCGCCGCCCAATATGCGGTGAGTATCGGGGTCGAACAGAAGTTTGGTGAAGCCCTCGTCACGGCCGAGTGACAGCGAGCGGCCGCTCGCCAGCCACGGGAAGACGCCTTTCTTGAAGGCGATGCCCTTCTCCTGCGCCTCGGTCTCCGTGAGTCCCACCCAGGCGATTTCCGGATCCGTGTAGGCGACGGACGGAATCGCGCGCGCATCAAATGAACTCTTGTGCCCCGCCGCCACTTCTGCCGCCGCCTTCGCCTCGTGGCTCGCCTTGTGCGCGAGCATCGGAGGACGCGTAATGTCGCCCGCGGCGAAGATGTGCGGCACGTTGGTGCGCAGCTGCCTGTCGACCGGGATGAAGCCGCGTTCGGAAACCTCGACCCCGGCGGCAGCGGCGCCGATCGCAGCGCCGTTCGGGACCCGTCCTACAGCGACGAGCACACGGTCGAAGACCTGCGGCCCGGGCACCTTCTCGCCTGCGAATGTAACGCGCAGTCCCTCCGGCAGCGCTTCGACCTGCGCCACTTTGGTCCCGGTCAGGATCTGCTCGTAGCGCGGGCGAATGCGCTTCTCGAGCGGCCGCACGAGATCCGCATCGCAGCCGGGCATGAGCTGCGGCAGAAGCTCGACGACGCTCACGCGGCTGCCGAGCGCGGCATATACGCACGCCATCTCAAGACCAATGATGCCGCCGCCGACGATGAGGAGCCTGCCGGCGAACTCCGGCAGCTCAAGCGCGCCGCTGGAGTCCATGATGCGCGGATCATCCGGCAGCCCCGGCAGCCGCGTCGCCTCGGAACCTGCGGCAATGATGCACTGCTCGAAGCGGATGCGTGTGGGCGCGCCTGCGCCCGCGACCTCGATGACGTGCGGGCTGACAAAGCGCCCGGTGCCCTGCAGCACCTCGACCTTGCGCTGCTTGGCAAGCACCTTGAGGCCGCCCGTCAGCTTCTTCACCACTGATGCTTTCCAGGCGCGCAGCTGCGGCAGATCAATGGCCGGCGCGCCGAAGGAGATGCCGTGCGCGCTCATCGCGTCGGCATCCTCGATGACCTTGGCGGCGTGCAGGAGTGCCTTGGAGGGGATGCAGCCGACGTTCAGGCACACGCCTCCCAGGCTCGGCCAGCGCTCAACGAGAGTCACTTCGAGCCCGAGATCGGCTGCCCGAAAGGCAGCCGTGTAGCCCGCAGGCCCCGCCCCCAGCACCAGAAGCCCCGTCGCGCGGTCAGCCTCCTCTTCTTTGACGGCGGCTTCGGCGACGCGGACAGCGCTCGTGCGCGCAGCGTCGCCGCGCTCGGCCGATCCCGCCGGCGGTGCGGCCGGCTCTGCGCGCGGCGCTGCGACGGATGGTGCCGCGGCGGACGGGGACGGCTGATCGGCCTCGATGCGCGCGATCACGGTGCCCGTGGAAACTTTCTCACCACGCCTTAGAAGTACCTCAACGATCTTGCCTGCTGCGACCGCGGGGACGTCCATGGAAGCTTTTTCGGTCTCCAAGGTGATGAGCGGCGTATCAACCTCGACGCTATCACCGAGCGCTACGAGCACGTCGATCACGGGGACGTCCTCGAAGCCGCCCAGATCCGGAACGGCGAGATCGATGCGGCTCACGGCACCGCTTCGACAAGCCCGCGAGGCTCCGCCAGGCTCGCTGCAAGAAAGGTGGTGAAGCGCGCGGCGCTTGCGCCGTCAATCACGCGATGATCGTAGGAGAGCGAGAGCGGCAGGAGCGTGCGTGGCACGAAGCCGCCGTCGCGATATACGGGCTGCATGGAGCTGCGTGACAGGCCGAGGATGGCGACTTCCGGCGCATTGATGATGGGTGTGAAGGCGGTGCCGCCGATCCCTCCCAGGCTTGAGATGGTGAAAGAGCCTCCTTGCATCTGCGCGGCGGTGAGCTTGCCGGCGCGCGCCTTGTCGGCAAGCTCCGCAAGCTGCCGGGCAATTTCATAGACATCGCGATGATCAACATCGCGCAGTACCGGTACGACGAGGCCGTTGGGCGTGTCGGCGGCGAATCCAATGTTGACGTACTTCTTCAGGATGAGATTTTCGCCGCGCGCATCGAGCGAGGCGTTGAAATGCGGAAACTCCTGCAGCGCGCGCACGCAGGCGCGCACGACAAAGGCGAGGATGGAGAGCCGGATGCCTTCCGTGAGTGCCTTCTGCTTGAGCTTGGTGCGCACGTCCTCAAGATCGGTGATGTCCGCGCTCTCAAACTGGGTGACGTGCGGGATGTTGACCCAGCTTGCATGCAGGCGCGGCCCGGAGATGCGCTGGATGCGCGACAGGGGCTTCACTTCGACGGCGCCGAACTGGCTGAAGTCTACCGTCGGTAGCGCGGGCCACGCCGGTGCTGCTGCGCTCGCGGCCGCGCCGTGCAGCATCCGTTTGACGAAAGCCTTGACATCGTCATGGCTGATGCGCTCCTTGGGGCCGCTGCCGTGCACCTGAGCAAGATCGACTCCCATCTCGCGGGCAAGTTTGCGTACCGACGGACTTGCATGGGCCTTCGAGAAGCCAAGTTCATTGAAGACGGGCTCGGCCTTTGGATTGAGAACGACCGGAGCTGCGCGGGCGGCAGGCTCGCTTGCAGGTTCAGGAGCCGCCGCGGCGGCGGCCGGGGCAGCTGCCGCTGCGGGCGCATCGACGGCGGGCGCAGGAACCGGCGCCGCGGGCGCCGCCGCAGCGGGCGCGCCTGCCTCCTCGCGCGCGCGAACCGTCGCGATCAGGTCCCCCGGAGACACCTTGCTGGCCTTGGAGACATGGACTTTTTCGATGACGCCGGCAAGCGTCGACGGCACGTCCATCGCCGCCTTTTCCGTCTCGAGCGTGACGAGCGGCGCGTCGGCTTCGATGGCATCGCCCGGCTTCACGAGCACGTCGATGACGGTCACGTCTTTGAAGTCGCCCATGTCGGGCACGCGCACTTCAACTTCACGGGCCATCGGCACAGCGCTCTGTCAGACCTTCCAGGGATCGGGGCTTGCAGGATCGATGCCGAGCTTCGCCATGGCGTCCTTCAATGTCGCGCGCTCAATCATGCCCGCGTCGGCAAGACCCTTGAGTGAGGCAAGCACGATGAAGTTGTGGTCCACTTCGAAGTGCCTGCGCAGCGCTGCGCGCGAGTCCGAGCGGCCATAGCCGTCCGTTCCCAAGGTGATGTAGTGTGGCCCCGCCCACTGGCGGATGAGATCCGGCAGCGTGCGCATGTAGTCCGTCGCCGCGACGATCGGACCTTCGCGATCCTTAAGACACTGCTTGACGTACGGCTCGCGCGGCGGCTCCCCGGCATGCAGCATGTTCCAGCGCTCGCACTCGAGCGCCTCGCGGCGCAGCTCGCTGAAGCTCGTGACCGAGAAGACATCCACCGGCACCTGATAGTCCTTCTCAAGGAGCGCTGCGGCCGCCAGACATTCGCGCAGAATGCTCCCCGATCCGAGCAGAGTTGCGCGCACGCGGCCGCGCCCGCCGATCTGCAGCAGATACATGCCTTTCAATATCCCCGCCTGCACGCCGGCGGGCATCGCCGGCTGCACGTAGTTCTCGTTCATGCAGGTGATGTAGTAGAAAATACTCTGCTGCTCGACGTACATGCGCCGCAGACCGTCGTGAATGATGACCGCCAGTTCGTACGCGTACGCCGGATCGTAGGCGACGCAGTTGGGCACGGTGGTGGCAACCAACTGGCTGTGGCCGTCCTGATGCTGCAGGCCTTCGCCGGCGAGGGTGGTGCGGCCGGCGGTTGCGCCAATGAGAAAGCCGCGCGCCTGGATGTCGCCCGCGGCCCAGATGAAGTCGCCGACGCGCTGGAAGCCGAACATCGAGTAGAAGGTATAGAACGGCACCATGTTGATGCCGACATTGGTATAGGCGGTGCCGGCCGCGATCCACGAGCACAGCGATCCGGCTTCATTGATGCCCTCCTCGAGCATCTGGCCTTTCTTGTCCTCGCGATAGGACATCAGGGTCTCCGAGTCCTGCGGCGTGTAGAGCTGGCCGACGGATGAGTAGATGCCGATCTGCCGGAACAGGCCCTCCATGCCGAAGGTGCGCGCCTCATCAGGGACTATGGGCACGACGTTCTTGCCCATGTTCTTGTCTTTGAGAAGAACGGTGAGGATCCTCACCAGCGCCATGGTGGTCGAGATCTCCCGGTCGCCCGTGCCCTCGAGCATCGCCCCAAAGGCTTCGAGCGCAGGAATCGCAAGCGCAGGCGCGGTGCGCGGCCGCACCGGCAGATAGCCGCCGAGCGCCAGGCGCCGCTCGTGCAGGTAACGCATTTCCTCCGCATCCTCGGCCGGCTTGTAGAACGGCAGGCGCGTGATGTCCGCATCGGAGATTGGAATGTGGAAGCGATCGCGAAAGGCGGTGAGCGCCTCGTAGTCGAGCTTCTTCGCCTGATGTGTGCCCATCAGGCCCTCGCCGCCCTTGCCGAGGCCAAAGCCCTTGACGGTCTTCGCCAGAATCACCGTCGGTTGCCCTTTGTGGTGCACCGCCGCCCAGTAGGCCGCGTAGACCTTGCGGGGATCATGGCCGCCGCGGTTCAGGTGCCAGATCTCCTCGTCCGACATGTTCGCGACCATGGCCTTGAGCTCAGGATACTTGCCGAAGAAATGCTCGCGCGTGTAGGCACCGCCCTTGGCTTTGAAGTTCTGATACTCGCCGTCGACCGATTCCTCCATCACGCGGCGCAGGAGTCCCTTGTGATCCTTCGCCAGGAGCGGATCCCAGCGCGAGCCCCACAGCACCTTCAACACATTCCAGCCGGCGCCGAGGAATGCCGCCTCGAGCTCCTGGATGATCTTGCCGTTGCCGCGCACCGGACCGTCGAGGCGCTGCAGATTGCAGTTGATGACAAAGATGAGATTGTCGAGCTTCTCGCGCACCGGCATCGTGAGCGCGCCCATCGACTCCGGCTCGTCCATCTCGCCGTCGCCGAGAAAGCACCAGATCTTGCGGTCGGAGGGCTTGGTGAGGCCGCGATGCTCAAGGTAGCGGATGAAGCGCGCCTGGAACATCGCCATCATCGCGCCGAGTCCCATCGACACCGTCGGGAACTGCCAGAAATCCGGCATCAGCCACGGATGCGGATACGAGGACAGGCCGTCGCCCTCGACTTCCTGGCGAAAATGGCGCAGCTGATTCTCGGAAAGCCGCGACTCGAGATAGGCGCGCGCATAGATGCCGGGCGAGGAATGGCCCTGGATGAAGACTAGGTCACCGGGATGACGCTCCGAGGGCGCACGCCAGAAGTGGTTGAAGCCAACCTCGTAGAGCGTCGCCGAGGAGGCGTAGGTGGAGATGTGGCCGCCGTACTCGGAGGACTGGCGGTTCGCCTGCACGACCATCGCCATGGCGTTCCAGCGGATGTACGCCTCGAGCCGCCGCTCCAGAGCACGATTGCCCGGATACTCGCGCTCCAGTCCCGTGGGAATGGTGTTGACGTAGGCGGTGTTCGGCTTGAACGGCAAATAGGCGCCGGCGCGGCGCGTGTAATCGATGAGACGATCGAGGAGGAAGTGTGCGCGTTCCGCGCCCTGAGCTTTCAGCACCGAGTCGATGGACTCGAGCCATTCGTGCGTCTCGGCAGGATCAAGATCTTCGGGCTTGGGCGCTTCAGTCATCGGCTTCGAAATTTGTCGCAGGCCCGTTGTGGTCGGGTGCGCAAGCCACTCGCGAGACACCGGTTCTCATGCCGCCTTGATTCACTTCCATTGCCGCAGCATTGAGCCACGGATAAGCTTCCGAATGAAGCTTCAAGCGAAGCGTGCGCATCAACGAGGGCGGCATGAGAGTATTATTACTCTTCATTGGCGTTCTCGCTCCACTATCGTTGCGCAATACACTGGTGGGTCGAAACGTCCTTATTTCTTCCTCGCTCACGAGGGTCAAGCTGCGTGACGCGCCACGAGGGTTCTGAATCGATGCACGTGCGCGCCACATCGCCGCTGACGAAGAGCGCCGCGGTCTCCAAAGCGCAAAGCCAGGCGTTGGCGCGCGCTCGGCGCAACGCGCCGCGTACATGAATACCGTCACTCTGCGGCGCCCCGACGACTGGCATCTGCACCTGCGCGATGGCGCGGCGCTGCAGGCGGTGGCGCCGTATTCAGCGGCGCGCTTTGCGCGCGCCATCGTCATGCCAAATCTTGCCCCGCCAGTCACGACCACGGTGCAGGCGCTCGACTATCGGCAGCGCATTCTAGATGCGCTGCCCGGGGGCATGAAATTTGAGCCCCTAATGACACTGTATCTCACGGAGCGTACCGACCCGCGCGAGATCGAGCGTGCCCATGCAAGCGGCGCGGTCTGGGGCTGCAAGCTCTACCCGGCGGGCGCAACGACGCATTCGGAGGCGGGGGTAAGGGACATCAAACGCATCGACGATGTGCTCGCGCGCATGAGCGAGCTTGACCTCGTCCTGCAGGTCCACGGCGAGGCGACGGACCCCGCCGTCGACATCTTCGACCGCGAAGCGCACTTCATCGAAAACGTGCTGGCGGGCGTGGTGGAGCGCTTCGGCGCGCTGCGCGTCGTACTCGAGCACGTGAGCACGCGCGCCGGCGTGCAGTTCGTCAAGGACTCCCGCGCCGGCGTCGCCGCCACGATCACGCCGCACCACCTGCTCCTCAACCGCAACGCACTCTTCGCAGGCGGCTTGCGTCCGCATCATTACTGCCTGCCAATCCTCAAGACCGAGGCCGATCGGCTGGCACTCGTGGCAGCTGCTACGAGCGGCAACCCCAAATTCTTTCTCGGCACCGACAGCGCCCCGCATGCGCGGCTCGCAAAGGAAGCCGCCTGCGGCTGCGCCGGAATTTTTTCAGCGCACGCCGCCATCGAGCTCTACGCGGAAGTCTTCGAGGCCGCGGGCGCCCTGCCCCGCCTGCAGGGCTTCGCCGCCGAATTCGGCGCGGACTTCTACGGCCTGCCGCGCAACGAGGACAAGATCTCGCTGTTGCGCGATCCCTGGCCGGTTGCGCATAGTCTTGCCTTCGGCTCTGACGAACTCATTCCCTTCCGCGCCGGCGGGCAGATCATGTGGCGCATCGCGCCGTGACGGAGTTGCGCATGGATATCGGATCGCAGAGCTCGGCGCCGGCCGTTGCGACGAGCGCCGCTCAGGTGCCGCGCGCGACCCTGATGGCGCGGCGCTTCCGCGGATTTCTGCCGGTGGTGGTGGATGTCGAGACCGGCGGATTTCATGCCGCGACCGATGCCTTGCTGGAGATTGCGGCGGTCCTCATCGACATCACGGCAGAGGGCGCGCTGGTGCGCGGTGCGACGCACAGCTTTCACGTGCAGCCGTACGCGGGCGCGCGCCTGGATCCGGCGGCGCTCGTCGTCAACGGCATCGACCCCTTCCACCCCTTGCGCCCGGCGCTGCCCGAGCGCGACGCTTTGCAGAGAGTGTTTCGTGAAGTGCGCCACGGCCTGCACGCGCATGGCTGCACACGCGCGATACTCGTCGGCCACAATGCCGCCTTTGACTTAGGGTTTCTGAACGCGGTGGTGGCGCGCGCGGACTTGAAGCGCAACCCCTTCCATCCGTTCTCGTGCTTCGACACGGCGACGCTTGCGGGCGCGGCACTCGGTCAAACAGTGCTCGCGAAAGCGGTGACGGTTGCCGGCTTCAGCTGGGATGCGGGCTCCGCGCACTCTGCGGCCTACGATGCCGAACGCACCGCGGACATCTTCTGCTACGTGTGTAACCGCCTGCGCGACAGCTTTGGCGAGGCCCACGCGCAGGCCTGTACGCTCGGCTGGATTTAAGCGGCGGCGTGCGCCTCGTCGAGGAGCCGCTTCAACTCGCCGCTGCGGTACATCTCAAGAGCGATGTCGCAGCCGCCGACGAGTTCGCCGTTGACGTAGAGCTGCGGATAGGTGGGCCAGTTGGAATAACGCTTCAGGCCCTCGCGCAGCTCGGGCTCCTCGAAGATGTTCACATGCTTGAACTCGGCGCCGCAGGCGCGCAGCGCGGCGACCGTCTGCGCCGAGAATCCACACTGCGGGAAATCGGGGGTGCCCTTCATGAAGAGCACGACTGGGCTTGATGACAGCTCCGATTTGATGCGTTCGACGATATCCATTTTCCATTCACCTCGTTGCGCGGGCTCAGTCGAGCTTAAGCTCGGATTGCGGCGGGCGCCGCTTGCGGCGTTCTGCCAGGACGGCGAGCAGCTGCCACTGCTCTGCGCTCGTCATCGCTGTCCAGGATGCGATCTCGGCCACCGTGCGCAGGCAGCCGGCACACAGCCCCGCCGCATCCAGGGTGCAGATCTTGATACAGGGAGACTCGGGGCGCACCTGCGCATCGCGTGACACATTGAATTATGGGGGGTCCTCGCCTATTCTTCAAACCCGCAGACGCTTTATCATAGTCAGAACAACAACTTGGACGCCCAACAGGGCGTCTTGGCCCCGGGAGGCACTAAACCCATGAATCCCCTCAATTCAGTGCGCGGCGCTATTACCACCGGCGTCGTGCTTGCGATCGTGATCATGATCATCGTCGCGGCGCTGGGCCTGACCCCGGGCTCGTTCTATGAGCTCGGACTCGCCCGCTGGCTGCACATCTTGAGCGCCATCACCTGGATCGGCCTCCTCTTCTACTTCAACCTCGTGCAGACCCCGGGACTTGCGGCGGCCGCGGCCGACAAGGGCGGCCCGGGCGGAGCGGGCATTGCGAAGTACATCGCGCCGCGCGCGCTCCTCTGGTTTCGCTGGGGGGCGGTTGCGACCTGGCTCACCGGCGCCTGGTATCTCGCGCGCACGTTGAATTTCACCAACGCGCTCACCCTCGGCCACGGCGGCAAGGATCAGTACGGCCTCATCATCGGCATTGGCGCCTGGCTCGGCACCATCATGCTCTTCAATGTGTGGGTGCTTATCTGGCCCAATCAGAAGAAGATCCTCGGCATCGTGCCGGCGACCGATGCGGAAAAGGCGGCGGCGCGCAAGACCGCCGGGCTCGCCTCGCGGACCAACTTCGTTCTGTCGATTCCCGTGATCCTGTGCATGGGGTCAGCATTTCACGGCCTGCCTTTTTAGGAAGCGCCGGGCTTACCGATCCCGGCCCCATCGACGTAGGCGGCCAGGTCAAAGCCGCGCTTGCCGAAGATGTGGGCGCGGGGGATGTCACGGCGGCGCTCGTGCCCGAAGGGCAGGAAGTGCGCGGGCGGGTCATCACGCGCGAGGATGCCGTCATCTGCGGCACCGCTTGGGTCAACGAGACCTTTCGGCGTCTGGATCCGGCTATTCAGATCACCTGGCACGTGCAGGACTGCGATGCAGTCAAGGCACGCGCGCACCTCTTTGAGATCGAGGGACCTGCGCGTGCGGTCCTCACCGGTGAGCGCACGGCGCTCAACTTCCTGCAGACCTTGTCGGGCACGGCGACCGCTACGCGGCGCTACATTGAAGCGCTCTCCGGCACGCACTGCATTCTCCTCGATACCCGCAAGACGCTGCCGGGGCTGCGCACGGCGCAGAAATACGCCGTGCGCTGCGGAGGAGCGCACAACCATCGCATGGGCCTTTACGACATGTTCCTCATCAAGGAAAACCACATCGCGGCAGCGGGCTCGATTACTGCGGCCGTCAGCGCCGCGCGCGCGCAGCGCGCGGGATTGAAGGTCGAAGTTGAGGTCGAGTCGCTCGCGGAGCTCGATGACGCCTTCGCGGCCGAGCCCGACATCATCATGCTCGATGACTTCTCTGATGCCGAGCTCCTCACGGCCGTGGCGCGCAATCGTGAGCGCGCCCGGCCCGTCAAACTTGAGGCCTCGGGCGGGGTGAATCTCGAGAGCGTGCGCCGGATTGCGCAGACGGGCGTCGATTACATCTCAATCGGCGCGCTTACCAAGCACGTGCACGCGATCGATCTGTCGCTGCGGCTCGATTTCGCCGCCTAAGCGACCGCGGACTTCAAAACCCGCTGCGGCTGGGCGATGCCGTAGCCCTGGGCGTAGTCGATGCCGAGGCTGGTCAGCATCTGAATGATCTCCGCGTTCTCGGCAAACTCGGCGATCGTCTGCTTGCCGGTGAGATGCCCGATCTCGTTGATGGAGCGCACCATCTCCCGGTCGATGGGATCGCGCAGGATCTCGCGCACGAAGCTGCCGTCGATCTTCAGGAAGTCCACCGGGAAGTGCTTCAGATAGCCGAATGAGGACAGGCCCGTGCCGAAGTCATCGAGCGCGAACTTGCAGCCGAGCTCCTTCAGCGCCTGAATGAAGCGGTTCGCCTGGCTGAAGCTCGCAACCGCCGCCGTTTCCGTGATCTCGAAGCAGATCTTCGAGGCGTCGAGCCCACTCTTTTGAAACTGGTCGATGACGAACGGCAGGAACTTGTCATCGCCGAAGCTCTGACCGGAGAGATTGATGGCGCACATCGCAAGCTTCTCGCGCTCATCGGCTTCGGAGACGAGCCAGCGAAACGCGTTCTCGATCACCCAGCGATCGATCGCCGGCGTGATGCCGTAGCGCTCGGCCGCCGCAATGAAATCGTTCGGCGAGACCATGCGCCCGCCCTCATCGCGCATGCGCAGGAGGAGCTCGTAGTGCGCTCCGGTCTCGACCTTCTGCAGCGCCTGGATCGGCATGCGGAAGAGCTCGAAGCGTCCCTCTTCCAGGGCCGCGTTGATGCGCGCCGCCCACTGCATCTCGCGGCGCCGGCGCATGAGCTCGATGTCGTTCTCGGCGAAGCTGTGCACGCGATTGCGCCCGCCCTCCTTCGCCGCCTGGCAGGCGCTGTCGGCGGCCGAGAGAATCGACGCGACGTCCTCGTTGTCGGCGGCAATGGGCACCACCCCCAGGCTTGCGCCCAGGCGAAACACCCGATCCTCCCAGGTGAAGCGGTAGTTGCGCACCGACTCGCGCAGCGCCTCGGCGGTGCGCATGGCCTCATCGAGCGAACAGCTCTCAAGCAGGATGCCGAACTCATCGCCTCCCAAGCGCGAGAGCGTATCGCGCCAGCGCACCTTGGCCTTCAGTAGCGCGCCCACCTGGCCGAGGAGCGCATCGCCGGCGCTGTGGCCACAGGTGTCGTTGATGATCTTGAACTGGTCGATGTCGAGATAGCACAGGGCGTAGGAGGCCTCCCTTGCCTTTGCGCTCTTCAGCGCGCGCTCAAGGCGGTTCTCGAACTCGCGCCGGTTGACGAGACCGGTCAGCACGTCGTGGCTTGCGTGGTAGGAGAGCCTGCGGTTCAACTCGCGCGATTCGCTCACGTCATGGAATACGAGCACGCCGCCGGTCACGTGGCCCGCGCCGTCGCGGATGGGTGCTGCCGTGCTCTCGACATAGAGCTCGTTGCCGTCGCGGCGGATGAGGAGCATGGGGCGCACGGACTTGATGGGACGGATGCGCCGGACCGACACGGACAGGGGATTCTCCAGGGGCTCGCAGGTCTCTTCGTGAAAGGCGCGGAAGATCTCTTCCACCGGCCGCCCCATCGCATCCTCAAGGCGCCAGCCGGTCAACTCCTCGGCCACCGGATTGATGTAGTCGATGGTCGACTGGGCGTCGGTCGTGATGACACCGTCGCCGATCGACTGCAGCGTGATTTGCGCGCTTTCCTTCTCACGGAAGAGCGCCTCTTCGTAGATCTTGCGCTCGGTGATGTCGAATTCCACACCGACGAGGCGCAGCAGCCGTCCGTGCTTGTCGACGCGCGCCTTGGCGCGGCTCACGACCCAGCGCCACTCGCCGCTCTTGTGGCGCATGCGGTGCGTGCTCTCGAAGGTCGGCACCTTGCCCGCCACATGATCGCGGATCGCCGCCTGCACGCGCGACAGGTCATCCGGATGCACGAGGCTCCGCCAGTCAGGCGAGCCTTGCATGTCCTCGTCGGCGTAACCGAGCATGGCCTTCCAGCGCGGCGAGAAATACACCTCGTTGCTCTCGACGTCGAAATCCCACAGGCCGTCATTCGCCGCCGACTGCGAGAGCGTCGTGCGCTCCTCGAGTTTCGCAAGCCGGGACTCGATGCGCATGCGGTCAAGGCCGGTTGCGAGGCTCGTGCCGATGAGCTTCATCATCAGCTGCAGGTTGACGTCCCAGGCGCCGCGCGGCAGCGAATGCGCAAGGCCCAGAAGGCCCGCAGGCTTGTCCTGCAGGCGAAAGGCGACGATGAGTACCGAGCCGATGCCGAGCGCCGCCAGGCGCGCGGCCTCGACCGACTGCTCGCGCCGCGGCGCGCTCGTGTCGCGCAGCTCCGAGAGCCGCAGGTGATCGAGGTGCGACTTCAGCCAGGGATAGGTCTCGAGGCTCTCCCCTTCGAGGGCCTGCGGGCGGCACTGCGAGAAGGCGCTGCTCGCGACCTCGATGTCCTTCAGGGTGAGGTCCTCGGAGTTGATCGCGGCGGCGAACACGCAGTCGCTCGCCGTGACCTCACGCAAGAGCTCAAGGTTCCTCTTCATGCACTCGTCGACCGTTTCGCGGCGCATGTTCTGAAAGTCGACGGCGATCTTGGTGCAGGCAACATCGAGGCCCACGACGGGCGTCGCGCTGCGTCCATTCCACGCATTCGGGGACAAAATATCGGAGGCGGTGAGATCCGCAGGCTTATCGAGCAGCGGGGTCGGGGTCGACATCCAGTGCGATCTCTTGCCAAACGGGGGTAGTAGTGTGTCAGCACCTGCGCCGGGCGCGCTCGACGCGAAGCACAATTACCCACACCCGTTTTTGGTAGTTAAATCGATTCTCGCATACCCGTCGAGGAAAACAAGCTAAGGCGCTGTTCGCATTGGGCTTCGATGCGCTCTGGCTGACATAATTAGCGCACTGCAGCTAAGCTTTTAGCGCCTCTCGGGCAACTGCGTACAAGCGCAGAAGTTCCGCTTCCATCTCCCGCTGCAGGCGTTCCATGTGCGCAGCGTCGAGGACACGCGGGACATAACGCGGCGGACCGATGGCGATCACGATGCGCGATCCCGGCCAGGGAAGCACGAACTTATCCCATTTGATGAGCGAGGCGCGCGAGGCGGCGTAGGCCATCGGCAGCATGGGCCGCCCGGACATTTGCGCGAGCAGTATCGCGCCCGGCTTGAACTTGAAGCGCGGGCCGCGCGGGCCATCGGGCGTGATGACCGGAGAGATGTTCTCCTGCGTGAGCGCGAGATAATAGTCGCGCAACGCGCGCGCGCCCGTGTGCGAGGATGAGCCGCGGATCACGTGGCCGCCGACGCGCCCCACGAGCATGGCGCCGATCTCCCCGTCGACCGAGGGACTGATGAGCCAGCCCACGGCGAGGCCGCGCGCGCGTGCATCCAGGAGATATTTGGCGCAGAACCCCTGGTGCTGATGCCAATAACAGGGCACGAGCGACGGCGCCTGGTGCAGCGCCGCCTGCAGGTGCTCGATGCCCTCGACCCTCACGACCCGGCACGCTGCCCACCACGCCTTGATGATGGCGAGCCCAACAGGCACCGCAAGCGCATAGAGAAGCCGCCGGGCCGCCGTCATGCGGCGCCCCGAGCGTGTGAGCCTGCGATACAGCGTATTGCGCAGGCCGTCGTCGCGGCCGGAGTCAGTCATAGTGATGACGCCAGTATAGTAAGCTTGCACCCTTTGTTGCAGTTGCGCGCATGACCGCAAGCCCGCTCGCAGGAGAGCACCCGCCCGAACCTGACAGCAAGTTCGACATCGGCTCCACCGAGGATTCTCTGGAGCGGATGCGCGAGCTCTTTGCGCGCTATGGCGACATCTACCGCGTCTACGCGCCGGGCCGTAAGTCCTATACCTATGTCATTCACCATCCGGATGACGTGAAGCGCGTGCTGGTAAGCAATCACAAGAACTACACCAAGGGTGTGGGGCTGGATCGCGTGAAGATCCTGCTCGGCAACGGGATCATGACGAGCGAGGGCGACTTCTGGCGCCGCCAGCGCTACATGATGCAGCCGATGTTCCACCGGCGTGTCATCACCGAGTTCGCCCGTGTCATCGATGAAGCGAACGAGCGCTTCATTGCGCGCTGGGAAGCGCAGGCCGCGCGCGGCGAGAGCGTCAACGTTACCGACGACATGAGTGCACTCACCCTCGACATCGTGCTGCGCGCAGTCTTTGGCCGCGATCTGGATCGCCTGAGCGCGCAAGCGGGCGGCAATCCGTTTGCACTCGTGACCCAGGAGCCGGCACGCAACCTGCAGTTTGCCTACAAATTCCGCTCGCTCGGCAAGCTCGTGGCCGCTCTCATGCAGCGGCGCGCGAGCGAGGCGCATGAGCATGTCGACTTCCTCGCCATGCTCATGAGCGCGCGCGACAAGGAAACGGGCGATGCAATGAGCGAGCGCGAGCTCATCGATGAGGTCATGACGCTGGTCGTCGCTGGTCACGAGACGACCGCGAGCGCGCTCAACTGGACTTGGTACCTCCTCGCCCTGCATCCGCAGGTCGAAGCGCGCCTGCATGCCGAAATCGACGCAGCTCCCGTCGCAGCCTCCCCGAGCCTTGCACAGATGGAGGCGCTGCCATACGCGCAGCAGGTGGTGAACGAGGCCTTGCGGCTCTATCCGCCCGGATGGCTCCTGTCGCGCCGCGCGATCGGCGCGGATGTGCTGGCGGGATTCGACATTGCACCCGGGACGGACGTGCTCCTGAGTCCCTATCTTCTACACCGGCACCCGCGCTTCTGGGCGGATCCGGATGCGTTCAAGCCGGAACGCTTCGCGGCCGAAAATGAAGCCGAGCGGCCGCGCTTTGCCTACATGCCGTTCGCCGCCGGGCCGCGCCACTGCATCGGGGAAACATTTGCGCTCTATGAGATGCTGATGCATCTTTACAAAGTCGCGCGCCGCTACCGCCTGATCTACCTGCCCACCGAGCCCGTCGAGCTTGAGGCGCAGATCAACCTGCGCACGAAGAATCCGCTCCATATGAGGCTCGAGCGCCGCTGATGTCGCCTGCCAATACACTGATCGAGCTCATCGAAGCCAACCGCAAAGTATCGCGCAGCATCACCTATCTTGAGGGCGACGGCGATGAAAGAAGCGTCGCCTTCGGCGAGCTCTACGAGCGCGCGCTCGGCATCCTGCATCACCTGCAGCGCCTGGGTGCGCGGCGCGGCGACAAGCTGATTGTGTTCCTCGGCAGCAATGAGCCTTTCATCGATGCCTTCTGGGCGGCGGTCTTGGGAGGGATCATTCCCGTGCCGGTGGCGCTTGGCATCAGTGACGAGCACCGCCACAAGCTCCTGCGCATCGTGAGAAAGCTCGGTAATCCCTTTATCTACACGGACAAGAAGTCTCTCGAGCGCGTCGCCGCTTTCGCCGCGAGCGTTGGCGAGGAGAAGCTCTTTGCGGGCATGCGCGCGCGCAGCTTCCTCGTCGATGAGCTCGATGACATCTCGCGCGCCGGCGCGATCGCGCGCGCGCAGCCGAATGACGTCGCCTTCATCCAGTTCTCCTCCGGCTCGACGAGCGAGCCCAAGGGCGTCGTCCTCACGCATCACAATATTCTCGCCAACTGCCGCGGTTCGAGCGAAGTTGCGCACTTCACCGAAGACGACGTGAGCCTGTCATGGATGCCCCTCACGCACGACATGGGACTGATCGGCTTTCACGTCTTCATGTTCGCCAATCGCGTGCACAGTCATTTGATGCCCACCGAGCTGTTTGTGCGCCGGCCGCTCCTGTGGCTCGCGTTCGCCGCGCGCAAACGGGCAACCATTCTGTGCTCGCCCAATTTCGGCTACCGGCATTACCTGAAAGTGCTCGGCGAGCGCTCGGTCGCGGACCTTGCTCTTGACCTGTCTTCGGTGCGGCTCATCTTCAACGGCGCGGAGCCGATCTCTGTGGAACTGTGCGAGGAGTTCCTCGAGCGCCTGGCACCGGCAAGACTGCGCCGCGAGGCGATGTTTCCGGTTTACGGACTTGCGGAAGCCTCGCTCGCGGTGAGCTTTGCGCCCGTGGGTGCCGCCATGCAGTCGATCAGCCTGAATCGCCATCGCATGAGCGTGGGCACCCAAGCGGAACTTCTGGCGCGCTCCGCTGCGGATGCGGTAACGCTGGTGAGCGTCGGGCGCGCCATTCCCTACTGCCGCCTGCGGGTGACCGGAGACGATGATGTGCCGCGGACCGAGGGGCAGATCGGTCACATCCACATCGGCGGCGACAACGTGACGCAGGGCTACTACGAGAATCCGCAGGCCAATGCTGAAGCCCTCACGGCCGACGGCTGGCTGCGCACGGGAGATTTAGGGCTCATTCACGGCGGCGCGCTTTATATTTCGGGACGGGCGAAGGAAATCATTTTCGTCAACGGCCAGAACTACTATCCGCAGGACCTGGAAGCGATCGCGCAGCGCGCCGAAGGCCTTGACCTGGGCAAGGTCGTAGTCGCCGGCGCCCGCCGGCCAGGTGCGCAGACCGACGAGCTTGTGGTTTTCGTCCTGCACCGCGGCGAGCTTGCCGACTTCCTGAGCACGGCGACTCAGGTTTCAAGACTGATCAATGAGCACACGGGGCTTGAAGTTGCGCAGGTCGTGCCGGTCAAGCGCATCGCCAAGACGACGAGCGGCAAGATCCAGCGGCATCTCCTCGAGGAAAGCTATGTCGACGGGGAATTTGACGCCGAGCTTGCCGAACTTGCGAAGCTGCGCGACGCACAGCGCGGCCATGCATCGCGCTCGCGCACGCAGATCGAGGAGACGCTGCAGCTCATCTGCAACGCGGCGCTCGAGGGCAAGCGCGTCGGCATCGATGACAACCTCTTCGAGCTCGGCGCAAGCTCGCTCAAGCTCATCGAAATCCACGAGCAGATTGACCGCGAATATCCCAATGAGATCGATCTGACGGAGATATTCGACTTCCCGACGATCGGCGAGCTGGCGCGGCATTTGGAGGGGAAGCTGGAACTCGCGCGCCGCGCGCAGTTGGCGCCCTCCGGTCAGGGGGTTCTATAATGCTCGCGATGCAGCAACCGCCATCTACTGTCTTAAGCCCGGTCGCATGCGGCCGCAGGCTCGCCGCAATGGGCATTCGCCCGACCGTTCCGCGGGTGCGGATTGCAACCCTGCTTCTTGCTGCACCGCAGCATCTGTCGGCGGAACAGATCATCACCTCCCTGGCCGCAAACGGCCGGCGCGTCTCCAAGGCGACGGTCTACAACACGCTCAAGATCTTCGCCTCCTCGGGGCTCATCCGCCAGCTCACCATCGATGATTCGCGCGCGTGGTACGACTCGAACACGGGCGCGCACTATCATTTTCATGACGCCGAAAGCGGCGCGCTCATCGATGTGCCGGTGCCTGAGGTTGAGTTCAGCCGCCTGCCAGCGACACCAGATGGCATGGAAGTCGAGAGCATCGATCTCGTTATCCGCCTGCGGAAAAAACGGTAGACTCGCGGCCTTCACTCGCATCCGAGCCGGCTTAGCTCAGCTGGTAGAGCACATCATTCGTAATGATGGGGTCGCAGGTTCGATTCCTGCAGCCGGCACCATATAAGCCGTTTGACGGACGGCCGACACTAAAGTCTCTCCATGTCAGGCCGCGGCGCGCCGGAAGTGGCGCAGAAAATGTCCGCCCCGCCAGCGTTGGTGACGCGGGTGTTCCGAACTCCGGCTGGCAACGCAGCGGTGGTGGGGCTGTTGAACGAACGCCCGAGACCCTCGGCGCGACACGCGCCGAGGGTTTCAGCAAGTCAGAATCGCCGCTTAGCGCTCTGCTTGAGAGGGGCCTATTCGGTCGGCAGTGTATATGCGCAGACGCTGCCGCACTCGGCGTTGGTAATGTAGAGAGTGCCGTTGGCAATGATCGGCGGAGGATGCAGGGTGCTCGCAGACCCAGGGACGCTCCACAACGCCGAACCGTTCTTCATAGAGTAGGCTTCGGTTGGTGGATTGTTGGATCCCTGTTGGTCGTCATACAGCACGCCGTTTGCGAGGGACACAGACGACTCGCTTGCCAGGTACAACGACCATTTTTCGACGCCAGTCAGCGCATGCAGAGCGTGCACGTATCCGTCGCTTCCCGTCGCGTAAACAATATTACTGGCGAGCGAGACCGGGAATTGGGAACTGTTGCCTTCGGTAGTCCATATCGGCGTCCCGTTCGTGGCGTTCAGGGCAGCAAATTCTCCAGCTGAGCCGCCATTGACATAGAGCACGTCGCCGCCGAGTGTGAGCCCCATCGTGCCGGTGCCAAAATTGGTCGACCACACGAGATCATGGGGGCCACTCAGCGAAACCGCGCACACGCCCGAAAAACCGTTGCTACCGCCAACCATACCGCCGCAGGTGAAATAGACCATTCCGTTTCCGACGGTGGGTGCGGCGCTGCCCATTGTGTTCGAGGTGCCGGTACCGAAAGTCCACAGTACTGCGCCAGTCTTCGCGTCCGCGGCGACGAGGTATTCGGAACCGCCCGCACCACCGTATCCGTAACCAAAATAGACTACGCCGTTCGCATACACGAGCGGCGCGATAACCTCGGATTCGGGCAGGCAATTGCACGCATTAAAGTAGCGCCACTTCAATTTGCCGTTGTTTTCGTCATAGGCACAAACACCTCCGGAGGTGTTTCCGTGCCCGTTGGCGGGCGTGACGCTGCAGCCGGCAAAGACACGGGCGCCATCGGTTGCGATGGTATTGTTTAGGCCGATTCCGTTATTTCCGGTGGTAATGGTCCAAAGCGTTGTGCCGTTCGCGGCGTCGATGGCCGCGAGGTTCGGGTCGTTGCCGCCTTCGCCCTGACCTTGGGCGTAAATGGTGCCTGCATCGAGCGCGAATGCTGTGACGCCGCCCGCAACACCCGTGCCCCACGGCGATTGCAAGTTGGCGACGTTGGACGTGGAAATTGTAGTCTCCTTGGCGTTGTATGACTCGTGAGTCGCACCAAGGTAAGTCTGCAGCCAGTTCGTCTGGGCAAAGCCTGGCGAAGCCACTGCCAGCGCCGCGCCACCTATAGCCAACCACAGCGCCCGTGTCGGTCGAAACCGCGGTATCTCCAACCTCCAAGACGTCGCTGAGAATGCTCCCAGCAAGCAACCCACCGAGATCTTGCTCATGGCTTCCTCCATCTGAAAAACGTCTGAATAGGTGAAACGCCGATTCACGGTTAAGTTAACTAAGCCCCCTGAATGGCGTCCGAAGAACACAGCGCTTGCGGGCACACTAAGCCGGATTTTCGAATTCGCTGTTTAATCTCCGCGCAAGGCAGGGTGCTCGCGGCGCATCGTCATTCACAAGTAACTCGGGGTAAACTTACGGTAAAATTGGCCGCCTGATCCCGTCGCGGGGGCAATGCGTGGACTCCTCGAGCTTCGAAAATGGTTCGACGATTGTCCTCACCCAGGAAGCGCAGGGCGCGCTGTCCCCGGCGGCGGTGCGTGCGGAATTGGAGAAGGTTCTCGCCGCCGATTGTCTGCGTGATTCACACCTATTGAAGCGTTTCCTGCGCTACGCAGTCGAGCACACTTTGGCGGGCGAAGGCGGGCAACTCAAAGAATACAGCTTGGGCGTGGATGTGTTCGAGCGGAACGCGTCCTACGACCCACGTCTCGACCCGGTAGTCAGAATGGCAGCGCGGCGGTTGCGGCAGAAATTGCAGGAGTACTACGCGCGCGACGGCTCGCAAGATCCCCTGCGCATTGAAATTCCCAAGGGCGGCTACTCGGCTGTTTTCCATGCGCCGCCCAGCGTCGCAAGTCCTGCCGATGCTGTAGGCTCCGTTGACGTTAGCGCTCCTGAGGCCAATCCATTGGCCGGCAGGCTCGAGCGCAGGTGGCGGTGGTCCGCATGGACCCTATTGAGCATTCTCGTCGCCTTGGCAATCGCCTATTGGCTGCACGGTTTGGGCGTGCAGCAGGCGCGAGTCGGCGCAGGGAAAATCATGCTGGCTGTCATGCCGTTCACCAACCTGAGTGCCGATTCGCAGGAGGATTATTTTTCCGACGGAATCACCGAGGAGTTTATCAATCGGCTCTCCAGCATCGATCCGCAACGCTTGGGAGTGATCGCGCACACTTCCGTAATGGGCTACAAGAACACGAGCAAGCATGTGGACGAGATCGGCAGTGAACTTGGCGTGCAATACATATTGGAAGGCAGCGTCCGCCGCGCCGGTTCGCGCGCGCGCATCACGGCGGAGCTCGTGCAAGCCAGTGACCAGACTCACCTGTGGTCGCAAAGCTATGACGGAGACAGCCGCGATCTGTTGGACCTGGAGAGCCGGATAGCCGAGGCCGCGGTAAAAGAAGTGAGCCTGAGCCTGAATCACGCCGGCGCGACTCCACAGTTGGCCGCTCTGGCGACCCGGCGGATGGACGGCAGGCTTACAGCGATCGATCCAGAGGCGCACGAGCTGTATTTGCAGGGACGATATTTCTGGAGTAAGCGCTCCTATGTCGACATTCTGAAGGGCCTCGATTACTTCCACAGGGCAGTCGCCAAAGATCCCAACTACGCCGTCGCCTATGTGGGCATCGCGGATGCTTTCGCGATGCTTGCGGCAAACGCCCAGGCGCCCGCCGATGACGTGGTGCCCAAGGCGCGGGAGGCCGCGCAGCGTGCCCTGCGCATCGACCCTGGCCTTGCCGAGGGTCACGCCGTCCTGGCACACATCAAGTTTTTCTACGATTGGGATTTCCCCGCGGCAGAGGCCGAATATAAGCGCGCTCTGGAACTGAATGCGGGTTCGGCCGACGCGCATCATTTTTACGGTGTGATGCTCCTATGGACTGGACGGTTGCGCGAAGCGGCCGGACAGCTCCGCGAGGCGGAGGTTCTCGATCCCCTGTCGTCCGCCAACGGGGCCGCGCTTGGCTTGGCCTATCTATATTCAGGCAAAGACGACCAGGCGCTGCAGCAAGCTCGTAAGACATTGGAGACCGCCCCCGACGATGCAGATCCCCATACTTTGTTGGGACTCTGCTACGAGCGCAAAGAACTATACCCGCAGGCAGTAGCAGAACTGCGCAAAGCCGTCGACTTGTCCCATCGCGACTCCGAGAGCCTGGGCTGGCTCGGATGGGTACTCGCCCTGCACGGCCAACGCGCGGAGGCTGAGGAGATCATCGCCGAATTGCAGGCCGCTCCGAGCGAGCGTTACACCGCTGCCTACGACGTCGCCATAATCTACGCGGGACTCGGCGACGCCGAACACGCCCTGCGTTATCTTGACGAGGCAGTGACGCGCCGCGAGGCTGACGCGCTCGATATCAAAATGGAATTTGCCTGGCAGTCACTGCGATCAGACGCACGCTTTCAGGCCCTGTTGAGAAAAAGCGGCCTGCCGATCGATTCAGGCTGACGGTGAGTCGGGCGGCTAAGTTGAGTACGAAACGCGCCCTCCTCGGGAGCATGGTCGCCGCGGTTTTGTTCGCGGTTGCGGCTCCAGCCCTGTGCGCACCGCCTGAGGATGCAGCGCTCGCCTATCAGCGGGGCGATTACGCTGCTGCTTTCAATGATTTCCGGCTGCTCGCGGACAAGGGCGATGCGCATGCCCAGCTCATGCTGGGGCGCATGTACCACGACGGTCAGGGTATCTCACCGGATGAAAAAGCGGCATTTGGATGGTTTCGCAAGGCCGCCGAGCAGGGCAACGCCGACGCTGAGAACTACGTTGGGTATATGTATACCAACGGTCAGGGTGTAGCAGAGGACAAGGCAGCCGGATTTAATTGGCTGCAAAAGTCCGCGGTACAGGGTAATGCAACCGCGCAGTACCGCGTCGGAATCGCCTACGTGGACGGCAAGGCCATCGCGCAGGACGACGCTCGGGCAGTGGCCTGGTTTCGCAAGTCAGCCGAGCAGGCCAACGCCGATGCTCAATTTTGGCTCGGACTCTCCTATGAGCAGGCGGCAGGCGTGCCGCAGGACTACGCCGCTGCGGTGTTGTGGTATCGAAAAAGTGCGGATCAGGGCAATGGAATGGCGCAGTACGCGATCGGGCTCATGTACTACAAGGGCCATGGCGTTCCGCTGGACCTCGTGCAGGCGCATCATTGGTTCACCTTGTCCACCGAACGCGAGAGTGATCTGCGCGCCGATGCCGTTCAGATGCGCGCCAGGGCCGCATCTGAAATGACGCCGGCGCAAATCGATGCGGCGCAGAAGTTAGCGCAAGAATGGACGCCCAAATGACGGCGAATCGCTAGCAGCGGTCCTCGAGCCGGGGCAATGCGGCAGGTCGCCCTAGCCCACAAGACTCGCCCCGACGCGGGGGGCAGGAGACGCAACCGCCGAATGTCTGCGGCGGCAATCCATCCGCTGGTCCATTGAGCCGTGGCTCATTGCGGATTGGAACCCCCTGACTCGAAGCCAAGGGCCAACGCGACCCCCGCTGCAACCGTTCGGACTCAATGACTTGCGATGAGATCTCAAACATGAGGCTCCACAGGTGGGTTGACTCGGGCTCATACAGGTGTAATCCATCATTCCTTAAGAGGACTTGACTTAACTTGACAGTATTTCGTACTGTCAGCGCGATGCGGTCAGAATACGTAAAAAACATGACACCGCGCTAATTCGGCTGGCTCCAGGACGTGTATTCGCAGCCAGGCCGCTTAAGTCCATCGGATCGCGGGCAACAAAATAAAGGGAAATAAAGCCATGAATCTTTTTAGAAGCTTGTCGACAGCTCTGATAGTCGGGGCCGCGGTGGCGAGCCTCGGGCCAGTCATCGCCCTCGCGCAACAGCCCAAGGGTACGGTGATTGCCACGGGTTTGGAGGCACCCCGAGGTCTCAGATTTGGCCCGGATGGAGACCTGTACGTCGCCGAAGCCGGGACCGGCGGGACAACCAGCACGGGAACGGCCTGTCGGCAAGTAGTCCCACCTGTGGGACCGTACACCGGCGGCAAGACGGGCAGGATATCCAAGATCAGCTTGAATGGGACCGTGACGACGGTCGCATCGGGCTTCCCGTCGACGAAGGATGCGATGGGAGATCTCATCGGCGTCGCCGATGTCGTATTTTTGGATGACACGCTCTACGCGCTCGTGGCCGGCGGCGGGTGCTCGCATGGAAATCTAGGCAGCCCGAGCGGTATTGCGCAGGTCAACCGCAGCACGGGCGAATGGAAACTCATCGCAAATGTAGGCGCCTTCCTGAAGACACATCCGACTAAGTACGAGAGTGCCGATGACTTCGAACCGGACGGAACTCTCTACAGCATTATTGCTGTGGATGGCGTGCTCTACACCGTGGAGCCGAACCACGGCGAGGTGCTCTCGGTGACTAAGAACGGAACGATCAACCAAGTGATCGATATTTCCGCATCCGAAGGGCACATCGTGCCCACCGCTATTGCGGAATGGTTTGGTTCCTTTTACGTCGGAAATCTGAACCTGTTTCCCATAGATCCGAAGTGGGCTCGAGTCCTGACGATCTCCAAACCTGGATACGACGGCGACTTGGCGCCCGGGTTCGGCAACGACGCGCTTGGCTATCACATCGTCAACTCCAAGGCCGGCTTCACCACCGTAGTGGCGGTGGATTTTGGGCCCGATGGATTGCTCTACGCTCTTGAGCTGTCCGATGCTCCAGGTAATCCGACCCCCGGGACCGGCAAAGTAGTGCGCGTAAAAAGGTCCGGAGAAATTGAAGTTGTCGTTGACGAACTCACGGTACCGACAGGTATGACCTTCGGATTGGATAATCGGTTGTATATCTCCAATTTTGGAGCTGCGCCGGCAGGGGCAGGGCAAATTCTACGGGTCGATGTTCCGCCAGGTGAGTAGCAAGCCCGCAACTACGCACCTCTAGTTGCAAAGGCCCGACGTATTTGCGAAGGGCTTTCTATCGGCAGTCGCATTACCCGGCTGAGTTCGGCGGCCGGGTAATGCAAGTCCAAGTCGCCGCCGCGGCGTGTTTGACATGGCAAGCGGCCGCAGGCGCCGGCCCGTTCCATCACTGGGCGCCCGGATTATTGGCTGGGCGACGATCTCCAGCGTCCGGCGGATCAGCGCTGTCTATTTGACTTGCATGCATGTGCAAAGCGGCATACGCATGCACCCGTCATCAGCCCAATGTGCATTACCTGCAAGGCTGCCGCACCGGCAATTATTTGACATAGTGCACAAATAACGGGGCGTTTCGGCTGCAATAGTGAAAAAAATCACAAATGCCGTGAACATAATCACGGTCCAGGATTTGCTTTAATGGGATAAAAGGCCGTGTTGCAGGGCAGTGATGGAGGGTGAAATGAACCACGTGTTGACGTTCACCGCGCTTCTATTGGTGTCCGGATGTGCGCTGACCCCGAATGCGACGCTGGGTCCGGATGGCAAGCCCGTCACGTTTATCGACGGCATGTCAGCCGCAGTCACCTACGATAAGGCCAAGAAGGCCTGTCCCAACGGCTACGCAATCGTTGAGGAGCCACAAGAGAAAGCGTTCATCGACTACGAGATGACCGTGGAGTGCAAATAAGGCGCGCTCGGTAGGATTTGAAGCCGCGTCCAGCAGCTTCACAGCGAGCGGCAGCATGACCCGCGGCACCCGAGGCTGCGGGCTCCCTGGCGTCCGTCGGCGCGCGCTGGCCGCTCCCGTCACTGCGCGGATTTGAAAGCAAGACTCGGAGTGCGCATATACGGCGGTGGCGTTAAATTGCGCCCATCATGAGTCGCCGCAAAGATTTGCACATGAACGTCAACGACCCCCGCTGGGCCGCCGTCGTGGCCCGAGATCCCAACGCCGATGGGAAATTCTTCTATTCCGTCCGCACGACGGGCGTGTATTGCCGTCCCTCGTGCGGTTCGCGCCGCGCACGACGGGAGAATGTCGCATTTCATCCCACGACCGCCGCGGCTGAACGCGCCGGCTTTCGTCCCTGCAAACGCTGCAAGCCGCACCAGGCGCCGCTTGCCGCGCAGCACGCGGTGACGGTTGCGAGGATCTGCCGCCGCATCGAAGCTGCGGAAAAGCCCCTGAGTCTTGCAGCGCTGGCAAGCGATGCGCACATGAGCCGCTATCACTTTCATCGGGTGTTCAAGGCGATCACGGGCGTCACGCCGCGGGCCTATGCGGCCGCGCACCGCGCCGAGCGCGTGCGGCGCGAGCTCGGCCGGAGCCGAACGGTGACCGAAGCTATCTTTGATGCCGGCTTTAATTCCGGCGGTCGCTTCTACGCCACCTCCGATGCCGTATTGGGGATGACGCCCACGGACTATCGTGCTGGCGGCGCCCGCGCACAAATCCGCTTCGCCGTCGGCGAATGCTCGCTCGGGTCAATTCTCGTCGCCAAGAGCGCGAAGGGGGTTTGCGCCATTCTGCTCGGCGACGACCCGGATCAGCTCGCGCGCGATCTGCAGGATCGCTTTCCGCGCGCCAACCTCATCGGTGCGGATGCAGAATTCGAGAAACTGGTGGCGAAAATCGTGGGCTTCGTCGAGGCGCCGGCGATGGGACTCGACCTGCCGCTCGATGTGCGCGGCACGGCCTTCCAGCAGCGTGTCTGGCAGGCGCTGCGCAAGATTCCCGTCGGGTCCACGGCAAGCTACGCCGATATCGCGCAGCGCATCGGCGCGCCGACAGCGGTGCGGGCCGTGGCGCAGGCCTGCGCGGCCAATGCGATTGCTCTGGCCATACCCTGCCATCGCGTGGTGCGCCATGACGGCGCGGTGTCCGGCTACCGCTGGGGGGTCGAGCGCAAACGCGCGCTCCTCGAACGCGAGGCATGACTCTCGATCTCTTCAGGGATGATTGCGCAGTTAATCAAGAGCCGGAGACCCTGGCGCCCGGAGCAACGCTGTTGCGCGCGCTTGCGGCGCCGCAGACGGCGGAGCTCGTAGCTGCGATTAAAGACGTGGCCGCGCGCGCGCCCTTTCGCATCATGGCGACCCGCGGCGGCTATCGCATGTCGGTGGCCATGACGAACTGCGGCGCCGCCGGCTGGGTGAGCGATGCGAGCGGCTACCGCTACGACGCGGTAGACCCGGCGACGGGCCGGCGTTGGCCGCCAATGCCGGCGGCCTTCGCGCAATTGGCTGCCGAAGCCGCGCGCAAGGCCGGGTTCGGCCCCTTCGTGCCCGATGCCTGTCTCCTCAACCGCTATGAGCCAGGCGCGCGGCTCTCCCTGCATCAGGACAGAAACGAGCGCGACATGCAGGCGCCCATCGTCTCGGTGTCGCTGGGACTGCCGGCGGTCTTCTTATTTGGCGGCGTCCGCCGCGCGCAGCGACCGCGCCACATACCTCTGGCGCACGGCGATGTCGTCATCTGGGGTGGTGCGGCACGCCTTTCTTATCACGGTGTGCTGGCCTTGAAGGATGGCGAGCATCGCGCGCTCGGGCGGTGCCGGGTGAATCTGACCTTCCGCCGTGCACTCTAGTCGCGGGCGCGATTGGTGCGGCCTGCACCGCCGTGTGGCAATTGAGCCTCTGGCTGCAGATCCTTGGCCATGCACAGTGAGAGCTCGGAATGCACGTATTCGCCGAAGCGCGGCACTGGCACGAATCCAGCGCGGCGGTAGAGCGCCAGCGCTGCACTCTGCCGCGGACCCGTCTCGAGTACCAAACGGCGCACCCCGAGCTGCCGGGCGTTTTCCTCAAGCGCTACCAGCACGCAGCGCGAGATGCCGCGGCCGCGCGCAGCTGGGATCACATACATGCGCTTGATCTCGGCGACATCCACATCGATGCAGCGCAGGGCGCCGCAGGCGACGGGCTCGCCGCGCAGGTAGCCGACGAGAAAGGTGCCGTTACCGGCGCTGACTTCCTCGGCATCCAGCCTGAAGTGAGTCGCCCCCGGTTCGGGATACTGTGCGCTCAACTCCGCGTTGAGGGCCGCGATCAGGCGGCACACAGCGCTCGAGGAGAGCTCCTCACGACGGATCGCGAGCGAGGGGGCGGGCCTTGATTCGTTCATGGGAACCGAATTCGGAAAAAAGCCACCGAGTCGGGCGGATGATGGGTTCGGGGAACCCTGCCTGCAACCGTCCAGCATTCATGGCCGCACAACCGCCGCTTACCTTAACCGGACAATCGCTCCCAACCCTCATTCGGCCGCTTTTTTAAAGTCTGATGACTTCTTAAGGATTAAACTCTGCGCCGCCTGTCCAATGGGGCGTTTCCCCCTGGACCGACCGAGGATAGATAGATCATGGGAGCGCAACTGGAATCACAACCCCCGCCGGCGGAACCGGTGACGTGGATCGGCCGCGAACATGCGCCGAACGTCCTGCATCCTGTAGGCAACGAGCCGCCTTCTGCTGGATCTGCGACGCCGCGTTACGGGCGGCGCAAATGGGTCGTAGCCCTCATCATTGCCGCCATCGCGGTGGCAGCGCTTCTTTGGGTGCGGCACGTCAAGGTCGCGGGCCCCCGCGCCGGCCGGACGGAAAATTCCGTTCCCGTCGTGACGGTAACTTCACCGGGCAGCCGCGCCGTCACCGCGCGGATCACCTTCACGGGCGCGCTCGCAGCCCGCTACGACATGCCGATCGGCTCGGATACGGACACCGGCCGCATCAAGGAAATCAACGTCGAAGCCGGGGACCACGTTAAGCAGGGCCAGATCATGGCCAAGCTCGACGGTGCGGTGCTCCTGCCTCAGGTGAACCGCTTGGCGGCCTCTGTCGAGGAATCCAAAGCGGAAGCCGCGCTCTCGGCCGCACAGTACAAGCGGGCTTTGGGAGTCCAGGCCGCGGGCGCCCTTTCGGCGGAGGAGATCGAACATCGGCGGGCAACTGCGCTGACCGATGACGCGCGGGTGAAAGTCGCCGTCGCGCAGCTTGACGAAGCGCAGGCACGGCTGCAGCGCACCGACGTGCGCGCGCCCGCGGATGGCCTGGTGCTCACGCGCACCGCTGAAGTCGGCCAGATCGCAAGCCCCGGGGGGACGCCGCTCTTCCGCCTGGCGCGCAATGGCGAGATCGAGATGCGTGGTCAGATCGCCGAGCAGGACATGGCGCGGCTGCGCGTGGGGCAAAGCGCGGCCGTTTACATCACGAACGTCGCGAAGCCCTTTGCGGGCGAGGTGCGCCTCCTAGGCGCGGTGATCGATCCCAATACGCGGCTCGGTGAGATCCGCATCGCCTTGGGATCTGATCCTTTGCTGCGGCCCGGGGCCTTTGCGCGCGGCGAAGTCACCATTGATCACAACTCCCACCCGGTGCTGCCGCAGACCGCGGTGCTTGCCGATGCCAAAGGCTCGTACGTTTTCATCATCAACGACAAGAGCGAAGTTGAGCGCCGCACGGTCAATGTGATCGACACGACTGCAGCGGGCGTCGTGATCGGCGCCGGGCTCACCGGAGCCGAGCGCATCGTCACGACCGCCGCAGGCTTCCTGCGCGAGGGGGAGCATGTCAGCGCCGTGCCGCTGCGCGAGCCCGTGCCATGAAAAATATTTCCGCCTGGGCGATCCGGCATCCGGTAACGCCGCTCGTTCTGTTTGTCGTGCTGACCTTCGTCGGGATCGTCGCTTTCATCCGCCTGCCAATCAACCAAGAGCCGGACATCTCTTTTCCCCTGGTCACGGTCACCGTGTCCGAGCCGGGTGCGGCGCCGACCGAGATTGACACCCAGATCGTGCAGAAGGTGGAGGGCTCGATCTCAAGCGTGGGCAACATCAAGCGCATGACCTCGCTGTCGATGGAAGGCGAGGCCTACACCGCCGTCGAGTTCCAGATCGGCACGCCGGTGGATCGGGCGGTCGCCGATGTGCGCGACGCCGTCTCCAAGGTTCGCAGCCAGCTGCCGGAGGGCATCCAGGAACCCGTCGTGCAGAGAATCGACGTCGACGGCGGCGCGATTGTTTATTACGCGGTGAGCACCACCAGCATGACGGAGGAGGAGCTGTCGTGGTTCGTCGATAACACCATCACCAAACGCCTGCTTGGCGTATCCGGCGTCGCCCAGGTGCAGCGCGGCGGCGGGGTGGACCGCGAGATCCGCGTGGATCTGGATCCGGCACGCATGCAGGCGCTCGGCATCACCGCGGTCGACGTCAACCGGCAGCTGCGACAGCTCAACATCGACGCACCGGGCGGCCGGGCGCAGCTCGGCGGCGGCGAGCAGTCGATCCGCGTGTTGGGCGGCGCGACCTCCGCAATGCAGTTGGGCGATACCCAGATCGTGCTCTCCGGCGGCCGCTTTGCGCGGCTTGCCGATGTGGCCGAAGTGCACGACGGCGTCGCCGAAGTGCGCGCGCTGTCGCGCTTCGACGGCCGTCGCGCCACCACCTTCGGCGTCCTGCGCGCGCGCGGCTCATCCGACGTCTCGGTGCTGCAGGGCGTACAGAAAGAACTCAAGAACATCAACAAGGATTTCCCACAGGTGAAGATGACGCAGATCTTCACTTCGGTCGACGAAACCTACGAGATGTTTGAGTCGTCCATACTCGCTCTCATCGAAGGATCGATTCTCGCAGTGCTCGTAGTGTGGTTCTTTCTGCGCAACCTGCGAGCCACGGCCATTTCGGCGCTCGCCATCCCGCTGTCCGCGATTCCCACCTTCGCCTTCATGCAGTGGATGGGATTCACGCTGAACGAGATCAGCCTGCTGGCGCTGTCACTGGTCGCGGGCGTCCTCGTCGACGATGCCATCGTCGAGATCGAGAACATCGTACGGCACATGCGCATGGGCAAGAGCGGCTTTCAGGCCGCACTCGACGCTGCCGATGAGATCGGGCTTGCGGTGGTCGCCTGCTCGGCGACCATCATCGCGGTGTTTCTGCCCGTTTCCTTCATGGGCGGCATCACGGGGCAGTTTTTCGAGCAGTTCGGACTGACGGTCGCTGCGGCCGTGTTCTTCTCGCTGCTCGTCGCGCGGCTCATCACGCCCGTCATCGCAGCCTACGCGCTAAGGTCAGACAGTCTGAAGGTACACACCGACGGGCCGGTCATGACGCGCTATATGCAGACACTGCGCTGGTGCATCCAGCATCGCTGGAAGACGCTGGCATTCGGCACCGGCTTCTTTGCACTCTCGATCGTCGCGTTCGGCATGCTGCCGACGACCTTCGCGCCGCAGGCGGATGTGACCACCTCGGCGCTTAATATTGAACTGCCGCCCGGCGTACGCCTGGAGGACACGGCGGCGGTATCCGCACAGGCGAGCGCCATTTTGCGGCGTCAGCCCGAAGTGACGCACGTGGTCGAGGCAGTCGGCGAGGGCGGCAGCCTTGGCGATGAGGTACGCAATGCCGTCCTCTATATATCGCTCGTGCCGCGCGAGCAGCGCAAGCTCACGAGCCGCCAGTTCGAACACAACCTCATCACGGAATTGAGGAGGATTCCGGATGCGCGCATCGACTTTCAGACCAACGGTGCCGGCGGCGGTGGCGGCCGCGACATTACCTTGTATCTGACGGGCGACGACGGTGCGCTGGTGCAAAGCACGGCGCAGCAGATCATCACCGAGATGAGAGGCCTGCCCACGCTGCGCGAGCCGCGCATCAACGGCGATCTGCCGCGCCCCGAGATCGTCATCCGGCCGCGCCTCGATGTGGCGGCGCAGCTGGGCGTGACGGTGGAGAGCATCAGCCAGACGGTGCTCATCGCAACGCTCGGGGACATTCCGCAGAATGTGGCGAAGTTCTCTCTCAAGGACCGCCAGATTCCGATTCGCGTAAGCCTGGTGGAGCACGCGCGCAATGATCTCTCGACGCTCGAGAACCTTCCCGTGCCGACCTCGTCCGGACAAACGGTACCGTTGAAATCCGTCGCCGATCTGTCCTTCGGCGAGGGGCCGACCAAGGTGCGGCGCTACAACCAGAGCCGCCGCGTCTCTCTGGAAGCGGACCTGAACGGCGTCGAGCTGGGCACCGCGATGAAAGCCATCCGCGCACTGCCCACGATGAAGAACCTGCCGAACGGCGTGCGGCTCGTTGAAGTCGGCGACGTCGAGATCATGACGGAGCTCTTCACCAACTTCGCGCTGGCCATGGCGACCGGCATCTTGATGGTGTTCGCGGTGCTGGTCCTGCTCTTCGCCAGGGTATTCCAGCCTCTCACCATCCTCTCCGCCCTGCCGCTGTCTGTGGGCGGCGCGGCGGTGGCCTTGATGGTGTGCCAGATGCCGGTGTCGCTGCCGGTCGTCATCGGCTTTCTCATGCTGATGGGCATCGTCGCCAAGAACTCCATCCTGCTCGTCGACTTCGCCATCGAAGAGATGCGGGCCGGAAAAGACCGCCTGACCGCCCTCATCGAGTCCGGCCACAAACGCGCGCGTCCTATCGTCATGACCACCGTCGCAATGATCGCGGGCATGCTGCCGGTGGCCATCGGGCTGCACGGGGACAACTCATTCCGCGCGCCCATGGCGGTCGCCGTCATCGGCGGTCTTCTCACCTCGACGCTCCTGACGCTGGTGATCGTGCCGGCGGCGTTCACGGTGGTCGATGACATCGAGCGCTGGATCGGACCTAAGGTTTCGGGCGCGCTTGCCGCACGTCCGCCCAAGCCCTCCGCGCCTGTCAAGCCGCATCCGGCCGCGTGAAATGCAGCGCTCGGTGTGGTGGCTGCGCCTCGTGGCCACACTGCCGCTGCGCGTGCTCTACGCGCTGGCAGCCATCATCGCCTGGGTAACCTTTCGCGTCGTTCGGTATCGCGCAGACGTCGTGCGCGAGAATCTCAAGATCGCCTTCCCTGACGCCGATGGCACGCAGCTGCGCGAGATCATGCGCCGTTATTACTCGGGATTCGCGCAGGTACTGGTCGAGATTGTGAAGAGCGCACGCTTGAGCGCCGAGAAGATCCGCGCGCACGTCGAGATTGCCAATCTTAAGCTCGTTCGCGAGCCCCTTGCGCAGGGCACGCCCGTGCTCATCGTGGCGGCGCATCAATGCAATTGGGAGTGGTTCCTGCTTGCCTTATCCGCCGAACTCGGCTATCCGCTCGATGCCGCCTACAAGCCGCTCATCAATCCCTGGGCGGAGCGCGAAATGCTTAAGCTGCGGACGCGCTTTGGCAGCCGGCTCGTTCCGGCGGATGCGCTGCTGCCGGATATTCTGAAGCGGCGGCAGATCGTGCGCGCCATCTGCATGATCGCCGATCAGGAGCCGACGAAGTCCGAACACAAGCACTGGGTGCGCTTCTTGAACCGCGACAGCGCCTTTTTCATGGGCACCGAGGAGATCGCGCGCGCCACGCGCTACCCGGTATTCTTCGCGCAGATGCGCCGCCTGGCGCGCGGACACTACCGCATGGAATTTACCAGCCTCGCCGCCGCCGGCGAGGCGATGGCACCGGGCGAGCTCACCGAGCGCTACGCGGCGCGCGTGGAGGCGCAGATCCGCGCAGCGCCACCCGATTGGCCGTGGTCGCACAAGCGCTGGCGGCTGAAGCGCTCCCTGTACGGCGGACGCTAGCGCCTAAGCTCCCGCGGCAGCGAAAAGTAGACCTTCTCCTCGCGCCCGGCGACTTCGCGCGTCACCTCCCCTCCCCAGCCGCGCAGGCATTCGATGACCTGCTGCACCTGCACCTCCGGCGCGGAAGCGCCGGCGGTCACGCCCACCGTCTGTTTGCCGTCGAACCACTCGCGGTGCAGCTCTTCGGGCCCGTCGACGAGATAGCCGGAGATTCCTGCGCGCTCGGCAAGCTCGCGCAGGCGGTTGGAATTGGAGCTGCTGCGCGAGCCTATGACCACGAGCACATCGCAGTGTTCGAGGAGCTTCTTCACGGCATCCTGGCGGTTCTGCGTCGCGTAGCAGATGTCCTCATGTCGCGGTGTCGCCAGCTGCGCGAAGCGCGCGCGCAGCGCCGCCACGATCTGCGTCGTGTCATCCATCGAGAGCGTCGTCTGCGTGACGAAGGCGAGCCGTTCGGGATCGCGCACGACGAGCGCCGCGACGTCGGCGACATTCTGCACCAGATGGATCTTGCCGCCGAAGGAGGTATCGAAGCGGCCCATCGTGCCCTCAACCTCCGGATGGCCCGCATGGCCGATGAGGATGACATCGCGCCCTTCACTCGCGTAGCGCTGCACTTCCATGTGCACCTTGGTCACGAGCGGGCACGTGGCATCAAACACCGTAAGTCCGCGCTGGGCGGCCGCATCGACGACCGCGCGCGACACGCCGTGCGCGGAGAAGATCACGTTGGCGCCGGATGGGACCTGGTCGAGCTCCTCGACGAAGACCGCGCCGAGCCCGCGCAGGCGCTCGACCACATGGCGGTTATGCACCACCTCGTGACGCACATAGATGGGCGATCCAAAGAGTTCGAGCGCGCGCTCGACGATGTCGATGGCACGATCGACGCCAGCGCAGAAGCCGCGCGGATTGGCGAGCAGAATCTGCATCAGGCGGACACCCGTGTGCGCCGGCTCTCGAGCAAGGCATCGAGGATGAGGAGTGCCGCGCCGATGGTTATGCAGGAGTCGGCCACGTTGAAGGCCGGAAACTCGGCGCGGTGCCAGTGAGCGACGATGAAGTCAATGACGTGGCCGATACGGAGACGATCAATCATGTTGCCGAGCGCACCTGCAAGAATGAATGCGAGACTCAATGACAGGAGCCACTGCGCGGCACCCTGCAAACGCCGCATCCAGACGAGGATCGCGCCCCCCACCACCAGGGCGAGCGCCGTGAACAACCAGCGCTGCCAACCCGATGCGCCCTCGAGAAAGCTGAATGCGGCACCCCGATTGTAGCGCAGGCTGATGTCGAGCACCGGCAGGACATGGATGCTGCTGTAGAGCTTGACGTGTTGCACGACCAGAAGCTTTGTGAACTGATCCAGGCAGATGAGCGCGACCGTCACCGGCAGCCAGCGCCAGCCGCTACCCGGGTTCATGCGAACACCCGCCGCTCGCCCGGCAGCGACAGGTTCGTGACGCAGCGGTCGCACAGCTGCGGATGCTGCGGATGGGAGCCGACGTCCGGCCGGTGATGCCAGCAGCGCACGCATTTGACATCCTGGGAAGGCGCGACTTCGATGACGTCCGCTTGAGCGTCCGCACGCTCATGCAGGCGCGCTTGCGAAGTAATGAAGAGAAAGCGCAGCTCCTCTCCCAATGAGCTCACCTTTGCGTAACTCTCGGGCGCGGCATACACGGCCACCGTCGCATCCAGTGATGAGCCGATAGCGCCGGCATCGCGCAGGGCTTCGAGCTGGTGCATGACATTGGAGCGCAGCGCGATGAGCGCCGGCCAGTCAATGGCACTGTCCGGCACCTCCGGAATGCTATGCCAGGTCGCGAGAAACACCGACTCGAGTCGCGGCGGCGGCAAGTGCCGCCAGATCTCCTCGGCCGTGAACGAGAGAATGGGCGCGAGCCAGCGCACGATGCTCTCGGCGATGTGGAACATCGCCGTCTGCGCCGAGCGGCGCGCATGTCCCTGGGCCGGGGTCGTATACAGGCGGTCCTTCAGGATATCGAGATAGAAGCCGCCCAGATCCACCACGCAGAAATTGTGGACCTTCTGGTAGATCAAATGAAATGCGTAGCTCCGGTAGGCTTCGATCACCTCGTCCTGCAATTGACGCGTGCGTGCGAGCGCATAGGCATCGAGCGCCACCAGGTCTTTGGGGGCAATGGCGTGCGCGCGGGGGTCGAAGCCTGCAAGGTTGCCCAAGAGAAAGCGCACGGTATTGCGCATGCGCCTGTAGGAGTCCGCCATGCGCTTCAGGATCTCATCCGACACGCTCATCTCGTTTGCATAGTCGGTGGCGGCGACCCACAGGCGCAGCACGTCCGCGCCCAGGTTCTGAATCACTTTCTGCGGTGCGATCACGTTGCCTACCGATTTCGACATTTTGCGGCCCTTCTCATCCACGGCAAAACCGTGAGTGAGCACGCCGCGGTACGGCGCCCGCTCGTACATCGCTTCGGACATGAGGAGCGAGCTGTGGAACCAGCCGCGGTGCTGGTCGGAGCCTTCCAGATACAGATCAACCGGAGCTGAAACTTCCGGCCGCAGTTTCCCCACGCATTCGAAGGAGAGCCCGGAGTCGGCCCACACGTCCATGACGTCCACGACCTTTGCATAGTAGGCAGCGTCGGCCCCAATGAGCTCCTTCGGATCAAGCTCAAACCAGGCTTCCACCCCGCCACGCTCAACGAGGCGCGCCGCCTCCTCGATGAGCTCGAGGCTGCGGGGGTGGAGCTCGCCGGTCGCCTGATGGACGAACAGCGGGATCGGCACGCCCCAGGTCCTCTGCCGGGAAATGCACCAGTCGGGGCGATTCTCGAGCATGCCGGTGATGCGCTGCTCGCCCCAGGCGGGGGTCCACGTCACCTCCTTGACATCGCGCAGCGCATGCGCGCGCAGCGAGCTCGCCTCCATGCTGATGAACCACTGCGGGGTGGCGCGAAAGATGAGCGGCGTCTTATGGCGCCAGCAATGCGGATAGCTGTGCTTGTAGGCCTCGTGCCTGAAGAGCCGGTGCTTCTCCGCGAGCACCGCGATGACATGCGGGTTTGCATCCCAGATCAGCTCGCCTGCAAAGAGCGGCGTGCCGCGCACGAAGCGGCCGTCATTGCCTACCGGATTGTTGACGGGCAATCCATAGCGCTGCGCGACAATCCAGTCATCGAGCCCGTGCGCGGGAGCCGTGTGCACGATGCCGGTGCCGACATCGAGGGTGACGTGCGCGCCCAGAACGATCGGCACCACGCGCTCGTAGAACGGGTGGTGAAAGCGAAATCCTTCGAGCGAGCGCCCGTAGACACCCGTGATCTCAGCCTCCGCTGCCTGTGTCCGGGCGATGCCTTTTTCCGCATAACTGTCCACGCGCGCGCGCAGATCGCTCGCCAGCAGCAAGCTGCCGCGGTTCGTCGGAATGAGCGCATAGAGATAATCCGGATGCACGCTCAGAGCCTCGTTCGCGGGCAGCGTCCATGGCGTCGTCGTCCAGATCACGGCGTACACGGGGCCCGCCGGCAGCATTTCCAGGTCGAAGGCCTGCCGCAGCCGCTCGCGATCCTCGTTGATGAGCTCGAAGCCGACGTCAACGGCCGGGGACGTGTTCTCCTCGTACTCGACTTCGGCTTCCGCCAGTGCCGAGCGGCAATTCAGGCACCAGTGCACGGGCTTTGCGCCGCGATACACATGCCCGTTGTTGAGCACCTGGCCGAAAGCGCGCAGCTGCTGCGCCTCATACTTCGGGTCCATGGTGCGGTAGGGATGATCCCAGTCGCCGAGCACCCCGAGCCGCTTGAAGTCGCTGCGCTGCCCCTGAATCTGCTCCTCCGCAAAAGCGCGGCAGGCGGCCCGGAACGCCTTGACGTCGAGCTTCTGGCCCGGACGGCCCTCCTTCTTCTCAATCTGCAGCTCAATTGGCAGTCCATGGCAATCCCAGCCCGGCACATAGGGCGTGTCGAAGCCGTCCAGGAAGCGTGATTTGACCACGATGTCCTTCAGGATCTTGTTGACGGCATGACCGATGTGAATGACGCCGTTGGCGTAGGGCGGACCGTCGTGCAGGACAAAGCGCGGCCGACCTTGGGCAACCTCGCGCTGACGGCGGTAGACGCCAAGCTCGTCCCAGTGCGCAAGCGTGACGGGCTCGCGTCGGGGAAGATCCGCCTTCATCGGGAAGTCCGTCTGCGGCAGATTGATCGTGTCTTTGTACTCCATCGTGCGTTCAACACTCCAAAATTCGCCGCGCCTGCGCGGCATCGACATGCATCTGCCGGGTGAGCGCTGCCAGGTCCACGAAGCGCTCCTCCTCGCGCAGTTTCTCGACGAACTCGACTTCAATCTCGCGCCCGTAGAGATCACCGGCAAAATCGAACACATGCGCCTCAAGCAGCGGCTCGGTGCCGCCCACCGTCGGGCGGGTCCCGAGGCTCGCCACTCCCGGCAGCGTCGCACGGCCCGCGCCGCGCACCCGCACCGCAAAGATGCCCGCGAGCGGCGTGCGCTTTCGATGCAGCTTCACATTGGCCGTTGCGAATCCGAGCTCGCGTCCGAGGTGACTGCCATGCACGACGCGCCCGAGCATCGAATAGGGCCTGCCGAGCCAGCGTTCGGCGTGCGCCAGGTCGCCCCTGCCCAAGGCCGCACGCACGCCGCTACTGCTCACGCGCTCGCCATCCAGCATCACTGGCGGCACCACATCCACCGTGAACCCGAAGCGCTCGCCGCCCGCGGCAAGCGCCGCTGCGCTCATCTCCCCGCCCCGGCCGAACTTGAAATCATGGCCGACAACCACGGCGGCAGCATTCAGGTCGCGCGCCAGGATCTGCGCGAAGTCCTCTCCGGAAAGGCGCCGCAGGCCCTCTCCGAAGCGCAGCAACAGCACGTAATCGAGCCGCAGCTCCTGCAGCAGATGCCAGCGTTCGCGCCAGGTCGTCAGGCGCGCCGGCGGCGACTGCGGCGCCAGGTACTCGCGCGGCATGGGCTCGAAGCTGACAAGCATCGTGGGGCAGCTTAAGCGAGCGGCGGCATCGTGCAGGCGGCCGATGAGCGCCTGATGGCCCAGATGCAGCCCGTCGAACCCGCCTACGGTCACCGCACAGCCCCGGTGATGCGGGCGCAGGTTCGTGAGTCCTCGAATAAGCTCCATCGCCACCCTCGCACCGAAGCCAGCAAACTATAGCGCAGGATGCTTAAGGTCTGGGCACCGCCAGCGTTGACAAGGGTCCATGGTCTCCCCAGACTACCGCGCCCTGTAGATGGATGGACCACTGTGGCTAATACGAAATCAGCGGAAAAAGCTGCTCGCCAGGCTGAGAAGCACCGCGCCCGCAACATCGCGCTGCGCTCGCGGATGCGCTCGGCGCTGCGCAAAGTGATCGCGGCGATTGCGACGGGTAATAAGGACGCCGCCCGCACGAGTTACCAGGAAGCCGTGCCGATGATCGATACGCTCGTCACGAAGAAGATCGTTCATCGCAACAAGGCTGCGCGCCACAAAAGCAGGCTCGCAGCGCGCATCCGGCAAATGCAGGCCAAGGCCTAGGATCGCGCGCGCTCCTCGCGAGCGCGCTCCTCGAGGAAATTCATCACCGCCGCGCACAGCTCCTGTGTGCCCCGGCCGGTCGCGCCCGAGATGAGAAAATGCGGTCCGCGGAATCTCAGGCGCCGCACGATCGCGCGCGCAAGCTCCTCCGCCTCCTCATCCGGCATGAGATCGCGCTTGTTGAGCACCAGCCAGCGCGGCTTTTTGGCCAATGCCGCATCAAACTTCTTGAGCTCCAGAACGATCGCCCGGGCGTCTTTGACAGGGTCCGCGTCCGGATCGGGCGGCGCCATATCCACCAGATGCAGCAGTAACCGCGTGCGCTGCAAGTGCCTCAGGAAGCGGTGGCCGAGACCTGCGCCGTCGGATGCGCCCTCGATGAGCCCGGGGATGTCGGCCATGACGAAGCTGCGATGTTCGCCGACGGATACCACGCCGAGATTGGGGTGCAGGGTCGTAAACGGATAGCCCGCAACCTTGGGCCGGGCCGCGGAAACCGCGCGGATCAGGGTGGATTTGCCGGCATTGGGCAAACCGAGAAGGCCCACATCCGCGATCAACTTAAGCTCAAGCTCTAGAACGCGCTTTTCGCCCGGCAGTCCCGGACCGAATTGCCGCGGCGAGCGGTTGGTGCTGGATTTGAAGCGGGTGTTGCCCCAGCCGCCCTTGCCGCCCCGGGCCACGAGGAGTTCCTGCCCTTCGTGAGTCAAATCGCCCAAGGCCTCCTGGGTGTCAAAATCCCGCACGACTGTGCCGATCGGCACTGGAATATGGAGGTCGCCGCCTCCCCGCCCGGTACAGCCGTTGCCCGAGCCGTATTCGCCGACCTGGGCCTTGAAAGTCCTTTCGATCCGAAAATCAGCGAGGGTATTGATCCCCGGCGCAGCGCGCAGGTACACACTGCCACCATGACCGCCGTCGCCCCCATCTGGACCGCCCAGCGGCACGAACTTCTCGCGGCGGAAGCTCGTGCTGCCACGGCCACCGTGGCCGGCCTGCACTTTCAACCGAGCTTCGTCGACGAATTTCATGGCTTAGATGAAAACCCCGGCAGAGCCGGGGTCAAGGCAATCCGGACCGGGCGCGCGCGCCGCGTTCAGTTCGTCTCGGGCAGGACGCTGACGTACATGCGCTGTTCGGAGCCTGATTTCTTGAACTTCACGCGCCCGCTGACCTTGGCGAAGAGCGTGTGGTCGACCCCAACACCCACATTGGAGCCCGCACGCACCAGCGTGCCGCGCTGCCGGATGAGGATGTTGCCGGCAAGCACCTGCTCACCGCCGAAGCGCTTGACCCCGAGGCGCTTGGAATGCGAGTCGCGGCCGTTACGGGTGCTGCCGCCTGCTTTCTTGTGTGCCATCTTTGCAAAATCCTCGAATGAGCCGTGGCCTAGCCTGCGCTGATCGCAGTCACTTTCACTTCGGTGAACATCTGCCGGTGACCCTTGCGACGCAGATAGTGCTTGCGGCGCCGGAACTTGACGATGGAAACCTTCGTGCCCTTGCCATGGCGGATCACCGTGGCGCTGACTTTCCCGCCCTTAAGGAGCGGGATGCCGAGCTTCACATCGGCGCCCTCGCCCACCAGCAGGACCTCGCCAAACTCCACCGTCGCGCCGGGCTCGGCATCGAGCTTCTCGATGCGTAGAACCCCGTCCTGGGTGACCCGATATTGCTTGCCGCCCGTGGCGATAACCGCGTACATGATGAATCCTGGAGCCCGGGAGCCGAGCCTGCGAAAGGCCGCGCATTCTACTGACCGGGCAATAGGGGGTCAAACCGACCCCCGCCACAATGCCCCACTCCAGATACACTTCCCCGCATGAGCCTCGATGAAATACGGGCCTTGATCCAAGGCGATCTCGACGGTGTTAACACCGTGGTCCGAGCGCGCCTGAAGAGCAGTGTCGCCCTCGTCGACCAGGTCGCGGCG
>Ga0302314_10000742_pt1 | contig 60999 bp, 10 predicted proteins | sample III_Palsa_N2_3_FD_200533 | JGI IMG/M metagenome (GOLD analysis project Ga0302314, IMG submission 200533) | Peat permafrost microbial communities from Stordalen Mire near Abisko, Sweden - III_Palsa_N2_3 | ecosystem: Environmental > Terrestrial > Soil > Palsa > Peat permafrost | place: Sweden...
CGCAGGATGCGCACTCCCCGGACCTCGCCTCGTCCGATTACATTGATGGGCTTACGCGCGATCTTCGTGATTTGAAGTTGCCGGAGAAGTACATCGCTGACCGTGTTGCCGAGTATCGGGAGATCACGGCGTCGGGTGACGAGGAGGGCTTGGCCGATTTCGATCGGAGTATGTCCGGTGTGATGGCGGATCGGGCGGACGTGTTGAAGAACGGTCCGGGCCCCACGCTTAAGGAATTTCTGTCGTCGAAGCAGTCCACGCGCTCTGTGGGCGACACTTTCTCCCGCGACACCGCTCACGCCGAGGCCGGCGACGCCGCCCACGGCGGGACCGATACTCCGGCCACACAGGATGCGCACTCCGAGACGGGGACGCAGACCTCGGACACCGCACACGCCGCGGACGATGCGCACGCCGCGGAGAACACGCACACCGAGACCGCTGAGTCCAGCACGTCGACCAAGGACGGCCCGGAAGCCCAGAACGAGGAGCAGAGCCAGCAGCAAAGCGCCGAGCAGCAAGGCGAGCACAAGGCAGGCGGCGAGGGCGAGGCAAACGGCAAGGACGACGAGGCCGCCGACCCCAGCGCCACCGCCAAGCCACGTCCTGGCGGTGGCCCGAAGCCCGGAGGCAAGCCGCAAGCCGCCGGCCAGCGGCGCCCCGGCGGCGCCCGGCGGCCGGACCTTGGAAACTCCCGCCCTCCGGGCGGTACGCATTCCGGCGGCCCGATGCTCCGGCGGGAGAACGACACCATCGCCTTGGAGCACGACTACTCCGACGACGCCGACTTCGGCTACGACGATTCCCCCGAGACCAGCGCACAGGGCGCGCCGAACTCGCACGGGTCTCCCGGCGTCAAGGCCGCCGACACCGGGCTGGACGAGGCGACGAAGGCCGAGTTGCAGAAACTCCTCAGTGAGCTTCACCCGGAGAAGACGCCTGACGAGATCGTCGGCGATCTACTGCACGATCTCGCCCACGAGGACCTCGCTCACGAGGACGTGGCTCCCGTCGCTGAGCATGCGACCGTTGACACGCCGACGGCGTCCGAGGAGGCTCACGAGTCGCTGCAGGAGCATGTGCAGAACGATCTTCGGTCGCTGTTCGAGGAGCAGCACACTCCGGCCGAGGCACAAGACATCCAGGTGCACGACACGAGCCCGGCGGAACCGGCCGAGGGCGAACACGGCGCCGGCACGAGCGTGACGATCGATGCTTCGGCACACGATGAACAAGCGGCTCACAGCGGCGACGAGGCGGCGCGTGCCTCGGACACCCACTCCGAGGTCGAGTCCACGACTGTGGCCGGCGAGAAGACCGGGAACGAGTCGGACCAGGCCGGGGGCGGCGGTCACGTCGGCGCGTGGGCCGAGGACGACGTCACGCGTCCCGCTACCGGTCACGAGGCCGACCGTGGCGGGGAACCGAGCTTCGAGCACGACGCCGCTTCGACCGCGTCAGCCTCCTATCGCAGCTCTGAAGGCACGTCGGGCACACACGACGACGAGTTGACCGGGAGCCCCGGCAGGAGTCGGGACGCGGCCTCGACGGCTGAGGATCGGCACCAGGCGGCCGACACCTCCGATTCCGACGCCCATGCCGGGGGCGGTTCGCGGGGCTCGGAAACCGGGGTGACCACTTCGTCGCGGGGTTCTTCCGGGCACGAGGGATCGAGCGGGCATCGGCAGGCGAACCGGGCCGCGACGGGATCGAATCTGCGGGGCGGGCCGAGTGCTGCCCAGGTTCTTGAGGTGGCCAAGGCCCTCGACCGGAGTCCGCTGGGTGCCGGGCACCATGAGCCGAGCTCTCCGGCGCCGGTGGTGACCGGTCCGATGTTCTTCGCGGGTCAGGCCCACGCCTCTACGGATGTCTCCGACTCTCCGGCGTTGCCGAGCGCGGACAACGTCCTGGTCCTTGGGGGCGGTTACCGGTCTTCGGATAACCAGATGTACGTCGGTGGTCGGTGGCGGCCGCCGGCGGACGTCGCGCGGTGGATCCTTGAGGATCGGCTGGCGGACGGGGAATCGCCGGGCCTTGTCGTCCTGGTCTCGGGGAACGCCGATGCCGTAGGTGAGCACGGCGGGCCCTCGTTCGGGCAGCAGGTGGCCGATGCGCTGCATACGGTGCCGGTGTTGGTGACCCGCGGGACGCCGGTGACGCCCGCGGAGGGTGATGGCGCAGGCGATCTGCTGGTGGGTGCGGCGGTGGACGGCCCGGACGGCGACGTCGTGGTCGATACCGGGGTGGGTGGGGGCTTCCATCTGCTGCTGCCCGGCCAGGACCGCCGACCGAATCTCGCGTTGGGCAACCGTCTCTTCTCGGCGTTGTCCGCACTCGGGTTCGAGCCGCGGCTGGCGGAACACGCTCCCGATCGTCCTTTGGTGTGGGCGTACGGCGGGGAGGCGCCGGCCGGGGTCGCCGGGTACCGGGTGCCGGGTTCGACGCGCCCTTCACAGAGGCCGTATTACGACGGGCAGCGGCTTGCCGGAACGGGCCGCAAGGATGACGGGGTCGCGAACCGGCCGATCGAGGATGTTCATCTGCCCGATCTGCCGCAGCAGCCTTTCGGCGACGACGTGGCTGCCTTGTCGCCGGTGGATCGCGCATTGACGGGCTGGCTTGAGGCCTCGACGAAGCTGGAGCGGATCGCGCTGCTGCATGCTGATCAGATCGGGTCCGGCGACGAGGGCGACGCCGGCACGCGCATCGCGCCCCCACGGGGCTTCCTCGATGCGCTCGAGGGTCTGGCCGATATCAATGCGCATCTGCTGAGCCTGAATGTCGATGTCGAGCTATTGATGTCGGGTGCGCCGAGGTACGCGCGGCCGACGGTGCCGAGGGGCGCGAGCCTGGCCAGGGCGATGCACCTGGGGAGACCGCTGCGGGCTGCCGAAGATCAACAGTCTGTCGTGGCGGAGGGGTCGGCGCGGTTCGCGCACGCCTTGGGCGCGCTCGGTCAGGCATCGAACGATTATGCGGACTGGTCTGCCGAGTTCTCCGGCAGCGACGATCCGCGCCCGGCGGCCGGGCAGGCGTTCATCGAGGCTTTCAAGCAGATGAGCGCAGCCGACCGGCAGTTGCTGGCACACGGCGTCGACATTCTCCGGCTCGCGCAGGAGACGACCCTCCAGCCGTCCGAGTCCGACCGGCTTGGCGATGCCCCGGAGAGTTCGCCCGCGGACGTGGTGGCGACCGGCCAGACGCGGGTTTCGGCGCCCGACTACGGCTACGCGTACAACCGCGCGCTGAAGTTGGTCCGCCAATGGAACATGCACGACAACCTGCCCGACCTCCCACCGGGCCGCCCCATGCATCCGGCCTTCTTCGACGCGGTCGACCAGGTTGAGCGGATGCTGGAGGAGCACGGCGAAAAGGAGGCCGAGGAGCTGGCCCGGAATCTCGGCTCGCCCAACACCAACCGTATATTCGGCCTCGGGCCGATCGGCGGTACGTTGAAGCCCGACCCGCTCGCGCCGGAGAAGACCGACCCGCTCGCGCCGGGAGGGTCCGGGCAGCGGGACGCGGTCGAGGATCCCGACGCGAGCGAATCGCGCTCTTCCGGACAGCCCGCGGCCGGCGATCTCGCCGACCCGGAGGATACGCTCGAGGCGCCGGAGACGACGCCCGCGAAGCGTGCGGACAAGGGCAAAGGGCGGGCGCTCCCCGAGGACTATCTCCCGGACCCGCAGGAGTCGGAGAACCTGCCGGACCCGCATACGGTGCGCGTCGTGAAGCCGGAGGAGCCGGAGGAGCCGCAGGACCCGCAGGACGTGCAGGAGACGGCGCCTCCTAGCCGGCACCCGGAAGTGATCGGCGACGTCGCCGTGGACGGCCTCGGCGGTATGCGGAAGATCTCGCGGGCGAACCTGGTTCGGCGGGTTCGCACAGCTCTGCCCAACCTCGCCCCGGCACTGCGCGACCAACTCGTCGACAGGATCGGCGCACTGCTCGACGCGACGCGTCCGACCACCGGTCAGGGCACCGATTCGCAACTCGAAAAGTGGGAGGAGGCGCTGACCCAGGGCCTGGCGATCGGTGACGAGGACACCATGGTCCATGTCCAGTTCATCCCGACCACGTCCCCTCAGCAGGCGCAACTGACCCCGCCCGCCCCCCCGGCGACCGAGGGCGAGGCGGTCGTCAAGGGCACCTCCGCTTATGCCACAGTCTCGTTCGAGGAAGTGGCCTCGCAGCGCAAGAACATCGGCGCCGGCGTGCTGCTCGACTTCTTCACCACGCAGCTCGGCAGGGCGCTCTTCTTCTCGCCGGGTATCACGTTCGTGCCGCGCAAGCAGTTGGAGATCGAGTCGGCGCGGATGACCGAGGGGCTTGCCGGCAGCCGCGTGACGGACGCCTCGCGAAGCACGTACACCAGCGGCACGACCGCCGTCATCAGCGTGCATCGCAGAGGCGGGCCTTCCCAGCAGCCGGTGCAGGTCGATCTGCGCGAGCACGCCGTGAGATACAGCGTATACGCCGTGGCCGTGCCGCCCTCCGCGACCGGAGCCGGGCCGTCCGTGCGGCAGGCGGTGGCTTCCCCGGATCGGCTCTTGAAGTACCCGGTGGTCTTGTCGAAGCTGGACGCGGTGCTGGTGCAGCGCAGGATCGTCGACGCCCTGCTGGCGGCCGGTTACACCGGAGAGGAAGCGGCCGAGGCGTTCGAGAGCATCAGCGAGGACACCTTCAACTCCACCCTGGCGCAGCGGTTCAACTCGGCTCTGCTCGACGGCACGTACCGCTCCGGCCTGATCGAGGTCGGCCACCTCCTCGGCAACGTGCGCATCGCGCTGCGGTTGGACACGATGCTCCGGCAGCCCGACATCACGGTGAAGCAGCAGCCGGAGCCGGTCGCCGTGCGCATCGATGTCGGCGACACGATGAAGACCGATGACGCCCGGAGCCAGGGATACGACGCGCCGCTTGAGGTCACCTTCATGGCGAGCGTGTTCCCGCTGAAGGTCGGCGGCGGCGGGGCCGGTTTCGAGGCCTCGACGACGAACTCCTCGTCGGTGGCCGAGCAGAACAGGCGCAAGCTCGCCGCGAGCTTCGGCGGCGACATGGCCAGGTACGAGGTCGACATAACCGTGGAGGTCGCCTTCGACACCGACTCCAAGCTGCATGCCCAGTTGAAGGTACCTCCGGTGTTCCGGCATCCGGCCCTGGGGCGCTTCACCCTGTCAAACGTCCCCGGTGAGATCGTGCTGCCCGCTTCGCACGCGGCGGCATTCGAGAGCGATCTCACCGCGCCGCCCGCGGACTTCACTCCGGCCACGAACGCGGTGGTGGTCGCCTACAACAGGTACGCGGCCGGGAACCCCGTACCTCGACCGGATGACGACCTTGTCCGACTCGACGGCACGGGTCAGCAGCAGTTGGTCCCGGGCCGCACCCGGCCCAGCGCGCTGCTGTCCATCGGTTCTGCGCCGGGTGGCGCGGCGGTCGGCCCTTATCACCAAGGTGCGTTCACCACAGGAGTCGCCAATTTCCTGAGCACGTCGGCCGGATGGGGCAGCGGCGCGCCGGGGGCGTTCGCCACTGCCGAGCCGGCGATACGGCAGTTGCTGACGCTGGCGACCGCGGGCGGGATCCAGATCGTGGTCGAGGATCAGCAGCTGGCGAACGCGCTCGCGGCTCTCGTGCACGACCGGTGGAACGGCCAGAACGGCCCGAACGCTCTCGTCGCGACAGCGATCGCCGCGAAAACGGCGGCGGGAAGCGCCAACCCCTTCAACGTGCCGCTGGATGCTCTGCTCACCCTGTTCGTGACCGATCCTGACATCAGGATCCTGCGCCAGGACGGCGCGATGATCACGCAGCACAACCCGCGGATCCCGGTCCGCCGGCAGTATGTGATCGAGCCGGGTGGCGGAATCCTGCGCAGCGTGCGCAGCACGCACACCGGGGGCCACTTCACCGATGACCTCGCCACGCCCCTGTACAGCCCCGACGAGGAGGGCTCCACCCCGCAGTTGGCCACCCGCAGCGGGCTCGGTCCCGCGGTGGCGCCGATGGCCCCCGGCGTGGCCAAGCTGTTGCTGCGCGTCGAGCAGGCCATGGCCGTGCTCATGGACCGGCGCAACGACCGGGCAGTCCTGTCGCGCGAGAACCCCGACTTGGAGAACCTGCAGCACTACCAGGACGCGCGGGTGCGCACCGAGGTGATGAGCAAGCTGGGCGCGTATCTGGGCGGCGCGCGTTCGCGGGCCAGATACGACACGCTGCTGCGCTCGGGCTTCAAGATCAACGTCACGATCGGGAGCCGCTGGCCCTGGCAGGCGCCGCGCCGCTTCCAGATCGAGATCAAGGGCGATCTGCTCAAGCGGAAAGAGAGCGGCCTCACGGCGACCGACCCGAATGTCGCGGTGGACATGCAGGCCGAGGGCGAGTTGGAGAGCGCGGGGGTCATCGAGAAGAAGAGCGTCGTGATGATTGTCGGCAGCGCCGAGGTCACGTTCGAGCTGACATCCGGCATCGTCGACCTCACCATCGCCGACGCTACGGTCGAGGTCGAGCGCGGCCGAATCACCTCTCAGGAGCTGATCTCGAAGAACTCGATCTTCAACCGGATCAGCGCCGCGGCCGGACCGGCCGACCGGCCGCTCTACGAGGTGTTGTACACCGCCGCGATCACCGTGTTCCGGGGCGCCGAGCAGGTCGATCGGTGGACCGACGGCTTCTTCGACGAGTTCTCCCCGGTGGTGCCCAAGGCGTTCCAGCCGAGTCTGTCCCCGGCCCAGAACCGGGCCAGGATCGTGGGCTACGCCGCGGGGCTCAACGACTTCTGGGAGTTGGACGAGCCGACCGTGCGGCGGCTCGAGGGGCTCAGATACCGGTTCGACCGGGCCGGTACGGCGGGCGTGATGCCGTATCTGGGCAACCTGGAGAAACTGGTCGCCGAGGTGATGAAGACCATCGAGAACCAGGACGCCGCGCAGCGGATCTCGCGCACTCCCGAGGAGACCGCCGAGATCGAGGCTCGAGTGCTCGACGTGATCGGCGAGAGCTACTTCGCCTCGCATTTCGCGCGGCTGACCGGTCCGAACGGCATGCCGGTGGCGCTGCCCTGGGCGCGGCGCATGATGCCGTTGCCCGCCAACATCCACGGGCACCAGGTTTCGGACATCAAGTCCTCGTTGGAACTCAGGCTCTTCCTCGTGCCGGCCGGCGAGGCCGCGGCCAGGGCGGCGGGCGGAGGCACCCTGGACGCCACGACGACATCGCGGCGGCATCACGTCACCGAGTCGCAGCAGAACGACGGCACCTACCAGAGTCTCTTCGCCGGCGCCGTCTTCGGTCCGCAGATCAAATTCGGCAAGCGCGACCCCGAGGATCCCGACCTCGTCAACTCGGTCGTGCCGCAGATCGAGGGGCGGTTCGAAGCCGTCAGGTCGCAGGAGAGGCGCACCGCGACCGGCGCCGACAACATCTCGATGATCGAGGACCTGAGCGGCCACGTCGAGAATCTGCTGGCCGGCGCGGTGGTGAAGGTCAGCTACAGGATCCGGTTCAGCAAGCAGCGGCCGATCGTCGTCAACCGGGCCTACTTCCTCGGCGACGGCACCGCGGAAGTGCAGATGCCCGCGGCGCTGCGCGATCGGCTGGCGGGACCGGCCGCGGTCGGCCGCGCGAGCAGGCCCGCGGCCGCCGACCCCTTGGCCGACTGGACGCCGGCGCAGCCCGGCACGCTCGGCATGCGTCGGCCGATCACGCCGCAGATCGCTTACGACACCGCGTTCGTCCACGCGTTGGCACCCGGACCCGAGATCGTGGCCCGTGGCGGGATCGTGGCCGAGATCGCGCGGCTGCTGCAGCAGCACGGGTTGGTGGAACCGCGCTTCTTGTCCACCACGGACGTGAACTACCGGAAGCTGCTCACCGCGTATGACGAGGTGGCGCTCGCCGGGCGGCTGTCCGACCTGACCACTATCGGGGTGCCGGTGAGTCTGGACACCCCGTACCTCGGTGACAAGCGGCTCACGCTCGTGCTCAAGGCCCACAGCGTGCACGGCCCGCAGTACGTGAGGTCGGGCGGCACCGAGCGCACGACGACCGGCGGCCGCGCCACTGCGCAGACAGGGATGCTGAGTGAGACCGAGGTGGCCCTTGGTATCGGGCTGGGCCTCGGCGGCACCAAGGTGATGAATTCCGACACCGGGGCCATGTCCCAGCCGGTCGCCGGCTACCGCAAGGACATCGGTTGGACCTGGGGCAAAGACAACCTTCGCATCGAGGAGGAAACGAGCCGGATCACCGGCGCCGCCCCGGACCAGGCGGGGAACCCGACCACCGTGGACCTCGCCGATGTTTACATCCTCCAAGTCTTGGTGTACACGGATTACGTACCTCTGCCCCCAGTCGGTGGCATCACCGCCCGCAGGAAGAGCCTGACCGGACCGGTCTCCTGGGCGATGGCGGCCAAGCCCGCCGATCCCGGTCTGCAGACCGTGGCCCGCGGTCGGCGCAGTCTCAACGACGTAAACGGGTTCCGCAGCCCGATCGCGGTCTACCAACTGCCCGGCACGGTCAAGGCCGCGATGACCATGGACTGGTCGCTGACCCAGTCGATCGGCGCTCCGGTCTTCCCCCCGCTGCCGATACCGCCCGCCCCCGGCTATCGGGCGGCCCAGCGGACGGTCACGCCCAACGCGCTCAACCTCGCGATCGCCCCGCTGCTCTACGGCATCGGCCTCGGCGACGTCGTCAACATCCAGCAGCACGTGAAATACGCGGCCGTCTGGTGGAACAGCCCGGACTTCTATTTCCGGATGAAGGTGCCCTACCAGCACAACGGGCTCACCCCGACGGTGAAGGAGGGCAGCTACGCGCCGAGCGGAAACAAGGGCCGCACCGCCATCCAGGCCCTGGGGCCGCGTGTCCTGCGCGACAACATCGCCAAGATCCTCGGTCTCGAATACCCGATCATCCCCGGGAGCGGCTCGTCCGGCATCAACTACGGCCTCGACCTCGTCGGCGTGGCCCAGCCGCTGCCCCGGGAGGTGTCGGCGAACCTCAACGTGATGATGGGCATGAAGTTCGGGTCCGAGGAGACCGAGAAGGCGACCACCTTCGCCCGCGACCGCGCCACGCAGGCTTGGATCGACCCCCTGAACGGCGGTGACAAGGCCGACGGGCAGCCGATGGTCCCGCACATCAACAACGAGACGACGTTCCAGCCGGAGGCCGGTGTTTCGCGGCACGAGGAGAAGAATCAGAGGGCTTACGGCAAATTCGTCGCCTACCGGATCGTCGGAGACGACCTGCTGATGTCCCGCGGGGTCACCTTCACCCTGAACGCGCCGGGTTCGGTGATCGGATTCCTGCGTTACCGGGACGCGGTTGCCCTCGCCAACAGTTTCAAGCAGCAGTTCATCCACCCCGACGCCGTCACCGTCACCGGCCAGGACGACCTCGAAGCATTGGCCGGCAAGCTGCGGAGCCCTGCGCCGATCACGTTCCACCTGGTGGTCGAAACCGCCAACGAGCGCATCATCCAGCCGTTCGCCAACAGCGCCAACGCAAACGGGCATACCGTCGAGCTCGCCGTCCTCGACGGCGATCCCCTCGTCCCCAGCACCCGGCTGAGGATCGAGGAGTTCACGCCGCCGTCACGTCAAGACGCGGATAAGGGCAAGACGGATGGGGACACGCCCGGGGCCAAGGCCATCGCGGAAGCGGACAGGACCGCCGCCGCGTTGTTCGACGCGGAGAGCGAGGCCTCGAGACTGGACGAGGATGCGCAGGAGGCCCACAGAAGGGCCGAGGAGTTCGGTGCGAAGGCGGCTGAGTCCCGGACCTTGGCGAACTCCCTGCTTGGCCGGCAGCAGCAGGCCGGGTTCAAAGCGACGGGGCTGCAGGGCCGCGCCGAGCAGGCGCAGCACAACGCGAATGCTCTGCGGGAACAGGAGCGGGAAGCACAGGAGGCTGCGGCCGAGCTGAGGCAGCGGGCGGATGCCGCTGCCGCGGCGGCCGAAGAGGCGCAGGCCGCGGTTCAGGCGGCTGCCGACGCGCAGGCCGAGCCCGGACAAGCCGAGGCGCAGGAGTCGGCCGACCGGGTCGCGGAGGCCGCGCAGCAGGCTGCCGCAGCCCGCGAGCTGGCGAATGGCCTCGCCGTGGAGGCGTCCGAGGCGCAGGAGGCGGCGGAAACTCTGGGCGAGCGGGTCGTGGAGGCCGCGGAGGCCGCAGGGGCCGCAGAGGCCGCGTACCAGGACGCACTGGCTGAGGAGCAGAGGCTGGCCGAGGAGTCCGCCCAGGCCGGACAAGGCGCCCATGATGCTGGGGTGGCGGCGGACAGGGCTGCCGAAGAGGCACAGAACCTGGACAACCGGGTGCAGCAGGCCAGGGACCGTGTCGGGCCTCTGGTCAGGGCGGCGAGGGTGGCGTTGGCGACGGCAGCGCCTTTCAGAACCTCCGATCGCCAGGCCTCCATCGACACCCTGACCGGTTACCGCTCTGAGGCATTCACGGAGCTCACCCGAGCCCTGGAAGCGCGGGATGCGGCACAGGCCGTCGGCGGACCGGGCGGGGCCGCCGGTTCCTCGTCCCAGAACGTGCTCGAGCGGCGGCAGCAGGCCGTGCTCGATGCGCAGACGTATTTCGACGCGTTCGACGGCGCGCTCAAGCGACTGGGCGTCGACCTCGACGAGAGGGACGTGGCGCGCAGGACCAAGCGCGTGGAGGCCAATGCGACCGGGGCGGTAGGCGCCGCCCGGCGGATCGCCCCGAGCCCGGACACGGACTCTGATACCGACTCGGATGACGAGGACGGCGCGACGCAGGTTGCGGAGCCGGCCCGCGGCGGCGCGGCACCCGATGTCTCCGAGACACGCGCCGTCGCGCTGCGCCTGGTCCGCCACTGGAACATGAACGGCAACCTGCCCGACTACCCGGGCCTCGAGTTCCGGGCCTTCACCGACGCGGTCGACCAGGTCGAGGACGAGCTGGAGACCAACGGCTACGCGGCGGCCGAGGCGCTGGCCAAGAATCTCGGATCGCCCAACACCAACCGCCTATTCGGCTACGGACCGGTAGGCGCCGGCTTTTTGAAGAGATCGCCGCAGAATCCGTCCCTGCATCCTGCGGCGACGGAGCTGCACGAGGTCAGCAGCAACGAGAACCCCCCGGCGCGGCCCGCCGAGGGGCTGCCGTCCGCCGGCCTGCCGCCCGCCGTCAGGGGACCGCAGCAGCCGACGACGTCCGCCGAGGGCACGGGCACGGTGCAGCCCGCCGGGGACGAAACGGACCGGCGGCCGGTCCTGGACAAGGAGGTTCTGGATCGACTGATCCAGAACCAGCGGGAGCTGAACGAACTGCTCTCGGACGAGCCGGTCCTGGACCAGCTGTTCCAGGACCGTCAGGACCTGGACCGGCGGAACCGGAACCAGGAGCCCGCAGACCGGTCGACTTCGGGTGAGCCGCAGCCGTCCGACATCGTCGCCCCTTGGTACACCGGTTCCGACGCGCTCGGCGAATACATGGTCTCCGGCGTGCGTCGGCTGACCAACGACCAGGTCGAGACCCTGCGGGGCGCGTTGACGGGCGGCTTCGATGCCGCGCAGACCCCGCACATCCCCGGGGACCAGGCGGATGCGCTCAGGGAGCACATCGTCGGCGCGGCCATGAAGATGGTCGCCCCGCAGTCGCCGGACCCCGCGGCCGAGAATACCTGGAGCACGGACAAGGAGAGCCTGGAGAAGTGGCGGGAGTCGCTGCGCTTCGGTGAATACTCCACCTTCGGCGGCCACCTGGTCTGGATCCGGCCGGTTCTACGCAATCTGACGCACATCCCGCCACGCCCGTTGGCCGAGGGCGAGAAGGAGCCCCCGCGCGAGTACGGGGTCAGCTTCGCGGGCGTCACTATTCTCGAGGAGACTACGGAGGGGCGCCCGCGCGGGCTTGAGCTCGAGGCGACGCCCGCGCTGAACCTCGCGCTGAACGCCTTGCAGTCCGTCTCCCCGCTGATCCCGAAGCTGTCGGTGGATACTTCGCGCGAGACCAGCCACAAGAACTCGCTCGACGTCGTCAGCGGCCGAAAGATCATGTCCCTGGGCGACGAGACGTTCTCGGGCGGGGTCCAGTTCGCGGTCTACGTGAACGGCGAGCGCTGGTCGAACGCCGCCATCGTCCCGCCGCTGCTGAACGTCCAGCTGCCCGTGGCCGCGACCACCTCGCAGGAGAGGGCTGCCAACCTCTCGCAGCTCCCGGCGCACGAGGCGGTCCCCAACCACGGATTCTGGCGCGCGCACTCGCTGCTGACCGCCGTCAATCCCGAACCCTATATCGCCGACCTGCAGGTGCGGCTGCTCGCGGCCGGGATCCCGGTGGAGGTCGCGAGCCAGATCATGCGGAAGCTGACCGAGGAGATGCTCAGCGGCAACTCCGTTATCAACCGCGGCCGCGCATGGATGACCAGCGGCGACATCTCGAACGAGATCGAGGTCCCGATCTCTGCGATCAGCAAGTTCAGCGGGCACTTCACGGTCACCGCAGAGATCAAGCGGATGGAGAACCTGTATCCGACACAGGAGCCCTACGTCCCGAAGCTGGGCAAGAAGGAGCTGCGGGTCCGCAACGACCTCGGCCGCGCTCCGCACCACCAGCGCGGCCGGTCGCACGGGAGCAGCGCGTCCGGCAGCTTGAACGTGGGCCTCGACGGTATCAGCGCGCTCAAGGTGGTTGCCGACGCGCTCGGCTACCTGACCTTCGGGGGCGGCGCCACGTCGGGGAGCCTGCACGCCTCGGCGATTACGTCTACCTCGCTGAACAAGACCACGCTGATGCGTGACGTAGAGCTGGAGCGGTACCGGGTGGTGGCGGAGATCGTGATCACCACCACTTCGCCGACGCACCAGGTGGAGCCGGTGCGGATCCCGACGACGGTCGAGATCGACGTACCGGCGCCGGAGGCCATCGAGTTCGAACAGCGGGTGCTCGGCGAGGTCAAGACGGAGCGGCTGCTCAAGAAGCTCCCGCCGGCGGACCCGGACGCGGCGGCGGCGCCGAATGTGCGCGCCGTGCTGCGGCAGGCGTACGCGCTCGGCCTGCTGGACGGTGTGGACAAGCCTCCGGCGGTCCGCTCCGACCCGCCGCAGGGCTTCGACGAGCACCACCGGCCTACGGCTCTCCCGTACAAGGACACGGACCCGATCGCGCTCGCGACCAGACGGGGGCAGGGCTTCGGCATGGCTGTCTCGCTGCCGGGCTCCGAGACGGTCGAGGCGGTGCTCGACTGGCTGCTCCGTACGAAGGTCAAGGCCGCGCAGTCAGGCTTGCAGGAGTTCGGGCGCAAGCACGGGATCTTCTCGGGCATCGCATTCTCGCAGGCGCTCCGCGAGCTGAACTTGCGGTTCAGCACCCCGGCGCTGGAAAGCGATCTGCAGGCGTTGCTCGCGATCGTCGACCACTCCGCGACGATCGACGGCCACACCTACGACTTCTCGGTCCAGGGTTTCATGCGCGAAGAGCTCGACTCGACGCAGTACGACATGACCGTCAACGCCCGGGCCACCATGGGCGAGACGCTCGAGTCCCAGCGCAACCGGGACTTGACGTTCGACCTAGGCGCCGACGGCAGCGCCCGCCTCGATGTGGGCAGCGGCGAGAATTACCGGGCGAAGCTTTCCATCGGAGAGGTCTCCGTCGATGGGAAGTGGGGGAAGAGCAAGGCCTCCGTGCTGACTTCGGACTCGAAGTGGTACCGGCGGACCGAGACTGAAGGCCCGGTGGATGAGCGCACCTACAAGATGGTGTACAAGATCCAGGTCCGCGTCGACGGCGGGCAGGTGGAGACCTGGTGGGTGGACGATCCCGACGCGGTCGTCAAGTTCATCCTCGCGAAGCAGCACCAGCGCCTCACCAAGCTGCCCAAGCTGCCCGGGTCCGCCCAAGTCGGCGTGGTCAAGCCGGACGGGGTCCCGATCGACTTCAGTTCCGGCGCCGACGGCCTCTACCCGACCTTCCTGGTGATCCCGGAGCTCGAAAAGCAGGCAGCGGAACAGTACTTTGCCGTCAATGAGATGGCATCGTCCGACGCGCGCTGGGACTGGCCTGCCGAGATTCGGGAGATGTCCACCCCGACGATGCTGCAGGGCAGCTTCGACGAGATGGTCTCCAGCGCCGGCTTGGTCAAGCATCTTCCTCCCCGCGACGGCTGGCAGGAGGTCATTGTATTCAAGCTGGACGTGTACGACCCCGAGCACGAGAAGGTGCACGAGAAGGAGACCGGCGGGAACGTCGAGATCGAAGTGTACGGCCAGTCCGGCGCGCACCTCGGCGACACCGACGGAAAGCTCAAGGGCGTGGAGGGAGGCGTCGAGGTCGGACCGACCTTCCAGATCGGCAAGCAGTCTTCTGCGAAGAACTCCGGTACGGGAGCCGACTCGGGCTCGAGCGCGGACTCCGGCTCGGGCTCGTCAGGCTCCACTTCGGGTTCGAGCAGCGGTGAGGCTTCATCGAGCCGCAAGTCCGGCAACCAGATCGGCTTCACTCTCTCCGGCCGGCTCGGCTATGAAAAATCGATGTCGGACGTCGATGAGCAGGGCAGTATGAGCATCACCCGGGCCACCTATATAGCGGGGGATAAGGGGAAGACCCATAAGTACAATGCCACCCCCTTCTTCACGATCACCGCGAAGCGGTGGAAGGAGGATCGGGGCGACCAGCCGGGCGTGATCCAGATCGCCAGTACGACGGTGCTGGCGCCGATGGCGCTGGACTTCATCATCCCGCAACAGCGTGCGATCGACCTGAACCTGCCTCTGCCGGAGAAGTACCGGCCGCGGCCGGCGACGACGGACTCCACGCAGGATCAGCCTGCTGCCACGCAGGAAAAGCTTCCCGCCGCGGAGGCTCAGCCCTTGGCGCCCGCGGCCTCCCCGGCCAAGGCCGACGACAAGGGCAACGCCGTCGAGGGGCCCCTGGGACCCCTGGGACCCTTGGCGTCCCCGGCGTCCCCGGCGTCCCCGGTGTCCTCGGCACCCGTGCCACCACCCCCGGTGACGACGTTCATCGACCCGGAGATGGCGCTCAGCATGGCGCACCCCGAGTTCTTCCGCGCGCAGGACGTGGTCACCGCCATCACCAGCACGCTCAGGCGGCACGGGGAGCTGGGCCTGATCACCCCGAGTTTTCCCGATGGGCATCCCGATGAGCTGACGCTGTGGCTCAACGCACGCTTCTCCCCGAAGGCGCTGCAGGGTGAGATCACCAACCTTCGCCGGACCGGTGTGCTCGGCTGGCTGCCGCTGCGGGCCCCCGTCGGCGCCACCCGGCACCTGTGGATCAGGGTCAAGGCCGACCTCGGCGAGGTCGGCGGCCAGGCGCCGCGCGAGGACGTCAAGCTGACGGTGCGTCGGCAGCGCTACACGGCGACCGCGAAGACGGAGGCCACCTCCAAGTTCACCCGTGAGGGCGGGTTCAACGTGCAGGGCCAGGGCGCGGTGAACGAGGCCGTCCGGCTCGGCGGGGGCGTCGACGGCAGTTGGAAGGGCGAGCGCGAGGAGACCAAGAAGGAGAGCGAGGTCGTCCGCGACATCTTCCGGGTCGGTGACCAGGGCCCGTCCGAGGGCTTCGACTTCAATGACGTGCGCTTCACCATCGAGATCGGCGTCTCGGCCGATCCGCCGGAGATCGCCCGGGTGCTCGGCGTCATGCTGCGCGAGACCCTGTTCGGGGGCGCCGACGTCATAAACCGGCATATGCAGGATTCGCAGGCGAGTGCCGCCGTGCGCAAACTGTGGTTCACCCGCCGTGCTTGGGAGTGGTTCGAGACGGTCAACGGCCTTCCCGACCCGAACGACCCGGCCCGGCAGTTGCCGCTGACCGGCCGGCTAAGGGCCCTGGTCCCCAAGCACCTGACCGGCCCGGCGGAGCGGCAACTGCCTGCCCCCGGTGCCGCCTACGGCGGGACCCCGCGCAGGGGCGGCCGGGTTGAGAAGCCCAACGCGCAGATACCGGACGAGCTGTTCGAGCTGTTCCATGGCGCGATCCATCCGAACTCGACGCCGGCGGCCGACGCGGTCAACCGCTGGTCGCCGCTCGCCGGCACTCCGATGGTCCGATGGCCGCAGCGCCTCGGCACCGAGGGTGCGTGGAAGGTGCCGGAACTCCGGTTCGACACGTTCGCCGGATTCATCCTTGCGTACTTCACCAGCGAGTCGATGCTGACTGCGAACATCGTCAACCTGCTCAAGCACCAGTACAAGATTCTGGTGGGCGGTGAGCTGGTCACCGTCGGCTTCGACGTCACCAAGGCCGAACGCAAGGCGAGCTCGCTGTTCAAGGCGCGCCGCTATGCCCAGACCGAGTCCGTGCCGGGCCGTGAGGTGAAGTACACCGGTGGGTGGGACGCCGGCATCTCCTTCCAGCCGGCGGGCGAGGCCGGAAGTCGCGTGGTCGACGGGACCCTGGGCTACAGCTTCGGCGGCGAGAAGTCGGCCAGCCGCGGCGCCGAGTCCAGCGAGGTCGCGGAGCTGGACAGGGAGGGCAAGATCGAGTACCGGTACTACGGCATGACCGTGACCGTGGTGCTCAGGGGGCCGGGCGAGCCGCTGCGGGTCAACGTCCCGAACGGCCTTTACGGCATGCTGCCCGACGAGGTCGGCGCCAGATTGGAGAAAGAACTCGGCGGCGTCTTCACCGTGTCGCCTGCGGAGCAGGCCAGGGACAAAGCCAAGAAGGACGATGCCGAGGCGAAGGGCAAGGCCAAGGCGGACGCGGACGAGGCGAAGGCCGAGACCGCGTTGCAGGACCTGGTCAGCTCGGCGAGCTCCCTGGAGAAGGCCGCGGAGCACGCACGGCTGGAGGCCTTGGAACGGGAGGCGAAGGCGCGTACAGCCCGTGCCGACGCGCGGCTCGCGGCCCAGAAGCTGAGGACGGCGGAGAACCTGGCGCGGGCCCTGGCCAGGCGGGCAGAGGCCCTGCGGGCCGCGGCGAACTCCCGGGCCGAGGAAGCGCTGGAGGCGCAGGAGACCGCGGCCAGGCTCGTCGGGCAGGCAGGGATCGCTGCGGACCTGGCCACACAGGCGCAGAACGAGGCCGCGGCAGCCGAGGCCCAGGCTTTGGCCGGGGGCGAGCCCGAGGCGCGGCGGTTGGCCGACGATGCCCTCGAGACGGCGAATCGGGCTGCTAGGCGCGCGAGCGTACTGGCCCAGGAGGCGGCCGACGCTCGGCAAGCGGCGGTCGGCGCGTCTCACACGGCGCAGCTGGCCGATCATGACGCGCGGTCTCTTGAGGATCAGGTTGAGCAGGCCGACAGCGAGATCGATCAGCTGCAGAGGATCGCCGCGACGGGCGCCGCCGAGGCCGAAGCCGCCGAGGTCGCGGCCACCGTATCGGTCACCGCGGCCCAGCGGCTGGCCGCGCAGTTCGCACAGGCCCAGACCCGGGTCAGGGCGGCGGCGCGGGCGGCGTTCAAGGCCGGGGCGCTCAGCGACCGTAATCCCCAGGCCGCCATCAACCACATGCTCACGCGCGAGCGACCGCAGCGCCTTGATACCTTCCGTGCGGAGTGGCAGAACTTCCAGAGGCTGCGAGACAGCAGCGGGTCGGGGCAGGTCGCCGGCTCCTCGACCCAGCAGAACGGGCTCGAGGAGAGCAGGGTGGCCGCGCGCGAGGCGTGGCTGGACATCGAGGCGGTCGACGACGCGCTCAAGGCCATGGGCGTGGACATCCAGGGGCTCCAGGCGGAGCAGGCCGCCGCGCGCGAGGCGGAGCACAGGCCCCACCCGGCGGGCGCCGCCCCGCAGAACACGATAGCCGCCGAGGACCTCGATGAACTCGGGCTCCTCGATGGCATTGAGGACTCCGCCGATGGGCCCGGGCAGGGTTCGCAGGGCGCACCGTGGCTGAGTGCGACGTTGGACCAGTTGCGGGAGAACCGGGAGTGGTTGTCGGAGGTGGCCGGGGGGTTGGGCCTGGAGCCGCAGGAGGTCCTGGGGGTCGCGGATCTGCTCGGTGCGGCGCGGGCTACGCGGGATGAGGCCTTCGCGCTGTTCGACGAGTTGGGCCTGGATGCGACGGCTGCCAATCGGGTCATCGCGGCGATAGTCCTGATTGTCGCCACCCGGGCGATTACCGCCCAGGAGCCGCATCGGGATTGGCTGCCCCTGGTCTTGGACTATTACCTCTCCGACGGCGACCTCGACGTTCCCCAAGCCGCCGTCCACGTGTACGACGGGGCCGAATACAGATTGGGGGAGTGGCTGCACAGCGTGCGTACCGGCCGTGTCTCCGCTCTGGGACCGGTGGGCGGGTGGGCCGCCAACTTGATGGGCATTCGCTGGCAGGCGCCGCTGGGCCGGGACCTGGAAAGCCGGGAGGCGCTCCTGGAACAAGCGCGCCAGGAGGCCGGCTTGGAGCCGACCGGTTTCTTGCCCGGACCCGGCGACCAACTGGTTCCCGCCGTCCCGGACGCGGACCTGGACCTGGGCATGGACCTGGATCAGGACCAGGATCAGGACCAGGGCATGGGTACGGGCTCGGGAGGGGAGCAGGCCACGGGCCAGGGCATGGTCTCGGACGGGGGTGTGGGCCTGCCCGCTGCCGCGGGTCCGGTGTCGGAGGGCGGACCGCAGCAGGATGCGACTTCGGACAAGGTGCAGGCACGCCGGGCGCGGCTGGTGGAGCGGGCTGTAGAGCGGGGTTTGGAGGGGAGGCAGGTCGAGGGGTTTGTGGAGTTGTTCGGTGCGAAGCGGGCCACGCGGGATGAGGCCATCGTGCTGCTCGACGGGCTGAGCTTGGGCTTGGAGGCGGCCGAGCAGGTCATCGCGGCGGTTGCCTGGGTCGTCGGCGTCCGGGCTGTTGCCGCCGGGCAGCCGTACGGGAACTCACTGAGGGCGGCTGCGGACTACTACGTCACCCACGGCCACCTCGCGGTCCCCCAGCAGTACAGCCATACGCTCCCTGATAAGAGCGTACACAACCTGGGGATGTGGTTGAGCAACCTGCGTACCAGGAAAGGCGGTGGTCTGGGATCGGCGGGCAGGTGGGCTGTTGATCTGCTGGGTATGCGCTGGTCGACGGTCGTTGACGCCGAGCAGGGGGTAGACGATGCGCTGGCGGGGTTGCGGGGGAACGGTCCGCTGCTGGGGGCGCTGGCACGTAGGCACGGGTTGGCGACGGCTGAGCAGATCGGCGCGCTTCGGGCTCTGCTCGATCCCGCGGTGGTCACACGCGATGGCGCCCTCGGGATCCTGCGCGGGTACGGTCTGGGCGATCAGGCCGCCTCCGACGATGTGTTCAACGCACTGGTCCGGATCATCGCCTCTTACACTCCCAGCCTTGGCCAGCGGCAGGGGCTGCTCATGCTCCTGGACCACTACCTCCAGCACCACGATTTCGGCGGCTACTCGGACATCGTCCAAAGATTGAGCACGGAGCGCGAGACCGGCTCTGCGCCGGGAGTGGGGTTCCGTGTCCTGGCTCAGCTGGGCCTGGAGTCCGGCTCGGTCGGCTTCGTCCCAGACCGCCCCGGCCCGGGCCAGGCCGTTCTGGGGGGTTATGCCCCCTCGGTGTCGCAGCACGCCGGGCTTACTCCCGAACAGAACGAGACCCTGTACGCAGGAGATCTCATCGTCGTGCAGACCCTCCCGGAGGGTGATCACTTTTTCCATGCCCTGCTGCGAAGCGTCCCGGGAGGCTTGACCGACCGCGGCGGCAATCGGCTGCTCGACGCTGTCGCGATGCGCCTGGACCTCTACCGCCGCATGGTCGCCGACCGGCAGAACGGTCGCATCATCTGGAGTCAGCTCCAAGCCGTCGGATGGGACGAAGAGGACAGGGAAGAACAGATCCTCGCCAGCCTCGCCGCGCCGGGACCCTGGAACGACAACGACGGCGACATCATCCCCGCTATAGCCGGCACCGCCTACAACCTCGCCATCCACTACATCTGGCCCGACGGCGGGCTCTACCAGATCAGCATCGGCACTGAGCCGGTCATCCTCGCCCGGGTCGACAGCAACCACTACCTGGCCACCCGGCGCATTCCGACGCTTCCACCCGCTCCCGCAGGTCCGGTACTGGACCCTGAGACGTTCCTGGCGATCCAGGTCAACTCCGTGTTGAGGAGCAAGTATCGTGTCGCGGAGACACGGGCGGTGCAGGAGGTCAACCGCTACGCCACGTTCGTGCCGGGCTCCTTCCCGCGAATTACCCTGCTGCAGCGGGCCACGCAGATCGCCGATTTCATCGTGACCGGCAGTGTCGGAGGACTTCCCGGGGGGGTTCGTCGAAACGAGCCTTCGGACACGGCCGCGGAACCGAGTGGGGCGAAGGACAAGGGCAGGAAGAGGGCGAACGCGGACCGGGTTCCGTTCGGTACGCCGGAGGAGCACCAGCAGGAGCCCGATCAGGCGCTCGTTGACCGCGCCGCCTATCCCGACCGGGATTACATCGCCTCGCCGTCGGTGTTGTCTGACGGGATTGAGCCCGGAGGCGGGGATGATGTCTCATCCGAGGTGCTGAGGCTGACCGCGAAGCGGATCGACGCCGTGAGCGCGTTGCGTGAGGCGTCCGACGCCTACCAGGCGGCGCTGCACAGCAGCGGGCCGGAGCAGCGCGCCGGTTCCTCGACCCGGCAGAACGGGCTCGAGGAGCGCAGGTTGGCCGCGCGTGCGGCGCTGCGTGATCTTGAGGCGATCGATGTCCAGCTCAAGGCCCTGGGCATGGACATCAAGAAGATCCAGGCGGAGCAGGGGGCCGTGCGCGAGGCGGAGCGCCGGGTCATGCCGGCGGGCTCTGCCCCGCAGAACGTAATGGACCTTGACGACTTCGAGGATGGGGTCGGGCACGGAGCGGGGAGTGGGTCGCGGCAGGGTACGACATTGGAGCAGCTCTGGGGGAAGCCGGAGCTGCTCGCGAGGGAGGCTGTGGCCCAGGGTCTGGTGGGGCGGCAGGTCGATGGGTTTGTGGAGTTGCTCGGCGCGGCGCAGGCTACACGGGCTGAGGCCATCGTGCTGCTCGACCGGCTGAAGCTGGACCTGGTGGCATCCGAGCAGGTCATCGCGGCTGTGGTCCGGGTCGTCGGTGCCCGGGGCGCCCTCGGGCCGTGGCTGGAGGCGGCCGCGGACTACTATCTCGCCTACCACGACTTCGAGGTCCCCTCGCGGGAGAGCAGGTGGCTTCGCGGCGGGAGCGTCAACCTGGGAACGTGGGTGCACAACACCCTGCGCGGCAGCGGCGGTAGCGGTCTGGGGCTGGTGGACAGGTGGGCCGTTGACCTGCTGGGCATGCGTTGGTCGACGGTCGCCGTGGTCGAGAAGGAGTTGGACAAGACGCTGGCGGGGGTGCGGTCGGGGGAGAACGGCCGGCTGCTGGGTGCGCTGGGGCGTAGGTACGGGCTGGTGACGGATGGTGAGATCTCCGCGCTCGGGGATCTGCTCGATCCCACGGTGGTCACACGCCGTGGCGCCCTGGAGATCCTGAACAGGTACGGCCTGGGCGCTCAGCCCGCTTCCGATGCGGTGATCAAGGCGCTGGTCCAGATCACCGCCGCCTACATCCCCAACTTCAATCAGCGGAAAGGGCTGCTCGCGGCTCTGGACTACTACGTCCAGTACCACAATTTCGGCAACTACTCGACGATCGACCACGTAGCCCTGGATGGGAGCACGCCCAAACTCGGTGATTGGCTGACCGGCTTGAAGCGGCGCCGGGTTCGCTCTGTGCCGGAGGTGGTGTTCCGTGTCCTGGCTCAGCTGGGCATGGAGTTCGACGGTGCCGATTCCGTTCCCGGCCTCGGCCGAGAACTGCCCGCCGCCGTCGGCATCCCCGTCCGCCCGGGTTCGGATGTGGGTGTGGACTTGGGTGGGGGGCAAGGTTCGGGTTCGGGCGCGGTTGTGGACGGGGATGGGGTGCCTTCGAACTGGGCTGACCTCTTGGGTGGGGGGCAAGGTTCGGGTTCGGGCGTGGGCGCGGTTGTGGACGAGGATGCGGTGGCTCGGGGCTGGGCCGAGTTCTTGGGCGGAGAGCAGGTTTCGGACCCGGATGTGGACATGGGCGGGGACCACGACCTGGTGGCTCGGCTCGTGGCCGAGTTCTTGGGTGAGGGCCCGGACGAGGACATGGGGGTGGTGGGTGCGCAGTCCGGGCAAGGCCTCGGGGACATGTCGTGGCAGAGTGCGCAGTTGGAGCAGCTGCGGAGGAATCCGGAGTGGCTGGCGAGGGAGGCCGTGGCCCAGGGTTTGGTGGGGCGGCAGGTCGATGGGTTTGTGGAGTTGCTGGGCGCGGCGCGGGCTACGCGGGCTGGGGCCATCGTGCTGCTCGACGGGTTGGGGCTGGCATGGGAGGCTGCCGATGAGGTCATCGCGGCGGTGGTCCGGGTCGTCGGTGCCCGGGGTACCTTCGGGCCGGAGCTGGAGGCGGCCGCGGACTACTATCTCGCCGACAACAACTTCAATGTCCCCTCGCAGGAGAGCCGCAGGCTTCGCGACGGGAGCGTGTACAACCTTGGGACGTGGGTGAATGTAAACCTACGTAAAAGCAAGGGTCTTGACCTGGGTCCGGTGGGTAAGTGGGCCGTTGACCTGCTGGGCATGCGTTGGTCGACGATCGCCGTGGTCGAGAAGGAGTTGGACAAGACGCTGGCGGGGGTGCGGTCGGGGGAGAACGGCCGGCTGCTGGGTGCACTGGGACGTAGGTACGGGCTGGTGACGGATGATGAGATCTCCGCGCTCGGGGATCTGCTCGATCCCGCGGTGGTCACACGCCGTGGGGCCTTGGAGGTTCTGGACAGGTACGGTCTGAACGTTCAGCCAGTTTCCGATTCCGTGTTCGACGCGCTGGTCCAGATCGCCGTCGCCCACATCCCCAACGCCAGTCAGCGGGAAGGGCTGCTCGCTGCCCTGGACCACTACGTCCAATTCCGCGATTTCGACAGTCCCTCGCAGATCGTCCGCCATTTCAGGGATGGGAGCACATACAACCTGGGCAGGTGGCTGACCAGGGTGAAGGCGCTGCGCAAGGCTGGTTCTGTGCCGGGAGTGGTGTTCCGTGTCCTAGCTCAGCTGGGCATGGAGTTCGACACGGCCGGTTCCGTTCCCAACCCCGGCGGGGAACTGCCCGCCGTCGGTGGTGGCATCCCCACCCGCTCCGGTCCGGACGCGGGCTTGGGCGGCCGCTTCGGCCATTCGGACCAGGTTGTTCCGGGCGGCCATGCTTACGCGCCACAGCCCGCTGGGCTTACCCGCGACCAGAGCGAAGCCTTGAGGGCGCGGGGGCTTGGCGCGCTGGAAACCTTGGCCGACGGCGACTCCTTCTTCCATGCCCTGCTGCAAACCGTCCCAGGAGGTTTGGCCGACCGCAACGGCAACCCTCTGCGCGAACCTGCTGCGGTGCGTCAAGACCTCTACTACCGGATACTCGCCGATTCGCAAGGTGAACGCAGCATCTGGCGCCTGTTCCAGGACGCGGGACGGGCCGAGGAGTATGACGAACGGGACCTTCTCGCCAGCCTCGCGCGACCGGGAAGCTGGGATGAACGCTATGATAATATTATTCCATTTGTAACCGGTATTGCCCATGGCATTGCCGTCCACTACATCTGGCTAAACGGCTTACTTTACCGGATTGGCGCCGGAACTGAACCGATCATCCTGGTCCGGATCAACAACAACCATTACCTGGGCACCCGGCCCATTCCGGTGGCTCCGCCCGCTCCCACAACTTCGGTAACGGACCCTGAGACGCGCCTGGCGATCCAGGTCAACGCCGTGTTGAGGAATCGGTATGGTGTTGTGGAGACGTTGACGGTGCAGGAGGTCAACCGCTTCAACACGTTCGTGCCGGGCTTCCCGCAGACTAATCTGCAGCAGCGGGCCAACCAGATCGCCGATTTCATCATGTCCGGCAGCGTCGGAGAACTTCCCGGGGGGGTTCGTCGAAACGAGACTTCGGACACGGTCGCGGAATCGAGCGCGGCGGGTTCTTCCCGGCCGTACCCGATGGGTCTGGGGGCGATCGCAGAGGAGGACGAGCGGAGTCCCGAGAGCCCGAGTACCGAGAACGCCGAGGGCGCGTCGACGAAGGGCAAGGGCAAGCAGAAGGCGAGCGCGGACCGGGACGACGACTCTTTCGCGATCCGGGTTCCGTTCCATACATCCGAGGAGTACCAGCAGGAGGTTGATCAGGCGCTCGCTGATCGCGCCGACGCGTGGATCGGGGTATATGACGCTCAGCGTGCGCTTGACCTCTACCGGGACTGGGACAACGCCGAGGTTCGAGGGACCACGGACCCGCGTCCGGCGTTGCGGGAGCGGCTCCGCGGTTACGAGCTGGATCTGAGCGTTGCGCTCGCCCGCTTGTCCGCGATGATGCCCGAGTCCGAGGGCGCCTTCATGGAGGAGCACGACCCCGGGGCCTTCAGGGTCTCGGAGCGTGAGCGGGCCGCCGCCGCGGCTGTGCCGTTGCCGCCGGATTCCGTCGGCGACGGCGAGGAGGAGGCCACATCCGATTCGATCGCCACGGAGGCCTTCGTAGCGGGAGGCTCTCCGCATCCGCTTCTGGGCGGCGCGTTCGCCGGTGATTCGGATGAGGACGAGGGTGAATACGAGGTCTTGGGCGGCGGCACCGGGGCGCGGGACAGGCTGTTGACTGTCGAGGGTGCGTACAGAGAGCACCCGGTGGAGGCACGGCAGCCGTATCGGCAGGTGGAGGGTGAGGCTGGTCGGCCCAGCAGGGATGCGGTGCGCGATGAGTACGGTATCCCGTTGGCGAACCAGGGCGCGTTGCAGGACTATGCGACCAGGCACGGCGTGGTGCTTGTGGTGCGGCCCACCAATCCGGCGTCCGCCGCTCACTTGGAAGCCGGTGCGCTGCCGAAGCCGTCGGAGATCAAGGCCAAGACCATCAACGCGGTCGACCTGCAGCTTGGTGCGCCTACGTGGGCCGTCGGCCTGGTCGGGTACTTCGAGCCGGTGTGGCCCCAGCAGCGCGGGGCTTTCGATGATCTGAGTGACTGGGGCGAGCTCTCGCGCCGGTTCAATCAGCGGTGGGATGAGTACCGCGAACTCGCGTCGGCGATGGCGGGGCTGACAGGCGAGGGCGGTGCGTTCCAGGTTATCGACAAGGTCGTTCACCGGCGCGACGAGCACGGCGAGATGCGCCCGGTCGCCGGTGACCACGACATCTACGACGTGGTCACTCTCGACGGCCGCTCGCTGGCCGGGGAAGCCTACAACGAGGAGATCGCGGACCTGCTCCAGAGCAACGCCGGCGTCATGCACGGCGCGCACACGCACTGGGAGCCGGCGAACCCGTTCGACCAGTCGATCTACGACAGGATCGTCGAGTCCCACCAGGACGGCGGCGAGCCGCTGCTCCTCGTCTTTCCGCGCCCGAAGCGAACGGAGATCGCCGATTCGGCAACCGATGCGGTCACCGCCATCGCGCGCGGCGACGATGTCGACTTCGAGCCGGATACGATCGCCCTGGCCCACCCCGACCCGGAATACATCGCTCGCCCGCCGGCCGCCCGCCGGCCGTCGCAGGCGTTGCTGGACGGGCTTCGGCTGAATGCCGACGGCGATCAGCAGATGCCTGATAGCGAAGTGGCCGTCGAGGCCGAGGACGACGGGGAGGCCGATTCGGTCGATTCGGAGGCCGAGGAGGACCGGGCTTTGCAGAGCCTCGGTATCGCGGTCGGCGGTGACGCCGTCTTTCGGCCTGCCGGCGGGCCGCATTCGCAGACGTCGCTGCCGACCAGCCTCGCACCCGCATCCGCTTCCAGCTCTGTCTACCGTGATCTGCCCGTGGTCTCAGGTGTGGTTGTTATCGCCGAGCCGTACCGTGATTCCACGGGTGAGGTGTTGTTGGACGGTGTGTGGCGGGATGCGGCCGGGGTGGTCGAGTGGGTCGAGCGTGAGTACGAATGGCTTGACGGGGACGCCAGGAGGGTCGCGCTGCTTTCGGGCGGGGCGGGCAACTCCGGCGAGCTCGCTGTGAACATGCCGAGGTTCGCGATGGCGGTGGCGGCGGGCCTGAAGACGTCGGTGATCGTGACTCGCGGGTCCATCCTGCAGACCGGGGACAGCATCCGGGCCGGCAGGTTGTGGATCAAGCCCGATGGCAGTCCGGGCTTGTACAACGCGGTCGATGACGGGTTCCAGGAGTACACCGCGAGGGGCCGGAAGCGGATCCTTGGCGGGGACTTCGAGGAGGCGATGGGCGCTATCGGGGCGGCGGTAAGTCCGGCGGCACTGCCGCCCGACCTCCCGAGTTTGCGCAACCACCTGACTTGGCTTTCCGGGTCGGAGCAGGGTACAGCCGGGCCGGTGCCGAGTGTGTTGTTGTCGGCGGGTGGCCAGGCCGGTATCACGTTCGGCGCTTCGACTCAGGCGCGGTTCGTGGAGGGCTCGCTCGAGCAGTTCTGGCAGATGACGCCGCCGAGGCCGGATCGGTCCGTGGTGGGCGGGACGACCACCCGGATGAGTGCTCCATGGGCCGAGGGAACGGTGCCGGACCGGCCTTATGTCGTGCACATTCCGTCCGATGTCGAAGTCTCCTGGGGCGGGCTCAAGGCGATCCTGTCGGCCGATCAGGGTCTGGCGGCGCGTCCCGTCGCGGACCCGATCGTGCTGCTCAGCAGTGGTGCCGCCAACGGCGATCTTGCCGGGGTCCGGTACATCGCGAAGAGCACCGGGCGTACGGTGTGGGTGCACACCCGGGAGACCGAACTGGTCGTGCTGACCGGGTGGCTGGAACTCGTGGTTCTGTCCGCGTCGCAGGGCGCGGTGGACAACGGATCCTGGACCAGGATCGATCCGCCGTCCGACGCCGGATACCGGCAGGGCGACTACCCGCCCGACGTCGTCGGGGACGACGATTCCGTGGAAGCGTTCGCCGCCATTGGGTCGCTGGGGGCGGACGATGACGACGATGAGGCCGGGCGGGTCGAGGCAGACTCCTTGTCCCCGGTCTGGCGAGATGCCGCGTCGCTCGATGATTCGGATGATGATGACGAGGAGGCCGAGGCCGAGGCCGCGGCTTGGCGCAGTGTCGGTATCGGGGTGGACGGTGACGTCGCCTCGACACGGTCGGGGACGCCGCAGGCGGCCGATCTCGCGTCTCTCACGTCTACCGCTGAACCCGTTGCCGGCCCCGTCTACCGTGACCTGCCCGTGGTCGAAGGCGCGGTTGTTGTCGCCGGGCCGTACCGTGATGCGACGGCTAAGGTGTTTTTGGACGGTGTGTGGCTGGACGCGGCCGGGGTGGTGGAGTGGGTCGAGCGTGAGTACGGGTGGCGTGACGGGGATACCCGGAAGGTCGTGCTGCTTTCGGGTGGGGCGGGCAACTCCGGTGAACTCGCTGTGAACATGCCGGGCTTCGCGATGCAGGTCGCGGCCGGTCTCGACACGTCGGTGATCGTCACGCGCGGGTCCATCGTTCAGGATTCGGACGGCATTCAGGCAGGCAGGCTGGGGATCGACTCCAACGGCAGGCTGGGTCTGCGCAACACGGCGGACGACACTTTCGAGGAGTACGACGCGCAGGGTCTGGTGCAGGTCCTCGACAGGGACTTCGAGGAGGCGATGCGCACTGTCGGGGTCGTGGTGGGTCCGGCGGTCTCGCCGCCCGACTTGCCGAGTGTGCGCAGCTTGTTGACTCTGCTTCCGGCAGCCGAGCCGGAGCAGGGCGCGGCCGGGTCGTTGCCGAGTGCGTTGATGTCGGTGCGCGGTCAGGTGGGTATCACGTTCGGCGCCCAGCCCCGGGCGCGGTTCGCCGAAAGTTCGCTCGAGCAGTTCTGGCGGCTGAGGCCCCCGAGGCCGGATCTGTCCGTGGCGGGCTGGATGAACACCTTGCTGCCGCGGGCGCCGTGGGCTGAGGGAACACGGTCGGTCCGGCCCTATATCGTGCACATTCCGCGCCGTGTCGAAGTGTCCTGGGGGCGGCTCGAGGAGATCCTGCGGTCCGATGAGGGCTTGAAGAAGCGCCCTGTTTCGGACCCGATCGTGCTGCTCCGCAGCGATGCGGCCAACGGCGATCCGGCCGGGGTGCGATACATCGCGGAGAGCACCGGACGTACGGTGTGGGTTTACACCCGCAGGGCTGAAGTGATCGAACTGAACGGGTCGCTGGAACTGTTGGTCCTGTCCGCGGCGAAGGGCGTGGTGGACAACGGATCCTGGACCAGGATCGATCCGCCGTCCGATGCCGGATACCGGCAGGGCGACTACCTCCCTGGCGTCGTCCTGGACGACGATCTCGAGCGCAAGGTCCTTCTCCCGACCTATGGAGGCGGGTCCGTCCGCATCGGCGAGATCGAGAACCAGTCGATCATCGACCGCAAGACCCGGCGGCTCATCGGACGTGCCTTCCAGACCAAGCAGGCTAGCGATGAGGCGGACGAGGAATTCATCAACTCGTTCGATCCGGCCAAGGGCACGTACAGTGAGTACAAGCCCGGGGCCGAAGATGGCAAAGGCCCGTATGCCCTGCGGGACGCGCCCACTGATCCGACCATGCCGATCTATGTGGTGCTAGCCCATGGCAACCGGAGACACATCGTCGTGTCGACGGCTAAGGACAAACTGGGGCTCTCCAGCAACGCCGTCGCGACAATGCTGCTGCGTAGGCGGAGTTTGTCGGCACTGCCGGTGGATGGTCAGATCCTGGTTCTCGCCTGCGAAACCGCGCCGTTGGGTGATGACCTTGCCAACCAGCTCGGCAAGCCCGTGATCACCCCCACCACCATCGCCGTAGCAGGTGCCGATGAACAGTCGGTGATTCGCTATGGCCTGCTTCGTGATGCCGAGGGCAGGCCGGGGCGGTTCGTGACGTCGCTTCCGGATCCTTCTGCGGAGCCTGTGTCCGTGGCGTTCCGTGATATCGACCCGAGTGATCTGTCCAGGCACACCGGGTTCCTGCCGGAATCCGAGGACGCGCTGTTCTTCGCCGGGTCGTACGACCGGGGCGAGGGTGCGCTGGTCTTCGAAGGCACCTCATATGATGCGATCGCCCTGGGCAATGTGATCAAGAGTCGTGGGGACTGGCAGGTCAGGCCTAGGCCGGTGGTGCTCTTCGCGGGTGGGGCCGGTGGTGATACGCGGTCTGCGCTTGATATGGCCGAGTATGCGTGGACGTTGGCCGCGACCATCGGTGAGTCGGTGGTGGTTGCGCGTGCTTCGTTGTTGCAGGGTGTGGATGGCGGGTTCAGGGCTGGGACGGCGTATTTCACCGAGCGGGGTGAGTTGCGTACCGAAGCCATCGGTGACGACACGTTCGAGGCATATGGATCGGACGGGTCCGTGCGGGTGCTCGGTGAGGACTTCGATCTGGCGATGGGGCAGCTCGGGATTACCGTGCGGCGTGCCGGGCGGAAGCCTGATCTGCCGACGCTGTGGAACCATGATGTTGACATCCCGCTCAGGGAGCCGATGGCCGCCCCGGACACGATGACGCCGCAGCAGCAGGCCGAATATGACCAGGACCTGCTCGATTTCGCCACGCAAGAGTTGGGCGTAGCCGGTGATGTCCGGCGGCAGCTGCGGCAGATGTTCGTGCGCGTGCAGCGCGCCGCGAGGTTGGCCGGTCCCGGCACGAGTGCGGCGGTTGCCGTAGACCGGCGGCAGTCGGCCGTGCGGGGGATGCTCAAGCGTGCCGAAGACCGCTACGACGCGGCCGAGCAGGCGCTGAACAACATGGAAGCGTTCAACGCCATTGGTTCGCTTGATCCGCTGACGCTCGCGGATCCGTCGGTGTCCGAGGTTTCGGATGTCGCGGGTGGTTCCAGGGGCACCGGGTCGCCGCTGGTGATGACTCGTCCGATCGCGGCGGGTACAGGGTCTTCGTGGTATCTCAGTGTGGAGCAGTGGGCCAGTCTGGACGCGGCCGGGCTTGTGCCGCGGGGCGACTCCGACACTGACGTCTTTGAGCTCGTATACCGGCAGGAGCCTGAGTTCATCGACCGCTGGTTTTCCTCGCTCGCCGGGCTGGAGCCCGAGACGGCTGAGGAACTGATCGCGGCGATGCGAGAGGTGGTCGCCGAGCGTTTCCTGGCCGACGCCGACCGGTACGTCGCGTTTGACGTGGCGCCTGCGCGTCGTGACGAGCTGATCGACGAGGTTTACCAGGGCTTGGCCGGCCCCGATGGCTATGTCGGTCCGGTCGGGTACGAGGAGGTGGCTGTCGAGGTCATCGCTGATGTCTTCGGGCTCGGTGTGCGTTTCGTCGACGATTACGGCGTCTACTCGTTCGGTGGCGTCGGGGACTCGGACATGACGTTGGTGCGTGCCGTCGGGGCGGACTCCGCCATGGCGGAGAGCCGCTACCTGGTGGCGGAACCCGCGCCGGAGCCGGTGTCCACGTCGCAGGGGCCGGACGCTTACGACGATGAGACCGGGCCGGTCGAGGCATATCCCTTGGCCCCGGGCTGGTGGGATGCCGCGTCCGTCGACGTTTCGGATGATGACGACGAGGAGGCCGAGGCCCAGGCTTGGCGCAGTGTCGGTGACGGGGTGGGTGGTGACGTCGCCTCGATGCGGTCGGGGACGCCGCAGTCGGCTGATCTCTCGTTTGCTTCTGAGTCCGGGGCCGGCCCCGTCTATGTCGACCTGCCTGTGGTTGACGGTGCGGCTGTTGTCGCTGGACCGTACCGTGATGCGACGGGTGAGGTGTTTTTGGACGGTGTGTGGCTGGATGCGGCCGGGGTGGTGGAGTGGGTCGAGCGTGAGTACGGGTGGCGTGACGGGGATACCCGGCCAGTCGTGCTGCTTTCGGGTGGGGCGGGCAACTTCGGTGGGCTCGCTGTGAACATGCCGGGGTTCGCGATGCAGGTCGCGGCGGGTCTCGACACGTCGGTGATCGTCACGCGCGGGTTCATTGTTCAGGACTCCGACGGCATTCGGGCCGGCAGGCCGCAGGTCGGGTCGGACGGCGCGCTGGGCTTGGACGACACGCCGGACGGAGCCTTCGAGGAGTACAGCGCGCAGGGTCTGGTGCAGGTCCTCGACGGGGACTTCGAGGAGGCTATGCGCACTGTCGGGGTCGTGGTGGATCCGGCGGTCTCGCCGCCGCGTATGCCGATTTTGCGCAACTACCTGACTCTGCTGTCTCACGCAGCCCAGCAGGAGCCGGGCGCGGCCGGATTGGTGCCGAGCGCGTTGATGTCGGAGGGAGGCCTGGCCGGTATCACGTTCGGCGCCCAGCCTCGGGCACCGTTCGATGAGGACTCGCTGATGCGGTTCTGGCGGATGAGGCCCCCGAGGCCGGATCTGTCCATGACGGGCTGGGCGACCGCGATCATGCCGCAGGCGCCGTGGGCCGAAGGAGCGCAGCCGGTGCGGCCTTATATCGTGTATCTCCCGCGCGGTGTCGAGGTGTCCTGGGGGCGGCTCCAGCAAATCCTGCGGACCGACCGAGGCCTGGCCGCGCGTTCGCCCGAGGACCCGATCGTGCTGCTCAGGAGCGGTGCCGCGAACGGCGATCCCGCCCCCGTACGGTACATCGCGGAAAGTACCGGGCGCACGGTCTGGGTTCACACCCGGGAGACTGAACTGGCCGACTTGACCGGGTCGCTGGAACTGGTGGTCGTGTCCGCCGGGGAGGGCGTGGCGGAGAATGGATCGTGGACCAGGATCGATCCGCCGTCCGGCGCCGGATACCGGCAGGGCGACTACCCGCCCGGCGTCGTCCAGGACAGCGACCTCGAGGGCAACGTCATGCTCCCGACCGTCATGGGCGAATACTTCCGCATCGGCGAGATCCAGACCCAGACGATCGTCGACCGCAAGACCCGGCGGCCCGCCGGGCGCGCTTTCTTGTCCCCGTGGGAAAGCGGGGTGCTGAACGAGGGGTTCATCTCCTCGGCCGTCCCGTCCGCGGGCCAGTACAGGGAGTACAAGCCCGGGGAGCAGAGAGGCGACGGTCCATACCTCCTGCGGGACGCGCCCATCAGGCCGACGGCGCCGATCGGAATTGTGGTAACCCATGGCGACTCGGGTGTGATCGGCGTGCCGACGGACGCGGGTGTGCGGAAACTCTCCGGCCTCGCCTTCGGAGCACTGCTGAAGCGCAGGCCGAGCATCGCTGCGCTGCCGGCGGACGGTCAGATTCTCACCCTCGCCTGCGAGACCGCGTCGTTGGCCCGCGACATAGCCAAGCAGACCGGCCTGCTTGTGATCGCCCCGACCAGCGAAGTCTCGGTAATACGGCCCACCGACGAATCGGAGATCAGCTACGCGTTGTCCCGTGCTGCTGGGGGCAGGCCGGGGCGGTTCGTGAGGTCGGTGCCGGATCCTTCTGCGGAGCCTGTGTCCGTGGCGTTCCGAGACATCGAACCGGGCGATGTGTTCAGGCACGAACGGTATCTGCCGTCCTCTGATGACGCGCAGTTCCTCGCCGGTTCGTACGAGCCGAGCACGGGCCGGCTGATATTCGCGGACACCGCGTATGATGCGATCGGCTTGGGCGATCTGATCAGGAACGATGAGACCTGGCAGGTCAGGCATAGGCCGGTGGTTCTTTTCGCGGGTGGGGCTGGTGCTGGTATCCGGTCCGCGCCCGGCATGTCCGAGTATGCGTGGACGCTGGCGGGTGTTCTCGGTCAGCAGGTGGTGATCGCGCGCGCCTCCCTGCTGCAGGGTGTGGATGGTGGGTTCAGGGCTGGAACGGCGTATTTCACCGACCAGGGCGAATTGCACGTCGAAGCCACCGGCAACGACACGTTCGAGGCATACAGTCCCGACGGGTCCGTGCAAGTGCTCGGCGATAACCTCGCACAGGCGATGGAGCAACTGAAAATCACCATGCAGCCTGCCAGGCAGCGCCCTGATCTGCCGACGCTGTGGAACCACGATGTGCGCATCTCGTTCAGGGAGCCGATGGCCGTCCCGGCCGAGTTGACGCCGGATCAGCAGGCTGAGTACAGCCGGTACGTACGCGGTTTCGTCACGAATGAGTTGCGTGAGGCCGCAGATGCCTTGAGCTGGGCGCGACGGATGCTCGGGGGCGTGCAGCCTACCGCCAGGTTGGGTGTGTCCGATGCGAGTGTGGTGGGGGTCGCTAAGCAGCGGCAGTCGGCTGTGCAGGAGATGTTCGAGCGTGCCGAAGCCCGCTATGCCGCGGCAGAGCGGGCTTCGGACGACGTGGAGGGGTTCACCGCCATCGGTTCGGCTGATCCGCTGGCCCTTGCGGGTCCGTCGGCGTCTCGGGTCTCGGAGGGTGCGGACGGGGTCGCCGGGTCGCCGCTGGTGATGACTCGTCCGATCGGTGCGGGTGCCGGGTCTCTGTGGTATCTGAGTGTGGATCAGTGGGCGGGCCTTGACTCGGCCGGGCTCGTGCCGCGGGGCGGCTCCGTCGGTGGCTTGTTCGAGCTCGTTTACCAGCGGGAGCCCGAGCGCATCGATGCTTGGCTGTCCTCGTTCGCCTTGTGGGAGCCCGAGACGGTCGAGGACTCGGTCGCGGCGATGCGGGTGGCGGTCGCGGGGCATTTCCGGGACAACGTGGCCTCTTACCTCCCGGTGGTGGCGGGGGGGTATGCGCGTCGGCTCGAGTTGATCGAGGAGATTGGCCGGGGCTTGGCCGGTCCGGGTGTCTATGTCGGTCCGGTCGGGTACGAGGAGGTGGCTGCCGAGGTCATCGCTGATGTCTTCGAACTCCGTGTGCGCCTCGTCGACGATTACGGCGTCTACTCGTTCGGCGGCGTCGGTGACCCGGACATGACTTTGGTGCGTGCCGTCGGGGCTGATCCCGCCATGGCGGGGAGCCGCTACCTGGTGGTGGAACCCGCGCCGGAGCCGGAGCCCGCGTCGCCGGAGGCGGACGCTTACGACGATGGGGCCGGGCCGGTCGCGGCACATCCCTTGGCCCTGGGCTGGTGGGAAACCGCATCCTTCGACGATTCGGATGACGAGGATGCCGCGGCCGAGGCCCGAGCTTGGCAGAGTCTCGGTAACGCGGTGGATGGTAACGCCGCTTCGCGGGTCGCCTTGCGGCATGGCGGTGAGATGAACTCGCAAATGCCGCAACCGGCCGATCTCGCGCCTGCGCCTGCTGCTGCCGCGTCCACATCCGCTGCCGCCCCCGTCTACAACGACTTGCCCGTCGTTGAGGGTGTGGCTATTGTCGCTGGGCCTTATCATGATTCCACTGGCCAGGTGTTGTTGGACGGTGTGTGGCGGGACGCGGCCGGGGTGGTTGCTTGGGTCAAGCGCGTGTACGGGTGGTCTGTCGGAGATACCCGGAAGGTCGCGCTGTTTTCGGGTGGTGCGAGTAGCTCCAGTGGGCTCGCTGTGAACATGCCGCAGTTCGCGAGTCAGGTCGCGGCCGGCTTGAACACGTCGGTGATCGTCACGCGCGCGTTCATCGTGCAGCTCGCGAATGGCATCCGAGCCGGCATGCTGCGGGTCAGGGCCGACGGCGACCTGAACATGGACGAGACGCCGGAAAGCGGCTTCGAGGAGTACAACGCGTACGGTCGGGTGCAGGTTCTGGGCTCGGACTTCTACGCGGCGATGAACACCGTCGGGGCCGTGGCTCATCCGCCGAACACGCTGCCCGTCTCGTGGTTATTGCGCAACCACCTGGCTCTGGTGTCTCAGGCGGTCCAACCTCGGCAGGGCGAGGCCGGACCGGTGCCCAGTGTGTTGATGTCTACGAGCGGTCAGGCGGCCGGTATCACGTTCGGAGCCGCGCCGCGGGCGCGATTCGTCGAAGGTTCGCTCGCGTGGTTCTGGCGGATGACGCCGCCGAGGCCGGATCTGTCCCTGGCAGGCTGGTCCACCACCTTGGGCATGAATGCTCCATGGGTTGAGGGAACGCCCTACATCGTGGACATCCCACACGGCGCCTCGGTGTCCTGGGAGTGGCTTGAGCAGATCCTGCGGTCCGACATGAGTCTGGCCGGCCGTCCGACCATGGACCCGATCGTGCTGCTACGCTCCGGGGCCGCCAACGGTCACCCCGCGGCTGTACGGCGTATCGCGGAAGCCACCGGGCGTACCGTGTGGGTGCACACCCGGGCGACCGCACTGATCGACCTGGACAGTTCGCTGCGACTGGTGGTCTCGTCCGGACGGCAAGGCGTGGCGGAGAACGGATCCTGGACCAGGATCGAGCCGCCACTCACTACCGGATACCGGCAGGGCAACTACCGGGGTGTCGCGCCGGATGACGATCTCGAGGCCGAGGTCATGTTCCCGATCATCGGGGGCGGCTACTTCCGTAGCCGCGAGATCAAGAGCCAGACAATCGTCGACGGCAAGACCCGGCGCCCCACCGGACGCGCCTACCATACGAAAGGTGACCTGTTAGCGCGCGATGAGTTCATCAACGGGATGTACCCGGCCGTGGACAAGTACTTGGCGTACGGGCCCGGGGATCAGAACACGTCGTACGTCGTACAGGACGCTTACCATATCGATCCGGCCGAGCCGATCGATGTGGTAAGCGCCCATGGCACCCAGACTCACATCGTGATTCCGACGGAGACGAGTGAGCTGAAGGTCTCGGGCCCCGCCTTCGCCAGCGTGCTGCTTCGCAGGCGGAGTATGTCGGCGCTGCCGAAGAACGGTCAGATCCTCCTTCTCGCTTGTAACAGCGCGCCGTTGGGCGGTGACCTCGCCCACCGAATCGGCAAAGTCGTGATCGCCCCCACCGCCATCGCCATGGTGGGTCTGATCGACCCGAATTCGGAGATCAGCTATGGCCTGCGCCGCGATGCCGAGGGCAATCCCGGGCAGTTCGTGACGTCGGAGCCGCATCCTTCTGCCGGGCCCGTGTCCGTGGCGTTCCGCGACATCAGGCCGCGCGATTTGCTCAGATACCATGAGTACCTGCCGACCTCCGAGAGTGCGCTGTTCCTCCCCGGATCGTATGACCGAAGCACGGGACGGCTGGTCTTCCGGGAACAGTTCGATACGTTCGCCCTTGGCGAACTGATCAAGAACGATGAGACCTGGCAGCGCAATCCCAGGCCAGTGGTGCTTTTCGCGGGTGGGGCCGGTGGCGGTGCCCGTTCCGCGCCCGAAATGGCCGAGTACGCGTGGCAACTGGCGGGTGTTCTCGATCAGCCGGTGGTGATCGCGCGTGCTTCGTTGTTACAAGGTGTGGATGGCGGGTTCAGGGCTGGGACGGCGTATTTCACCAGGTGGGGTGAGCTGCGCATCGAGGCCATGACCGGTGACGACGTGTTCGAGGCATACGGTCCCGACGGGTCCGTGCGGGTGCTCGGCGAGGACCTCGCCCAGGCGATGGCACACCTCGGCATCGCCATGCAGCCTCCTAGGCGGACCCCTGATCTGCCGACGCTGTGGAACCGCGATGTGCGAATCCCGCTCAAAGAGCCGATGACACTGTCGGCCGCGATGACATCGGAGGAGCATGCCGCGCGCTACGGGTACGCGCACCAGTTTGTCTGGGATGAGTCGAATGAAGCCGCCGATGTCGTGCGGCGGGTGCAGGGGCTGCTTACCGGCATCCAGCAGACGCTCGCCCACGCACAGACCATTTTTGTTGCGTCCAGCCCGTATATAGCGGCTCTCACCCGCCAGCAGGCGGCTGTGGAGGAGATGCTCGTACGTGCCGAATCCCGCTCTGACGCAGCGTTCGGCCAGGCGTTGAACTATGTGGAACCGTTCAGCACCAGCGGGTTGCCCGACCCGCTGGCCCCCGCCGACTCGGCGACGCTGCAGGCTCCGTCCGGCGCGGACGGTTTCGCGACCAACGGGGAGGTGCAGTTCCAGTCCCCGTCCGGGGCTGGGGGCGGTGACGCCGACTCGCGTGCCGTCGTCTTCGGGGCGGGCGGTGGGATGCAGTCGCAGATGCCGCAGCCGGGCGGGTCGGGGAATCTCGCGTGGGATACCGACTGGGTGTATGAGGACGGTGATTCGGCCGACCCCGTGCTTGCGTCCGCCGCTGCTGCCGTGCCTGCCCTTGCGCCCTCTTCCGGTCCCTTCTACAACGATTTGCCGTCCGCCGTTGGGATGGCCGTTGTCCCCGGGCCGTACCGTGATTCCACGGGCGAGGTGTTGTTGGACGGCGTGTGGCGGAACGCGGCCGGGGTGGTCGAGTGGGTCAAGCATAAGTATCAGTGGTCTATCGGGGATATCCGGAAGGTCGCGCTGCTTTCGGGTGGGGCGGGTAGCTCTGTGCCGCTGGCTGTGAACATGCCGGAGTTCGCGAGGCGGGTCGCGTTCGGTTTGAACACGTCGGTGATCGTCACGCGCGGGTTCATGGTGCAATCCGCGAACGGCATCCAGACCGGCAGGCTGTGGATGGCGCCCGACGGCGGGATGGGTTTGGCCGACGAGACGGATTACACTTTCCAGGAGTACACCGCGGGGGGCCAGATGCGGGTGCTCGGCCCGGACTTCGAGACGGCGATGCGTGCTGCCGGGGTCGCGGTGCCTCCGGCTGTCAGGCTGCCCAGCAAGCCGAGATTGCGCAACTACATCACTCCGCTGCCCCTGGCGGTCCAACCGGGGCAGGGCGTGGCGGGTCCGGTGCCGAGTGCGTTGCTGTCGGTGAGCGATCAGGTGGTCGGTATCACGTTCGGCACCGCGACGGGGGCGCGGTTCGTCGAGGCCTCGCTCGAGCAGTTCTGGTGGATGGCGCCGCCGAGGCCGGAGCTGTCCATCGCGGGCTGGCACACCACCATCGCGATGTCGGCCCCGTGGGCCACCGGAACGTGGCCGGGCCAGCCTTATATCGTGTACATTCCGCGCGGTGTCGAAATAGGGCCGGGAGAACTCGAGCGGGTCCTGCGATCCGACGAGGGCTTGAGGGCACGCCCTGCTTCGGCTCCGATCGTGCTGCTGCTGACCGGCGCCGCGAACGGTGATCCCGCCTTTGTGCGGCGTCTCGCGGAGAGCACCGGGCGTACGGTGTGGGTGCACACCAGGGGAACCAACCTGGTCGACGTCAACGGCTGGTTGCAACTGGTGGTCGTGTCCGCCCGACAGGGCGGGTCGATCAATGGATCGTGGACCAGGATCAATCCGCCGTCCGCCGATGGTCACTACCGGAGAGGCGACTACCCGAGCGGTGTCGCTGCGCATGACGTTCGCGAGGCCGAGATCATGGTCCCGACCGTCGGGGGCGGATACCTCCGTGTCGGCAAGATAACGGAAGGGAGCCAGACGGTCGTCGACGGCGAGACCCGGCTGGCCGTCGGACGCTCGTACCACACCCTGCCGGAGACGGCAGTGCGAGAGGAATTCATCAATTCGATCGATCTTGCCGTGCGCGAGTACAAGGAGTTCGGCCGCGGGGACAAGACCGGCTCGGGACCGTATGTCGCGCGGAATGCGCCCACCGATCCGGAAAAGTCGCAGCACGTGCTGGTGCTCCATGGCACTGAGGAGTTCTTCACAGTGCCTGTGGATGGGATCACGCACGGGCTCAACGGCCGTGCCCTCGGTGAAGTGGTGCGGCGCAGGCCGAGCGTGGCGAGGCTACCGAAGGATGCCCAGATTCTCGTTCTCGCGTGCGAGAGCAGGCCGTTGGGTGAGGACTTTGCCAACCGGGTCGGCAGGGTCGTGTTCACCCCCACCACCGTCGCCAGGGTGGATCCGCCGGACCCGCGGTCGAAGATCAGCTACGGCCTGCTCCGCGATGCCCGGGGCAATGCCGGGCGGTTCGTGAAGTCGGAGCCGCATCCTTCCGCCGAGCCCGCGTCCGTGGCGTTCCGCGACATCAATCCGAGCGATCTGGCCAGGCAATTCGACTACGTGCCGACCTCCGACGACGCGGCGTTCCTCGCCGGGTCGTACTTCCGGGACGGGAGGCTGGGAGTCCTCGGCAAAACGTACGACGCGGTCACCCTGGGCAACATGATGAAGAGCCGCCAGCTCAGGCCGGTGGTGATTCTCGCGGGTGGGGCCGGTGGTGGTGCCCGGTCCGCGGTCGATATGGCTGAGTACGCGTGGACGCTGGCCGCGATCATCGGCAAGACGGTGGTGATCGCGCGTGCTTCGTTGTTGCAGGGGGTGGATGGCGGGTTCACGGCCGGGACGGCGTATTTCACCGAGCAGGGCGAGCTGCGCGTTGCCGGAATCACTGGTGACGACACGTTCGAGGCCTACTATCCGAATGGGTCCATGGAGGTGCTCGGCGAGGATCTCGCCCAGGCGATGGAGCGGCTCAGGATCACCGTGCAGCCCCCCGCGCAGACTCCTGATCTGCCGACGCTGTGGAACCGCGACGTGCGCATTCCGCTGCTACGGCCGAGGGCCGTCTCGGCCGAGACGACGCCGGAGCTGCAGGCTGCGCATGAGCAGTACGTGCGCCAGTTCTTCGAGAATGAGCGGCTCGACGCTGAAGACGCCCTGCGGCGGGCGCAGCGGCTGGTCGAGCGCGCGCCCGCTGCCCTGCCTCACTGGGGGGAGGCCGCACGGGAGATGCTCAAGCGTGCCGAAATCCGGTACGCCGCAGCCAATCAGGCGATCAGGCGCGCGGCGTGGTTCAACACCGTCGGGGCGTTCAACTCGCCGGCTCCGTCGGTGTCCCGGGCCCAGTCCGGCGCGGACGGTTTCGTGAACAACGGGACGGAGCAGTCCCTGTCTCTGTCCGGGGCCGGGGATGGCGCCTCGCGGGCTGTCGTCCTCAGCGCGGGCGAGGAGACGCAGTCGCTGATGCCGCAGCCGGGCGGCTCGGGGAACGTCGCGTGGGACACCGACTGGGTTTATCCGGACGAGGATCCGGCTGGCCTTGTGCCTGCCGGTGCTGCCGAGCCTGCCTCTGAATCAGCTGCCGGCCCCGGCTACCGTGACCTGCCCGAGGTCTCGGGTGTGGCTATTGTCGCCGGGCCGTACCGTGATTCCACGGCCGAGGTGTTGCTGGACGGTGTGTGGCGGGATGCCGCTGGGGTGGTCGAGTGGGTCACGCGTGAGTATTGGTGGCTTGCCAAGGATAAAAGGAAGGTTGCGCTGCTTTCGGGCGGGGCGAGCAACTCCAACGAGCTTGCCGTCAACATGCCGAAGTTCGCGATGGCGGTGGCGGCCGGCTTGAACACGTCGGTGGTCGTCACTCGCGGGTTCATCCTGCAAACCGGGAATACCATCAAGGCCGGCAGGCTATGGATCAAGTCCGATGGCAGTCCGGCCCTGTACAACACGGTGGATGACGGTTTCGAGGAGTACACCGGGAAGGGCCTGAAGCGGGCCCTCGGCGGGGACTTCGGAAAGGCGATGGGCGCGGTCAAGGCAAAAGTGCGTCCGGCGAGTTTGCCGCCTTCCTCGCCGAGTTTGCGCAACTACCTGGCTCCGCTGTCCCTGGCAGCCCAGCCGGAGCAGGGTGTGGCCGGGCCGGTGCCGAGTGCTTTGATGTCGGCGAGCGGTCTGGTGGCTGGTATCACGTTCGGCGCTCCGACGAAGGAGCGGTTCGTCGACGGTTCGCTCGCGCAGCTCTGGCGGATGACGCCCCCGAGACCGGACCTGTCCGTGGCGGGCTGGACGACCAGTTGGGTGTCGAGAGCTCCGTGGGCTGACGAAACGCTGCCGGATCGGCCCTACATCGTCTACATTCCGCGCGGTGTCGAGGTAGGGGAGGAGCAACTCGAGGAGACGCTGCTGGCCGACCAGGGCCTGACCGCGCGTCCGGCCGCAGACCCGATCGTGCTGCTGCGCACGGGGGCTGCCAACGGCGATCCCGCTGCTGTGCGGCGTATCGCAGAGAGCACCGGGCGTACTGTGTGGGTGCACACCCGGGGGACCGAACTGGTCAAGCTGGACGGGTGGCTGGAACTGGTGGTTGTATCCGCTCAGCAGGGCACGAGGTACAACGGATCGTGGACCAGGATCAACCCGCCGTCCGCCGACGGGTACCGGCAGGGCGACTACCCGCGAGGCACCGCGGCGGAGAGTTATCGCGAGGCGCGGGTCAGGGTCCCGATGCTCTGGGGCGGATCTGTCAGCATCGGCGATATCAAGACTCAGACGATCGTCGACGGCGCGACCTCGCTGCCTACCGGGCGCGCCTACCTCAACCAAAAGGACCTGATAAACAGCGAGGAGTTCATTGACGGGGTCTACCCGGCCGTGGGCAAGTACGCGGAGCACGGGGTTGGGGATAAGAAGGAGTCGTACGTCGTACGGGACGCGCCTTTCAATCGGACCAAGCCGATCCATCTGATAGTCGCCCATGGCACCCCGAAAAGCATCGTGGTGCCGACGACGGGTGAGCTGGAGGTGGAGCTCTTGGGCACCGCCTTCGCCACTGTGCTGGACCGCAGGTCGAGTCTGTCGGCGCTGCCGGAGAACGGTCAGATCCTCGTTCTCGCTTGTAAGAGCGCACCGTTGGGTGATGACATTGCCAACGGGATCGGCATGGTCGTGTTCACCCCCACCACCATCGCCACGTTGCTTACGCCCAACAAGCAGTCAAAGGTCAGCTATGGCCTGAGACGTGATGCCGAGGGCAATCCCGGACAGTTCAAGAGGTCGGAGCCGGATCTTTCCGCCGGGCCCGTGTCCGTGGCGTTCCGCGACATGGACCTGGGCGATCTGTTTACGCAAGCTGACTACCTGCCGAGATCCGCAGGTGCGTTGTTCTTCGCCGGGTTGTACGACCGGAGCGAGGGTGAGCTGATATTCGAAGGCGCCCCGTATGATGCGATCGCCCTGGGCGATGAGATCAAGGGCAGCGCGGACTGGCGGAGCGGTCCTAGGCCGGTGGTGCTTTTCGCAGGTGGTGCCGGTGACGGTGCCCGGTCTACGGTCAACATGGCCGAGTACGCATGGCGGCTGGCAGGTGTTCTCGATCAGCCGGTGGTGATCGCGCGTGCTTCGTTGTTGCAGGGCGTGGATGGCGGGTTCAGGGCCGGGACGGCTTATTTCACCGAGCGGGGTGAGCTGCGTACCGCCGGTATCACTGGGGATGACACGTTCGAGGCCTACTACCCGGATGGGTCCGTTGAGGTGCTCGGCGAGGACCTCGTTCCGGCGATGAGGCTGCTCGATATTGACGTGCAGCCCCCCGCGCAGACTCCTGATCTGCCCACGCTGTGGAACCACGATGTTGACATCCCGCTCAGGGAGCCGATAGTCGCCCCGAACGTGATGACTCCGAAGGAGCAGGCCGAGCGTGAACGGCACGTCCTGCGTTTCGCCAGTGACGAGTTGCGCGAAGCCGGCGATGCCCGACAGCGGGTGCAGCGGATGCTCATGAGCACGCGGTTCGCCGCCTCGCTCGATGACACGGGCGCGGTGGATCTCGCCAACCGGCACGCAGTGGTGGAGCAGATGTTTACGCGTGCCAAGGCGCGCTTCGCCACGGCCGAGCAGGCGCTGAAGCGCGTGAAAGAGCTCAACGCCGGTAGGCCGCTCGATCCGACCTCCTTCGCGGGCCCGTCGGTGTCCCGGCCCAGGTTCGACGCGGGAGGTTTCGCGGACACCGAGACGGTGCGGCTTCAGTCCCCGTCCGGGGCTGGGGCTGACGGCTCGCGGGCTTTCGTCCTCGGGGCGGGCGATGAGATGCACGTGCAGATGCCGCAGCCGGGTGGCTCGGGGAACGTCGCGTGGGATACCGACTGGGTGTATGCGGACCAGGATTCGACTGGCCTTGTGCCTGCCGACACCGCCGTGCCCGCCTCTGAATCCGCTGCCGATCTCGTCTATCGTGACCTGCCTGTGGTCTCGGGTGTGGCTATTGTGGCCGGGCCGTATCGTGATTCGACGGGTGAGGTGTTGCTGGACGGTGTGTGGCTGAATGCGTCCGGGGTGGCGGAGTGGGTCAGGCGTAAGTATCGGTGGCGTGCCGGGGATGAGAGGAAGGTCGCGCTGCTTTCGGGAGGGGCGGGCAACTCTTTCGAGCTTGCTGTGAACATGCCGGGGTTCGCGATGGCGGTCGCGGACCGCCTCAAGACGTCGGTGATCGTCACTCGCGGGTCCATCCTGCAGACCGGGAATACCATCAAGGCCGGCAGGTTGTGGATCAAGCAGGATGGCAGTCCAGGCTTGTACAACACGGTGGATGACGGTTTCGAGCAGTACACCGCGAAGGGCCTGAAGCGGGTCCTCGGCGGGGACTTCGCGGAGGCGATGGGCGCTGTCGGGGCCGTGGCGGATCCGGCTGCCTTCCCGCCCTCCTTGCCGAGCTTGCGCAACTATCTGGCTCCGCTGTCCCTGGCGGCCCAGCCGGAGCAGGGTGTGGCCGGTCCGGTGCCGAGTGCGTTGATGTCGGCGCGCGGTCAGGCCGTTGGCATCACGTTCGGCACTCCGACGCAGGCGCGGTTCGTGGAGGCTTCGCTCGAGCAGTTCTGGCTTATGGCACCGCCGAGGCCGGATCGGTCCGTGGCGGGCTGGACGAGCACCAGGATGATGGCTCCGTGGCCTGGGGGAGCGGCGCCGGGCCGGCCCTACATCGTGTACATTCCGCGCGGTGTCGAGGTAGGCGAGAACCAACTCGAGGAGACGCTGCTGGCCGACCAGGGACTGGCTGCGCATCCGGTCGCGGACCCGATCGTGCTGCTGCGCACGGGGGCCGCGAACGGCGATCCTGCCGCTGTGCGGCGTCTCGCGGAGAGCACCGGGCGTACCGTGTGGGTGCACACCCGGGGGACCGAACTGGTTCAGCTGGACGGGTGGCTGGAACTGGTGGTCATGGCGGCCCAGCAGGGCGCGAACTACAACGGGTCGTGGACCAGGATCGATCCGCCGTCTGAATTCGGATATCGGAAGGGCGGCTACCCGTCCGGCGTCGTCGGGCGTGACCGTGTCGAAGACGAGGCCAAGGATATAATCCCGGTCATCGGGGGCGGCTACATCCGCCTCGGTGAGATCGAGAGCGAGACGATCGTCGAGGGCGAAACCCGGCTGCCCACCGGACGCTCCTACCACACCCCGCAGGACGCGATAGAGCGCGAGCGCTTCACCAGCGGGGTCTACCCGGCCGTGCGCGAGTACGAAGAGTACGGCCCCGGGGATAAGACGGGCGCCGGCCCGTACGTCCTACGGGATGCGCCCACCAATCCGCTCAAGGCCATCCATATGCTAAGCTTCCACGCCACCGAGGAGTACGTCGAGGTGTCGACGGCGGTCGGCTTGCGGAATCTTTCGGGTCCCGCCATCGGCACAGTGCTGCGGCGTAGGCCGAGTATCTTGATGCTGCCGACGGATGGTCAGATCCTGCTTCTCGCTTGCGAAAGCGCGTCGTTGGGCGGTGACATTTCCGACCAGACCGGCAGGCCCGTGTTCGCCCCCACCACCCTCGCCGTGGTGGGTGCGGCCGACCTGAAGTCGAAGATCAGCTATGGCCTGCTCCGCGATGCCGACGGCAATCCGGGGCGGTTCGTGAGCTCGAAGCCGCGTTCTTCCACCACGCCTGCCCCTGTGGCGCTCCGTGATATCGATCCGAGTGATCTGCCCAAGCATGTCGGGTTCCTGCCGGAATCCGAGGGCGCGCTGTTCCTCGCCGGGTCGTACGACTCGGAGGAAGGCGTGCTGGTATTCGAAGGCGCCTCGTATGATGCGATCGACCTGGGCGACGTGGTCAAGAGTCGTGGGGACTGGCAGGTCAGACGTAGGCCCGTGGTGCTTTTCGCAGGTGGAGCCGGTGGTGGTGCCCGGTCCACGGTCGATATGGCCGAGTACGCGTGGGACTTGGCCGCCGCCATCGACCAGCCGGTGGTGATCGCGCGTGCTTCGTTGTTGCAGGGGGTGGATGGCGGGTTCATGGCCGGGACGGCGTATTTCACCGAGCGGGGCGAGTTGCGTACCGCCGCGATCACCGGTGACGACACGTTCGAGGCCTACTATCCGAATGGGTCTATGGAGGTGCTCGGCGAGGACCTCGCTCAGGCGATGCAGCGGCTCGGGATCACCCTGCAGCTCTCGACGCAGAAGCCTGATCTGCCGACGCTGTGGAACCACGATGTTGACATCCCGCTCCGGGAGCCGATGGCCGCCCCGGCCACGATGACGCCGGCGCGGCAGGCCGAACACGACCAGCACGTCCTGCGTTTCGCCACGGAAGAGTTGCGCGAAGCCGACGATGCCCGGCAGCGGGCGGGGCGGATGGCCATAAGCCTGGGGTTCGCCGCCGAGATCGACGACACGGATGCGACGGGTCTCGCCAACCGGCAGTCGGCCGTGCAAGAGATGGTCGGGCGTGCCGAAGACCGCTACGACGCGGCCCGGCAGGTACTGGAGCGCGTGGAAGAGCTCAGCGCCAAGAGGCTGCTCGATCCCCCGGCCCTCGCGGGCCCGTCGGTGTCCCGAGCCCCGTCCGGCCCGGGCCGTTTCGCGAGCAACGGGAAGGTGCAGCGCCAATCCCCGTCCGGGGCCGCGGACGGGGATGCCGACTCGCAGGACGGGTACATCACGTCGGGCACCGATTGGGCGTATCTGGGCTTTGATGCAGCCGACCCCGGGCTCGCGCCTGCCGTTGCCGCCACGTCTGTGTCCGTGTCGCGAGAGTCGGACGACGCGTCCGATTCGGTCGCCTCGGAGGCCACTGCCGAGGCGGACTCCCTGGTTCCGCTTCTGAGCGGCGCGTTCGCCGATGGTTCGGATGAAGAGCAGGACGAGGGCGAATACGAGGTCTCGGTCAAGATCGCCGAGGTGCTGGACGGGCTGCGGACTGTCGAGGTGGGTGCAGTCAGGGACGACCGGGTGGAGGTGCTGAGTCCGTATCGACAGGTGGAGGGTCAGGTCGGTCGGCCCAGCAGGGATACGGTCCGTGACAGGTACGGCATCCCGTTGGCGAACCAGCGTGCGTTGCAGGACTATGCGACCAAGCACGCCGTGATGCTTGTAGTGCGGCCCACCAATCCGGCGTCTGTCGCTCACTTGGACGTAGGCGCGCTGCCCAAGCCGGTGGAGATCAAGGCCAAGACCATCAACGAACTCGACGTGCGGCTTGGTGCGCCTGCGTCGGCCGTCGGCCTGGTCGGGTACTTCGAGCCGGAGCGGCCCGAGCGGCGTGGGACCACCGATGATCGGGACGAGGGGGCCGAGCTCACCCGCCGGTTCGATGAGCGGCGGCAGGAGTACGTCCGCCTCGCGTCGACGATGGCGGAACTGGCGAAGCCGGGACGCGAGCGCAGGTTCGAGGTCGCCGACGGGGTCGTGTACCACGTCGACGCGGCGGGCGTGCGGCGTCCGGTCGCCGGTGACCACGACATCTACGACGTGGTCACTCTCGACGGCCGCTCGCTGGCCGGGAAGGCCTACGACGAGGAGATCGCGGACCTCATCGGGAGCAACGCCGGCGTCATGCACGGCGCGCACTTGCACTGGAAGCCGAAGTCGGCGGACAAGTTCGAACAGTCGATCTACGACAGGATCGTCAAGTCCCACCTGGACGATGGCGAGCCGCTGCTCGTCTTCCTTCCGCGCCCGAAGCGCTCGGAGATCGTCGATCCGGCAACCGGCGTGGTCACCGTGGCCGACGAAGGCGACGAGGTCGAGGCCGAACTGCCCATCCTGGCCCGTCCCGTCCGCGAACACGTCGCCTTGCCGCCCACGGCCCGCAGGCCGTCGCTGGCGTTCTTCGAGGGGTTCGGGGCGAACGTCGGAGACGAACGGCGACGGGCCCGCGGCGCATTGGGCACCGCCATACCGGGCGTTGCCGAATCCGAGGGGGAGACCGACCTGGAGGCCGGTCCGCACCAGCCTGCCGCCGTATCCCTGTTCGGCGCGTACGACATGGGTGCGGTCGATCTCGGCAACAGGACGCCCGCCTCGCAGGAACTCTTGGACCCGTTGGAGTCCTGGGCTCCGTCGGTCGTGGCGGACGAGGTCCCCGGTTCACCGCCGGTGACGGCGCGTCCGCACTTCGCGCAGGCCGATCGGCGACTGGCCGAGTTCGGCGATGTCCCGTCCGAGGGGGTGTGGCGGGCCTGGCAGGCGCTGGTACTGCACGGTTCCGGCACGGCGGCGGACCTCGGCCGAGCCAGCGGTCTCACGGACCTGGATGTCGTCGAGCGGTTGATCGAGGCGATGGATGCGGCCGAGCTGATCCTGCCCGTCCAGTCGGACCCGTCCGCGCCGGCGGAGGCGGCCGCCCGGTACCGCGCGGTGTCCCCGGCCGATTACACCGCCGCGGAGGCCGCCGCGTTCCACCGATGGGCACAGTCTGTGTCCGACCCGGCCGCGCGCACCAGCGCCGTGAGCCTGGCGCCGATACCGCTCGGCCTTTCGGTCACCGAAGCGCTCCTTCAAGTGCCGGACCTGACCGTGCCCATAGCATTCATGATCCTTTTCGGTGCCGCGCCCGAGCATGCGACCGACTCCGGCAGGACCGTCGCGCAGATCGCCGAGGGCGTCGAGGTCGACGAGGCCACCGCCCGTGGCTTCGTCGACGCGATGACCGACCTCGGCATGCTGCGGCACGAGGGCGACTTGTACCGCACCGTGCCCGCCGGGGAATGGCTCGGACACCAGGACTCCGCGCAGCTGCTTGCCTGGATCCAGGAGCAGGGCTTCTCCGATGTACGCGAAATGCTCCGACTGCTGGGGATGTCCTGGGGGCTGCCGCCACTGCCCTCCGCCGCGCACGCGATCCTGGTCGGCGCACCGACGCCGGTCGATCCGGTGCTGGCCCGCGCGGCGTGGGGATCACTGCTCGAGACCTCCCCGCTCCGCACCGCCGAGGAGCTCGCCGAGACCATCGAGACCGACGAGTCGCACACCCCCGCGGAGCTGATCGATCTCTACGTGCGGGCCGGAATCCTCAGAGAAGTCCGGCTGCCCGACGACCCGAGCACGTACTACGCCGTCGGTCGGCCCGAGCGCGTCACCCAAGCCGACCACGCCGCGTTCGACGCGTGGCTGGAGCAGGGCGATGTCCGGCACGGGTTCTCGGTCGTGGCGCAGGGGCGCCTCGGCCTGCTCGATTCGCCTTCCCTGCCTGATGAGTCGGACACGGCGACCCCCGCCGCGCCTCCTTTCACGGCGGCTGCGGTGCCGCCCGAGTCGGCTACGGCTCGGTCGCGGAACACGAGCGCTGCCTCCTCCTCGGGGCTGAACCTCGATGACGCGCCGCTAGTGGCTTTCGAGGCCGGAGCGTCGGCCGCGGCAACGACTCCGACCCCGATTCCGGTGGCGGTTCCCGTGCCACCGGACCGGCGCCTGCCCATCGAGCCGGTGATGGCGGAGCGCACGTTCGACCTCGCCGGGGCGGCGACCGAACTCGGGCTGACGGACCAGTTGACGACGCTGCGGGGTACCCCCGGTGCACAGCGGGTCGCGGCCGAGCTCGGCAGTGCCCTGGCCGACTACATCAGGGAGCAAGTGGGTCCCGAGGTACTCGGCAACACCCGGATCATCCTGGACGCCGGGGCACCCGACCTGGCCCGGCCCGCCATGGCGCTTGCGCAGGTGATCGCGAACCACCTGAACCACCGGATGCTGATCGGGGACCCGGAGATGGCCAATCCGTTCGAGGTCTGCCCCTCCACCGTCCGGCGATGACGGGTCGGCCTCAGTAGCTTGAGTAACAAAGCGTGATAGTGGAAGGGGCCCCGGCGACGGTTGCCGCGTGCATCCGCGAACTGCTTCGCCGTCTCCATCAGGCGGCCGGTTCCAAGCCGATTCCAAGTCGGTTCCAAGTGGGCTGATGTATTCACAGTGGCGGAGCGGTAGACGCGGTCTCAGGGAGTCGGGATGGCAGAGTACACGGAGTACAGCGGCGCTGGGATGCGGATTGCGGCTGCGGAGCGGTTCGAGGCGGACTTCAAGGAGGATGCCGGGGCCGATCCGCATGAGCATTACGCCGCGATGCGCGGCGGCTGCCCGGTGGTGCGGGTGCGGAAGGGCAACGGGCTGCGCCCGTTCCTGATCACCCGGTACGCGGATGCCAAGGCGGCGCTGCTCGACCCGCGGCTGTCGAAGAATCCTGAGTACGGCCGGGAGGAGATCGTCGCCGCCGGTCTCGCCGAGGTCTTCCTCGAGGGCGCCGCAGCGTTGGCGGACAACATGCTCGTGGCCGACCCGCCGGACCACACCAGGCTGCGCAAGTTGGTGGCCGGTCAGTTCACCACCCGCCGCAGTGCGGAGCTCGGCCCGCGGGTCCAGCAGATCACCGACGAGCTGATCGACGCGATTGCCCCGGTCGGGCGAGCGGACTTCATGGCGGACTTCGCGGTCCAGTTGCCCGCGCTGGTGATCGCCGAGTTGTTGGGTGTGCCGGATTCGGATCGGGACCGTTTCCGGCTCTGGTCGCAGGAGTCGTTGCTCCCGCAGCAGGATCCGCGTCAGTTGGCCGGGCTGTCGGCGTTGGCGCGGTATGTGGCCGAGATCGTCGAGCGCAAGCGCGCCGCGCCGGGCGAGGATTTGATCAGCGCCATGATCGAGAGCCGGGGCGAGGACCGGCTGACCGAGCGGGAACTGGTCAGTAGTATCAGGCTGCTGATTATTGCGGGTCATGAGACGACGGTGAACCTGCTGGGGAACGGGATGCTGGCGTTGCTGCGCGATCCGGCGCAGGCGGACCTGCTGCGCGAACGGCCCGAGCTGGTTCCGGGCGCGGTCGAGGAGTTCTTGCGTTACGAGAGCCCGGTCGAGCGCGCGACCGCCCGCTTCGCGAGCCAGGACGTGCGGATCGGCGAGACCCTCATTCCCCGCGGCAGCATGGTGTACGTGGCGCCGGAAGACCTCACCTACCAGCAGAGTGTGCTCATGCGCGGGCTGACCCGGCTGCCGATCCGATTCCAGGCAGCGGCATAGCCGCGGGAGCCGCGTCCGATCGGATGCTCGAGGCTCAACCGAGCTTGAACAGCAGCGCGGCTGAGCCTCGAGCATTACTCAGCGGCCGACCCCGCGAACGAATCACCATGCCAGGAGAGGCGGGGAACCCGACGTTCCCGGTGGACCGGCGAGGTGCCTTGTCGCGGCACCGACGCCCTAGCTCTGGCTCGGGTCCTGATCCTGCTGATCCTGATCCTCGGCCCCGGGCGGCGCATTCTCCGTATCGAGTTCGCGCGTCTGCCGCAGCAGATCCTCGACGACATACTCGGGGAACGCGCCGGCCGCCGCGTAGACGACCACGCGGTTCCGAACGATCATCAGCATCGGGATCGCGGACACCTCGAAGGCGGCGACGAGGTCCGGGTTGGCGTCGGTGTCCACCGTGCCGAAAAGCACATCAGGGTGTTGCTCGGAGACGTGTTCAAAGATCGGGGCGAACTGTTGACAGGGTTCGCACCAGGACGCGGAAAAGTCGACGAGGGTGATGCCCTCGCGGCTTACCTGCTCCTCGAAGTTCTGCTCGGTCAGTTCCAGTGTGGCCATCTTCATTCTCCCATCGATTCAATCCAGCCCAGACATCCGCGCGCGTATCCGCCGCTGCCCGTCCCTCTTCGGATGCGTGCCAGGCCCGCACGCGGTTCAAGCCTCGGTCACGATCACCGGCGCCGCGCCTTCAGAACCGGGTCAGGTAGCGCTCGATCTCCCAGTGCGAGATCTCGCTGTGCCAGGCGAAGAACTCGCCGCGCTTCATGTCCGCGAAGTACTTGGCGACCGGGGCGCCGGCGGCGTCCAGGGCGGCGCACACGACGGGGTTGTTGACCAGGGCCTCGACCGCGTGCAGCAGGGTTGGGGGGAGGATCGGACGCTTGGCTGCGGGGTGATCGCCGTTGGCGACGAGCTGGCCGGCCTGGTTGTAGACGTCGGGGGCTCCGGGGTCCGCCGCGCGGGAGACGCCGTCGAGGCCCGCTGCCAGGATCGCGGCGGCCGCCAGGTAGGGATTGGCGCAGCCGTCCGTGCCGCGGAACTCGACCCGGTCGCCGTCCTCGGGTACCCGCAGGTAGTGGTTGCGGTCGTTGCCGCCGTAGGTCGCGCTGCGCGGCGCCGGATTCGCGGGCGTCACGGTGGCCAGGGAGTTGTTGCGCTTATAGGAGTTGATCGTGGGCGCGATCACGGCCTGCAAGCCCTGGGAGTGCTCGACGATGCCGCCGATGAACGAGTAGGCGAGGGGCGAGAGGCCGAGGCCTCGCGGGTCGGCCGGGTCCGGGAACAGCGGCTGCTCGTCGCGCCAGAGGGACAGGTGCAGGTGCAGCCCGGTGCCGATGCGCTCGGCGAAAGGCCTGGGCATGAAGGTCGCGATCATCCCGGCGCGTTCGGCCAGAGCCTGGACCAGATAACGCAGGGTTATCACGCGGTCGGCCGTGGTCAGCGGGTCGGCGTGCTCGAAGTTCTGCTCGTACTGGCCGTTGCCCTCCTCGTGCTCGTTGGCGTAGTTGCCCCAGCCGAGTTCGTCCATCGCCGTGGAGACGGTGGCGAGGTGGTCGTACATGCGGGTCGCGGCCTGCGGGTCGTAGGACGGTCTCGCGGCGGTGTCGAGCGGATCGGCGGTCACCAGCCCGCCGTGCTCGTCCCGCTTGAGCAGGTAGTACTCGACCTCCGCGCCGACCCGCAGGGCGAGCCCGCGCTCGGCCGCGCCGCGCACCGCCTCCTTGAGGATCACCCGCGGCGCGTACGGCCAGGGCATCCCTGCGACGTGCGGGTCGCAGTGCACGAGCGCAAGGCCGGGACGGACCGAGGGCAACGGCGTGTACGAGGCCGGATCCGGTATCGCCACGACGTCCGGATCGTTGGCGCCAAGCGCCAGGAGCCCGACCGCCTGGCCCGCGAAGCGCAGCCCCTCCTTCTGGAAGCGCTCGACGGTCCGGGACGGGATCAGCTTGGCATTGGCACGCCCGGCGAGGTCGACGAAGAGCGCGAGCAGGAACTCGGTGCCGTCCGCGCGCACCCGCTCGGCCAGCCCCGGCTCTGGTCGCTCGACGGTGCCTAAGGGAGGTGCGGAGGCGGCACGGAGCTCGCCGGGCGTATTGGCTGTGGTCACTGCTGGGGTTCACCGTTCGTGTGTGGGGCGGGCGGTGCGGGCCGATCGATTCCCGGCCCCGAGCTAGCCGAGCATCGTCGGCCGCTCCAGGTCGAGCAGGCCGAGCTCGATGGCCACCCGGGTCAGCTCGGCCTTGTTCTTGGCGTTGAGCTTGCTTCTGATCCGCTTGACATACGTGCTCACTGTCGCCTCGGTCAGCCCCATCCGACTGGCGATCTCCCGGTGGGTCAGGCCGATGGTGAGCCAACCGAGCGTCTCGGTTTCCCGCGGCGCCAGTATCACCGGGGGCGGGTTGTCCGGCGCCCGCAGTTCGGCGTGCAGCAGCGCGGAGAGGCGCGGCGAGACATGCATCCCGCCGCGGGCCACCGTGCGGATCGCGAGGATCAGTTCTTCCTCGTCGACCTGTCTGCACACGCAGCCGAAGGCACCGGCCCGCATCGCTCCGGTCAACTCGTTGGGCTCCAGGAAGTCACCGACGACCAGGACGCGGCCGTGCTCGGAGAGTGCGGAAATCGAGGCCCCGATGCCCGTACGACTGCGATCCTGGATCGCCTGCAGGTCGAGAACGAGCACGGGCAGGCCGTCCGGCATCGGGTCCGCGAGGCTGTTGCCCGCGTTCACCGCCACCGCGACACGAACGCTGCTGTTCAGCTCGCCGGCCTCGATCGCGTCACCGGGCATGAGCACTCCGTCGGGCGTGGCCGCCGTGGCGTGGAGCACGACCTCGAATTCCGGATACCGGGCGAGGATGTGCTCCAACCCGTTCCTGACCAGGTCGCTGTGGCCCACGATCGCGACGCGCGAAACGGCGTTCACATCACTTCCCGCAGCCCGAAGCGGTAGCGGCCGAGGTCCGAGGCCAAAGCGGCCAACGGGAAATCGCCGCCCGCAAGGAGGGTTCTCATGCACCCGCACACGTATAGCAGTTTCGGAATATTCACTATGCGCCGCGAAGAATTCTCGTCGCGGCTGCGGTCGCTCCGTCGCTCCGTCGCTCTATCACCCATACCACTCACCTCACTCAACTCACTTACCTCACTCACTGAGTGCGACCTGGATCACGCTCGGCGGCAGCTGGCGGCGGACCAGCACGCCGCGGCCCGGCGGCCGCTGGGCCGCGCGCTGGTCGCCGACCAGCGCTCCCTCGCGCGGGTCGCCGGACAGGATCAGTCCGGCTGCGCCCAGGTCGCGTACCTGGCTGAACAGCGGTTCAGAGACGATCCAGCGGGACAGGCCGGCGACGCGGCGGGCGAGGACGAAGTGCAGCCCGAGCTCCCTTGCCTGCGGCACGAACTGGAGCAGCGGGGAGAGCGGGGAGGAGCGTCCGGCGACCATGTCGTAATCGTCGGCCACGACGTAGAACTCCGGTCCGGTCCACCACGAGCGCTCACGCAACTGCTCGACCGTCACGTCCGGCGGCGGCAGGCGCTCGGCGAGCTTCTCGGCGAAGAGTTTGGCGACCTCGGCCGCGGTCGCCGCGTCCCCCGCGTAGGCGCCCAGATGCCCCTTGGGCACCAGGCCGAGCAGGGACCTGCGATAGTCGAACAGGATGACCCGCGCCTCCCAGGCCGAGCGGGTCCGCACCAGCCCTTCGAGCCAGGTGCGCAGGAAGGCCGACTTGCCCGAACCGGAGTCGCCGAGCACCAGCAGATGCGGGTCCTGGGCGCCCAGCTCGAGGTAAACCGGCGCGAGGTCGCTCTCGCCGAGGCCGATCGGCACGCCGTTCGGCCTCGTTCCCGCCACGGGTGCCAGCTCCCCGGCGCCGACCCGGTCGGGCAGCATCTTGATCGGCGGCGCGGCGGGGCGGCCCTCCCAGAGGGCGGTGAGCCGGTCCAGCACGTCCTGCTGCGCCTCGGCGAGGCCGTCCGCGGTGTCCGCTCCGTCGATCCGGGGAAGCGCCACCTGGTACTGGACTCCGGGCGGGGCCATGCCGCGGCCCGGGGAGACCGTGCGGAACGTCCGGGCGGCACGCCGGTTGATCTCCGACTCCGAAGGGTCGTTGAGCCGCAGCTCGAGCCGCGCGGAGAAACTGTCGCGCAGGTTCATCCGCACGTCGGCCCAGCGATTCGCGGTGAGGATCACGTGCACCGCCACGCCGAGGCCGCGGTTGGCGACGTCCAAAATCACCGCCTCGATCCCGTCGATCTCGCCGCGCGCCGCACCCCAGTTGTCCAGCAGCAGGAACACGTCGGCGGTGCGCACCCCCTCGGGCAGCCGCCCCTGCTCGCGCATCCGGCGGAACGAGGCGGCCGAGTCGATACCGTGCGCGCGGAACAGGGCCTCGCGCTCGGCGATCAGCTGCAGCACCTCGGCGAGCGCGCGCCTCGCCCGGTTCAGGTCGTGCCGTCCGGCGACGCCGCTGACGTGCGGGGCACGCTCGAACGGGGCGAGCGAGCCGCCGCCGAAGTCGAGGCAGATGAACTGGAGCTCGTCCGGGATGTGGGTGAGCATCGCCGAGAGCATCAGGGTACGCAGGAACGTGCTCTTGCCGGACTGCGGCGCGCCGACCAGCGCCAGGTTGCCGTGTTCGGAGCCGAAGTCCTGCACCAGCGGCTGCTGCTGCTGCCTGATCGGGATGTCCAGCACGGCCACCGGGAAGCGCAACTGCCCGAGGTGCGGCCACCAGCCGGCGCTCAGTCCGCGCTTGCGCTTGACGGTGCCGACCGGCCCGGTCAGCGAGTCCAGCGGCAGGGCCTGAGGCAGCGGAGGCAGCCAGACCTGATGCGCCGTCTGCCCGAAGCTGCACAACCGGTCGACGATCACCTTCATCTGGGTCGGGCCGGCGGCCATCGGCTTGGGCTTCTCATCCCGGCTCTGCTCGGCGGCCGCGGTCTCGACGTCGTCCGGCTCGCGCAGCCGGAACGGGACGATCTCCACGGGCGGCCCGGCGTTCTCCCGCTCGAACTGCGCGAGCGAGCTGTGCGCGCCGGAGACGTGCGCGACGCGGAAGCGCACGAGATCCGAGTCCGCCACCTTCAGATAGGCGGAACCCGGGATCGGCGGCAGCCGGTAGGCGTCCGGAGTGCCGATCACGGCCCGGGACTCGCTGGCGGAGAAGGTGCGTAGGCAGATGCGGTAGGACAGGTTCGAGTCCAGGCCGCGCAGCTTGCCCTCCTCGAGGCGCTGGGTGGCCAGCAACAGGTGCATGCCGAGGCTTCGCCCGACCCGGCCGATCTGCACGAACAGCTCGATGAAGTCGGGCCGGCCGGTGAGCAGCTCGCCGAACTCGTCGACGATGATCAGCAGGTAGGGCAACGGTTCCATCGGGCTGCCGTCCAGCATCCTGGCCCCGGAAGCACGACGCAGCTGGTACTCGCGGACGGTGTCGATGTTCCCCGCGTCGCGCAGGATTCGCTGCCGTCGCTGTTGCTCGCCGACCAGCGCGTCGCGCACCCGGTCCACCAGCGCCAGATCGTCGACCAGGTTGGTGATCATGCCGGCCACGTGCGGCAGTTCGGTGACTCCGGCGAACGTCGCGCCGCCCTTGAAGTCGACGAGCACGAAGCTGAGCAGGTCCGGCGAGTGCCGCACCGAAAGGCCGGTGACCAGCGTACGGAGCAGTTCGCTCTTGCCCGAGCCGGTGGCGCCGACGACCAGGCCGTGCGGCCCCATCCCGCCCTGCGCCGACTCCTTGAGGTCGAGCAGCAGCGGCCGGCCGTCGGCGTCGAAGCCGATCGGCAGGCGCAGCATGTCCTCGCCGTCGACCTCGGCCCACAGGTCCTGCGCCTCGAAGGTCTCGAGATCCGCGACGCCGAGCATGTCAGTCAGCGACATCACCCGGGTCAGCACCTCGTCGCCCTCGACCGAGAGCTGCAGCGGCGCCAGCCGCCGCGCGATCTCGTCGCACAGCGCCAGCTCCGGCCAGTCGGCGACGACGCCGTCGACGGCGGCCGTGCGCGGATCGACCATCCGGCCGTCGAGCCGCACCGCGCCGTCTTTGGCCACCCGTACGCGCACGTCGGCGCGGGTCGGCTGGTCGCCTTCGCGGTCGACGACGCAGATCACGCTGATCCCCGTCTCCGGGCCGGCCGCGGCCAGCAGTTCGGCGACCTGCGGCGAGCGCGCCCAGGCCGAGCGCGGGTCGTAGCGGTCGAGCACGACCACGAGGCGACGCGCCGGGGTCGCGGCCCCGCGGCCTGACAGCAGGCCCCTGCGCTCTGGTCGGCGGCCCGGCGCGTCCAGGAACTCCCGGACCCGGTCGGTGACGCCCTCGAACTCCTCGGAGACCAGCGGCACCACCCCGGCGTCGCCGGACGTGCGCAGATCGTGCGTGTGCGGGAGCCACTTGGCCCAGTTCCAGTCCTCCCCGCCGGTCGCCACGGCCACCGCGACGTCGTCGGGCGCGTGCAACACCGCGATCTGCAGCAGCAGGGCGCGCACGACGCCGCGGGCCACCTCACCCGGTCCCAGGACGCTGACGACCCCCGCCTCAGCCAGGTCGATCACCGCGGGCTGGCTGCCGACCTCGGACATCGAGGAGATCAGCCGGTCAGCGGCGGCCTTGGCCCGCGGGTCGTACTCGACGGTCGGGTCGTTGCGGGTGGCCAGGCGGATCGGCGTGGACAGCGGTGCCTTGCCGACGCCGACGCAGAGCTTGAGGAAGTCGATGTCGGTGGCCCGCCGCTCCCAGACCCGGCGTCCCTCGGTGGTGATCGCCCACAGCCGGTAGGGCGAGGGGTGTGCCCAGGCCGCGATGGTCCGCTGGTCCTCGGCGACCTGCCGGGCCAGCTGCCGCACCTCGACGAGATGCCGCAGGTAGAGGTCGCGCGCCCGGATCCTGGTCTTGCGCTGGCGTCCGCTCATCGACATCCGGACGCTGAGCGTCACACCGACGGAGACGAGCACGAAGCAGATGCCGAGGAAGATCAGCGTCTTCTTGCCCTCGACGATCATGTATCCGGCGACGCTGAAACTCGAGAGCAGCGGCATGAGCAGGTAGAGCCAGTTCGCGCCGCCGTCCTTTCCCACCGGCTGCGGGGGCGCGGAGAGCACCACGGGGTCGGTGGACAGCCGCGGCGGCATGACCCGGGCGGGTCGGTGGAATGTGGTCCGAGACAACTGCGGGTCCTCAAGTTCCTCGTCAGGCGGGTTCGTCAGGCGGGTTCGCCGGACCGGGTCAGGGCCGTTCCCGGCCCGGCACCGGCCGGTTGGGCAGGATCGGGGCGACGCGCGGGCCGACCCGCGACAGCACGGGCATCGCGGCGGCGAAGCCCTCAGTGGCGTTCGACATCCGCTCCTTGCGCTTGAGCGCCAGGGAGCGGTTCGCCTCGTTGACCGCCTCGCGCACATAGTCGGTGAGCGTCTGCGGGTCGTCGGGGTCGATCAGCGAACCGTCGATCGACAGGTCCACCAGGACGTTCTCGCCGGACATCACGGCGCGCACCAGACCGCCGCCGCCGTACCCCTCGGCCTCGATCCCGGCCAGGTCCTCCTGGGCGCGCGCGAGGCGGTGCCGCAGCACCTGCACGCGACTAACCAGACCATTGATGTCTACCTCTTCTTCATCGGACACTGTGTCAATCTCCTTGCTGGGGCGGGGCGGTGTTCGGCCGGTGCTCGGGCAGTCGGATGAGCCCCGGGCCCGGCCGGAGGTGCGAGTCGGTGGGCTGCGCCTCCGCCGGGAGATGGCGCAGAACGATGACCGAGGTCTGCGTCTCGACGCGCCAGTCCCGCGTCGGCAGGGCGGCCTCGGCGGATGCGAAGGCCTGGTAGGCGCTCAGCACTTCGTCGGGCACGTGCCGCTGGAGTTGCGCGTTCGCCGGGATCATCACGTGGACGCACGTGCCCAGCACCGCAGCGCATCGGCGGACCCAATCCAGCAGCAGGGGCCAGTCCTCGGGCGACGGCGGCGGCAACGGGTACTCTCGCGGCGCGCACGCGGAGACCGAGCCCGGCGAGGCGAGTCGGGTGAAGGTCAGTACCAGCCCCGATTCCGGCCGCCACGCGGTGCCGCGCAGCAGGGTCGCGAACTGGTCCTCGGTGACCTCGAGGCCGTCGAACACCGTCGTGGCGCCCTCGTCGGTGACGCCCAGCAGCACGCTGAAGGGTCGGCCGATGAACCGCTCCGGCGCGCGTCGCACATCCTCGTGCACTTCGCACGCGACGCGCGGGACGTAGCCGGGCAGGAAGCCGATGCCGTTCGCGAAGCTCTGCCCGAGCCCGAAGGCCAGCAACAGCGCGGCGCGATCGGCACCCTCGTCGGTGAGCACGGCGCGGGCCGCGGGCCACGCGGCCAGCGCGGCCACGGACAGTTGCTGCTTGATATCCCCGCCACGGCGGAACAACTCGGCGAGCAGGTCCGTGAGGGCGGCCGTGTCGGACTCCGGGTCAAGCTCGTAGACGGTGTGCAAGCCGGGAGTCAGCCGCCCGTCCGGCACGAGTACGCGTTGGACCAGGCCGGGGCGCGGCATGGATCCGGGCTCACCGTCAGCGATCCGCGCCGCGTCGACCGTCGTCAGCGCGAGCGCGAGTTTCACGTTGGCCTGCACCACGCCCGGCTCGAGGCTGCCGTCGAAGAAGTCGAAGACGAGGCCGCCCTGATCACGCTCCTCGGCCCGCACCCCGCTCGCGGCGCCGCTCCACCAGCCGGGCCGATCCCCCGGGTTGACACCCAGCCGCCGCAGCACGTCCCGATGCCCGCGCACGATCCGTGCCACGGCCGCCCGCCGATCGGCCGTCAACTGCGCGGCGCCAGTCGGCTCGACGCGTATCGCGGCGGGCGCGTCGGTTCGCGGCACGCCGCCGTGGCGGGCTACCTTCTCCAGCGCGGTCCGCAGGCTCACCCAGGCCAGCAGGGAGTCCCGCAGCAGGGGGCTGACCAACAGCTCGCCGGACGAAGCCGAGCCGAGCAGGGCCCAGGATCCGTCCGCCTCGGCCGCCGCCTCTCCAGCGGGCCGCGTCAGGCCCTGCGTGCAGAGCTCCGCGATCAGCGCCTCGCGCAGGGCGGCGCGCTCCCCTGCCGGGAGCCCCGCGGGCAGCGTGAACGGGATGCTCACCGCGAAGCCCAGGCCGCCGCGGTCCGGCACGGCCATGCCGTCGGTCGCGTCCCGTCCGAAGTAGAACACCGGATCCCGGCCCGCCCTGACGCGCTCGGCCACGGACAGCGCGTGGCGGGCGACGATGGCCGGATCGGACCTGTAGCGCGAGAACGGCCGGGGGCCCGGCTGTTCCGGGGACTCGAGTTCCAGTTCCTCGGCCGGGGATTCGAGTTCCGGCTCCTCGGCCGGGGATTCGACGGACGCGGTCGAGGGCGCAGCCGCCACCCGACGCGGCGACGATCCTGCGCCGCCCAGACGCGCGATGAAGAGCGCGGCAGCCTCGGCCACGAAGGGCCGAGGCGCGACCTCGGACACCCCGGATGTCGCCGCCTTCGCGACAGTCTCCTCGATCGCCTGCCGGGAATCAGACTCAGACGCGGGCTCGGGCACGGAATTCACACGCTCCGCGCCTCGGACCGGGATGCGACGTACCGTCGGGCGCACCACGGAGGCCGACGCGGGCAGCTCGGACCGCGGCCGCACCGTCCGCTCGACCGACTTCACCGTGTTGGTCTCCACGGACTTGATTGCGATCGTGCGCCCGCGGAGGTTCACCGTGCCCGTGGGTGGCTTCGCCGCAGGCGGGATCCGCGGCGTTTCCACCTCCTCGTCGCCAGGTACCGGCGGATCAGCGGAGCCCAGCGGGGCGAAATCGAGATTGAAGACCACCGGAGGCTTTTCTACAGAGGACATCAACTACCTCCCTCGCCTCTCATCGCACCGATCGGCGGGGCGGGCCTCGACCGAAATCGGCCAAGGCGCAGGATGCGGCTCGCGTTGTCGTGGCAGATCTTCCGGCGCAGTACCTCGTCCAGCGAGGTGCTCTCGGCGAACTCGGCGGCTTCGATGACGTCCTCGAACGGGTAGTCGGTCGAGAACATCACACTGTCCTCGCCCAGTTCGTCCCGCGCGCACCGCAGGGCAGAGGCCGAACAGACGCCCGCCGTGGTGACCATGATGTTCCGCGCTCCTGGGCGATAAGCCTGCGCAGAACGCTCCTGGGCTTGAACACACCGGCGTCCCCGCTGAGCGGGATCGGGTCCAGCGCGGCGAGGTCGGTCCGGCCGACGACCCGCTGCTGCGCCTCGATCATCGGCTTGTCCTCGGCCTCGAACGCCCGGGCGATGCCCGCCTGCAACAGCGCGTGCAACGCGGCGTCGTCGTGCCGGAAGTCTCGTCCCGAGGTCCAGAAGTAGATGACCGCGTCCAACATCGGGGCCGCGCCCATGGTGTGACCCAGCAACGGCTTGAAGCCGAACGCGGTCGCCCGGGTGCCGAGGTGATCGAGGACGACGGTCTCAGCGAGGGCGCACTCCCGGGTTCCGGTGGCGTGCGCCGAGTAGTACCGGACATCCGGCGCACAGATCCGGGCGTACCCGAGCGCGATGTCCACCCGCTCTCCCGGCGACCAGCCGCGCGCCTTCGCGTCGGCGACCGCCTCGTTCATCGAGTGCACCAGCGCACGGCTGTACCGCGTGGATCCGTGCGCCGGATCGCCGCCCTCGGGGACCCTGGCGAGCCAGCGGGGATCAGGGAACCGGCCACCCAGCCCGCGATGCCGGACGGTCGCAGGAACCTGCGACTTCAAGCCGTCCCACAGGGCTTTCACGCCCCAGCCGTACCCGGAGACCGCCCCGAACCCCACCACCGATGTGCGTGCTTGCGCCATGGACGGTCCCTCTCAAGCAGTAACGGACGAGAACCCGGAAAGAATGCGGACACCGTCGTCCATCACACCAGCGCGCCTGCGGCTACACTGCCGCCTGGAATCGGATCGGCAGCCGGGTCAGCCCGCGCATGATCACGCTCTGCTGGTAGGTGAGGTCTTCCACTGGCGCGTCGAGTTCGATCCGCGTCAGCCGCCGCAGCAGCGTCTCGAACGCGATGCGCGCTTCGAGCCGGGCCAGTGGGGCGCCCAGGCAGAAGTGCAGGCCGTGGCCGAAGGCGAGATGGCCGCTCGAAGCGCGGGACACGTCCATCCGGTCCGCCTCCGGAAACTCCTCCGCATCCCGGTTCGCCGAGCCCAGCGCCACGTACACCATGCTGCCGCGGGGAATGAGGGTCTCGCCGATCCGCACGTCCTGGCTCGCGAAGCGGGCGGTCGCGCGCTCGACCGGGCTCTCGTAACGCAAGAACTCCTCGACCGCGCCCGGAACCAGCTCGGGCCGTTCGCGCAGCAGGTCCGCCTGCGCCGGATCGCTCAGCAACGCCAGCATCCCGTTCCCCAGCAGGTTCACCGTCGTCTCATGACCCG
>Ga0302314_10000746_pt1 | contig 60662 bp, 45 predicted proteins | sample III_Palsa_N2_3_FD_200533 | JGI IMG/M metagenome (GOLD analysis project Ga0302314, IMG submission 200533) | Peat permafrost microbial communities from Stordalen Mire near Abisko, Sweden - III_Palsa_N2_3 | ecosystem: Environmental > Terrestrial > Soil > Palsa > Peat permafrost | place: Sweden...
CACGCAGCGCACCGATTGGGAATCGCGTTACGCGGAGGCCGAGCGTCGGCACAAGATGCACACCGCCCAGATGGAGCGGTTCGCCGAGGCCGAGGCCGAGGCTGCCCAGCGTCCGCAAGCCAACGGCACATCGTCGTCGAGTGACGACCAGCCGAGCGGCGGCTCGCTGGCCAGCGATGCGCAACTCGCCGCTCTTCGAGAGAAGCTCGCGGGCAGCGCCTAACCGTTAGCTCCGAACGAACGCCCCGGCTCAGACGAGTCGGGGCGTTCGTCTTTCCGGCGTGAGCCGGAGGATGCGTCCCAGCGCGGCCCTGACACACTGGTGCGGTGCTGCGCATTGGCCTGTCCGGCGGTATCGGCGCCGGAAAGTCGACCGTGTCCTCAACATTGAGCGATCTCGGCGGAGTCGTCGTCGACGGCGACGTGATCTCCCGTGAGGTCGTTGAGCCGGGCACCGAGGGCCTGGCCAAGCTGGTCGAGGCCTTCGGCGAACAGATCCTGTCCGACGACGGCTCGCTCAACCGGCCGGCGCTGGCCGCGATCGCCTTCAGCGACGAGGAGAAACGCCAGACGCTGAACGGCATCGTGCATCCGCTGGTCGGCAAGCGCAGGTCCGAATTGATCGCCAGTGCCGGCGAGGACGCCGTAGTGGTGGAGGACATCCCCCTGCTCGTGGAATCCGGTATGGCGACGATGTTCCCGTTGGTGGTGATCGTCAATGCCGACGAAGACCTCCGGGTGAAGCGGTTGATCGAACACCGGGGCTTCACGGAGGAGGACGCCCGAGCCAGGATCGCCGCACAGGCCACCGAGGAACAGCGTCGAGCGGTCGCCGACGTGTGGCTCGACAACACCGGCAGCACAGAGGAATTGGTCGAGCAGGCGCGTGAGCTGTGGCATCAGCGGATCCTGCCGTTCGCGCGCAATCTCGAGACCGGTGAGCCGGCCCGCGCGCGCTCGGTGCTGGCGCCCTATGACCCATCCTGGCCACAACAGGCCCGCCGCATCGCGGCTCGACTGACCACCGCGTGCGGACACCGCGCCGTCCGCATCGACCACATCGGTTCGACGGCGGTGGAGGGCCTCGACGCCAAGGACGCCATCGACATCCAGGTGACGGTCGCCTCGCTAGGCGACGCCGACGAGTTGGCCGAGGCGCTGACGAGTGCGGGATATCTTCGCTTGCCGATCACCGCGGACGAGAAGAAGCCCGGTTCCCGCAGCACCGTCGCGGAGTTCGACCACGCCGGCGATGAAGCTTTGTGGCAGAAGCGGATTCACGGATCGGCTGACCCCGGGCGGCCGACCAACGTTCATCTGCGTGTGGACGGCTGGCCCAATCAGCAGTTCGCGCTGCTCTTTGTCGACTGGCTGGTAACCAATCCCGTTGTGCAGGAAGAGTATCTGGCCGTCAAGCGGCGAGCCGAACAGGCAGCGTCGGGCGCGGATATCGAAACCTACGTCGCCGCGAAGGAACCGTGGTTCTTCGAGGCCTATCGGCGGGCGTGGGGCTGGGCCGACGCATCAGGCTGGAACCCGAGCCACTAGCAGCGCCGCGCCACAACGTCTCTCTGCCGGGCTTTACCTCCCTAGGGGTGTAGTTGTACCCCCCTCGCAGGTGGTCGACTTGTTTCAGTTCGGCCGTACCGACATCGGTCGACCAACATCTCCGGAAAGGCTCAATCATGATCGTTCTCGGCATCATCCTGCTGCTCGCGGGATTTCTCCTCAAGATCTCCATCCTGTTGACCCTGGGCATCATTCTGCTCGTCGTCGGCGCGATCCTGGCCGTCCTGGGGAGCACCGGACGCGCCATCGGCGGCCGGCGTCACTACTTCTGAGCGACCGGAAGCCGGTCAGCGTCGCCGCGTTATGCCATAGATCACACAAACAGGTTTACGGACGTATCGGCCGGGTTATTGGACAGATGTGTGAAAGGAGCCTTAAATGCCCACCTGGGAATGGATCTTGATCGGGGTAGTCGCCCTCGTTGCGATCGTCGCGGCGTTTGTCGTAATCAGCATGATCAGCTTTCGCGCCAAGACGAAGCGACTCAAACAGCACTACGGCAGTGAATACGAGCATGTGGTGTCCGAGACCGGCAGCGAAAAAGGCGCCGTGCGCGAACTCTCTACACGGGAACGCAATCACGGCAAGCTCGACATCGTTGCCCTGACGCCTTCGGCGCATTCGGACTTCAGCGCCCGCTGGCAAGAGGTGCAGGCCGGATTCGTCGACAACCCGGCGACCGCCGTGGGCGTCGCCGACCGTCTGGTGACTGAGGTGATGCGCCAACGGGGCTATCCCGTCGACGATTTCGACCAGCGGGCCGCGGATATCTCCGTCGACCACCCGCAGATCGTGGACAACTACCGGGCGGCTCACGGTGTCCACCTCTCCGAGCAGCAAGCCGACACCGAGCAGCAGCGAGAGGCGTTCGTGCACTACCGCGCGCTGTTCGAGAAGTTGCTCGAAACCCCCACCGACAACGAAGCAGCACAGGAGGCAAGCGCATGACCACCCATGAACAACACGAACTGGACGATCGGCCCGCTGAAGTCGAAGTACCCGCCGCAGAAGAACCGCAGTTCGACGACGAGAGCACGGCGGTGACCCGCGAGCCGGAACCCGCCGCCGATGACATCGTGGCGGAGACGGCCGAGCCTGCGCCCCCGACCGATCACATCGAGGCCGAGCCGCCGAAGACCGAATCATCAACCGGAGAAATACTTTTCGCCGGCGACGATGTTGCGGATTTGCGTGCCCGGTGGGCCGGCGTCCAGGCCGCTTTCGTGGACGACCCCAAGGACTGCGTCCAGAAGGCGGATCATCTGGTCTCCGATGTGGTCGAGCAGCTCACGACGGGATTCGCCCAGGCCCGGTCACGTTTGGAGGAACAGTGGTCTCGAGGCCAGGAGGCCTCCACCGAAGATCTGCGCGTGGCCCTGATGCACTACCGCGAGTTCTTCGACCGCTTGCTTGCCGTCTGAACAAGCTGTAACGCAACCGATTTCGGCATTCAGCGCCACACGAGCTGGATGCCGTCGTCGGCCAGCCAGGTATCGAGGTCGTAACCGTTGCGGGCCAGGCCGTCGACGGCGTGCACGGCGCGCCGCACGGCCTGCCCCGCGACCTCCGGAGTCAGCAGGCCCTGTCGCATGGCTTCCAACAGTTCGTCGGTGTCGGCTAAGTCCACGCTGCGGCCGGTGCGGACCACCAGATCGAGGTAGTGATCTTCCGATCGCCACTCGTCCGGACTGGACGTGTATTCGCCGACGTCGAGGTAATAGTCCTGGTCGCGCTCGTGCCCAGGGTTGAAATGGAAGACGGTCGCCCGCAGTCCCAGTTCGGGCAGGAGCCACGACTCCAGGTAATGGAATTGTGCGCGGCCAGGAGTAGGCCGAGCCAGGTAGAGGCCCCACGGCCGCACGATGTACTCGTCGACGGCCCGCACCACGCCCTTCGGGTCGGTGTTGGTGCGGGCTCGCAGATCGAACGTCTCGTGTTTGGGCGGATGCATGGTGTCAGCGTTTGAGCCGAATTCTCCAGCGGACGAAGCAGGCGTAGATCAGGGTCAGCCCCGCGAGCATGCCCATGTCGAGCAGCCAGAAATGCCGGGTGTGCTGCCAGAACTGGTCCTGCGGAAGCAGTGTCGACGGGACCAGGTTCCGGATGTCGACGGTCGACGCCGCCGCCGCGTAGCCCCAGCGTGCGGGCATCATCCAGGATAGTTGGTCCAGACCGAGCCGGCCCGTCACCGGCACCATGCCGCCGCACAGCACCAATTGGGCCATCACCGCGACCACGAACAGCGGCATGATCTGCTCGCCGGACCGGACCAGCGACGAGATGGCCAGGCCGAGGACCGCCGACGCGACGCAGGTCGCGGCGACGGTGATGAACAGCTCAGCGGTCGCCGCCGCGGTGGAGTGGCCGAGCAGCACCGCGCCGTGGGCGGGTGCGCCTTTGCCGACGACGACGATCGCGGTGATCAGCGCTGATTGCAGAATCGCGAACCCGCAGAACACCAGTGTCTTGGCCAGCAGATACGCCGTGGTCGACAGTCCGACCGCCTGCTCGCGCTGGAAGATGGGGCGTTCGCCGACCAGGTCGCGGATAGTCAGTGCGGTACCCATGAAAGCCGCGGCGGGCATGAGCAGCGCCAGGATCTGCGCCGCCTCGTCGGGTGTCCCGGCGTGCGGCCCAGGTGTCTGGAATCCGGTGCTACCCGGAACCGTCAGCGACAGCGCACCCAGGATGAACGGCAGCACCGCCAGGAAGATGAAGTACGCGCGATCGGCGATGACGAGGCGGACCTGTCGGCGGGCGATCGTCGAGATCTGTTTGCGCACACTGGTGTGCACGGGCTCGCCCAGGTCGGCCGGCTGGCCTTTCTGCGGCGGAGGTTGCTGCTGTTCGCGCTCCCGGAATCGGCGGTTGGCTTCTTCGGGGTCGGCACCCACCTGGCTGAAGATCTTGGCCCAGTTGGTCGTGCCCATCACGTCGCCGATGCCGTCCGGCGGCCCGCAGTAGGCCGTCTTGCCGCCGGGCGCGACGAGCAGCACCTGGTCGCAGACGTCGAGGTAGGACAGTGAATGCGTCACTACCAACACCACGCGACCGGCATCGGCGAGTTGCCGCAGCATCGACATCACCTGCAGGTCCAAGGCCGGGTCCAGACCGGAGGTCGGCTCGTCGAGAATCAGCAGCGACGGCCCGGTCAGCAACTCGAGAGCCACCGACGCGCGTTTGCGCTGCCCACCGGACAGCTTGTCGACACGGGTCTCGGCGTGCTTGGTCAGGTCGAGTTCTTGGAGAACCTGGTTGACGACCTTGGTGCGGTCGCCCTTGCTGGTGTCGGGTGGCAGGCGCAGTTCGGCGGCATAGCTGAGCGCCTGGTTCACCGTCAGCTGCCGGTGCACCACGTCGTCCTGGGGGACCATCCCGATCCGGCTGCGCAGCGACGCGTACTCGGAGTGGATGTCGTGACCCTCAAACGTTACCGAGCCCGCAGTGGGCGTCGTGTAGCCGGCGATCAGCCTGGCCAGCGTGCTCTTCCCGGCGCCTGAGCCACCGATGACGGCGGTCAGCGTTCCCGGTCGCGCGGTCAGTGCGATGTCGCTGAGTAGTTGTTTGCCGCCGTCGACGACGTACTGGACGCCGCGCACTTCCAAACCGCCGGTGCGTGTTGCGGCTTCGGTCTCACTGCGGCGGACCAGCAGACCGCCGTTGTTGACCAGGTCGACGTTGCCGATGGTGACCACGTCGCCGTCGCTCAGGATCGCCGACCCGACCCGGGTGCCGTTGACGAACGTTCCGTTGACGCTGGTGTCGCGGATCTCGGTGCCCAGCGGCGTCAGAGTCAGTGTTGCGTGATACCGCGAGGCCAGCACGTCGGGAATCACGATGTCGTTGTCGGTCGCGCGGCCGATGGTCACCGAGCCGGCCGGTTTGCCGGACGGCGTCGACCGCGGCGACAGCCGTTTGACGAATTTGGTCGCGAAGTTCTCCATGTCGCCCGCACGCACGTCAAGCATGGTGGCCTCGGTGGGCGGGACGTGGTTCAGCGGCGGCGCGGACCGGGCTTTGACGACGGTGAGCTCGTCGGCAGGCGGTCCGGCCGTCGGCTGCGGGTTCTGCACGTTGGTCGGATACTCCGACGGTGATTGCGGCGGCCGGACGGGCGGCGCGGCCCGCCGGGGCGGGATGGGCGGCGGCGCCTGTGGGGGTGGCGGTGGCTGTGCAGGTGGCGGCGCCGGCCGGACGCCCCCGCGCTGCGAGTCGGCGACGCGGGGGGGCGGACCCGACAGGGCGGTCGTGGACCATGACATGGTCTGGCCATCCGGCGCAGTGGCTCGCCCGGGCGGCTGGCCACCTTTGCCGCGGGCCGGCCCGACCTCGAACGTCAGCCGCGGGCCGCCGGCATTGCCGACGTTGATGCTCTGCCCGTCGTAAATGTCGACCACCGGCCTGCGATAACCGTTGACGAAAGTCCCGTTCACCGAGCCGTTGTCGATGGCCACCCACTTGCCCTGCTCGAAGCGCAGGATCAGGTGCGCGCGCGAGATTCGGGGATCGGCGATCCGGATGTCAGCACGCAGATCACGCCCGATGACGACGTCCTGACCTGGCGCGAAGGTCCGTTCCGAACCGTCGTGCCAAATGGTCAGCAAGGGCAGGGCTGGTCGACTCACCACTCCAGTATCGACGCTGCATCAGCGGAGCTTGTACGTGGCGCACTGTGATTCGGCTGTATCTTGCCGCGAACTGCGCCGACGCCGCGATTCATAGCTTCTTCATACGTGGCACAACTGGAGATCACCGCGTCTGGCGGCATGATTGCGGACAGTTAGCCAACTGTCGGGGCTTAGGCTGCGCGTCGGAGCTGCGAAAACGTCCGGCCTGCAACTAATTCAAGAGATTGGTCGCGCAGCGGGTAACCGGGAGCGAACGGCCGACGCAGCCAACGATCTGATGTGAGGGGGATGAACTCGATGGATGAGGCGACCAGAGCGACACAGCACTGGGACGTCCAACCAGGGTCGCCGGCGCAACCTGCGGAGCCTCAGCGCCCCCGCAGCCTGCTGCAGCGTGGCTATGAGTCACTCCCGCATCTCGCGATCACCCGACTGCTGACCCGGGTGCCGCTGATCGGATCGCATCCCAACCGGGAGCCCGCGGATGGCCGCCGGCCGGGCACCGCCGAAGCATCGGGCAGTGCGCTCAGTTCTCCCACCGTCTTCGCCGGATACACCATCCTGCGTCCGCTGGGCTCCGGTGGGATGGCAGACGTGTACCTCGCCAAGCACCCCCGGTTGCCGCGCCGCGATGCGCTCAAGGTGCTGACCGAGGGGACCACCGCCGACCCCGAGTTCCGCGAGCGATTCAACCGCGAAGCCGACCTGGCCGCCACGCTGTGGCATCCCCATATCGTCGCGGTGCACGACCGCGGCGAGTTCGACGGTCACCTGTGGATCGCGATGGACTATGTCGAGGGCACGGACGCGGCGCGACTGATGCGCGAGCGTTTCCGCGGTGGGATGTCAGAGCAGGACGTGTCGGCGATCGTCACCGCAGTGGCGGGTGCGCTCGACTACGCCCATGCGCGCGGGCTGTTGCACCGCGACGTCAAACCCGCCAACATCCTGCTCACCCATCCCGAGGAGGACGACCGGCGAATCTTGTTGGCGGACTTCGGCGTAGCGCGTCATCTTGCCGACATCAGCGGTATCACCGAGACCAACGTCGCGGTGGGCACCGTCGCCTACGCCGCGCCCGAGCAGCTCGTCGGCTCGAACATCGACGGCCGCGCCGACCAGTACGCGCTCGCCGCCTCCGCGTTCCACCTGCTGACCGGTGCTCCGCCGTATCGGAACTCCAATCCGGTGGCGGTGATCGGGCAACACCTGCACGCCGAGGTCCCCAGACTCAGCGATTACCGCCCCGATCTGGCCGACCTCGACGACGTGTTCATCAAGGCTCTCGCGAAGAACCCCGCCGATCGGTTCGACCGGTGCCGCCAATTCGCGGCTGCGTTCAACGGTCATATCTCCGACCCCGCGCCGCCCGCCCGCCCGCGATCGCTGCGCCGGGCCGCCGGAACCTCGACGGCCAAACGACGGTTGACGCTCAAGACCGGGATCGCCGCCGCGCTGGTCGTGGCGTTGCTGTCGTTGACGGTGACATGGGCGATCTCCTTCTTCTCGTGGGACGACCAACCCCAAGCCAACCCCGCCTCGCCGCCACGGGTGCACGCGACAACGTCGCCGTCGTCCGCGTCGGCCCTCGCCGCACCGCCACTCAACGGCAGCTACCGCCTCGATTACGACCGGTCGAAACAGACGTCCAATGGGGTCATCCGCAACAACGGTGGGGATACGACCTGGTGGGCGTTCTCCTCTGCCTGCACCGCCTCGGGCTGTGCCGCGACCGGCACCAAGCTGGACGAGGCCAACCACCAAATGGCGAAGACGACAGGCAGCGCCAACACCGGCGTGCTGCATTTCGTCGACGGCCACTGGCAGTCGGAGCCCCGACAGTTGCAAGCGCAGTGCCAAAAAGCGCGTGGCGCGCCGATGGTCAACCAGTCTGAGACCGTGGTGTGGTCGTTGACGCCCGAGCCGGACGGCACGCTGCGCGGCGTGCAAAGTCAGACCGTGGAGAGCAACGAGTGCGGCTCGCAGGGGGCGACGCTGCGGGTCCCAGTGGTGGCCTCCCGGACCGGTGACGTCCCGCCGGGTGTGACCGTGGCCGATCCGGCGCAGGCGGCCAACACCACACCGTCGCCGGTCGGAGCCCCGCCGCCGGCGGTGCTGGGCGGACCGTGCACCGACATCGACAAGCTCGGCTTCGACTCCACGGCCAACGAGCAGGTCGTCTGTGAGGCCAACACCTGGGACAAAGCGCCGACGACCACCGGCGTGCATCCGACCGGCACCTCCTGCACGGACGCGCCGGTGTTCACCATGTCGAAGTCCGAGGACGGTCACCTGATCGAATGCAATCCCGGCACCCGGGTGTGGAGTAGCCAGCACAGCTGATCCGTCGCGTTGTCGGTGGCTGCCTCTACTCTGGAGGGATGGCTTTTGCCACCGAACACCCCGTCATTGCGCACTCCGAATACCGCCCTGTCGAAGACATGGTGCGGGCCGGCGGCGACTTCGAAGTCATCAGCCCGTACGCGCCTGCGGGGGACCAGCCGGCCGCCATCGACGAGCTGGAACGCCGGATTCAGGCCGGGGAGCGCGATGTAGTGCTGCTGGGTGCGACGGGAACCGGAAAATCGGCGACCACCGCCTGGCTCATCGAGCGGCTGCAGCGGCCGACGCTGGTGATGGCGCCGAACAAGACCCTCGCCGCGCAACTTGCCAACGAGTTGCGAGAGATGTTGCCGAACAACGCAGTTGAGTATTTCGTCTCGTACTACGACTACTACCAGCCCGAGGCGTACATCTCGCAGACCGACACCTACATCGAGAAGGACAGCTCGATCAACGACGATGTGGAGCGGCTACGGCACTCCGCGACGTCGTCACTGCTGTCGCGCCGTGACGTTGTCGTGGTGGCCTCGGTGTCCTGTATCTACGGTCTGGGCACGCCGCAGTCCTACCTGGACCGGTCGGTCGAATTGCAGGTGGGTGCCGAGGTGCCCCGCGACGGGCTGCTGCGACTGTTGGTCGACGTGCAGTACACCCGCAATGACATGTCGTTCACCCGCGGCACGTTCCGGGTACGGGGCGACACCGTCGAGATCATTCCGTCGTACGAGGAACTGGCCCTCCGAATCGAGTACTTCGGCGACGAGATCGAAGCGCTGTACTACATGCATCCGCTGACCGGGGACGTCGTGCGCCAGGTCGACTCGCTGCGCGTCTTCCCAGCGACTCACTACGTCGCGGGACCGGAGCGGATGGCCCATGCCATCTCGACCATCGAGCAGGAACTCGAGGAGCGGCTCGCCGAGTTCGAGCGCCAGGGCAAACTGCTGGAGGCCCAGCGGCTGCGGATGCGGACGAACTACGACGTCGAGATGATGCGCCAGGTCGGGTTCTGCTCGGGGATCGAGAACTATTCGCGCCACATCGACGACCGCGGGCCAGGCTCGCCGCCGGCGACGTTGATCGACTACTTCCCGGAAGATTTTTTGATGGTCATCGACGAGTCCCACGTGACGGTGCCGCAGATCGGCGGCATGTACGAAGGTGATATGTCGCGTAAGCGAAACCTCGTCGAGTTCGGTTTTCGGCTGCCGTCAGCATGCGACAACCGGCCGCTGACCTGGGAAGAGTTCGCCGACCGCATCGGGCAGACGGTGTACTTGTCGGCCACACCGGGCCCCTACGAGCTGAGCCAGGCGGCCGGAGAGTTCGTCGAGCAGGTGATCCGCCCGACCGGCCTCGTCGACCCACAAGTTGTGGTCAAGCCGACCAAAGGCCAGATCGACGACCTGATCGGCGAGATTCGCAAGCGCACCCAAGCCGACGAGCGGGTGCTGGTGACGACGCTGACCAAGAAGATGGCCGAGGACCTCACCGATTACCTGCTCGAGACCGGCATCCGGGTTCGATACCTGCACTCCGAGGTCGACACGTTGCGGCGAGTGGAACTGCTGCGCCAGTTGCGACTGGGCGACTACGACGTCCTGGTCGGTATCAACCTGCTGCGTGAAGGTCTGGATCTGCCGGAGGTATCGCTGGTCGCGATCCTGGACGCCGACAAGGAAGGCTTCCTGCGCTCGTCGCGCAGCTTGATCCAGACCATCGGCCGTGCCGCCCGCAACGTCTCCGGCGAGGTCCACATGTATGCGGACAAGATCACCGATTCGATGAGAGAGGCGATCGACGAGACCGACCGGCGCCGCGCCAAGCAAGTCGCCTACAACGAGGCCCACGGCATCGACCCGCAACCGCTGCGGAAAAAGATCGCCGACATTCTCGACCAGGTCTACCGCGAGGCCGACGACAGCGACGCCATCGAGATCGGCGGCTCCGGCCGTAACTCGTCGCGGGGGCGCCGGGCTCAGGGCGAGCGGGGTCGGGCGGTCAGTGCCGGGGTGTATGAGGGCCGGGACACCTCCAACATGCCACGCGCCGAGTTGGCCGACCTGATCAAAGACCTCACCGCGCAGATGATGACCGCGGCGCGCGACCTGCAATTCGAATTGGCCGCCCGGATCCGTGACGAGATCGCCGACCTCAAAAAGGAATTGCGCGGAATGGATGCAGCCGGTCTGAAGTGACGTCCTCTACCGACGGGGACGCTATCGACGGCTGGCGGGCGCTGTTAGGTCCTCGACATGTAAGGACGTCGACGCTGCTCGCCGGCGGGGTCGCGCTGTACGCGACCAACGAGTTCGTCACCGCCAGCCTGCTGCCGAGCGCGATCGCCGACATCGGCGGTGAGCGGCTCTATGCCTGGGTGACGACCCTCTATCTGGTCGGATCGGTTGTCACGGCCTCCATGGTCAGCGCTGCGCTGTCGCGGATCGGACCGCGACCGTCATATCTGTTGGGATTGGCCGTGTTCGGGCTCGGCAGCGTGGTGTGCGCGGTAGCTCCCGATATGGCTGTGTTGCTGGTGGGTCGCACGCTGCAGGGGGCGGGCGGGGGACTGTTGGCCGGTTTGGGCTATGCCCTGATCAACGCGGTGCTGCCGCCATCGCTGTGGACCAAAGCGTCGGCACTGGTGGCAGCGATGTGGGGCGTTGCGACGGTGATAGGGCCGGCGGCCGGCGGCTTTTTCGCCCAATTCGGTTTATGGCGTTGGGCCTTCGGTGCGGTGGCGATACTGACCGTGGCGATGGCCGCTTTGGTCCCCGGGGTACTGCCCGCCGGCCGTGGCGATCGCAGCGATGCCGCGCAGTTGCTGAAGACGCCGGTGTGGTCGGTGCTGCTGCTCGGGGCCGCGGCGCTGACGATCAGCGTCGCCCAGCTTCCGACGAACGCCGCCGAAACTGCGGGGCTGCTGTTGGTCAGCCTGGCGTTGCTCGTGGTGTTCGTGCTGGTCGATCGGCGGAGTTCGGTAAAGGTGCTGCCTCCCAGCACCTTTGGTAGTGGACCGTTGAAGTGGATCTACCTCAGCCTTGCGGTGCTGATGGCGTCGGCAATGGTCGACATGTATGTGCCGCTGTTCGGGCAACGGCTGGCGCATCTAGGTCCTGCGGCCGCCGGATTCCTGGGCGCCGCGCTGGCCGTCGGCTGGACCCTCGGCGAGGTTCTGAGTGCATCGCTGAGCAGCAAGACGGTCATTCGCCGCGTGGTCGTCGTCTCGCCGCTGGTGATGGCCGTCGGGCTGATGGTGGCGGCGGCTACTCAGGTCGACAACGCCTCGGCGCGCCTCGTCGTGACGTGGGTGCTGGCGCTGACGGTCACCGGGCTCGGCCTGGGCGGGGCCTGGCCACATCTGTCGGCGTGGGCGATGCGGTGTGTCGACGACGCGAAGGAAGGTGCGGCCGCCGCGGCAGCGATCAACACGGTGGAACTCATCTCCGGGGCCTTCGGCGCGGGACTCGCCGGTGTGGTGGTCAACAGCTCGCACGGCGGTGTCGTGGTGGCCGCCAGGACGCTGTTCGCGGTGTTCACCGTGGTGGGCATCGCAGCCGTATTGACCGCGTATCGCGCCAGCCGTCATCTGCGCTGATATTGCAGGATTGTCAGCAGTACGCCCCGCCCGTTGTCGTAGATGATGTGCAGACAGACCGTGCCGCGCAGCCGCGCGTTGAGCTGCGGATCGACCACGATACTTTGCGCGGTCAGCACGTCGCCGAAGCCGTATTTGCTGACCAGCAGGATCAGGGCCGACGACGTGCCGACGATGGTCTGAGTCCGCAATCCGGCGACCTTGCCCTAGATGGTGCGTTCCAAGCCGATGACGGCCGTCAGCCCGAACGCGGCGAGCAGTTCGATGAGATGCCGGCCGCTCTGAACAGGGCCACCGAATAGCGGGTCGGCAAGCCAAGTCTGCATGCCGCAAAGCCACTTGCCCGGTCGCGACGATGCGACGAGGGTCAGCGCACCGATTTGACGACCTGGGTTCGGTGGAACTGCCAGCGCTCGACGATGTGAAACCCGACCAGATCCGGAATCTGGTAGGCGGGCGCGCGCCCGAATTTCCAACTCGGCGTCAGCGATGTGCCCACTTGGTGATTCGGCAGTTTCGTGTTGTGCGTGGTGATCGTCCACAACGTGGTGCATTTGAAGAGCCGGCCCGTGATCAGCCAGACCGCCACATGGCCGTCCCAGAGCGTTTCCCGCTTGGAAGCGGGAATGCCGCGACCGACGTCGATCAGCGGCCGGAAGGCCGTCGGACGCGCGGCGAGCAAAGCGCGAATCGGCCCGGGCAGCCAGCGGACCGTGTTGTCGACCAGCAGACAGTCGCCGGGCGCCGCGTGGGTGCTGATCAAGTCGGCGACGTCGCTGTAATCCCAGCCTTCTTTGGCGTACCGCTGCCGTTGCGAGAGGACATAATTCGGGGCCGCCGCCGCCGTGAGCACGATCAGCGCCACGGCGATCCACCGGCGCTTGCGTGCGACCGCCACGATGCAGACGGCCAACACCACCGCCATCGCCGGCGTGGTGAAGAACAGATATCTCGGGTAGTAGAACGGATCACTGATCGCCGAATAAATCAGCGGGATAGCGGTGGGCACCACGATCCATGCCGCGCAGATGATCAAGACCCGTCCGGTGTCGCCTCCCGATTCCCGTCGGCCGATCAATCGAATCATCAGTGCGGCAACGAGAAGAACCGCCGCCAGAACCGCGAACGGGACGCTGTTGTCGAAATACTGGTGTTGCACGACGTCGAGGACGCTGTGCCAGTTCAGCGGATTGATCCAGGCGACCTGGGCGCTCTGTCCCCGCGCGAAAAGCAGCAATGGCGTCACAGCGCCCACCGCGACCGCCGACGTGATCGCCCACCACAGCAGCACTGACCTCTGGCGGCGCAGCACCGGCGTAATGACCGCGTAGGCAGGCACCAGCAAGACCAGGTAGATGTTGAGCACCACCGAGACCATCAGCACCAGGGAGTACAGCAGCCACAACCACCACCGGTTACGCCGGATCGCGGTGGTCAGCAACACGGTCAACCACACCGCGGCTACGGCGGTGAACCCGTACGACCGGGCCTCGGCAGCGGCCCACGTCACGCGCGGCAGGATCGCGAACACGATGCCCGCGCAGACCGCGGTGGTCCGCGGCAGGAATTGCCTGGCGAAGACCACGACACCGGCGGCCGCGATCCCGACCGCCAGACAGCTCGGAACCCGCGCCCAGAACTCAGTCAGCGGGAAAATGGCGAACCAGCCGTGCATCAGCAGGTAGTACAAACCGTGCACGGCGTCGATGTGACCTAGCAGCTTCCAGAGCTCGGGTAGCGAACGGCTGGCTGCCGAGATGGTTGCGCTCTCGTCGAACCACAGCGAGGGATGGCTGGCTCCGGCGGCGCCGACGACGGCCGCCAGCACCGCGACCGCAATTGGGTCGAGCAGCCTGCCCGGTCGCCGCAAAGGCGAATCGTCCGCAACGACTGCGGTGCTGGGTTCATCGATTGTCGTGGCAACCATGATGCGTGTCACTTTAAGGGTCTTCCGGTGAAGCTGCTTACCCGTCCTGCCTGCTCACGAACCATTTCGGCAACTGGAACCGAATTTGACTCTCCGGCGCGCCGCTATCTCGATGAATTGAATATCATGCAAACCAACACTTTTCGCCGAAATTCGAGGGCCGCGGGCCAGCCTGTAGACACAACGAACGACTGAGTTCGCGTCGCTCGCACGGTGAGCCCGGTCTCGTTGACCCTGTCGGCGTGGCCCAAATCCGTCCATCTATCTGCGGCAAAGCGTTACTGTCTTGGGTTGGCGGAGCAACCGACACCTTGGAGGGTAAATGAGCACCTATCGGACCGTAGTTGTAGGGACCGATGGCTCGGATTCGTCGCTACGGGCGGTAGAGAAGGCAGGCAGCATCGCCGGTGTGGGCGCGAAGTTGATCGTCGCGACTGCGTACTTGCCGCAGCAGGAAGATCCTCGGGCCGCCGACGCCCTCAAGGACGAAAGCTACAAAGTGTCGGGCAGCGCCCCGATCTACGCCATCCTGCGCGAGGCCAGGGAGCGGGCACACGCCGCGGGCGCTGAGAACATCGAAGAACGCTCGATCGTCGGCGCCCCGGTCGACGCGCTGGTCGGACTCGCCGAAGAGGTCAGCGCTGACCTGCTCGTGGTCGGCAACGTCGGCCTCAGCACGATTGCCGGCCGGTTGCTCGGATCGGTGCCTGCCAACGTCTCACGTCGCGCCAAGGTCGACGTCCTGATCGTCCACACCACCACCTAGACGGTCGACTGCTCGTCAATCCGTCGAGGGGGTCGGCGCCGAATTTGCGCGTCTGCTGGCCGAGGCCAGTGTGAACGTGGTGCTGGTTGCTCGTAGGGCAGCCGCCTTACAACGGACCGCCGACCAGTGCCGAGACATGGCGCGGCTGTCCGCATCCTCGAAGCCGACCATAGCGTCGCCGATTGCGTGCGCCCGCATCGCGGCGGCGACGCCAACCGCCTGACCGACGACCTCCACGCCACCGAACGTGAACCCCCGCAACCACAGAACCGGGCCGACTACACGCAAACCTGGCGATCGACCTGGTGAGTTTACCGCCCGTGCCTGCGCATCCACCGCTGGGACCACTACGGAAAACACTCGGTCACGTCAGCGAATTCTCTGAAATTGCTGTGGATCGGCTCGTACCTTTAGAGGGCTGGTTCGACGGCAATGCCGAACCGCCGACCGCGAGTGAGGAGTTTCGCCATGCCGTTACTGGGTGAGCGTGCAGTCGTTCTGGGCGGGAGCATGGGCGGGCTACTCGCGGCAAGGGTGCTGGCCGATTTCTACCGGACTGTCACCGTGGTGGAGCGTGATGTGTTGCCCGACGATCCCGCAAACCGGCGCGGCGTACCACAGGGCCGGCATGCCCATGGGCTGCTGGCACGTGGCGCTCAGATCGTGGAGGAGTTCTTCCCCGGGATTCTCAATGAGCTGGTCGCTGCCGGTGCCACCGTTCTCGACGACGGGGATTTCTCCAAGCTCTGGCTGTCAGTTGGCGGACATCAGCTGGTCCGATCCGGCAAAACCCAAGACCCGCAAGCATTGTCGCTATATTTGCAGAGCAGGCCGTTTCTGGAGTGCCATGTCCGGCGGCGGCTGCGGGCGATACCGAACGTTACGGTCCTTGCCGGCCACGACGTGGTCGAGCTGACGTCGACGGCGGATCGCAGCCGTGTCACCGGGGCGCGGGTGGTCGACCGCGGCGGCGGCGCCAAACAGAAGTTGACAGCGGACCTCGTCATCGACGCGATGGGCCGCGGGGCCCACACACCGGCGTTTCTGCAGAGCCTGGGCTACGGCCGTCCGGTCGAGGACCACGTCGTCATGCGGACGACGTATGCCAGCCAGCTGCTGCGGATTCCGCCCGGCTCCGTGGAGCAGATGGTCGGCATCGGCGCCGCGCCGGGCCGGCCAACCGGCATGTTTCTGGTGGCCTATGAGAATGACACGTGGATGTTCACGGTCTACGGGATGGTGGGGCTGGAGCCTCCCGCCGACCCCGCAGGCATGCTCTCATTCGCGCAGGATTGCGCCCCCGCCCACGTGCTGGCCGCGGTGCGGGCCGCCGAACCACTCGGCGAGGTGACCCGACACCGCATGCCGGCCAGCCAATGGCGACGCTACGACAAGATGCGGCGATTCCCCGACGGCCTGCTTGTCGCCGGCGATGCGATCTGCAGCTTCAACCCCATCTACGGGCAAGGGATGGCGGTGTCGGCGCTGGACGCCGCGGCCCTGCGAGACTGTTTGCGTCGTGGCCGCGATGACCTACCGCGGCGGTACTTCCGCGCCGCAGCGAAACCGATTGGCGTGGCCTGGCGGATGGCTGGCAACGACTTGGGCTTCCCCGAGGTAGAAGGGCGACGATCACTGTCCACGCGGGTGACCAACCGGTGTGCCGACTGGGTGCTGACCGCCTGTGAGTCCGACGCCGTTACCGCCGAGCGGTTCTTCAGAGTCAACAACTTCATCGACCCCCCGGCTCACCTCCTGCGCCCCTCTTTCGTCTCCCGGGTCGCGACCGTCAATCTGCGCCGCCGGCGAGGTGATTCGCAGCCTCGGCAAACTGACTGGCCGATCTGACGGCCATACGTCCTCACTAGAGACCTTGTCGGACTAATCGGTAAGAAACCTGAAGCGCACGCGCGGGGCCAACACTCTATAGCCCGACAAATGGCCCTGCCTCGCCGTTCCGCCATGCCAGGATGTCGACCATGACGGTGGTTCTGGTGCACGGCAATCCGGAGACTGACGCGATCTGGGGCCCACTGGTCGACGCCCTCGCGCGCGACGATGTGGTGAGGCTGGCACCACCCGGATTCGGTGCCCCGCTGCCCGCCGACTTCCCGGCGACCTACCTCGCCTACCGTGACTGGTTCGAAGGCGAGATCGCGGGCATCGACGAACCGATCGACCTAGTCGGGCATGACTGGGGCGGCGGCCATGTGGTGAACCTGGTGATGCATCGACCGGAACTTGTGCGCAGCTGGGCCAGCGACGTCCTCGGCTTGTTTGACCCCGACTACGTTTGGCATGACCTGGCCCAGGTATGGCAGACCCCGGGCGACGGCGAGCAGCTGGTCGAGACCATGCTCGGCGGCACAATCCAGGACCGGGCGCAGCAGATGACCGCGCTCGGCATACCCGCGGACATCGCGACCTCGATCGCCGCAGCCCAAGGTCCGGAGATGGGTCGCGCGATCCTGCTGCTATACCGCTCGGCGCGCCAACCCGCGATGGCCGAAGCTGGCCGCGCACTGGAGAATGCCGCAGCCCGGCCGGGACTGTCGCTGCTGGCGAGCGAGGACCCATACATCGGCTCCGACGAAATCCGGCGTCGGGCGGCCGACCGCGCTGGCGCCCGTACGGAGGTGCTTGATGGGCTGGGGCACTGGTGGATGGTGGAAGACCCTGCTCGCGGCGCGGCGGCCCTCACCCGCTTCTGGGAAACACTTGACTAGAGGACCAAGTCCGGCCGCGGCTGGGGCCGGGTCATCAACGTCTGCAGCCTCAACGGCGTCAACGCCCACATGGGCACCTTGGAGTACAACGCGGCCAAAGAGGCGTTACGCGCGCTGACCCGCACCGCCGCCAGGGAGTGGGCGCCGTACGGCGTCATCGTCAACGCCATCTGCCCGGCGGCCAAGAGCGCGGCGTTCCTGCGTGCACTCGGCAGTAACCCGGACATCGCGGCGTTCGCGGACTCGATGAACCTGATGGGCCGCGTCGGGGATCCCTACCTCGATATCTCCCCGGTCGCGCTGTTCCTGGCAGGCGAAGGCTGTCGCTACCTCACCGGCAACACGTTGTTCGTCGACGGCGGCAGCCACATCAACGGGGTGGCCTGGACGCCCGATCTCGACGCCGCGACCTAGCCGGCCGTCACGCGCTGGCGAGTTCGTGGCGTTCCAACCGGAACGTCCGACTGAGCCGGTCCGGCCGCGTCGTCAGGGTGACCTCGACGGCTCCGCCGGACGTGATGACGTAGCGCTCCTCGACATCCGGGCCGTCGTCGCGCCGACGTACCGCCTGACGCGTTAGGTCCTGGTCGTTGCAGAGGTCAGGATCGAACGGGAAGAACACCGGTTCGTACGGTGTGACATCGCCGTCGGGATGGCCGTCGCGTAACCGGCTGCATTCCACGAAGCGGAAGTGTCCGATGTTGTGCGCCGCGCGATAGGTGCGGGTGACGACGAACGGCGGCTGGCCCGCAGTCGGCAACGCAGACCCCTTGGGCACGATCGGGTCGAAGCAGACGTCCTCACCCGCACAGGCTTCGCGGAATACCCCGAAGTGGCGTGAAAGGCGTTCGGACAGAGCAAATCCCGCCTCCCGATCGAGGAAGACCGCCAAGCCGATCGCCGTCGCCGCAAAAGGGTGCAGGGACCGTTTGACGCGCTTTTCGTCGAACGCCGCGCGCAGCGACCGGGCAACGAGCGGGAAGCTCCCTGCCCCGCCCACCACATAGATGCCCGCAACCTCCGACCAGGCGACGTCGCCGCCGGCATGGTCGAGCAAGACCCGGGACAGAGCGGCAATTGTGTTGTCCACCATCGGGACACAGGTCGTGTAGACATCGTCGATGGGGCAGGAGAACGGCGGCTTGCCGACGGCGGTGAGGTCGACCAGGAATCGGCGGGTGTTCGGCCCGACTGCTTCTTTGCGGGCCGCGCACTCCTCGAGCAGTAGATCGCGTGTTCCCGCGGGCAGCTTGCGCAGGGCGGCGCCTTTGCGAACGAGCTTGAGGATCGCCTCGTCGAAGTCGTCGCCGCCAAGTCGCTGGATGCCCTCGCTGAGGACGACCTCGTTCAACCGGCCCGTCATCTTCAACAGCGACGCGTCGAACGTGCCACCACCGAGGTCGTAGATCAGTACGTACTCGCGCTTGGCGGTGATCGTCGAGCGGTACCGGTGTGCGTATTCGAAGCCCGCCGCCGACGGCTCGTTGAGCAGCGCGACCACCTCGAAGCCGGCTTGCGTGAAGGCATCCAGCGTCAGGAAGCGTTGCGCGCTGGACGCGTTGGCCGGCACGCTGATGGCGGCTTCGAGGTGGTCACCCGCCGGCAGCTCGATGTTCGACCGGTGCTGCAGGTCGCTTTTCAGCTGCGCGAGGAAGCCCGCGAGCAGATCGGCCAGCCGGTAGCTGCGCCCCGCAAGGTCGACCGTTGTCTTGGGCCCGGCGTCGTTGAGCAGACGTTTGAACGACCGCAACGCCGACCACCCAGGATCATGACGGACGGCGGCAGCGTCCAGACCAAAGCGCAATTCGCCGGCTTGGTTGGCGGCGATGATCGACGGCCAGGTATCGACCCCGTCGAACGACACGACTGGATAATTGCCACGATCGACGACCGCGGCGACGGTGTGCGTAGTGCCGAAGTCGATGCCCACCTTCATCGGCTAAGCGTAGGGGCTGCACCGCGTTTCGCGGCGACGAATCACCGACCCGGCTGGGCTTTGATGGCCGGGTTCCTCAGCGGCCCGTCGCGGGCCGCATCGTCACCCGGCTCGGCCTGTCAAAACTCTTACCAGCCGCGTTCGCGCCAGGTGGCGAGGCTGGGACGCTCGGCACCCAACGTGGTGTCGTCACCGTGGCCCGGATAGACGACGGTGCTGTCGTCGTAGACGTCGAACACCCGGGTGGTGACGTCATCGAGCAACTGCTCGAAATCGCCGGGCTGCCAAGTCTTGCCGACTCCGTCGGGGAACAGACAGTCGCCGGTGAACAGCTGGGTGACGCCGCCGGTAGCCGGGCCGTCGAGGGCCAGCGCGACCGATCCCGGCGTGTGCCCGCGCAGATGGATCACGTCGAAGCTCAGCTCGCCGATCTGCACGGTGTCGCCGCCGGCCAGCACCCGGTCCGGCGTGACCGGCAGCGGCTCGGCGTCGATCTCGTGCGCGGCGGTCGGTGCGCCGGTGGCCTGAGCGACGGCTTTCAGCGCCTGCCAGTGGTCGAAGTGCTGATGGCTGGTGAGGATCAGCGAGATCTTCGGGGCGTGGGTCCGGATCAGGTCGAGCAGGAGGTCCGCGTCGTTGGCGGCGTCGATCAGTAGCGTCTCGCCGGTCGCGGAACATGTGACCAGGTAGGCGTTGTTGTCCATAGGGCCTACTGACGCTTTGAGGATCGTCACTCCTGGCAGCGTGCGGCGGGCGGCGGTACCGGCGTCGACGTGGCCGGTGTAATCGTCGTTCAGGACGGTCATACCAGTCACGGTAACTGGCCGATCGCCGGTTGTCGGTAGGGGCACATAGCATGGTGATGACGTGTGTGACGAGCTCGGAGTGGAAGAGACATCTTGGCTGACCGCCTGATCGTGAAGGGTGCTCGCGAGCACAACCTGCGCGGCGTTGATCTTGATTTGCCGCGTGACGCGTTGATCGTCTTCACCGGCCTGTCCGGCTCCGGAAAGTCTTCGCTGGCGTTCGACACCATCTTTGCCGAGGGGCAGCGCCGCTACGTCGAATCGCTGTCGGCCTACGCCCGCCAGTTCCTCGGCCAGATGGACAAACCCGACGTCGACTTCATCGAGGGCCTGTCGCCCGCGGTGTCCATCGACCAGAAGTCGACCAACCGCAACCCGCGCTCGACTGTCGGGACGATCACCGAGGTCTACGACTACCTGCGACTGCTCTACGCGCGGGCCGGCACACCGCACTGCCCGGTCTGCGGCGAGCGCATTGCGCGCCAGACTCCGCAGCAGATCGTCGACCAGGTGCTGGTGATGCCCGAGGGCACCCGGTTCCAGGTACTCGCGCCGGTGGTCCGCACCCGTAAAGGCGAGTTCGCCGACCTGTTCGAGAAACTCAACGCCCAGGGCTACAGCCGCGTCCGGGTCGATGGCGTGGTTCATTCGCTGACCGATCCTCCCAAGCTGAAGAAGCAGGAGAAGCACGACATCGAGGTCGTGGTCGACCGCCTGACCGTCAAGGCCAGCGCCAAGCAGCGGCTCACCGATTCTGTGGAGACCGCGCTCAATCTCGCCGACGGCATCGTGGTGCTGGAGTTCGTCGATCACGAGCACGACGCCCACAACCGCGAGCAGCGGTTCTCCGAGAAATTGGCCTGCCCCAACGGCCACCCGCTGGCCGTCGACGACTTGGAACCGCGGTCGTTCTCGTTCAACTCGCCGTACGGCGCCTGCCCGGAATGCGTCGGGCTGGGGATCCGCAAAGAGGTCGATCCCGACCTGGTGGTGCCCGACCCGGACCGCACCCTGGCCGAGGGCGCGGTGGCGCCCTGGTCGATGGGCCACACCGCGGAGTACTTCACCCGGATGCTGGCCAGCCTCGGCGAAGCGATGGGCTTCGACGTCGACACCCCGTGGCGCAAGCTTCCGGCCAAGGCGCGCAAGGCGATCCTGGAGGGCTGCGACGAGCAGGTGCACGTCCGCTACCGCAACCGCTACGGCCGCACCCGGTCGTATTACGCCGACTTCGAAGGTGTGCTGGCCTTCCTGGAGCGCAAGCTGGATCAGACCGAATCCGAGCTGATGAAGGAGCGCTACGAGGGCTTCATGCGCGACGTGCCGTGCCCGGTGTGTGAGGGGACACGGCTCAAGCCGGAAATCCTCGCGGTCACCTTGGCCGCCGGCGATCGGGGCGCGAAATCCATCGCCGAGGTCTGCGAGCTGTCGATAGCGGACTGCTCAGACTTTCTCAACGGCCTCACCCTCGGTTCACGCGAACAGGCGATCGCGGGTCAGGTGCTCAAGGAGATCCAGTCGCGGCTGGGCTTCCTGCTCGACGTCGGGCTGGAGTATCTGTCGCTGTCCCGGGCGGCGGGCACGCTGTCCGGCGGCGAGGCGCAGCGCATCCGGCTGGCCACCCAGATCGGCTCCGGTCTGGTCGGGGTGCTTTATGTGCTCGACGAGCCGTCCATCGGGCTGCACCAGCGCGACAACCGTCGACTCATCGAAACCCTCACCCGCCTGAGGAATCTGGGCAACACCCTGATCGTCGTCGAGCACGACGAGGACACCATCGAGCACGCCGACTGGGTGGTCGACATCGGTCCGGGCGCGGGCGAACACGGCGGGTACATCGTGCACAGCGGCACCTACCGCGAACTGCTCGCCAATAAAGAGTCGATCACCGGGGCCTACTTGTCGGGCAAGAAAAGCATTGCCACTCCGTCGATTCGCCGTGCGGTCGACAAGAAGCGCCGGCTCACGGTCGTCGGCGCGAACGAACACAATCTGCGCGGAATCGACGTGACTTTCCCGCTCGGCTTGTTGACCTCGGTGACCGGCGTCTCCGGCTCCGGCAAGTCGACACTCGTCAACGACATCCTGGCCGCGGTACTGGCCAACCGACTCAATGGCGCCCGGCAAGTCCCGGGGCGGCACACCCGGGTCACCGGCTTGGACAACCTGGACAAGTTGGTGCGCGTCGACCAGTCGCCGATCGGTCGCACGCCGCGATCGAACCCGGCTACCTACACCGGGGTCTTCGACAAGATCCGCACCCTGTTCGCGGCGACCACCGAGGCCAAGGTCCGCGGCTATCAGCCGGGCCGATTCTCGTTCAATGTCAAGGGCGGTCGCTGCGAGGCGTGCACGGGTGACGGCACCATCAAGATCGAGATGAACTTCCTGCCGGACGTGTATGTGCCGTGCGAGGTCTGTCAGGGCGCCCGCTATAACCGGGAAACCCTGGAGGTGCACTACAAGGGCAAGACCATCTCCGAGGTGCTCGACATGTCGATCGAGGAGGCGTCGGACTTCTTCCAGCCGATCACCGGCATCCACCGCTACCTCAAGACGCTGGTCGATGTCGGACTCGGCTATGTGCGGCTGGGCCAACCGGCGCCGACGCTGTCCGGCGGCGAAGCGCAGCGCGTGAAGCTGGCGTCGGAGTTGCAGAAGCGTTCCACCGGACGCACGATCTACATCCTCGACGAGCCTACGACCGGACTGCATTTCGAAGACATCCGCAAGTTGCTGGACGTCATCAACGGCCTTGTCGACAAAGGCAATACGGTGATCGTCATCGAACACAACCTGGACGTGATCAAGACGGCGGACTGGATCATCGACATGGGACCCGAGGGCGGCGCAGGTGGCGGGACCATCGTCGCCGAAGGCACGCCGGAAGACGTCGCGGCGGTGCCGGAGAGCTACACCGGCAAGTTCCTGGCGGAGACACTGGCCGGCACTCCCGCCACCGCTTCGCGATCGACCAAGCGCCGCAAGGTCAGCGCTTAACGGACGGCTTTCAACAGCGGCGACGGAAACCGCGGCTTCACCTGTACGCCGTCAAGCCACGCCGTGAGTTCGACGGCCCGTTCCTCGAGAGCATTGCGCCCACCGCGCCCTGGGTCTTCGAGGAGTTGCAGGTGCACGCGGGCATCCCCGTCCTGATACCAGCCGCCGACTATCCGGCCGTCCCACCAGGTGGTCGGGCCGGCATTGCCGTTGCGATCGAACACCGTGCCCCGATGCGCGCCGAGATACCAATCGCGATCGAACCAGCCCATCGTAGTGACGTCCAGGCCTGGCAAGAGCGCGGCCAGTGGCGGGACCCCCGGTTCGCTTTCCAGATCGTCGGGCAGCGCGTAGCCGGGGCCAGTGCTCAGCCCGACCTCGACTGCGCCGATGTCGGCCAACGCTTTCCGCGTCGCAGTCACTGTGGTGCCGAACCACCACTTGATGTCGGCGACGGTCGCGGGTCCGAACGTGCGCAGCCACCGGCGAACGAGTTCTGTGTGTGCGTCAGCCACCCCGGTGCGCTCACCGATCCAGTCTTCGGTGCGGACCCAACGCGGCCGCGACGTGGTCCAGGCGCCGTCGTTGGGTCCGCGCGCGATCGCACCGCGCGCCGAGAGCACCGTCAAAACCCGCGGGGCCAGCGGAACCATTCCACCCCAAGGTTTTCCAGGCGCCGGGTCGTACATCCCGTCGATTTCGCGGAGCGCGGAACGCAGTTCGGTGCTGTTGAGGGGCCCGTGTCCGCCCAGATGGGCCAACACGGCTGACCCGGCCGCCTCCAGCCACCGTTCGCCGTCGGCTGCGATCCCGGTCTTTTCTACGTCGAGGACGAGGCGGCGATGTTCGTTGGCGGCAACCCGGTCGCTGGCGGCGGACTGGATGATCGACAAGTCGTCCGCGCTGACGACCCACAGGGTCCTTCGCATCGCCAGATGCCTTACCACCGAACGGCTCTGGTAGAGCTCGTGCTCGAGATCGCCGACAACAAAGCCGGGGCGCCGCGCCCACAGCGAGAGGAAGGGTGTGGCGGGGTCGGTGGCGTGCAGCCCGGCAAGGGCGGCTGTCGCGCCACTCACGGTGTCGGGTAGTGAGGCGAAGTGCCTACTCACCAAGCGTGTCCGCCGCTCGGCGTCACTGAATGTGCGCACCCAGCTCCGCTCGCCGGCTCAGTGGGTGTCGTCGCGCATCGATTTGCGGATCTCGGCCAGCCGATCGGCCGCCGCGCGTTGCCGAGCTTCGTACTGGTCATCGACGTCGCGGCCTTCGGGGCTCTCGGCATCCAATTCTTCTGCGCCGAGAGATGTTTGGTAGCGGCCCTCGATCTTCTCGCGGACCGAGTCGAAGGTCGGCACGCCAGACGTCGTGTAGCCGGGATCGACGTCGGGATTGTCCGGTTCGTCAGGCACGGTCTTACGCTACCTGCCGACAGGCTCGGCGTGTGGAGCAGAAGGCCACGAGGACGGCAACGCGGTCCGCGGCACCCCGGGTGTGCCCAGTCGGCCGGCCAACCACGGCAGCGCCGTGGCGAAAGCGGTGCCGGCGAACGGCCAATCGTGTTTGCCAGGCTGCGACACGATCGCGCAGTTGATCCCGTTGGCGCGGCCGAGGTCACACAACGACTCGGCCGCCACGGTCTGGTCGTTGAAGTTCCGGATGACGTCCTGACCATTCAGTCCGGCATCGCCGGCGTCCGTCACAGTCAGACTGCGGCGATGCTTGGGAACATTGCTCGACGAAACGTCGAACCAGCCCGAAACGCCTTCGTAGTGGCCGTGTCTGGCGATGACGGTGGCCGGATCGAACGCTGCCCACGCTTTGGCGTTGCCGCCGAACAGCCGGGCGATGGTCTGCGCCTTGGTGCCGGCTTCCGGGCCCATGTTGCCGGAGATGTCGACGAATGAGCTGAACACATCCGGATGCATTACCGTGAGGTCGAGCGCACAGGTGCCGCCCATGGACCAGCCGACGATGCCCCAATGTTTCGCCTCGGGGCTGACACCGAACTTCGAGACCATGTACGGCACAACATCTTTGGTGAGGTGGTCGGCGGCGTTGCCACGGCTGCCGTTCACGCACTCGGTGTCGTTGTTGAACGCCCCTCCGGAGTCCACGAAGACGAACACCGGCGCATTGCCGCCGTGAGTGGCGGCCAGGTCGTCAATGGTCTTGACCGCGTTGCCGGCCCGCAACCAGTCGGCGGGTGTGTTGAATTCGCCGCCGATCATCATCACGGTCGGCAGATGTGCCGTTGGGGGACTGGAAAACCACGCCGGCGGCAGGTAGACGAGCTCACCGCGATGTTTGAAATGCGACGCGTCGTCGGGGATCGTCACCGGCACGACGCTGCCGTGCGCGGGCTGAATGCCGGTCGCCGCCATAGCGCTGACGCTGGCCGCATCGGTCTGATACGGCAGCGGGCCGGCGGTCAGTTGGTCCCACGCCGTCTGCACGGTGGGGAGATATCCGACCCACAAGTTGAGCGTCAGTGCGGCGCTGAGCAGGCACAGAGGCACGGCCAGCAGCGAGGCGCTGCGCCGCCACCAACGTGCGCTGCGCCAGCCCAGGACGACGATCGCGGCGGCGGCACCAGTGACGGCGATCCACCACCACAGTGGCTGCGGCGCGGGGTCGTCCGCCAGACCACGGTTGTCGATGTACCAATGGGACCAGGTGGCCAAGGCCGCGCCCAGCAGCGCCGCCGCTGGTAGCGATACCAATCGCCACCGCCGTGATCGCCAACCGATGGTCACCAGCATCAAGGCCACCGAGATGGCCTGAACTACTCCGGGGACCCACCCGTGCATCAGGGAAGTGTGGTTGTCGAACAGCACCGCAATCGCGAGGTTCGTCGTTGAACCCGTCACGCCCCCCATTGTGGCCCTTTTTGGTGCCGTGAGCACGAGTTTTGCTCACCACAAGCGCGGCGGTCTTCGGTCGGCGCTCAGCGCGGTTTGGCGAGCGGGAACGGCAGCGTTTCACGGATGCTGCGACCGGTGATGAGCATGACCACCCGGTCAACACCCATTCCCATGCCGCCGGTCGGCGGCATGGCGTATTCCATCGCCTGAAGGAAGTCCTCGTCGAGTTCCATCGCTTCCAGATCGCCCCCCGCGGCCAGCAGGGACTGCTCTTGGAGGCGGCGGCGCTGCTCGACCGGGTCGGTCAGTTCGCTGTAGGCGGTGCCCAGTTCGACGCCCCAGGCCACCAGGTCCCACCGTTCGGCGACGCCGGCTTTGCTGCGGTGCGGCCGGGTCAGCGGCGAGACCGACAGCGGGAAGTCGATGTAGAAGGTCGGGTGCTCGGTTCGGTCTTCGACCAGGTGCTCATAAAGCTCCAGCACCACCGCGCCGGCGTCCCACCGCGCCAGGTACGGGATCTGCGCGGCGTCAGATAATTTGCGCAATTCGGACAGGCTGGTACTGGGGTCGATGTGCTCACCGAGCGCCTCAGACACGGCGTCGTGCACGGTTTTCACCGGCCAGACGCCGGAGATGTCGACTCTTTCCAGGGCGTCGTTATCGCCGGTACCACGCCGCATCGCCACCTGAGCGCCGTTGGCGGCCTGGGCGGCGTTCTGAATCAGCTCCCGGGTGCCGTCGATCCAGGTCGTGTAGTCGGCGTGCGCCTGATAGGCCTCCAGCAACGTGAATTCGGGGTTGTGACTGAAGTCGACACCTTCGTTGCGGAATGCCCGACCGAGTTCGAACACCCGCTCCAGTCCGCCGACACACAGCCGCTTGAGGTACAACTCGGGCGCGATCCGCAGGTACAGGTCGAGGTCGTAGCTGTTGATGTGGGTGATGAACGGGCGAGCGGTCGCGCCACCATGGATCTGCTGCAGGATCGGGGTTTCGACCTCGAGGAATCCCTTGCCGTTCAATGTGTCTCGGATCGCTCGCAGCACGCTGCTGCGGGACGCGATCAGCTCGCGCGATTCGGCGTTGACCGCCAGGTCGACGTAACGGCTGCGCACCCGCGCTTCGGGATCGGTCAGCCCTTTCCACTTGTTCGGCAGCGGTCGCAGGCATTTGCCGATCAGCCGCCAGCTGCGCACGATCAGCGACTGGGTGCCCGTCTTGCTGTACCCCATCTGCCCGGTCACTTCGATCAGGTCACCGAGGTCGATGGCCCTCGTGAAATCGGCGGTGCAACTCTGCTCCGAAATCGAATTCTCCAGCAGCAGTTGGACTTCGGCTGACCAGTCCCGCAGCTGCGCAAACAGCACGCCACCGAAGTCCCGGATCCGCAGTACCCGTCCGGACACCGACACCGTGGTCTGGTCGTCGCTGTCCAGCGCCTGGGCGACGGTGTGACTGGGCGGCTGCCCAACCGGATAAGCGTCGATCCCGTTGTCCTGCAGCATCTTCAATTTGGACAGCCGGACACGCATCTGCTCCGGTAGTCGGCGATCCCGGTCGTCGCTGTCGCCGAAGTCGGCCTCCTGCAACGCCGACACATCCGGTGCGGAGCCGTCGCGCTGCAGCAACCCGGTCGCCAACAGTGTCGGGGGCACCGACGGATGGTGGCCGGTGTGCTGTTCGTCGCGCCGGGCGAAAGGCAACACCAGGAAGCCTTCCGCTATCGACGAAGCGACGCCGACTCGCGGAACCATCCGGGCGTCTTCGTAGCAGGCGAAGCGCGGCACCCAGTCGGGCTGGTACTTCATGTTCGAGCGGTACAGCGTCTCCAATTGCCACCAGCGGGAGAAGAAGAGCAGGAAACCGCGCCACAGCCGCGCTACCGGGCCGGCACCCAGTTGGGCCCCCTGCTCGAACGCGGATCGGAACATCGCGAAGTTCAGCGAGATCCGACTGATGCCGATGCGCTCAGCGTGCAGCGCGAGTTCGCTGACCATGAACTCGATGGTGCCGTTGGGGGAGTGCGGGGAGCGACGCATGAGATCGAGGGAAACGCCGTTGCGCCCCCACGGCACCAGCGACAGCATCGCCACCACCGTCTCGTCAGGCGAAATGGCTTCCACCAGAAGGCAGTCGCCGTCGGCCGGATCGCCCAGCCGGCCCAGCGCCATCGAGAAGCCGCGCTCTTCCTGCGTGTCCCGCCAGGTATCAGCCCGTTCCGTCACCTGCGCCATCTCGCCGGGCTCGATGTCGGAGTGCCGCCGAACGCGCACCGTCAGCCCCGCGCGCCGTGCCCGCGTCACCGCCTGACGCACCCCGCGCATCTCTCGTCCGGAGAGCCCGAACTGGGACGTCTGCAGAATCGCTTCGTCGCCGAGTTCCAGCGCGTTCAGGCCGGCCTCGCGAAATGCCTTGGCCCCCGTCGAACTCGCTCCCATATTGCCCGGCGTCCAGCCATAGCTCTGGCACAACGCCAACCAGGCGTCGATGGCCTGCCGCCAAGCCCGTGGGTCACCGATCGGGTCCCCACTGGCCAGGCAAACTCCGACCTCGACGCGGTAGGTGATCGCCGCGCGGCCGCTGGGCGCGAAAACCACCGACTTGTCGCGGCGGGTCGCGAAGTAGCCCAGCGAGTCGTTTTTGCCCCACAACTCCAGCAACCCGCGGATTGCGGACTCGTCCTCACCGGTGAGCGCGTTGTCGGAACGCTGCGACTGGAACAGGACGATCGCGGCGGCGATCAACGCCATCGCGCTGAACAAGCCGAACAACGCGTTGAGGATGACGGGTGGGCGGCCGCTGAACGAGGCCGACGCGACCACGGCGAATCCGACGACCCGGTTCACCACATAGAACAGCCGGTCGTCGACGGCCAGTGAGCGCGGGAACATCTCCACGAGAACCCAGGACACCCCGATGCCGACCGCCCACCCGGCCAAAAGCACCCCGGCGGCCTTGAACAGCGCACCCTGGCGGACCTTGGCCCAGAATTCCCGGTAGGACAGCATCAGCAGCGCCAGCGCAGCCAGGTGCAGGCCCAGCCCGAGCAACTCGCCGAGAGCTCGGGCAGGACTGACATGATCGGCGGTCAGGCCCGCGACGTTCAGCCCCGCGGCGATCAGCAGGTTGAGGTTGAGGACCCACCATGCGACGCGTTTGCGCGCGGTGAGCGCGGCGGCGAGCAACGCCAGCACGAAGGACCAGGCAAAGCTGGTGTCAGGGAAGTTGAAGACGTAGTCGTTGATGAACTCGCGAGGCGCCCTGATCACCCACCGGATCACCGGGGACACGCTCGCGATCAGCGACAGCGTTGCAATGACGCCGACGGTCCAGCCAGCCGCTGCGGGCACCCAGCGAAGCCGAGATCTCGGCTGGCTTAGTGAGCGAGAGGCAGTGAGGGTCACAGACGGCGAGGATATTCGCAGTTGCTATGGAATGCCTATGCAAGGGGGACTTCGAACTGCTCGTGTCGTCAGCCGATTCGCGGGACGGCCGTCTCGTTCCTGTGCCCGCGTCTGCGGCGGGAATTCCGAGGATGGCGTCATGACTGCTAAACTCCTGTTCGCGACCGTCTCCGGTGAAGACCAGAGACAGCAAGTGGAGACCCACTCCCACCGTTGGCCACATGACCTTGTCAAGGCTCAACGGTCCGGTCACTGACACACACACTGTGTCGGTTCTGCATTGTGCAGGCGGCTTTTGCCGTGATCGGTCGGCACCGGGCCCTGCTCAGCAGGGCTTTTTTGCTGATGGCGTGATTTCCGATGCTGACTCCAGGCTGACCTGGGTGGCGGTGGCTTGGAACAGAACAGCCCAGCGATGAAGCCGGGCCGGCAAGCCTAGGGAGGCCCCATCAGCACTGAGACCCGCGTCAACGAACGCATCCGCGTACCTGAAGTCCGCCTGATCGGACCAGGAGGGGAGCAGGTGGGCATTGTGCGTATCGAAGACGCTCTTCGCGTCGCCGCGGACGCCGATCTCGACCTTGTCGAAGTTGCCCCGAATGCCAAACCACCGGTTTGCAAGATCATGGACTACGGCAAGTTCAAGTACGAGACGGCGCAAAAGGAGCGGGAGTCCCGCAAGAACCAGCAGCAGACCGTCGTCAAAGAGCAGAAGTTGCGACCCAAGATCGACGATCACGACTATGCGACCAAAAGGGGTCACGTGATCCGGTTCCTGGAGGCGGGAGCAAAAGTAAAGGTGACCATCATGTTCCGTGGACGCGAGCAGTCGCGGCCCGAATTGGGGTACCGGCTGCTGCAACGCCTGGGCGCCGATGTCGCCGACTACGGATTCGTCGAGACCACCGCCAAGCAGGACGGACGCAACATGACGATGGTGCTGGCACCGCACCGCGGCGCGAAGACGCGTGCCCGTGCCGCCGAAGATGCCAGTGGCCCCACGCAGCAGGCCGCACCCAAGAGCGACACCGAACCGTCGCCGAACTAACCAGATAAGACAGAGGACCTACACAGATGCCTAAGGCCAAGACCCACAGCGGCGCGTCGAAGCGATTCCGTCGCACCGGAACTGGGAAAATCGTCCGCGAGAAAGCCGGCCGCCGCCACTTGCTCGAGCACAAGCCGACCAAGCGGACGCGACGACTGGATGGACGTACCGTCGTGGCGGCTAACGACACCAAGCGGGTCAACAAGATGCTGAACGGCTGACCGGCGACCGATACAGCGCCGGAACACCACTACGTCCATCCGAACGAATAGGAACACCCCATGGCACGCGTAAAGCGGGCAGTCAACGCCCACAAAAAGCGCCGCACCATCCTGAAGGCTTCCAAAGGCTATCGCGGCCAGCGGTCCCGCCTCTACCGCAAAGCCAAAGAGCAGCAACTGCATTCACTGACCTACGCCTACCGCGACCGTCGCGCACGGAAGGGTGAGTTCCGCAAGTTGTGGATCTCGAGGATCAACGCGGCAGCCCGCGCTAACGACATCACCTACAACCGGCTAATCCAGGGCCTCAAGGCTGCCGGCGTCGAGGTTGACCGCAAGAACCTCTCCGACATCGCGATCAGTGATCCGGCGGCGTTCACCGCGCTGGTCGACGTCGCGCGCGCCGCACTGCCCGACGACGTCAACGCGCCGTCTGGAGAGGCCGCCTAACCCTTTCCGCCGGAAACGACTCGTGCCGGTGCTCACCGAACGATCGGCCCGGGTGGTCGCTGCGGTCAAACTGCATCGACAGATCACCCGACGCCGTTCACAGCTGTTTCTGGTTGAGGGCGCCAACTTGGTCGAGGCCGCATCGCGGCGCGGGCTGGTTCGCGAGATCTTCGTCACCGAGGCGGCCGAGCAGCGTTACGCAGCTCTGCTTGCGGGCCAAGCCGCCACGGTCCACCCGGTGACCGAGCGGGCGGCAAAAGCTCTGTCGGACACCGTGACTCCGGCAGGGCTGACGGCGGTATGCGAGCTGCCCTCCACTGGTTTGGAGGAGGTGCTGGCCGGCGCGCCCCGGCTGGTCGCCGTCGGCGTGGAGATCGGCGAACCGGGCAACGCGGGTACCTTGATCCGCATCGCCGACGCAATGGGTGCCGCCGCAGTGATTTTCGCCGGCCACGGCGTGGACCCGTATAACGGCAAGTGCTTGCGAGCATCGGCGGGCAGCGTCTTTTCCGTGCCGGTCGTCGTCGCGCCGGATGCGGGTGCGGCAGTCGCCGCACTGCACGCCGCCGGTTTACAGATTCTGGCCACCACCGTGGACGGCGAAGTCTCGCTCGACGATGCCGAGCTCGCGACGCCGACGGCCTGGCTGTTCGGCGCCGAGGCCCACGGTTTATCGGCCGAATTGGCCGCTCGGGCCGATACTCGAGTGACCATTCCGATGGCCGGCGAAGCCCAGAGCCTGAATGTTGCGGCAGCAGCGGCAATTTGCCTCTACCAGAGCTCGCGGGCGCAGGCCTGATCGCTAGGCCGCCTTACGCGGCTTTTTTGGGGCCCTAGTTCCAGGTCAGTGAATCCGGCCCGAGCGGAGAAGGCTCGGCCGCCGTCTGGTGATCGCGGTGGACCGACGCGCGTCGAGCCGCAGTGCGCGATGACTTCGCCGTCGTCACTGTCATCACAGCCTCCTGGCCTCGATGGGCGATGATGAGAACGCGATAAATGTTGACAATACATGTTGTCTACGACCTGCAGGCGTGCCGTGGCTTCCGGTTACCGAGTGTCGACACGGGCGTCGTCCCCCCGTGATCAGGCGGTTAATCCCAGAGCGTGGCGGACGCCACCACCGCGGTCGTTGCCGCTCTCTCCGAACACCACATACCCTGACGATTGTGGAACCAGGGCCCGATCCGGCATCGCGTGAGCCCGGGCAAACGGTGACTACGCCGGATCCGCCCGGTTCGCGGCATGGTTCGCCTGTGTCTTTGCGTGGTGCGGCGGAGTGGTTGCGTAGTACTAACCAGAGCTCCGGCCTGATCGGGGTCGTGCGCCGCGCCCGGCGTGCATTGCCCGGCGATCCCGATTTCGGTGACCCACTGTCGATGGCCGGTGACGGCGGACCGCGTGCCGCCGCCCGTGCGGCCGGTCGCCTGCTGGGCGAGCGGGGTGGTGCGTCGCGCGAGGTCGGTCTCGGTGCGCTGCAAATGTGGCAGGCGTTGACCGAAACGGTCTCCCGCCGCCCGGCGAACCAGGAAGTCACCTTGGTGTTTACCGACCTGGTGAATTTCTCGACCTGGTCGTTGCACGCCGGCGACGACGCCACGCTCAAGCTGTTACGGCAGGTGGCGCGCGCCATCGAACCGCCGCTGCTGGACGCGGGTGGGCACATCGTCAAGCGCATGGGCGACGGCACCATGGCGGTGTTCTCCGACCCGCTCGTCGCTGTCAGCGCGGTCCTGGAGGCCAAGCGCGCGCTGAAGTCGGTCGATGTCGACGGCTACAAACCCAGAATGCGGGTCGGTATTCACACCGGGCGGCCGCAGCGCTTGGCCGCCGACTGGCTCGGCGTGGACGTCAACATCGCCGCGCGGGTGATGGAGCGGGCCACTCGAGGCGGCGTGATGGTGTCCGGGATCACATTGGACTGCCTCAAGCAAGAAGACCTGGACGCTTTGGGAGTCGCCGCCAAGCGGGTGCACCGGCCGGTCTTTGCGGCTAAACCCGCAGGTCTACCGTCCGACTTGGCCATCTATCGGCTCAAGCCGTCCAGAGAAACTGTCAGGGATGTCTCAGGTCTGGACAGCGCGGATGACGACGATCCGCAGGCATAGTAGATAGCGATGATAATGCGGACCCTGTCGCGGCTCTCGAGCGTGCGCATCACCTTGGGCTATACAGCCCTGCTGGTGGGTGTCAGCGCGGCTCTCGTGGAACTCGGTCCCCGGGTGCGCGCCCGGGTCATCGCGCAGTCCAGCACCAATCTGCACAACCTCGCGCACGGAAACTTGGAAACCTTGTTCGGCAGCGCGTTCGTCACCGATGCCGGTCCGATGTACTTCTGGCTGCCCTGCCTGGTGTGTCTGCTCGCCCTGGCTGAGCTGATCTGGCGCAGCGGGCGGCTGGCCCTGGTGTTCGTCACCGGCCACATCGGCGCCACGCTGCTGGTTGCCTGCGGCCTGACCGCCGCGATCGAGCTGCACTGGCTGCCGTTGAAAATCGCGCGGGCCAGCGATGTCGGGGTGAGCTATGGCGCCGTGGCGGTGCTGGGCGCGCTGACGGCGGCGATACCGTCCCGCTGGCGGCCGGCCTGGATCGGTTGGTGGGTGCCGGTCGGCATCGCTGCCGCAGTGCTCGGCGAGGACTTTACCGACGTCGGCCATTCCGTCGCGCTGATGTTGGGCATGTTGGTCTCTCTGCGGCTGGGTGGCCCGGCACGGTGGACGCAGACCCGGTGCCTGCTGCTGACTGTGTCGGCGATCTTCGGCTTCTTCTTGTTGGTACATGGCTCCTGGTCGACGGTGGCCGCGGTTGTCGTCGGCGTTGTGGGCGCGGTGACGGCCGAGCTGATGACGCGGTCGCGTGCGTCGCGGCGACGGGTGGAAATGGCCGCGCCGCCGCCGGAGCCCGCGCTCAACGGCTGAGGTCTCGCTAGGGCACGGCCCGCGAGTACAGCCAGGCATCCCACAGCGGCGCCAGCGAGTCGTGGCTGTAGTCGGCGGCCAGCGTTGTGAAATCCTCCGTGACGACGCTGGCATGGCGGTACCGCGTCGTCCAATCCTTGAGCAGCGCGAAGAACTTATCGTCGCCCAGTTGACGGCGCAACGTGTGCAGGGTCAGCGCGCCGCGCTTGTAGACCCGGTCGTCGAACATGCGGCGGGGCCCCGGATCGGTGAGCAGCAGATTCTGCGGCGCTTTGCGCAGCTTGTCGTGGTAACCGCGGGCGAGCTCATCGGCGTGGGGTCCGCCGCTGTGCTCCGACCACAACCACTCCGCGTAGCAGGCGAATCCCTCGTGCAGCCAGATGTCGCGCCACTGCCGCACTGTCACCGAGTTGCCGAACCACTGATGGGCCAGCTCGTGGGCAACGAGCCGCTCGCTGCTGCGCGAACCGTCGCAATGATTGGCCCCGAATATCGAAACCCCTTGCGCTTCAAGGGGGATGTCCAATGCATCGTCGGCCACGACGACGGCGTAACCGTTCGCCAGCGGATAGGGGCCGAACAATTCGACGAAGAGCGCCATCATCTCCGGCTGACGAGCGAAGTCGTGATCGAAATTACGCCGCAGCCGGTCGGGCAGTGCGGCATTCATCGGCACCGGTGTGCTGGCCAGTTGCACGGCCTCGTACATCCCGATCTGCAGGGTGACGAGGTAGGTCGACGTCGGTTCTGGTTGCTCGTAGGCCCAGATGGTTTGCGCGGCGCGCCTTCGCCGCGACACCAGCTTGCCGTTGGCGATCACCCGATAGGGATTGTCGGCGCTGATTTGTATGCGATAGGAAGCCTTGGCGCTGGGGTGGTCGTCACAGGGAAACCACGACGCCGCGCCGTTGGGTTGCCCGGCGACCAGGGCACCATTGGTCAGCTCCTCGAAACCGACGTCACCCCAGTACGACCGGATCGGCCGCGGTGCACCGCGGTAGTGCACGACGATCGACATCGCCGCTCCCGACGGCAGCTTCGACGCCAGCCGAATGCGCAATTTGCGCTCGCGAGTGTCGAAGTGAGCCGCGCGCTTACTATTGACCAGCACTTTCGACACCGTCATCGCGTCGGACAGGTCGAGAGTGAAATCCGTCAACTCAGTCAGCGTCGCCGCGGTGATCGTCGCCGATCCCGATAGCCGGTTGATCGCGACCTTGTATTCCAGATCCAGCTCGTAGCGCGACACCCGATAGCCGACATTGCCGTTCTTCGGCAGGTAAGGATCGATCACCGGCTGCGGCGCGCTGTGTGAAACCTTCCGCGGCGCTGCCTTTTTGGCAGTTGATTTCACGCCGCGGTGTCCTCGGCGCCGCGCCCGGACTTCTTGCCGGTCTTGTCGCGGGCGACGTCCTTCCACGGCCTGATCGGGTTGCCTTGCCAACGTGTCGATGGCGGCACCTCGTCGCCGCGCACCACCAGCGACGCGGGGCCGACCGTCACGCCCGCGCCGAGCCGGGACGACGGCAGCGCGACGCCGTGCGGGCCGAGGGTCGAACCGGGTTCCAGCACGACGGCATCCATCCGCATGATTCTGTCGTGGAACAGGTGGGTCTGCACAACGCAGCCGCGGTTGACGGTGCTGCCGCGATCCAGCGTCACCAGATCGGCCTCAGGCAGCCAATAGCTGTCACACCACGCTCCGCGCCCGATCTTGGCCCCCAGCGCGCGTAGCCACAGGTTCAGCGCCGGTGTCCCGCTGGCCGCGCGGGCGAACCACGGTGCCGCAACGGTTTCCACGAAGGTGTCGGCGAGCTCATTGCGCCACACGAAGGACGACCACAGCGGGAACTCGCCCGCCCGAATCCGGCCGACCAGCAGCCATTTCGCGGCGACGGTCACGACTGCGGCGATCCCGCCCGCGGCCAGCAGCACCAAGCCGCCGCACAGTGCCGCGCACCAGATACCGAAAATCCTTGTCAATGCCTGCAATACACCCAGCACCGCCAGCCCGATCGCGACCGTTACCATCACCGGCACCAGCCGCCACGACTCCACCGTCGCCCGCATCGCCTTCAACCGCCACGATGGTTCGTAGGTGCGGGCGGCGTCGGTATCGGCCGGACGTCTGCGCAGCCGCATCGGCGGGCTGCCCAGCCACGACGAACCGCGTTTGGCCTTCGGCGGAGCCGCCGACAACACCGCGACCAATCCGTCCTCGGGCACCCGGCGACCCGGCTGGGTGATACCCGAATTGCCCAGGAAGGCGCGTCGCCCGACCGTCGTCGTGGCCGCGTAGATCCACCCACCGCCCAGCTCGTAGGACGCGACCATGGTGTCGTCGGCCAGGAACGCACCGTCCTCGATCACGGTGAACTTGGGGATCAGCAAGACGGTCGAGACCTCGGTGCCGCGCCCCACCTTGGCGCCCAGCAGCCGCAGCCACGCCGGTGTGAGCAGGCTTGCGTACAGCGGGAACAGGTAGTTGCGTGCGCCGTCCATCAGCCGTTCGGTCGCCCACAGCTGCCACCCGCTGCGACTGCGTACCGGGTGGTAGCCCTCCCGCAGACCGAGGGAGAGTAGTCGCACCGCAACGACCGTCACCAGCGCATACACCGCCAGGGCGGCGACCGCGGCGACCGGAGTCCACAGCAGCGCGGGCACGATCGCCTCGGACAAGCGGTGACTGTGCCGGACTCCGAGTCCGATCACCCCGAGACACGTCGCCAGTCCGAGTAGCGGCAGACCGGCCAGCAGAGCCGACGTCAGGGCATACCCCACGACCCAATGGGTACGGCGCGGCGGCCGTTCGTCGGGCCACGGGTGCTTCACCCGACCGGACTTCACCGCCGGCGATCCCTTCCAGTACTGGCGGCTCTTGACTTTCCCCATGACCCCCGAACCGGGAGCCACGTCAGCGTTCTTGCCGACGGTCGCGCCGGGCAACAGCGTGGTCCGCGCACCGATCGTCGCGTCGTTGCCGATGGTGATCGCACCGATGTGAAAGGCGTCGCCGTCGATCCAGTGTCCGGACAAATCCACCTCGGGTTCCACCGCGCTGCGGTGCCCGAGTGTCAACAGCCCGGTGACCGGCGGCATCGAGTGCAGATCGACGCCCTTGCCGATATGGGCGCCCAAAGCGCGCGCGTAGTACACCAGCCAGGGCGCGCCGGCCAGGTTCACGGCGCCGCTGGCCTCGGCGAGCCGCTCGGCCAACCACACCCGCAGATGCACCGACCCGCCGCGGCGATACGTGCCCGGTTGCACGTTGGGCAGCAACAGTCGCGCGGCCAGCACCGCGATGGTCATCCGGCCCAGCGGCGTGACGAACGCGACGAATCCCGCCGCGACCAGCCACCAGTTCACCGCGACGGTCCACGGCACCACATGCAGCACGCGGGCGACGTTGTTGCCCAACGCCAACCACGTCACCCACGCCGACGCCGTCAACGTCGCCAATGGCACTGCCAACACGGTCTGTGCGAGCTGCGCCAGCCGCGGGGTGGGCCGCACGATCCGCTCGGTGACCTCCGGCGGCGGCGCGAGCTCGTCGAGAAAGCCGGCCAGCGAACCGAGTCGCGGATGGTCATACAGGTCAGCGACGGTGACCTGTGGATACCGCCCGCGCAGCGCGGCGACCAGTTGTGCCGCGGCGAGCGAGCCGCCGCCCAGCGCAAAGAAGTCGGCTTCCGGGCCCGTCAATTCGGCTCCGAGCAGGTCCCGCCACAGTCCGGCCAGCCAACCCGTCGTGCCGCCGAGGCTGGGCGCTTGCTCGGATTCGCCACCCGGTGGCGGCCAGGGCAGCGCGGCGCGGTCGATCTTGCCCGACGTGCGGGTGGGCAGCTCGTCGACCAGGACGAGGCGCGGCACCAACGCGGCGGGCAAGCGCTCGGCGAGTTGTGAGCGCGCCGCGGCCATGTCGAATTCGGGATCGGCGCTGACGACGTAGCCCACCAGCACCGGCGTGCCGGCGCCGGTCCGGCGGACCGCGGCCGCGCCACCGCTGACGCCCGGCAGGTGCACCAGCGCCGAGTCCACCTCGCCCAGCTCGATGCGACGGCCCCCGACCTTGACCTGGTCGTCGGCACGGCCGCAGAAGATCAGCCCTTCGTGGTCCAATCTCACCAGGTCGCCGCTGCGATAGGCCCGCCGCCAGCCCAGCGTCGGCATCGGCGCGTATTTCTCGTCGTCTTTGTCTTTGTCCAGGTATCGCGCCAACCCCACGCCGCCGATCACCAGCTCACCCATCGAACCGTGACTCACCGGCTGGCCTTGGGCGTCGACCACGGCCAGGTCCCAGCCCGGCAGCGGCAGACCGATGCGCACCGGGCCTTCGCCGTCCAGCCTGGCCGCGCAGGCGACCACGGTGGCCTCGGTGGGGCCGTAGGTGTTCCACACCTCGCGGCCGTCGACCGCGAGCCGCGTCGCCAGCTCCGGGGGACAGGACTCGCCGCCGAAGATCAACAACCGCACCGCCTCGAGCGCCTCGGCCGGCCACAGCGCAGCCAGCGTCGGCACCGTCGAGACCACGGTGACGTCGCGGGTGACCAGCCACGGACCCAGGTCCATACCGCTGCGTACCAACGACCGCGGCGCCGGGACCAGGCACGCGCCGTGCCGCCACGCCAGCCACATCTCTTCGCACGACGCGTCGAACGCCACCGACAGCCCGGCCAGCACCCGATCGCCCGGCCCAATCGGGTTGTCCTGCACAAACGTCTGCGCCTCCGCGTCGACGAACGCGGCCGCGTTGCGATGTGAGACGGCGACACCCTTGGGCGTGCCGGTCGATCCGGACGTGAAGATGATCCACGCGTCGTCTCGGGTCAACGGCGCACCGGCACGCCAGCCCCGCGACGAACCCGGACCTCGCATCATGCCGGTTTCGGTGAGGACCGCCACAACATCGGCCTCGGCGAAGACCAACTCGGCCCGCTCGTCGGGGTCGTCGGCGTCGACCGGGACGTACGCCGCGCCGGTGGCCAGCGTGGCGAGGATCGCCTCGTACAGCGCGAAGCTGCCCGACGGCATCCGGATGCCGATCCGGTCGCCGCGACCAATGCCGCGCGCGGCCAGCCAGGCGACGCTGGCCTCGATGTCGCTGATGAGCTCGCTGTAAGTGAGCTGCACGGTCCCGTCGTCGATCGCCGCCGCTTCCGGGTAGCGCGCTGCGGTCTCGTAGAGGATGTCGATGAGGGTGCGCGCGCTCGGCGCGCGCGGCGACAGCAGGTACTGCGCCGGTACGCGATCAGGGGCCTGAGGCATCGCCACCTGTACGAAAATACTCACGCGGGGACGCTGGGACGGCGAGCGCGCGCCCGGCGTGTGAGAAAACTCCGCTGACGGCTTCCGATCGTTAGAGATGCCACCACATATGATCGGCACTTGCGTGTCACGCGGTGCCACGCGTTCGCCTGATGCCCTCACCCCGATAAGGAGAGTCGTCGCGTGGGTGACAAGCCCCCGTCAATGGAAGCCCTGTCGCAGGAGGCGTTGACCGTCGTGGTCGACGCAGCCCGGGAAGCCTTCGCGGCCTCGACGGATCTGGACGCCCTTGCCCGCGCCAAGACCGAGCATCTGGGGGATCGCTCGCCGGTGGCGTTGGCACGTCAGGCGTTGGCCAGTGTGCCCAAGGACGACCGCGCCGATGCCGGTCGGCGGGTGAACAGCTCCCGCGGTGATGTCCAGAAAAGCTACGACGACAGACTGGCGGCGCTGCGCGCTGAGCGAGACGCCGCCGTGCTGATCGCCGAGCGCATCGACGTGACGCTGCCGTCGACGCGGCAGCCTACCGGCGCGCGCCATCCGATCACGATCCTCGGCGACCACATCGCCGACACGTTCGTCGCGATGGGATGGGAACTGGCCGAGGGTCCCGAAGTCGAAACCGAACAATTCAACTTCGACGCGCTGAACTTCCCCGCCGATCACCCGGCGCGCAGCGAGCAGGACACCTTCTATATCGCGCCGGACGGCTCCCGGCAGCTGTTGCGCACCCACACGTCGCCAGTGCAGGTGCGGACCCTGCTGGCCCGCGATTTGCCGGTCTACATCATCTCGATCGGCCGCACATTCCGGACCGACGAACTCGATGCCACCCACACGCCGGTCTTCCACCAGGTCGAGGGGCTGGCGGTGGATCGCGGCCTGTCGATGGCCAATCTGCGGGGAACCCTCGACGCCTTCGCGCGCGCCGAGTTCGGATCGCATTCACGGACTAGGATTCGCCCGCACTTCTTCCCGTTCACCGAGCCGTCGGCCGAAGTCGACGTGTGGTTCGAGAACAAGAAGGGCGGCGCCGGCTGGGTCGAGTGGGGCGGCTGCGGGATGGTCAACCCGAATGTGTTGCGCGCCGCGGGCATTGACCCGAACGAGTATTCGGGGTTCGCGTTCGGCATGGGACTGGAACGAACTTTGCAGTTCCGCAACGGCATCCCGGACATGCGCGACATGGTCGAGGGCGATGTCCGCTTCTCGTTGCCGTTCGGGGTGGGGGCCTGATGCGCGTTCCCTACAGCTGGCTGCGTGCGGTCGTCAACGTCGGCGCTCCGGGGTGGGACGTGAAGCCCGCCGATCTCGAGCAGGCGCTGGTGCGCATCGGTCACGAGGTCGAAGAGGTCGTCACGCTCGGCCCGGTCGATGGCCCGCTGACAGTGGGGCGCGTCGCCACGATCGAGGAGCTCACCGAGTTCAAGAAACCCATTCGCGCCTGCACGGTCGACGTCGGCGAGGACTCTCCGCGCGAGATCGTCTGTGGTGCAACGAATTTTGCTGTCGGTGACCTGGTGGTGGTGGCGTTGCCCGGCACAACGCTGCCCGGCGGGTTCCACATCGCCACGCGCACGACCTACGGCCGCACCTCCGACGGGATGATCTGCTCCGCCGCCGAACTCGGTTTGACCGGAGACCATTCCGGCATCCTGGTGCTGCCGCCGGGGACGGCGGAGCCCGGCGCAGGTGGCGTCGAGGTGCTCGAACTCGACGATGTGGTCTTCGACCTGGCGATCACGCCGGACCGGGGTTACTGCATGTCGGTGCGCGGGCTGGCGCGTGAGGTCGCGTGCGCCTACGACCTCGACTTCATCGACCCGGCCTCGAGAGACGTGGTACCTGCGTTAGCCCGGGAGGCAGAGGCCTGGCCGTTGACCGTGCAACCCGACACCGGTGTCCGCCGCTTTGCGTTGCGCCCGGTGACCGGCATCGACCCGGCTGCGGTATCGCCCTGGTGGTTGCAGCGCCGGTTGTTGCTCAGTGGCATCCGGGCGATTTCGCCCGCCGTCGACGTGACGAACTACGTGATGCTGGAACTGGGTCATCCGATGCACGCCCACGACCTCAACCGGATCACCGGCGGGTTCGACGTGCGGTTCGCCCGGCCCGGCGAGACGGTCGAGACGCTCGATGACGTCGAGCGGCGGCTCGATCCGGCCGACGTCCTGATCGTCGACGAGGTCGCGACCGCGGCGATCGGCGGCGTGATGGGTTCGGGCAGCACCGAAATGCGTGACGACTCAACCGATGTGCTGCTGGAGGCCGCGGTGTGGGATCCGGCCGCGGTCTCGCGGACCGCGCGTCGGCTGCGACTGCCCAGCGAAGCCGCCCGCCGCTACGAGCGGAACATCGATCCGGCTATTTCAGTGGCGGCGCTGGACCGCTGTGCGACGTTGCTGGCCGAGATCGCCAGCGGCAAGGTCTCACCGAAGCTGACCGACTGGCGGGGCGACCCGCCGCGGGGCGACTGGTCGCTACCACCGGTCCGGATCGCCGCAGACCTACCGGACCGCACCGCCGGGGTGAGCTACCCGGACGGCACGACGGTCCAGCGGCTGACTCAAATCGGCGCTGCGGTCACCGAGGCCGGCGACGGCCTGACCGTGACGCCGCCGAGTTGGCGGCCCGATCTGCTGCAACCGGCCGACCTGGTCGAGGAGGTGCTGCGGCTGCAAGGGCTGGAATCCATACCGTCGGTGCTGCCGTCGGCTCCGGCCGGCCGGGGGCTGTCCGCCACGCAGCGCCGCCGCCGGGCCATCGGCAAGTCACTGGCGCTGTCGGGCTACGTCGAGATCCTGCCGACGCCGTTCCTGCCGGCCGGCGTGTTCGACGCATGGGGTCTGCCCGCAGACGACGAACGCCGTAACACCACCCAGGTGATCAACCCGCTGGAGGCCGATCGTCCGCACCTGGCCACGACGTTGCTGCCGGGTCTGCTCGAGGCGTTGGCGCGCAACACCTCTCGCGGAATCGTGGACGTGGCGCTGTTCGCCGTCGCGCAGGTGGCGCAGCCGACCGAGCAGACCAAGGGCGTCGGGCTGATCCCGGTCGATCGCCGGCCTACCGACGACGAGATCGCCGTGCTCGACGCGTCGTTGCCGCGCCAGCCCGAACACGTCGCGGTGGCGTTGACCGGGCTGCGCGAGCCGCGCGGCCCGTGGGGCCAGGGCCGGCGCGCGGACGCTGCCGACGCGTTCGAAGCGGTGCGAATCATCGCCGCCACCAGCGGGATTGGGGTGGCGTTGCGGGCCGCCCGGTATCTGCCGTGGCATCCGGGCCGGTGCGCTGAAGTACTCGTCGGCGAGATCGTGGTCGGGCACGCCGGACAACTGCACCCCGCGGTGATCGAGCGTTGCGGTCTGCCCAAGGGCACCTGCGCAGTCGAGTTGAACCTCGACGCCTTGCCGATGGTCGATGTGTTGCCGGCACCCCGGGTGTCTCCGTTTCCGGCGGTGTTCCAGGACGTCAGCCTCGTGGTGGACGCCGACGTCGAGGCGCGGACGGTGGAGGACGCCGTGCGCGCCGGCGCGGGCGAGTTGCTCGAAGAGGTCCGGCTGTTCGACGTGTTCACCGGTCCGCAGGTCGGCGACGACCGTAAATCGCTGACGTTCGCGCTGCGGTTTCGGGCCTCGGACCGCACCCTGACCGAAGACGAGGCCAGCGCCGCTCGCGACGCGGCAGTGCGATGCGCCGCCGAACGGGTCGGCGCCGTGCTGCGCGGCTGAATCGCCGGGTGAGAATGAGTTTGCATCGGTGTGCATAGTCATGCAACGATGGGTGTCATGACGCGGGCAATACGGGTCGCGGTAGCCGGTGCCAGCGGCTACGCAGGCGGCGAGGTTCTCCGGCTGCTGCTCGGGCACCCCGCCTACCAAGACGGCCGTCTGAGGATCGGGGCGCTGACGGCCGCAGCCAGCAGCGGCAGCGCGCTCGCCGAGCATCACCCCCACCTACTGCCGTTGGCACAGCGGGTGCTTGAGCCGACCGAAGTCGACCTCCTGCACGACCACGACGTCGTCTTCCTCGCCCTCCCGCACGGACACTCCGCGGAGTTGGCGCAACAACTCGGTCCGGAGACGCTGATCATCGATTGCGGCGCCGACTTCCGCTTGACCGACGCGGGCGCGTGGGAGCGTTTCTACGGCTCTGCGCACGCCGGCTCCTGGCCCTACGGGCTGCCGGAACTGCCCGGCGGCCGCGAAGCGCTACGCGACGCCCGGCGCATCGCCGTCCCGGGCTGCTATCCGACTGCCGCGTTGCTGGCTCTGTTTCCCGCGATGGCCGCAGACCTCATCGACCCGGCCGTGACCGTCGTCGCGGTCAGCGGAACATCCGGTGCCGGCCGGGCGGCGAAGTCCGACCTGCTCGGTTCGGAGGTCATCGGTTCGGCACGGGCGTACAACATCGCCGGCGCGCACCGGCACACTCCCGAGATCGTTCAGGGACTCAACCGGGTCACCGATCAGGATGTGACCGTGTCGTTCACGCCGGTGCTCATCCCGACCTCGCGGGGCATCCTGGCGACCTGTACCGCCCGGACGCAGTCGCCGCTGTCACAGCTGCGAGCCGCGTACGAGAAGGCTTACCACGATGAGCCTTTCGTGTATCTACTGCCCGAGGGGCAACTGCCGCGCACCGGTTCCGTGATCGGCAGTAATGCGGCACAGATCGCGGTCGCGGTGGACGAGGACGCATCGACGTTCGTGGCGATCGCGGCAATCGACAATCTGGTCAAGGGGACCGGTGGTGCGGCCGTGCAGTCGATGAACCTCGCGCTGGGCTGGCCTGAGGTCCAAGGCCTTTCGGTGGTCGGAGTGGCGCCGTGACTCGCGCCGACGATAAAGATGCCGGCGCAGCCGGGATCGAGGAGTGGCGCCATGACTGAAGTCGCGGACATGTCACCGTTGGTCCGCACGCAGGGCGTCACGGCTCCGGCCGGTTTTCGCGCCGCCGGAATCGTTGCCGGTATTAAGGCATCCGGCCGGCTCGATCTCGCCCTGGTGTTCAACGAGGGCCCCGATCACGCGGCCGCAGGGGTGTTCACCCGTAACCAGGTCAAGGCGGCGCCGGTGTTATGGACCCGCCAGGTGCTCGCCGACGGCCGGCTTCGTGCAGTGGTCTTGAATTCCGGTGGCGCCAATGCCTGCACGGGTCCGGGCGGCTTCCAGGACACGCACGCGACCGCCGAGAAATTGGCCGCGGCCTTGTCGGAGTGGGGCACCGAGACCGGGGCCATCGACGTCGCGGTGTGCTCCACCGGCTTGATCGGCGACCGCCTGCCGATGGACAAGATCCTCGCCGGCGTCGTGACGCTGGTGCGCGAGATGGCCGGCGGAATCAGCGGTGGCGACGAGGCCGCCCGGTCGATCATGACTACCGACACCGTGCCCAAACAGGTTGCGCTGCATCATCCCGGCAACTGGACCGTGGGCGGTATGGCCAAGGGCGCCGGCATGCTGGCGCCGTCGCTGGCCACGATGCTGTGTGTTCTCACCACCGACGCCGTCGCCCAGCCGGCCGCGCTCGACGAGGCGTTGCGTCGCGCCGCCGCGCAGACTTTCGACCGGCTCGACATCGACGGCAGCTGTTCGACCAACGACACCGTGCTGCTACTGGCCTCAGGTGCAAGCGAAATCGCGCCTAGCCAGGCCGATCTCGACGACGCGGTGCTGCGGGTCTGCGCCGATCTGTGCGCCCAACTGCAAGCCGACGCCGAAGGCGTCACCAAACGCGTCACCGTCACCGTGACCGGTGCGGCGACCGAAGACGACGCCGTGACCGCGGCGCGGGTCGTAGCGCGGGACAGCCTGGTGAAGACCGCGCTGTTCGGCTCTGACCCGAACTGGGGGCGGGTGCTCGCCGCCGTCGGGATGGCGCCGGTGCAACTCGACCCCGACCGGATCACCGTGTCGTTCAACGGTTCAGCGGTCTGCATCGACGGGGTCGGCGCACCGGGCGCCCGCGAGGTCGACCTGTCGGCAATGGAGATCGATGTGCTCGTCGACCTCGGAGTCGGCACGGCGCAGGCCGCCATCAAGACCACCGACCTCTCACACGCATACGTCGAAGAGAATTCGGCCTACTCGTCATGACCGCCGCGCTGTCCACCCAAGCCAAAGCCCAGGTGCTGGCCGAAGCGTTGCCGTGGCTGACCCAGCTGCACGGCAAGATCGTCGTCGTCAAATACGGCGGCAACGCCATGACCAACGACACGCTGCGGCGTGAGTTCGCCGCAGACATGGCGTTTCTGCGTAACTGCGGCATTCACCCCGTCGTCGTGCACGGCGGGGGCCCGCAGATCAGCGCCATGCTCACCCGGTTGGGCATCGCCGGCGATTTCAAAGGCGGATTCCGGGTCACCACACCCGAAGTGCTCGACGTGGCGAGGATGGTGTTGTTCGGTCAGGTCGGCCGCGAACTGGTCAACATGATCAACGCCCATGGCCCGTATGCCGTCGGCGTCACCGGCGAAGACGCGAACCTGTTCACCGCGGTGCGCCGCAACGTCAGCGTCGACGGTATCGACACCGACATCGGCCTGGTCGGCAACATCGCTCAGGTGAATCCCGCTGTCGTGCTGGATTTGATTGCCGCCAACAGGATCCCAGTGGTTTCCACGCTTGCCCCAGACATCGACGGCGTCGTGCACAACATCAACGCCGACACCGCCGCGGGTGCCTTGGCCGAAGCGCTGGGCGCCGAGAAGTTGCTGATGCTCACCGACGTCGAAGGCCTCTACACCCGCTGGCCGAACCGGGATTCGCTGGCCAGCGAAATCGACGCCGCCACATTGGCGCAACTACTGCCGACGCTGGAGACCGGCATGATCCCCAAGGTCGAGGCGTGCCTGCACGCGGTGAACTCCGGTGTCCCCAGCGCACACGTCATCGACGGCCGGGTCGAGCACTGTGTGCTGGTCGAATTGTTCACCGATCAGGGATCCGGCACGAAGGTGGTGAGCATATGACCCGCACGCGCGGCGGCGACGATGCAGAGCGCAGCGATGAGGAGGAGCGGCGCCATACGCACGAACTGCAGGAGCGTTGGTCTGCGGTGATGATGAACAACTACGGCGTCCCGCCGTTGGCCTTGGCAAGCGGTAACGGCGCCGTGGTCACCGATGTCGACGGCAAGTCCTATCTGGATCTGCTCGGTGGCATCGCGGTCAACGTGCTCGGCCACGGGCACCCCGCCATCATCGATGCGGTCACCAGGCAGATGTCGACGCTGGGGCACACCTCCAACCTGTATGCCGCCGAACCGGGTGTAGCGCTGGCCGAGGCACTGGTCGGCTTGCTCGGCGCCGAAGCCGAAACCCGAGTCTTCTTCTGCAACTCTGGGGCCGAGGCCAACGAGGTGGCGTTCAAGCTCTCCCGTCTCACCGGCAGGACGAAACTGGTTGCGGCCCAAGGGGGGTTTCACGGCCGGACGATGGGCGCATTGGCGCTGACCGGTCAGCCGTCCAAGCAGGCGCCGTTCGCCCCGCTGCCCGGCGACGTCAGCCACGTTCCGTACGGCGACGCAGCGGCACTGGCCGGCGCGGTCGGGGACGACACCGCCGCGGTGTTCCTCGAGCCGATCATGGGCGAAAGCGGCATCATCGTCCCGCCGGATGGTTATTTGGCCGCCGCTCGCGAGATCACCGCCGCGCACGGCGCGCTGCTGGTCCTCGACGAGGTGCAGACCGGAATGGGCCGCACCGGAACGTTTTTCGCCCACCAGCACGACGGGATCACTCCCGATGTGGTGACGATGGCCAAAGGCCTCGGGGGCGGATTGCCGATCGGGGCGTGCCTGGCGATCGGCCCGGCCGCGGAGTTGCTGACCCCCGGCCTGCATGGCAGCACCTTCGGCGGCAACCCGATCTGCGCGGCGGCGGCTCTGGCCGTGCTGCGGGTGATCGCCGGTGATGACCTGACTCGGCGCGCCGGAGTGCTGGGAAAGACGTTGCACCACAACATCGAATCGCTGCATCACCCGTTGGTCGACCACGTCCGCGGGCGGGGCCTGTTGTGCGGCGTGGTGCTGACCGCGCCCGTCGCGAAAGAGGTCGAAGCGGCCGCCCGCACCGCCGGGTTCCTGGTCAACACTCCGGCACCCGACGTCATCCGGCTCGCGCCACCGTTGATCATCACCGAGCATCAGATCGACACCTTCGTCACCGCACTGCCGGCAATCCTGGACACCGCGGAGGGTGCTCAATGACGCGACACTTCCTCCGCGACGACGACCTGACACCCGACGAGCAGGCCGAAGTCCTCCAATTGGCAGCCGAATTGAAGAAAGACCCGTTCAGCAGGCGCCCTCTCGAAGGACCTCGCGGGGTTGCGGTCATCTTCGACAAGAACTCCACCCGGACCCGATTCTCCTTCGAAGTCGGTATTGCCCAACTCGGCGGGCACGCCGTCGTCGTCGATGGCCGAAGCACCCAACTCGGCCGCGAGGAGACGTTGCAGGACACCGCGAAAGTGTTGTCCCGCTACGTCGATGCCATCGTGTGGCGCACGTTCGGACAGGTGCGGCTCACCGCGATGGCCGCGACCGCGACGGTGCCGATCGTCAACGCGCTCTCCGACCAGTTCCACCCCTGCCAGGTGCTCGCCGATCTGCAAACCCTCGTCGAACGCAAAGGGTCGCTGCGCGGCCTGCGGATGTCGTATTACGGCGACGGTGCGAACAACATGGCGCACTCGCTGATGCTCGGCGGGGTCACCGCGGGCATCCACGTCACCGTCGCCGCGCCCGAAGGTTTCGCGCCGCTCCCTTCGGTGCTCGCCGACGCACAGCGCCGCGCCGAGTTAACCGGGGCCTCGGTGACCGTCACATCGGACGCGGCCGCCGCGACGTCTGGCGCCGACGTGCTGGTGACCGACACCTGGACCTCGATGGGACAGGAAGACGACGGGCTCGACCGAGTTCGGCCGTTCCGCCCTTTCCAGCTCAACGCCGACCTGCTTGCCAAGGCTGACTCGGAAGCCGTTGTGCTGCATTGCCTTCCGGCTCACCGCGGCCACGAGATCACCGACGAGGTGCTCGACGGCCCGCACAGCGCCGTATGGGACGAAGCCGAGAACCGGCTGCACGCGCAGAAGGCCCTGCTGGTCTGGCTGCTGGAGCGATCCTCATGACACGGACCAGCTCCAAGGCCACACCGGAAATCACCCGGGTGGGACGGCAGGCCCGCATCGTGGCGGTGCTGTCCTCGGCGGAGGTCCGCAGCCAGAGCGAGCTGGCCGCGCTGCTGGCCGCCGACGGCGTCGAGGTCACCCAGGCCACCCTCTCGCGTGACCTCGAAGACCTCGGCGCGGTCAAGCTGCGCGGCGCCGACGGCGGTGTCGGCGTCTACGTCGTGCCCGAAGACGGCAGTCCGCTGCGCGGGGTGTCCGGGGGGACCGCACGACTGTCGCGGCTGCTGAGCGAGGTCCTGGTGTCCACCGACGCCACTGGAAACCTCGCGGTGCTGCGCACCCCGCCAGGCGCGGCTGACTATCTGGCGAGCGCGATCGACCGGGCAGCGCTGCCGTACGTCGTCGGGACCATCGCCGGGGATGACACCATCTTCGTGGCGGCGCGCGAGCCGATGACGGGCGCAGAACTCGCGGCCACGATTCAAGACCTCACGTAACCGCACTAGCTAAGGAGATCAATTCATGTCCGAGCGCGTCATCTTGGCGTATTCCGGCGGTTTAGACACCTCGGTGGCGATCAGCTGGATCGGCAAGGAGACCGGCCGAGAGGTGGTCGCTGTCGCGATCGACCTCGGTCAGGGCGGTGAGGACATGGAACTGATTCGTCAGCGGGCGCTGGACTGCGGCGCGGTCGAAGCGGTTGTCGTCGACGCCCGCGACGAGTTCGCCGAGCACTACTGCCTGCCCACCATCTTGTCCAACGCCCTCTACATGGACCGCTACCCGTTGGTGTCGGCGATCAGCCGCCCGTTGATCGTCAAGCACCTGGTCGCGGCCGCGCGCGAGCACGGCGGCGGCATCGTCGCGCACGGATGTACCGGCAAAGGCAACGACCAGGTCCGCTTCGAAGTCGGATTCGCCTCGCTGGCACCGGATCTCGAGGTGTTGGCACCGGTCCGCGACTACGCCTGGACGCGGGAGAAGGCCATTGCCTTCGCCGAAGAGAACGCCATCCCGATCAACGTCACCAAGCGCTCGCCGTTCTCGATCGACCAGAACGTGTGGGGCCGCGCGGTGGAAACCGGCTTCCTGGAACACCTGTGGAACGCGCCCACCAAGGATGTCTACGACTACACCGAAGACCCGACCGTCAACTGGAATACGCCCGACGAGGTGATCGTCGGCTTCGAACGCGGCGTTCCGGTCTCGATCGACGGCAAGCCGGTCTCGGTGCTGCAGGCCATCGAAGAACTCAATCGGCGGGCCGGCGCGCAAGGGGTCGGGCGTCTCGACGTGGTCGAGGACCGTCTGGTGGGCATCAAGAGCCGCGAGATCTACGAGGCGCCGGGCGCGATGGTGCTCATCACCGCACACACCGAACTCGAACACGTCACCCTCGAGCGCGAGTTGGGCCGCTTCAAACGCCACACCGACCAGCGCTGGGCGGAATTGGTGTACGACGGCTTGTGGTACTCGCCGTTGAAGACAGCGCTGGAGACCTTCGTCGCGAAGACCCAGGAGCATGTCACCGGCGAGATTCGGATGGTGTTGCACGGCGGCCACATTGCCGTCAACGGCCGACGCAGTGCCGAGTCGCTGTACGACTTCAACCTCGCCACCTACGACGAGGGCGACACCTTCGACCAGTCCAAGGCCAAGGGGTTCGTCTACGTGCACGGGTTGTCGTCCAAGCTTGCCGCCCGCCGGGATCTGGCTGCCGACCAACAGTGAGCACCAACGAAGGATCGCTGTGGGGTGGTCGGTTCGCTGACGGCCCGTCTGATGCGCTGGCGGCGCTGAGCCGATCCACCCACTTCGACTGGGTGCTGGCGCCCTATGACGTCACCGCGTCCAAGGCGCACGCTGTTGTGCTGTTCAACGCCGGGCTGCTCACCGAGGATCAGCGGGACGGGCTGCTCGCCGGTCTGGACAGCCTCGCCGATGACGTCGCGGACGGCAGCTTCACCCCGCTGGTCATCGACGAGGACGTGCATGCCGCACTGGAACGCGGTCTGATCGATCGGGTCGGGCCCGAGCTGGGCGGACGGTTGCGAGCAGGACGTTCGCGAAATGACCAGGTGGCCACGCTGTTTCGGATGTGGCTGCGTGACGCGATCCGTCGAGTGGCCGCCGGCGCGTTGGACCTGGTCGGCGCGCTAGCCGCCCAGGCAGCCGCACATCCGACTGCGGTCATGCCGGGTAAGACCCACATGCAGTCCGCTCAGCCGATCCTGCTGGCGCACCACCTGCTGGCCCATGCCCATCCGTTGCTCCGCGACGTCGACCGGATCGTCGACCTCGATGCGCGCACCGCGATATCCCCTTACGGTTCTGGGGCTTTGGCCGGCTCGTCGCTCGGCCTAGACCCCGACGCGATCGCGGGACAACTCGGTTTCGCCGCAGCCGCTGACAACTCGATCGATGCCACCGCGTCGCGCGATTTCGCCGCTGAGGCGGCGTTCGTCTTGGCGATGATCGGCGTCGATCTGTCTCGTCTCGCTGAAGATGTCATCATCTGGAGCTCAACCGAATTCGGCTACGTCACCCTGCACGACTCCTGGTCGACCGGCAGCTCGATCATGCCACAGAAGAAGAACCCCGACATCGCCGAACTGGCCCGCGGTAAGTCCGGTCGGCTGATCGGCAACCTGGCCGGACTGCTCGCGACGCTGAAAGCTCAGCCGCTGGCCTACAACCGCGACCTCCAAGAAGACAAGGAGCCGGTCTTCGACTCGGTGACACAGCTCGAACTGCTGCTGCCGGCGATGGCCGGGCTGGTGAGCACCTTGACCTTCGATGTCGCGCGCATGGCGGCACTGGCCCCGGCCGGCTACACCCTGGCCACCGACATCGCTGAATGGCTGGTGCGACAAGGTGTTCCGTTTCGCGATGCCCACGAGGCGGCGGGGGCGGCCGTGCAGATCGCCGAGAAGCTCGGCGTGGGACTCGAGGAACTGACCGACGACCAGCTCGCTGACATCAGCGACGAGCTGACCCCGGCAGTGCGATACGTACTCACTGTCGAGGGGTCGGTGTCATCGCGCGATGCGCGTGGCGGCACCGCGCCCAGCCAGGTTGCCATTCAACTCGACTCGGTCCGTGCCACTGCGCAGCGACTTCGGACGCGACTGGACCGCTAGTCTGCCGCCCACGTGGGATTCGCGGCGACGTATGGAATCTCACCGGCCGGCAAGGGCCCGGAGAAATAATTTCCTTGTACGACATCGCATCCGAATTTCTTGAGCCATTGAGCCGTGCCCTCGTTCTCGACGCCCTCGGCGACGCTGGCGATGCCGAAGTCCTCGGCTAGCTCGATAACCGACCGCGCGATGGTCGCTGCGCGCTGGTCGTAGAGGATCGGTGCAACCAGTTGGCGGTCGAGTTTCACCTCGTCGATCGGCAACTCACGAAGGTACGTCAAAGTGGAGTAGCCGCTGCCGAAGTCATCGATGGCCACCCGGACGCCGGCGCTGCGCAGACGGTTGAGCACGGCGCGGACCTTGTCGAAGTCGGCCACCATCAATTCCTCGGTGATCTCGACGGTGAGCAGATCGGCAGGCATGCCGTAGGCGTTCAGCACGGCCATGATGCGGTCTGGCAGGGGGTCCTCATCGAGCGAGCGTGCCCACAGATTGATGGCGACCCGGATGGCGGTGCCTGCCTTGCGCCACTGCGAAGCGTCGGCAACCGCTTGCGTCAGGACCATGTCGGTCACCGCGTCCATGAGTCCGTGTTCGCGGACCAGTGGCAGGAATTCACGGGGCCCCAAGGTGCCCAAAGTGGGATGGTGCCAGCGCAATAGCGCCTCGGCGCCGCAGACTTCGCCGCTCAGCATTTCGAATTGGGGCTGGTAGACCAGAGTCAGCAACCGGTCGTCGATAGCGCGCCGCAGATCCCACAGCAGTTGCAGGCGAGCGACGCCATCGCGGAATTCTTGGCGCCGGCTCGAGCTCGAGGGGGCATCCAGGTCCGGCGCGAACTCCTGCACATCCGTCGCGCTGGTCTGTTCGGCGCGCGACCGGGCCGCTGCTGCCTGACCGAGCAGATCAGTGGCAGTAAGCGATATACCGGGGTGCGACACTGCCGATGCGACGCCGATGCTGAGGTGGACATAGACCTTGCTCTCTCTGATCTCGAGAGGGCTGTCGAACGAGCGTGCGAGCCGTTCAGCGAGCTGCGCCGCGACCTCGCGGCGATCTTCGACCAAGACCGCGAATTCATCCCCACCCATCCGCGCGACGATGTCACTCGCCCGGACACCGGCTTGAATTCGCGCGCCGACGTTGCGCAGGAGTTCGTCGCTGGCGTCGTAACCCAAGGTTTCGTTGACGACTTTGAAGTCGTCCACCCTGACCCGTAGCAAGCTGACCGGGACAGCCAGAAAGAGGTGCAGCCGAACCGCATGCGCGAGGCGTTCGTCGAGCAGTCTCCGATTCGCCAGACCGGTGACCGCGTCACGCCGGGCAGCGTCGGAGACCACGTCGAGCAAACGTCGCTTCCGGTCCAGCACTAGCAACTGCCGCACCAGCACGGCGACAGAGAGGACCATACCGGCCGCGAAGATGAACGCATCGCCGCGCTCCGGGGGCCAGAAGTGCACGGCGAATGCGACGATCGCGACCGACACGGGCAGATACGGCAGCCACATCGACTGCCGCGAGAACGGATGGGGTCGCCGAGTGTCCAGGTCCGGTCCCATGCGGAACGCGATTGCCGACAGTGCGAGAAAATAGGTCCCGCTGATCCACCCGAGGGTCACGACGTCATCGGGAATGTGGTCGGCCCCATTTTCGTACAGGTGCCACGCCCCGGCCATACCGATGGCGGCGAACCCCACGGTCAGCAGCGCCGTAGAGAGTCTGCGACCGCGCTCGGTTGTCCGCACGACAATCAATGCAATGACGACGAGCCCGAAATAGATAGCCGTGATGACGGCCAAAAGGATGCGCGAGCTGCTCGCCCGGTCCGCCGCGCCCACCACCACGAACAACGACGTGGCAACGAGAACCCCGTCGAGGAGCAGGCCGACGCCGAACAGGTCGTCATTACGATTAGGAACCAGAACCGTTGCGCCCAAAGCACATAACGGCAGCACCACGTAGCCAATCTCAGCTGCCGAGGAAGCCGAAGTTGGCGCGGTCCCTCGCAGAGCGACGTAGCACCACAGTCCATTCCCGGCTGCCCAACCGCCAAGCCCGATTGCCAGGGCAGTCCACGCGCGACGCTGCCCGCCGTCCGCGGCCCAGGCGGCATTGGCCGCACAAACGGTGGCGAATACACCCATCACCAGCGAACCCACCGGGCCGATGATGGCGACGCCGGTCGAACCCACACCGCCGTGGCCGCTCAATAACATCCCCGTGAAAAACAGCAGACCGATCGTCGCCACTACAACCAACGCGATTCGTCGTGGCGTCACTGAGGACATCTCTCGACCTGTCAGTTGCGGGCACCGAATTCGGGACAAGCGACGTTCGTTTGGCAGCATCCTAAATTAGTGCGGACCCGCACGCCGCCAATTTCGGTAATGACGACAATGACAATTCGGTGCCGCTATTTTGTAAGATTAATCCGATTTGTTGGAATATTAATGTGGCAGTTGAATTCCGGCCTCACTCAATCGCTTCGGAAAGTTCCAGCCATCGGCTCTCCATCTCGGCGACCTCGCCTTCCAAGCTCCGCAACTGTGCAGTGAGGCGGGTTATGCCGACGTGGTCGGATTGGTCGTACTCGGCGAGTTCGTGATGTTTTGCCGCGATCTGGCCGGCCAGTCGCGCCAGCCTGCGATCGATCGAAGCGATCTCTTTTTCGGCGGCGCGCAGCTTGGCCCCGGAAATCTCTTGCGATTGAGACGGTTTGGCAGCTGCCGGAGCGGCTCGCTCTGCGCCTGCTCGTTGAGCCAGCTGCAGGTATTCATCCACACCGCCGGGCAGGTGCCGCAGTCGCCCATCGAGAATCGCGTACTGCTGGTCGGTGACACGCTCCAGCAGGTAGCGATCATGGGAGACCACGATCAGTGTCCCCGGCCAGGAGTCGAGCAGGTCTTCGGTGGCCGCCAGCATGTCGGTGTCGACGTCGTTGGTCGGCTCGTCGAGCAACAGCACGTTGGGTTCTGCCAGCACGGTGAGCATGAGTTGCAACCGCCGACGCTGACCGCCGGACAATTCATCAACGCGCGCGGACAATTGAGCGCCGGCGAAACCCAGCCGCTCCAGTAACTGCGTCGGCGTCATATCGCGGCCGTCGACCTCGTATCCGGCGCGCAGTCGACCGATTACATCCGCGACGCGTTCACTCGCTATCGGTTCCAGCTCATATCCCCGCTGGTCGAGCATTCCGAGTTGAACCGTCTTGCCGCGCTTGACTCTTCCGCTGTCGGGCTGGACGGCCCCCGTGATGAGTCCGAGTAACGTCGATTTGCCGGCTCCGTTGGCCCCGACGATGCCGCTACGTTCGCCGGGCCCAATTCGCCACTCGACGTCGCGCAGCACGGGTCGGCCGTCGAACGAGACGGATACGTCGAGCAGGTCGATGACGTCCTTGCCCAGCCGTGCGGTGGCGAGTTTGGCCAACTCGACGGGGTTGCGCAGTGGCGGTATGTCGGCGATCAACTGGTTGGCCGCCTCGATGCGGAACTTCGGTTTCGAGGTGCGGGCCGGGGGACCGCGGCGCAGCCAGGCCAGCTCCTTGCGCATCAGGTTCTGCCGCTTGCCCTCGACGACGGCGGCTTGCCTGTCCCGCTCGACGCGCTGCAACACGTAGGCGGCGTAGCCGCCCTCGAATGGTTCGACGATTCCGTCGTGCACCTCCCACGTCGTCGTCGCGACCTCGTCGAGGAACCAGCGGTCGTGGGTCACCAGCAGTAGCCCGCCGGTGCTGCGGGGCCAACGCTGACCCAAGTGGGCGGCGAGCCAGGTGATGCCCTCGATGTCGAGATGGTTGGTCGGCTCGTCCAGTGCGATGACGTCCCAGTCGTCGATCAGCAGGGCGGCGAGTTGGACCCGTCGCCGCTGGCCACCGCTGAGCGTGCCGATCACGGCGTCCCAGGCGATATCGGCCACCAAGCCGCTGACCACGTCGCGGATGCGCGGATCCCCGGCCCATTCGTGTTCCGGCCGGTCGCCGACCAGCGTCCACCCGACCGTGCTGTTCGAATCCAGGGTGTCGGTCTGGCTCACCGCGCCGACGCGCAGTCCGCTGCGCTGCGTGACTCGGCCGGAGTCCGGACGCAGCTGACCAGTGAGCAGGTCCAGCAAACTGGATTTGCCGTCGCCGTTTCGGCCGACGATGCCGATCCGGTCACCGTCGCCGAGTCCGATGGTCACCGACTCGAACACAACCTGATTCGGATATTCGAGGTGGACGGCCTCGGCCCCCAGCAGGTGTGCCACTGCGCCGACGTTAGCGTGCCGAAGTCAGCCGGCCGACGATGGCTGTCGCGCGCGGCAGCTCACGGGCCGAAAAGGATAGGCTGGTCCGACGAATTGGCACCGTGACCAAAGCAACCGGCCCGCACCTTGCGATGTGCCATGATGTGCACGCTGTCAGGCCTGCGTGCAGCACACGAAGGTCATCGTTCGAGGGGAGCGGCGGCATGAATTTGGTTTCGGCGGTCAGCCGACCGGTTGAGCGCCTGATAGCGACAGCCCAGAACGGCCTGGAGGTCTTGCGGCTCGGCGGTCTGGAAACCGGTAACTCTCCGTCGCCGTCTCAGGTCGTGGAGAGCGTCGCAATGTACAAGCTGCGGCGGTATTACCCGCCGGACAGCCGACCGGGCCATCCCCAGGCGGGCGCGCCGGTGTTGCTGGTGCACCCGATGATGATGTCGGCGAACATGTTCGACGTCACCCGCGAGGAGGGCGCGGTCGGCGTTCTGCACGCCGCCGGCCTCGATCCGTGGGTGATCGACTTCGGCTCGCCCGACGAGATCGAGGGCGGCATGCGCCGCACCTTGGCCGACCACATCGTCGCGCTCAGCGAGGCGCTGGACAACATCGCCGAGATCACCGGTCAAGATGTGCACCTCGCGGGTTATTCGCAGGGTGGGATGTTCTGCTACCAGGCGGCGGCGTACCGACGCTCGAAAAGCATTGCCAGCATCGTGACGTTCGGTTCGCCGGTCGACACGCTGGCGGCCTTGCCGATGGGACTTCCACCGAATTTGGCTCCGGGCGTCGCAAATTTCATGGCTGACCACGTTTTCAACCGGCTCGACATTCCCGGCTGGCTGGCGCGTGCCGGTTTTCAGATGCTCGATCCACTCAAGACCGCCAAAGCCCGGATCGATTTCCTGCGACAGCTTCACGATCGAGAAGCGCTGCTACCGCGGGAAGCCCAGCGCAGGTTCCTGGAATCGGAAGGCTGGATCGCGTGGTCCGGGCCGGCGATTTCCGAGCTACTCAAGCAGTTCATCGCGCACAACCGGATGATGACCGGCGGTTTCGCCATCAATGGCCAACTGGTGACGCTGACCGATATCACTTGCCCCATCTTGGCTTTCGTCGGCGAGGTCGACGACATCGGCCAGCCGGCCGCGGTGCGTGGTGTGCGGCGCGCGGCGCCCAACGCCGAGGTCTACGAATATCTCATCCGGACAGGCCATTTCGGGTTGGTCGTCGGATCCAGAGCGGCACAGGAGACGTGGCCGACTGTCTCCGCCTGGGTGCAGTGGATCTCCGGCCACGGAGACAAACCCACTGACATCTTCCCGATGGCGGATCAGCCGACCGAGCCCAGCGACCGTGGCGTCGCGCTCAGTTCCCGGGTGATGCACGGTATCGGCGAGGCCTCCGAAGTGGCATTTGCCTTCGCCCGCGGAGCGGCCGACGCCGTCTTCGCAGCGAACAAATCCGTGCGCACGTTGGCCGTCGAGACTGCGCGAACACTGCCTCGACTGGTTCGGCTCGGCCAGATCAACGACCACACCCGGATCTCGCTGGGCCGGATCATCGGCGAACAGGCACACGATGCTCCCGACGGCGAATTCCTGCTCTTCGACGGCCGCGTGCACACCTACGAAGCAGTCAACCGCCGTATCGACAACGTGGTGCGCGGCCTGATCGCGGTCGGGGTGCGCCAAGGCGAACACGTCGGGGTGTTGATGGAGACCCGGCCCAGTGCGCTCGTCGCCATCGCCGCCCTGTCCCGGTTGGGCGCCGTCGCGGTTCTGTTGCAACCCGACGCCGACCTCGCCGCCGAGGTCCGGCTCGGGGGAGTGAGCGAGATCATCACCGACCCCACCAACCTCGAGACCGCGAGCCAACTACCCGAGCAGATCCTGGTCCTCGGTGGCGGTGAATCCCGCAACCTCGACCTGCCCGATGACGCCAACGTGATCGACATGGAAAAGATCGACCCCGACGCCGTCGAACTGCCGGCGTGGTATCGACCCAACCCGGGCTACGCGCGCGACATCGCGTTCATCGGGTTCAGCACCGCCAGTGGCCAGCTCGTCGCCAAGCAGATCACCAACTACCGCTGGGCGTTGTCGGCTTTCGGGACCGCCTCCGCCGCAGCCCTGGGACGCACCGACACCGTGTACTGCCTCACTCCTCTGCACCACGAGTCCGGGCTGCTGGTCAGCCTCGGCGGTGCGGTGGTCGGCGGCACCCGGATCGCGCTGTCCCGCGGGCTGCGACCCGAACGGTTCGTCGCCGAGCTGCACCAGTACGGCGTCACCGTCGTCTCCTATACCTGGGCGCTGTTGCGCGACATCATCGACGACCCGGCGTTCGAACTGCACGGCGGTCATCCGGTCCGGTTGTTCATCGGCTCGGGTATGCCGACCGGTGTATGGCAGCGGATTGTCGACGTGTTCGCGCCCGCGAATGTCGTCGAGTTCTTCGCGACCACCGATGGGCATGCCGTGCTGGCGAATGTGTCGGGCGCCAAGATCGGTAGCAAGGGCCGGCCGTTGCCCGGAGCCGGGCAGGTTGAGCTCGGTGCTTATGACGCGGAGCACGATCTGATCCTGGAGAACGACCGCGGGCTGGTCCGCGTTCCGGATGCGAACGAAATCGGTGTGTTGCTCGCTGAGCCGCGCGGACCAATCGATCCGACCGCATCGGTGAAACGTGGTGTCTTCGGTCCCGCTGACACCTGGATTTCCACCGAGTATCTGTTCCGCCGCGACACCGACGGCGACTACTGGTTGCTGGGCAGGCGGGGCTCGACCGTACCCACCCAGCGCGGCGTCGTCTTCTGCGACCCGATCACCGATGCGCTCGGCCTCATTCCCGCGGTCGACCTCGCCGTGACCTACGGCGTGTCGATGGACGGACACCAGGTCGCGGTGACAGCGTTGACCACGCAACCGGGGGCGACGATCACCGCCGCCGATCTCACCGAAGCCGTCGCCGCAATGCCGTTCGGTTCGGGACCCGACATCGTGCACGTCGTGCCGGAGTTGAAGCTCAGCGCGACCTACCGCCCAACGGTGAGCGCGGTGCGGGCGGCGGGGATTCCCAAGGCGGGACGGCACGCGTGGTTCTTCGACGCCGAGGCGAATCAGTTCCGGCGTCTGACCGGTCCGGCACGGGCGGAGTTGTCTGGTGCTCAATAACATTGGGAGCAAACGTGATTGACGAGACGCTGCTGCGCATCCTGGTGTGTCCGGCCGATCGGGGTCCGCTGCTACTGGTGGTCAGCCAGAACGAGGAGCGGCTGTACAACCCGCGGCTGCGGCGCGCCTACCGGATCGAGGACAACATCCCGGTGCTGCTCGTCGACGAGGCGTCCGAGGTCGGCGACGACGAGCATGATCGGCTCATCGCCCAGGCAGGCCCGGCAAGTCCCCAGTGAGGTAACGCTGCAGGTTCGGGGCGATGGTGTCCGCGATCTGCTGCGGGGGCAATGACGCGAACGGCTCCAACTCCAAGATGTAGCGCGCCATCACCACGCCCACCAACTGTGAGGCGACGAACTGGATGCGCACGATGCCGCTGCCGGGAGGATTGTCGACGCGGCTACCCACCTCGACCCCGATCACGTCTTGGATGAAGGTGCGGAACAGGTTGACTTCCGAGCCCGCCACGATTGACCGCAGCGCTGCGATGAATCCCGCACCGATCTCAGAGTCCCACAGCGGCAACAACATCGACGGCAGCGCGTGACCGAGCTCCTCGATCGGCACGTCACGCAACGGACCGATCACGTCCATCGGGTCGATCGGAATGTGCACGGCTGCGGCGAACAGCTTCTCCTTGGTGCCGAAATAGTGATGCACCAACGCTGAATCGACGCCGGCGGCAGCGGCCACGGACCGTATCGATGTGTTTCTGATCCCGTTGCGGGCGAACAGGTCTCGAGCGCTGTCCAGAATTCGCTCCCGGGTGTTGGAGTTTCCGGCGGGCCGGCCGGGGCGTCGGCGGCTGGTGCTGGCCTCCGTCACGTCACGGCGTCCTGCGCCGCAGAGTCGCCGCGGCCAAGCACAGCGCCGCGAGCGCAAATCCCAACACGATCGCGATATCGCGCACCGCGACTCCGGTCAACTCGCTGTGCGCACCCACTTGTTGCAGAGCCTCCAAGGCGTAGCTGGCCGGCAGCATGTTGCTGATCGTGTGCAGCCACGAGGGCATGAACGCTCGCGGAACGATGATCCCGGCCAGCAGCAGTTGCGGCACCATCACCAGCGGGATGAACTGGACGGCCTGAAATTCCGTCCGCGCGAACGCACTACACAACAATCCGAGCCCGACGCCGAGCACCGCGTTGACGATCGCGATGACGAACACCCAGAACGGGCTGCCGGCGGTGTCGAAACCCAGCAACCAGAACGACACCACACACGCCAGGATGGCTTGCGTCGCAGCGGCGATCGAGAACGCGGTCCCGTAGGCGATCAACAGGTCGAGGCGCCGCAGCGGCGTGGTCAGGATGCGTTCCAATGTTCCCGAAGCCCGCTCGCGCTGCATGGTGATCGACGTGATGATGAACATCAGGAAGAGCGGGAACAGCCCCAGCAGAATCATGCACGCGTTGTCGAACGGCGTCGGGACTCCCGGACGATGCGGGGCGTTCTGGAACATGAAGTACATCAGCGAGATGACCAGAACCGGCACCGCCAA